>Ga0075369_10000259_pt1 | contig 15576 bp, 17 predicted proteins | sample EndMethybrTD3034_FD_71400 | JGI IMG/M metagenome (GOLD analysis project Ga0075369, IMG submission 71400) | Populus endosphere microbial communities from Tennessee, USA - Endosphere MetaG P. TD hybrid TD303-4 | ecosystem: Host-associated > Plants > Roots > Endosphere | place: USA: Tennessee...
CATAATAATAACGCTGAAGCCGAGATAATGGAGGGGCTTGAGACTCGCATTTTGGCGGTACTCGGCCTATCTGACCCATACGAGGGTCAAGACCTTAAAATGGAACCATGAGCGACTTTACGACGAGACCGGCCGCCGAGGCCAAGGACGCCGACCAATCATCCTCCTCTGACGAGGGTGGCAGTAGTAGTAGGCAGTCCGGACGATCCCAATCCTTCTGGTCGCGCGCGGCGCGCATCCTGAGACCACAACAGGGCTCGCGCCTTCGCGAGGACATCGCGGATGCGCTGATGACCGACGCAGCTGACGGCGACGTCTTTTCGCCCGACGAACGGGCGATGCTGCACAATATCCTTCGCTTCCGCGAAGTGCGTGTCGCCGACGTCATGGTGCCCCGCGCCGATATCGAGGCCGTCGATCAGAACATCACCATCGGCGAACTGATGATCCTGTTCGAGGAATCCGGCCGTTCGCGCATGCCGGTCTACGCGGATACGCTCGACGACCCGCGCGGCATGGTGCATATCCGTGATCTCCTGTCCTACATCGCCAAGCAGGCGCGCAACAAGCGCCGCGGCAGCACCAAGACGCTCAAGCCGGCAGAGCCTCTGGTCGAGGTTTCCCCCGAACACCTGCAAAAGCCGACGCGCGTCGCCAAGCCGAATTTCGACCTCAGCCGCGTCGACCTGCAGAAGACGCTTTCGGAGGCCGGCATCATCCGCAAGATCCTGTTCGTTCCGCCGTCGATGCTTGCTTCGGATCTCCTTCGCCGCATGCAGGTGAACCGCACGCAGATGGCGCTCGTCATCGACGAATACGGCGGCACTGATGGATTGGCATCGCACGAGGATATCGTCGAGATGGTTGTCGGTGACATCGACGACGAGCACGACGACGACGAAGTCATGTTCAAGCGTGTGTCCGAAGACGTCTTCGTCGCGGACGCCCGTGTCGAACTGGAGGAGATCGCAGAAGCGATCGGACCGGACTTCGACATCACCGAGCAGGTCGATGAAGTGGACACGCTGGGGGGCCTGATCTTCTCCGAACTCGGGCGCATTCCCGTGCGCGGCGAGGTGGTACAGGCGCTGCCCGGCTTTGAATTCCATATTCTGGATGCCGATCCGCGCCGGATCAAGCGCGTGAGGATCACCCGCAAGCGCCAGGCGATCCGCCGCCGCGTCAAGATCGACGGTGACGGCGCACCCGGTTCGGATCATGGCGAAGAGCGGCAAACGGACGCTCCCACAACAAACTGATTGCCGCAAACCACGACAAACGGTGGCTTTTTTGAAAGACTGCGGTCGGGTTGATTCGCAGCTTGATGGGAGTGTGCATGGAGCGGCTTGCAGACAGGGTTATCCTGGCCTGGGGGTTCAAGAGGGTTGCACTGGCCGTCCTCGCAGGCGCCATCGGCGTTCTGGCCCTACCTCCATTCGGCTTCTTTGCCGCCATGTTCGTGTCGTTCACACTGCTCGTCTGGCTGATCGATGGCTCGGCGGCCGCTCCCGAAAGCGGCCTCATCGGCCGGCTGTGGCCTTCCTTCGCCGTCGGCTGGCTCTTCGGCTTCGGCTATTTCGTCGCCGGCCTCTGGTGGCTCGGCCATGCCTTGATGATCGATGCCGAGGCCTTCGCCTGGGCGCTGCCGCTGGCAATCTTCGGCCTGCCTGCTGTGCTCGCCATCTTCTACGGCGTTGCTGCCGCGCTGGCGCGAACCATGTGGTCCGATGGCATGGGGCGGATTGCGGCGCTTGCGGCGAGCTTCGGATTGCTCGAGTGGCTGAGGAGCGTACTTTTCACCGGCTTTCCCTGGAACGCTGTCGGCTACGGTATGACGCCCGTGCCGCTCATGATGCAATCGGCGCACGTCATCGGTATCATGGGCATCACCTCGCTCTCGGTCTTCACCTTCGCCGCTCCCGCGCTCCTCGGCACCCGCCAGGGCGCGAAGCTCGGCCTCTCACTGGCAGCCCTGCTTTTTACAGCGCATCTCGGTTACGGCGCCTATATCCTCTATGGCCTGCAACCTGCGCCAGCACCGGATTCCAAGAGCCCGGTCATTCGCCTCGTTCAGCCGATGATCGAACAGACGGCGAAGATGGACAATGACGCCGACCGCGCGGCAATCTTCGAGAAACACCTGAAGCTCTCCGTCGAGCCACCGAAGGACGGCCGCCGGAAGCCCGACATCATCGTCTGGCCGGAAACGGCCATTCCCTTCATCCTGACCGACAATCAGGACGCGCTCAGTCGGATCGCCGACACCCTCGACGACAATCAGATCCTGATCGCCGGCGCCGTTCGGGTGGAAGACACCGGTCCCGGCAATCCGCCCCGCTACTACAATTCGATCTACGTCATCGACGGCCGTGGCCAGATCACCGGAGCCGCCGACAAGGTGCATCTCGTGCCGTTCGGTGAATACGTACCATTCGAGAGCGTCCTCGACGATTTCGGCATCCAGAACGTGGTCGAGATGCCGGGCGGCTTCTCGGCCGCCGCCACGCGCCGACTGCTGACCTTGCCGACGGGGATCAACTTCTATCCGCTCGTCTGCTACGAGATCATTTTCCCCGACGAGATGACAGGCGACCTTGGCGCGGCCGATGCCATCCTCAATGTCACGAATGATGCCTGGTTCGGCGCAACCCCCGGCCCGTATCAGCACTTTCAGCAGGCCAGGTTGCGTGCTGTGGAGACCGGTTTGCCGCTGATTCGCAACGGCAACAGCGGTATTTCTGCCATCGTGAACGCCCGCGGCGAGGTTATTGCCGGCCTCGGCCTCAATGAAACGGGCTTCGTCGACGCAACCATTGAGAGCTTCGGCGCGCAACGCGATCCGGGCTACCCACGCCAAACTTACTTCTGGTTGCTGGAAATACTTCTGTTTGCAATTGCGCTGGTTTCGCGTTTTGGTTTTGTTTTCAAGCAGAATTGACCGAAAACCCCTAAAATTGCATAGTGGTTGGGATCGGCGTTCTTAGCGTATGTTTCAAGGTGGTTAATCAAGACTTTGCAACGTGGCGTTTTGGGGTGGGTTTGGGCATGCCGGTTTGAACAAGGTTGAAAATTATTGTTAGGGCAGGACCATGATTGAGAACAAGAAGAGGCCGAACCCCATCGACATCCATGTTGGCAGTCGCATTCGCCTTCGTCGAACAATGCTAGGAATGAGCCAGGAAAAACTCGGGGAGAGCCTCGGCATCACGTTTCAGCAGATCCAGAAATACGAAAAAGGCACCAACCGCGTCGGTGCCAGCCGCCTCCAGAACATCTCCAGCATCTTGAACGTTCCGGTTTCCTTCTTCTTCGAAGATGCGCCCGGCGACCAATCCTCCGGCCTGTCCGGTATGGCGGAAGCCTCCAGCTCCAACTACGTGGTCGACTTTCTTTCGTCGTCCGAAGGGCTTCAACTCAACCGCGCCTTCGTGAAGATTACCGATCCCAAGGTTCGCCGCAAAGTCGTCGAACTGGTGAAGGCACTCGCCGCCGAAGCCGACAGCGAATAATCGCCACTCAAAATTTGGTGCAGAACAGGAAAGCGGTCGCAACGGCCGCTTTCTGGCGTTTTTTGGGCATAATTTGCCACTTAGCCGTAGATATAAAGATATATTTATGTCCTTCTACGCTTGTTTTTCCCGTGCGAACTGAGTACCTACTACGCAGCTTTTGTTCTTTGAGGGGAATCCCGAAATGCGCGCCAATTACCTCTTTACCAGCGAGTCAGTTGCCGAAGGTCACCCGGACAAGGTGTGTGACCGGATCTCCGACGAGATCGTGGATCTGGTGTACCGCGAAGCCGCCAAGACCGGCGTCAACCCCTGGGGCGTGCGCATTGCCTGCGAGACACTGGCAACCACCAACCGCGTCGTGATCGCCGGCGAAGTGCGCCTGCCGCCGAGCCTGATGAAGAAGGACAAGAACGGCAACGACGTCATCAACCCTTCAAAGTTCAAGGCCGCTGCCCGCCGCGCCATCAAGGACATCGGCTACGAGCAGGACGGCTTCCACTGGAAGACGGCGAAGATCGACGTGCTCCTGCACTCGCAGTCCGCCGACATTGCCCAGGGCGTCGACAATGCCGCCGACCAGCAGGGTGACGAAGGTGCCGGCGACCAGGGCATCATGTTCGGCTACGCCTGCAAGGAAACGCCGGACCTCATGCCGGCGCCGATCTACTACTCCCACAAGATCCTGCAGCTGCTTGCCACGGCTCGCAAGAAGGGCGACGGCGACGTCGCAAAGCTTGGTCCCGATGCGAAGAGCCAGGTGACGGTGCGCTATGTCAACGGCAAGCCCGCCGAAGTCACGTCGATCGTTCTCTCCACCCAGCATCTCGACGAAAGCTGGGATTCGAACAAGGTTCGCGCCGTCGTCGAGCCCTATATCCGCGAAGCTCTCGGCGATCTGCCGATTGCCGACGATTGCGTGTGGTATATCAATCCGACCGGCAAGTTTGTGATCGGCGGCCCTGATGGCGACGCTGGCCTCACCGGCCGCAAGATCATCGTCGACACCTACGGCGGCGCTGCTCCGCACGGCGGTGGTGCGTTCTCCGGCAAGGACACGACCAAGGTCGACCGCTCGGCTGCCTATGCCGCCCGCTACCTCGCGAAGAACGTTGTTGCTGCTGGTCTTGCCGACCGCTGCACGATCCAGCTTTCCTATGCGATCGGCGTCGCACAGCCGCTGTCGATCTATGTCGACCTGCACGGCACCGGCAAGGGCGTGACGGAAGACCAGGTCGAAGCCGCGATCCGCAAGAACATGGATCTGTCGCCGACCGGCATCCGCCGTCACCTCGACCTCAACAAGCCGATCTACGCCAAGACCTCGGCCTACGGCCACTTCGGCCGCAAGGCTGGCCGCGACGGCTCGTTCTCCTGGGAGCGCACCGACCTTGTCAAGGCGCTCAAGGAAGCCGTCAAGGTCAAGGAAGCAGCATGACCGACATGGAACGCCGCGGACGCGCGACCGAAGCCTTCTTCGGTCGTCGCAAGGGAAAGGCTCTGCGCGAACATCAGGCAGAGCGACTGAACACCCTGCTTCCGGCGTTCCTCATTGATCTTTCAGCGGCTCCGCCCGGGCCGCTGAAGACCCTCTTTCCGGTGCCGACAGACAGGCTGCGCCTGGAAATCGGCTTCGGCGGCGGCGAGCATCTGATCCATCGCGCCGTGGAAATGCCGTCCACCGGCTTTATCGGTGTCGAGCCTTTCATCAATTCCATGCAGAAGCTGCTGACGAGCGTTGACAAGGCGAGCGCTAAGAACGTCCGCGTCTACGACGACGATGCGACGCAGTTGCTGGACTGGCTGCCCGATGCCTCGATCGACCATATCGATCTGCTTTACCCGGATCCGTGGCCGAAGCGGAAGCACTGGAAGCGCCGCTTCGTCTCGAAGACCAATCTCGACCGCTTCCACCGCGTATTGAAGCCGGGCGGGCTGTTCTGCTTCGCGTCCGATATCGACACTTACATCAACTGGACGCTGCTCAAGTGCCGCGACCACGGCGGCTTCGAATGGCTGGCCCAGAATGCTGCGGATTGGCTGACGCCCTACAAGGGTTGGCCGAGCACACGCTACGAGGCCAAGGCACGGCGCGAAGGCAGATCTTCCGCCTATCTGACATTCAAGCGCGTCTGAGCCTGCGTTAGTGCAGGCTCACCGTTTTCAGTTCATCCTCGGCAGCCTTGAAGAAGGTGCTGGAGCGGTTGTCCGTCAACAGGATCGGCGTGCCGTCGGCGCCGAATAGCGCCCACAGGTCAACGCTCGGATCGATGTCCGGCGCTTCCGGAAAGCACTTGGCAACTTCTTCGTTGCGCATTTTGCGGATGTAGGCGACCTCGCCGTTGCCGATGCCGGCAAGTTCGGTTTTGGTCAGGTGCGAATTGGCTTCTTTCATCAACATTCCTGTACCTCCAAGAGAAGGGACCAACGGCTCAACTTGCGCCGTTGTCCTACTGTGAGACCGAAATGTTAATTTTCTTCACCATACGGCTCGGCTCCGGGCGGATGAGATCGACCGAGAGCAATCCGTTCTTGAGGCAAGCGCCCAAAACCTGCATCCCGTCGGCCAGAACGAAAGTTCGCTGGAACTGGCGCGCGGCGATGCCGCGATAAAGGTAATCACGCTCGCCTTGATCGACCTGGCGACCACGGATCGAAAGCTGATTTTCCTCAACCGACACGTCTAGTTCTTCTTCGCTAAACCCGGCCACGGCAAGGGTTATGCGCAACCTTTCCGGATCGCCGGAGGCGCGATCGGCGGCGACGCGCTCGATATTGTAGGGGGGGTATCCATCGCTGGCCTTGGAAAGGCGCTCAAGCGTCTTTTCCATGGCGTCAAAGCCCAAGAGCAAAGGGCTCGCGAAAGGCGTAATCCGGCTCATTGTCTTCAAGTCCTTGATTCAAGCGACCTTGCCGGACCTGAAAGACAGCATCCGGATGCCGTCAATATGGGAATTGCTGGAGGCGAGCGCAAGGCGGATGTCCACACTCGTTGCCGGAAAGCCCGCAGGTCCAACCTTGACAAAGCAAGCGCCGCCTCGCATCAAAATCTGCCCGTGCTGGCTGCGCCGATTTGCGACGGGAATATAAACAAACGGTGCATGCCACGAAGCCGCGCACCACGAGGATGGAACGATCGGAATGGCAGACCCTAGAAAGATCATCATCGATACCGACCCCGGTCAGGACGACGCAGCCGCCATCATGCTGGCCTTTGGCAGCCCGGAAGAGCTCGAAGTACTTGGGATCACCACGGTCGCTGGCAATGTGCCACTATCCTATACGAGCCGCAACGCGCGCATCGTCTGCGAACTCTGTGGCCGCACCGATACGAAGGTCTTTGCCGGCGCCGACAAGCCGATCGCGCGCAAGCTGGTGACGGCAGAACATGTGCACGGCAAGACCGGTCTCGATGGCCCTGTTCTCGACGAGCCTGATATGCCGCTGCAGGCACAGCACGCCGTTGATTTCATCATCCAGACGCTGCGCAGCGAGCCTGAAGGCACGGTAACGCTGTGCACGCTTGGGCCACTGACCAACATCGGCTTGGCCTTCCAGAAGGCGCCCGACATCATCCCGCGCATCCGCGAACTGGTGATGATGGGCGGCGGCTTCTTCGAGGGCGGGAATATTACGCCGGCCGCCGAGTTCAACATCTACGTGGACCCCGAGGCAGCCGACATCGTCTTCCGCTCCGGCGTTCCGATCGTTATGATGCCGCTCGACGTCACGCACAAGCTTCTGACCCGCAAGGACCGCGTCAAGCGCATGGCCGATCTCGGCACGGGCCCGGCCATTGCCATGGTCGAGATGCTGGAATTCTTCGAACGTTTCGATGTCGAGAAGTATGGTTCGGACGGCGGCCCGCTGCACGATCCGACAGTCGTCGCCTACCTCTTGAAGCCTGATCTTTTCAAGGGCCGGACCTGCAATGTCGAGATCGAGGTGAAGTCGGAACTGACGGCCGGCATGACCGTCGTCGACTGGTGGCACGTCACCGACCGCAAGCGCAATGCGCAGGTCATGCGTGATGTCGATGCGGACGGCTTCTTCGATCTGCTGATCGAGCGTTTCGCCCGCATCTGAATTTCGATTGCCTTTCGGGCGCCTGAGAGATCAGGCGTCCTTCTGGTCGAAGACCGAATTGGTTTCGGGTTCGACGAGCTTCGGGCCTCCCTTGGCGACGCCGACCATGGCGGGACGCAGAACGCGCTCACCAATGGTGTAACCGGCCTGAACGACCTGAACAACGGTGTTGTTCGGCACGTCGGGGTTCGGCACTTCGAACATGGCCTGATGGAAGTTCGGATCGAACTTCTGGCCGACTGGCTCCAACTTGCGGACACCGTGGCGCTCGAGCGCCGATAACATCGAGCGTTCCGTCATCTCGACGCCTTCAATCAGCGTTGTCAGGCCGGCGTCGGCGGCAGCCTTGGCTTCCTCGGGGATCGCGTCGATGGCGCGGCGCAGGTTATCCGAAACGGCCAGCATGTCGCGGGCAAAGCCAGCCGCTGAATAGGTCTTGGCGTCCTTGACTTCCCGCTCTGTGCGGCGGCGCAGGTTATCCATCTCTGCGGCAAGGCGCAGATAGCGGTCGCGCAACTCTACATTCTCGACCTTCAGAAGTTCCAGCGGATCGGGCTGTGCTGTGGCTTCAGCGGCGGCTTCGTTCTCGACGTTTGCGGCGGCGTCCGCCGCGGCTTCGGCCGCGGCGGTGTCAGGTCCGTTCTTCGTCGTTTCGTCAGTCATGACGTTCTCCGGTGATTGGTGTCTTTTAGGATGTGCCCGATATCGAGCTTTGACGGGCAAAAATCAAGTCTGCGTGACTGAAAAGCACGCGATGCAAGGCACAACTCATGCAGGGTTGACCGAGAGGGCCGCCTTGACTTGCTCGCGCTAAAGTTCTTTTATTTTAGCCAGATCTAAATCTTTGGTGCTTCGGCCTTATCCAGGGTCAAGGAGCTGCTACCATGAGCGATCAGAAAAGCTATTCCGGGCGCTGCTTCTGCGGCGCCGTGGAGATTGTTGCTACCGGCGAACCGGTGGCTATGGGCTACTGCCACTGTGCCTCCTGTCGGCATTGGTCGGCAGGACCGGTCAACGCCTTTACGCTCTGGCAACGGCACGCTGTCCACGTCACCAAAGGTGGCGAGCACGTGGAAGGCTACCAGAAGTCCGATACGAGCGTGCGGAAATTCTGCGAGCTGTGCGGTGGGCATCTCTACACCGACCACCCCACCTGGGGCGTCACCAACGTTTACGCGGCACTTCTGCCCGATCTCGATTACGCTCCGGCGTTGCACATGAACTATCAGGAAAGCGTGCTGCCTATCCGTGACGGCCTGCCGAAATACAGAGACATGCCTGCTGAGATGGGCGGCTCGGGCGACATGCTGCCGGAGTAGTTGCCCTACTTTGCGCCGCGTGACAATCGCGTCATCAGCTGAGCGGTGTAATCGACCATCGGGACGATGCGCGAGTAGTTGAGCCGCGTGGGCCCAATCACGCCGACGGCGCCAACGATACGGTCGTCATCATCACGATAGGGCGCGACGATCAACGAGGAGCCGGAAAGCGAGAAGAGTTTGTTTTCCGAGCCGATGAAAATGCGCACGCCCGGCCCGCTTTCTGCGAGATTGAGAAGCTCCAGCAGGCTGTCCTTCTTTTCGAGGTCGTCGAAAAGCATGCGCAGGCGGTCGAGATCGTCGGCTCCGGCAAGACCGGCGAGCAGATTGGCGCGGCCGCGGATGATGAGCTGGGCCGGCTTGCCCTCGTCGGCGCTGCCGGACCAGACGGCGATGCCGCGCTCGACGAGATCCTGCGACAGCGTATCGAGCTCGCGGCGAACATCGTCCTTCAGCCGGCTTAATTCATTGCGCAGTTCCGGCAGCGTCTGGCCGGTCATGTGGGCGTTGAGAAAATTGGCGGCCTCGGTCAACTGCGACGACGTGACGCCTGCCGGAAGCTCGATAATGCGGTTTTCCACCTGGTCGTGATCACCGACAAGAACCGCAAGCGCCTTCGTCGGCTCAAGCCGGATGAATTCGACATGCTTGAGAACAGGATCGCTCTTCGAAGTGATAACAAGGCCGGCGCCGCGCGAAATGCCCGAGAGCATGCGGCTAGCCTCATTCATCATCAATTCCATCGGGTTGTCGCGGCTTTCGGCACGCACCTGGCGATCGATGTTGGCGCGATCCTCGGCCGAGAGATCGCCGACCTGCATGAAGGCGTCGACGAAGAAGCGCAAGCCGATCTGTGTCGGCAGGCGGCCCGCACTGACATGCGGCGAGTAGATGAGGCCAAGTTCCTCCAGATCGCTCATCACGTTGCGCACGGAAGCTGGCGACAGCGACATCGGCAGGATGCGCGACAGGTTGCGGGAGCCGAGCGGTTCACCCGTCTCCAGATAGCCCTCTACGATGCGGCGAAAGATTTCCTTGGAGCGTTCATCCAGCGCAGCCACTGCATCTGAAACCGACGTCGATCTGAACTCCATGAAACCTTGCGTACCCGTGCTGACGATGATCCGACAAAATATAGCCAATCTCCCCGCAGCGGCAAAAGGGAAATTGCAAATAGGCGCTGCCAATCGTAGAAGCTCTCAACAACATAAGCACGCACGATCTAACCGAAAACCACTCGCGTCTTCGGCATCATGATTAGGAGAATAGTATGCGGCCCTCAGGCAGAAAAACCGACCAGATGCGCAAGGTCTCTTTCGAGCGCAATTTCTCCAAGCACGCGGAAGGCTCCTGTCTGGTGAAGTTTGGCGATACGCATGTGCTGTGCACGGCGAGCGTCGAGGAGAAGCCGCCGGCATGGCTGCGCAATACCGGCAAGGGTTGGGTCACGGCCGAATACGGCATGCTGCCGCGCGCCACCGGCGAGCGCATGAAGCGCGAGGCCGCATCCGGCAAGCAGGGTGGGCGCACGCAGGAAATCCAGCGCCTGATCGGCCGCTCGCTGCGCGCCGTCGTCGACCTCAAGGAACTCGGTGAGCGTCAGATCACGCTCGACTGTGACGTCATCCAAGCGGACGGCGGAACGCGCACAGCATCCATCACCGGCGCTTGGGTTGCGCTCTATGATTGCCTGAAGTGGATGGAGAGCCGCAACATGCTGAAGGTCGAGCGCGTGCTCAAAGACCACGTCGCGGCCATCTCCTGCGGCATCTTTGCCAACCAGTCGGTGATCGACCTCGACTATCTCGAAGACTCCTCAGCCGAGACCGACGCGAACTTCGTGATGACGGGCGCGGGCGGTATTGTGGAAATCCAGGGCACCGCCGAAGGCACGCCTTTCACCGACGAGGAGTTCGCCTCGCTGATGGCACTCGCCAAAACAGGCATTGCCGAGCTCGTCGCGATGCAGAAGCAGGCGATCGCCGGATGAACGACATGCTGGAAGGCATGCTGGAGACGGCGCTCTATGCGGACGATCTCGACGAGGTCGAAGCCTTCTACGAGGGCATTCTCGGCCTTTCGAAGATCTCGCGAGGCGGCAACCGGCATGTCTTCTTTCGCTGCGGCACCGGCGTATTGCTGATCTTCAACGCTAAGGAAACGATCAAGCCCCCCTTACCCACCGCGCTGCAGGTGCCACCGCACGGCACAAGCGGTGCAGGACATGCCTGTTTTCGTGTCTCCGGGGGAAATCTCGATGCGATTGCGGCCCGACTAAAGTCCAAAGGTGTCGCCATCGAATCCGAAGTCACCTGGCCGCAAGGCGGCCGATCGATCTATTTCCGCGATCCGGCGGGCAACAGCCTCGAATGCGCTGAAGCCCGCATCTGGGGCATCGAATAGGACAATCATGCGCAAGCTCGAAACCAAGACCATCGTCGTTGCCAGCCACAATGCCGGGAAGATCCGGGAAATCCAGGACCTGATCGGTCCGTTCGGTTTCACGGCAAAGTCAGCGGCCGAATTGAACTTCGTGGAGCCTGACGAAACCGGCACCACCTTTGAGGAAAACGCGACGATCAAGGCGCTCGCCTCCGCCGAAGCCGCCGGACTGCCGGCGCTATCGGACGATTCCGGCCTTGTCGTCGATGCGCTCGGCGGCGATCCGGGCGTCTACACCGCCAACTGGGCTGAGAAGCCCGACGGCACTCGCGACTTCGCGATGGCGATGGAAAAGGTCGAGACGGCTCTGGAAAAGGCCGGCGCTTCCAGGCCGGAACAGCGCACTGCGCGCTTCGTCAGCGTGCTCTGCCTTGCCTGGCCGGATGGCCATAGGGAGCTCTTCCGCGGAGAAGTGGAAGGCACCGTCGTCTGGCCGCCGCGTGGCAGCCAGGGCTTCGGCTACGATCCGGTCTTTCAACCCGACGGCTATGAGACTACCTTTGGCGAGATGAGCGCGGACGAGAAGCACGGCTGGAAGCACACAGAGGCACTGTCGCACCGCGCCCGCGCCTTCAAGATTTTCGTCGAAACTTGCTTGGAAACCTAAGGGCAAACGTGGACACTTTGGAACAGCCTGATCTGACGCGCTATGCCGCTCTTCTGCCCGACACCGGCGAGCCCGGCTTCGGCGTCTACGTGCATTGGCCGTTCTGCGCCGCCAAGTGCCCCTATTGCGATTTCAACAGCCATGTCCGCCACCAGCCGGTGGACCAGGAGCGCTTCACCGCAGCCTTCCTGAAGGAAATGGCGACAGTGCGCCAGATGAGCGGACCGAAGACGGTGACCAGCGTGTTCCTCGGCGGCGGCACGCCCTCGCTGATGAACCCTGCGACGGTGTCGGCCATTCTCGACGGTATCGCCAAGCATTGGCATGTACCCGACGGGATCGAGATCACCATGGAAGCGAACCCCTCCAGCGTCGAGGCGGAGCGCTTCCGCGGCTATCGCGCCGCCGGCGTCAACCGCGTGTCGCTCGGCGTCCAGGCGTTGAACGACCGCGACCTGAAGTTTCTCGGGCGGCTGCACAATGTTGCCGACGCGCTGAAGGCGATCAAGCTGGCGCGCGACATCTTCCCGCGCATGTCCTTCGACCTGATCTATGCCCGCCCGAACCAGACCGTCGACGAATGGGAACGCGAGCTCAAAGAGGCGATTTCCTACGCGGTCGATCACCTCTCGCTCTATCAGCTGACGATCGAGGAAGGCACACCCTTCTACGGCCTCCACAAGGCTGGCAAGCTTATCGTTCCGGACGGCGATCAATCGGCGCTGCTCTATGAAGCGACGCAGGAGATCACCGCCCGCGAAGGGCTGCCGGCCTACGAGGTGTCCAACCACGCGCGTCCGGGCGCGGAGAGCCGCCACAACCTCACCTACTGGCGCTATGGCGATTATGCCGGGATCGGCCCCGGCGCCCATGGCCGCCTGACACGCGGCGGCATGAAGATCGCGACCGCAACGGAGCGCAAGCCGGAAAGCTGGCTTGACCTCGTCGAGTGCGACGGCCATGGCATCCTCGATCAGGAACAACTCGGCTACGAGGAACAGGCGGACGAACTGCTTTTGATGGGGCTGCGCCTGAAGGAAGGCGTCGATCTCGCCCGCTGGCAACAGCTTTCGGGCCGCGATCCCGACCCGAAGCGGGAGGAGTTCCTCCTGGAGCACGGCTTTATCGAGCGGATCGGCAACTCCCGGCTTCGCTGCACGCCGTCAGGCATGCTGATTCTCGATTCCGTGGTCGCCGATCTCGCCTGCTAAGCTGGCCGTTTTCTACCCAGAGAGAACAACCGTCCGTCGATCGCTGCAAGGCCGATCGCGATCATTGCCATGCCGATCAGGTGCTTGGCCCGCATCTGCTCGCCCAGAATGGCTGCGCCGAGCAGGATGGCGCTGACGGGGATCAGGAAAGTCACGAGCATAAGGTTCGTTGCTCCCGCCGTTGCCAGAATGCGGAAGAACAGCACATAGGCGATCGCCGTCGACAGCAAGGCCAGACCAAACAGCGCCATCCAGGTCTCGAATGACGGGGCGGCCAGTGTCCACGGCCGGTCGACGATGAGCGCGATCGGCAGCATCAGGACGGTCGAGGCGCTGACCTGTCCTGCGGCGGGAATGAGCGGCGCCATGCCCATCTGGCGGAAGCGGCGACCGAAAATCCCGGCAAACGAATAGGAGAGCGCAGCGCCCAACACGGCAAGTTGGGCCAGCACGTTCGAGCCGAGATCGCGCAGCACGTCGAAGCCGATCATATAGGCAACGCCGGCAAAGCCGACGAGGACGCCGAGCAGGCGGTTGCCGGTCATCTTTTCATCCGCGGTTAGGAAATGCGCGACAACGACGCCGAAGAGCGGTGTCGTGGCATTCAGGATGGAGGCAAGGCCGCTTGCGATATGCGTTTGGCCCCAGACGATGAGGCAGAACGGGATCATGTTGTTGAGGATGCCCATGCCGAAGAACGCCGCCCACGACTTGCCGTCACGCGGCATGGCATGGCCGGCCGCGCGTACAATCAGGTTCAGCGCCAGCGCGGCAATCAGCACCCGACCCGTGACGATGGTAAAGGGCGGCAGGGTCTTCACCAGAATACCGTTGAAGAGGAAGGATCCGCCCCACAGCAGGGAAAGCACTAGCAACATTCCCCACTCGGCAAAGCCCATCTGTTTCGGCTGCATCGTTCTCTCCTTTGTCGGCCTGTCACTGACCTACATGCCGTCACAGCCTGCCGCCACCCGATTGTTGCGCGCGGGCGCGGACGCCACTATCTTCGATCTAATCTCGCTCCTCACTGAGCTTTAACCAGCTTTTGTGGCGGCCTTCATGCTGATATTATTGCTATGTCGATGAGCCGACAAACGAGTCTTTCTCGACCCATGATATAGCTGAGCTAAACCATGAGCGACTATCTTCCCTCTCTTTCAGCGCTTCGAGCCTTCGAGGCGGCCGCCCGGCATCTCAGCATGACGCTTGCAGCAAAAGAGCTCAACGTCACCCCAGGCGCCGTTAGCCTGCAGATCCGTGATCTGGAATCATCCCTTGGCGTTAAGCTGTTCGAGCGCAAGACCCGCGCGCTGACTCTGACCGTGGAGGGTGCGGACTATTTTTCGACGCTCAGGGCAGCGTTTCGTCTCGTCAGGGAAGCGACGGCGGCGATCACGGCGCGAGGGCGCGGCGCCATCCTCAATGTTACCTGCACTGCGGGCTTTGCGACCTATTGGCTGGTGCCTCGTCTGGGACGTTTCGAGGCGATGCACCCCGAAATCGACGTCCGCATCAGCGCATCGCACCGCGTGCTGGATTTTCAGCGCGACGGGATCGACCTCGCAATCCGCCACGGACTTGGCGGTTATGACCGCCTGATCAGCGAACGTCTCGTCGACGACGAACTCGTGCCGGTCTGCACGCCAACGCTTGCCGCTGAACTGGGGGACGATCCGTCGCCAAGCGCGCTCGCTAGTTTCCAGCTGATCCACGACGTCTATCGCCATGACTGGCAGCTCTGGCTGGAAGCCGCCGGCGCCACGGGAGTTGACCCGTCGCGCGGACCGATCTTCATGCATGGCAACGGCGCCTATGACGCGATGAAGGCCGGGCTGGGCTTTGCCTTGGTGCGACGCTCGTTTCTGGAGCGGGACCTGAAGGAAGGCACGGTGGTCACGCCCTTCCCTCTCGGCATTGCAAGTCGGCTTGCCTTCCACCTCGTCTATCCGGGCCTTGCGCTGGAGCGGCCAGCCGCGGCCGCTTTCCGCCGCTGGCTGCTGTCGGAGGCGCAAGCCTGACCTGACTGTGGCCGATCTGTTATGCTGATTAAAAAGTGGAGTAATTTAATCATAAAAACGACTTTTCACCGGGAATTTTCTTGACTATTACACTCCACATAAAATCCCGCAATAAGCATACCCGGTGTGATAAGCCAATGAATAGTCTTCGATTTTCGTCGCGAATCCTTTCTACATCAGCATTGACAGGCGTGGCGCTCATCCACCTTCTCGCGCCAGCCGCAGCACAGGATGCCACAGGACAGCAGCAGGATGGCGCGACGATTCTCGAAGATATCATCGTCAACGGTGGCAGCGGCGGCGTGATCCAGGCCGACGGCTATGTCGGCAAGAGCAGCGCGACGGGCACGAAGACCGACACGCCTTTCATCGAGGTCCCTCAGT
>Ga0075369_10000263_pt1 | contig 15530 bp, 18 predicted proteins | sample EndMethybrTD3034_FD_71400 | JGI IMG/M metagenome (GOLD analysis project Ga0075369, IMG submission 71400) | Populus endosphere microbial communities from Tennessee, USA - Endosphere MetaG P. TD hybrid TD303-4 | ecosystem: Host-associated > Plants > Roots > Endosphere | place: USA: Tennessee...
ACGGCAAGTGGCTGGAGTACTACGGCCGACTCATCGAACAATCGGCGCCCTTCCCGCCCCCGCCTCCCGGCTATGACATACCGGCGAACGCCGAGCCGATGTCGGCCCGTTTCCCGGATCCGCGCGAGCCGACCGGGATACCCGATGTTGTTCTCACTGGCCATGACCCAACATCCCGCGGCGCCGAGTTTCGCCCCAAAGCCCGCTAACGCCTGTCTGCTCAAGGAGTCTTATGACAACTGCGGAAACCGCCTGGACCCAGGCGATGAGATACGAGAACCGCCACGACCCGTACCGATTCTTCGATGAGCTTCGGACGACACCTGTGGTGCAAGTAGCCGACAAGGTCTACGTCGTCACCGGATACCGCGAGCTGCTGCAGCTGGCGCACGACCCGCACGTCAGCTCCGACATCTCGAAGAGTCCGATCTCGGCCCAGCCAGCGGCAGATGCGCCCGAGGTCGGTGCCGAACACATGCAGGCTTATGGCCGGGAGCCGAGCCTGATCGTGTCCGACCCGGCCAAGCACGATAAGCAGCGCAGGCAGGTGATGCGGCACTTCGCGCCGCCGCACTCGCCGAACGTCATCCCCGACATGGCCGCTGACATCCAGACGCTGTGCGACGACAACTTGGACGGGATCAAGGCCAGGGGCGGCAACACCTTCGACGTCGTTGATCAGTACGCGTATCCGGTGCCGGTGGCGGTCATCTGCAAGATCCTGGGTGTTCCGTTGAAGGACGAACCCACCTTCCACGGCTGGATCTTCGATTTCATGGCGGGGGCGGACATGGGGCCCGACGCCGCGACCGACGAGGGGCGGGCCCGCGCGCAGAAGGGCAAGGAGAGTACCGCAGCGCTGAGCGCATATATGGCCGACCTGATCCAGGGGTTCCTCAAGGAACCGCAGGACAACGTGCTGTCCAAGCTGGTCAACGACACCGACGGCCCGGACGGGGCGATGGCGCCGAAAGAGGCGGCGGCCAATGCGTTGCTGTTGCTGATCGCCGGGCATGACTCGACGGTCAACACCATCGCGCACTGCGTGCTGACACTGCTGCGCAACCCCGAGTCCATCGACCTGCTCAACGAGAAGCCGGAACTGATTCCGAAGGCGATCGAGGAAGTCCTGCGGCTGCAGTCGGCCGTCCAGTTCTTCCCGAGCCGCAGCGTCACCGCCGACATCGAGGTTGGCGGGACCGTCATCCCCGCGGGATCGGCGGTGCACCTGCTGTACGGCGCTGCGAACCGCGACCCCAAGCGATTCCCCGACCCGGAACGGTTCGACATTCAACGGCCGGACAACCAGCACGTGGGTTGGGGTCGGGGAGTGCACAGTTGTGTCGGCGGTCCATTGGCACGGCTGGAGGTCAACATCGCGCTGGAGACGTTCCTGCGGCGCGTCGAGAACCCGCGGCTGGTCGTCGACCCGCCGCCCTACCGGGTGAACCAGATCTTCCGCGGCCCGCTGCATCTCGAGGTCGAGTTCGACCAGATCAAGGACAGCTAGGGCGGGCGAAGCGACGGAAAGACAGGAGGCCCCGCCATCAAAGCCTTCCAGTTCGTCGAATGGCAACAGCCGGGCCAGCTCCGGGACGTGCCGGTGCCCGAGCCCGGTCCCGGGCAGATGTTGGTGAAGATCGGCGGAGCTGGTGCCTGTCACTCCGACCTGCACCTGCTGGAAGCCCCCGGCGGCTCGCGGTCGTTCGCGTTGCCCTTCACCCTCGGACACGAGAACGCGGGCTGGGTCGAGACCATGGGGCCGGGGGCGACCGGCTTCGCGCCCGGTGACCCCGTCATCGTGTACGGCCCGTGGGGCTGTGGCCTGTGCATGAATTGCCGCCAGGGCATGGAGAATTACTGCCAGACGCCCGGCAAACCCAGTCCCGGCGGATTGGGCGGCACCGACGGCGGCATGGCTGAGTACCTCCTCGTCCCGTCTACCCGTTATCTGATCCCGCTGGGCAACCTTGATCCCCGGGAAGCGGCGCCGCTCACCGACGCGGGGCTGACCAGCTATCACGCTGTGAAGCGGTCGGTGCATTTGTTGGGGCCGGGTTCGACCGCGGTGGTGATCGGTGCCGGAGGTCTGGGCCAGATGGCCATCCAGGTACTCAAGGCACTCTGCTCAGCGACAACCGTTGTCGCGGTGGACACCTCGGACGACAAGCTCAAGATCGCGAAGGAGATGGGTGCCGACGAAGCCCTGATGTCCGGTGATGATGCGGTCAAACGTGTCATGGACATGACACGCGGTCAGGGCGCCGAAGTCGTTCTCGATCTGGTTGGCGTCAATCCGACTCTCACGATGGCGACACAGGTGTCACGGGTGCTTGGGCACCTCACCATCGTCGGGCTCGGTGACGCCGCCCTGCCGGTGAACTTCAACAGCCCGGCGAAGGAATGCTCCGTCGCGTCACCGTTCTGGGGATCCATCCCCGAACTGATCGAGGTCGTCGAGCTGGCTCGGACGGGAAAGATCAAGGTGCTGGTCGAGCATTTTCCGCTCGACAGCGCGACGGAGGCCTACCGCCTCTTGCACGACGGCAAAATTCAGGGTCGCGCTGTCATCACACCCAACAACTGATCTGGGTGGCCGCGGAGAAGCAGGGCGAGCTCTGCGAGTCGGGCGTGCAGGTTCTCGATGCGCCATTGGGAGTCGTTCATCGCCGGAGTCGTGTCGTGGCTGGCGGGTGTGGTGAGCTGCGGCTGCTGATTGTCGGATGGTGTGGCTGTGTGGGCGGCTGCTGCGTCGCCGCGTGCGGCTGCCTTGGCGTCCTCGACGTCGTCTCGGAGTCGACGGATGCCGATCTCGATGTGCTCATCGGTCCAGCCGTGCAGGCGGCGTGATGAATCGGAGAGCAGCGGGGTCAACCTGTATCGCAAGAGCCATTGTCGGCGCAAGGCTGCGGGTAGGAGGCGGCGTATCCGAGCCGGTCTGCGCAGCAGCCGAGGCGGTACTCGTGGGTTCCCCAGCGCCGGGCGGCACGGGCGGTGCGGTGCCCAATACTGTTGCCCGCGAGGTTGATTGGGCGACGAGTTGGGCTCCCCCGATTGTCGTCAAAGCTGCCAGCGCGGTCTCGCGCCGAAGGTGCGATGCATCACTGGCCTTCGATGCACTGTCCTTCGGTGCACTGGTCGTCGCGTCGTGGAGGCGGTCGCGGAGGCATTGAGCTTCGCGTGCGACGGTGTCCAGCGACGGCGCGTCCGTGTCGTCCTTCAGTGCGGTGGCGAGGCGCTGCAGGGCACTCGTGATGGATCCCGCGAGGTCGTCCGGGACGGTTCTGATCCAGCGCGGGTCGTTGGCCTGGTTGATGATCTCCTCCAGGCCTCGTTGCGCGCAGTACAGCGCCACGCGCAGCTGCTCGACGTCGTCTTGCCCGTAGCCGTGCAAGAGGGCGCCGGGCAGCTGGCCCTCGACCGCTGTCCGGCACCGCCTTACCCGGTCGAGGCTGTGGCGCAGAGCTTTGGCAGGACGACCGGGCATACTGCCGTCGCGGGTTATGGTCAGCGTTTCCACAAGGCTGGCGACCGCGTCTCCCGCGGGCCGGCGGAAGGCATCTACGGACCGCTCGAGGGGAACGCACCGGGTCGTCGGGCAGGATCACGTATTCCGAGACGGCGAGCCAGGCGAAGCCGACTGTCGAGGCGAGCACGAACCACTCGATCCGATCGCTGGTGATCTGCCCGGCCGGCGAGAAAGGTGGTGAGTGCGCCGATCACGGCGAGAGTCCGGCGCGGGGTCTCCAGGACCGCAGCGCGTACGACAAGAACATTTGCAGGATCAGGAATGCCGCTGCGGCCCACACCGCGGTCTGGCGGAGTTCGACGGTGATGACGACTGCCACGGTGATCAGCAGTGCTCCGAAGAAGCATGCTCCGGCGCCGAACAGCGCTATCGGCAACGGTTCGGCGACACCGAACACGACGGTCACCGCAGTCAGGGTGGCCCACGAAAAGATTGTCGCGCACGCGGTTCGAGCACCACGACGAGTCCGAACGAAACCCGGGTCGACCATTTCCATCCGCGCAGCGACGCCGCCCATCATGGAGATGACAGCATCCTCATCAGAGATCCTCGAAATCGGGCCACGGCGCAACGCGGACCTCGTCAACGTAACCGTCGTTGTCCAGCCGAACAACGACGTTCGGCCGATCGAGATCCGGAAGGCCAAGGACATCCTGCGTGCGGCCCGACTGCCGCTACTGCCACGCGACAATGCCCACGTCGCCTCCGACCTGGCGAAAATCGCCGAGAATCAGCCTCTTTCGCCGATCCTGCTGATACGCGGAGGCCCGATCCACTACGAGCTCGGCGTGAACTACAACAACCTCGCCGCACTGCACGCCGCCGCGGCAACCTGCGCGAAGCCGAGAACCTCTACCAACGAGCGCTCGACATCAAACAGCACCTCCTCGAGCACAACCACCCGGATGTGGCGATGACCCTGCACAACCTGGCCATGCTCCACACACATCAGGGCGACCACGACCGAGCCCGCGACCTATTCGCGCGCGCGGTGGGCATCTTCGAATCCAGCCTCGCGCCCGACCGCCCGAAACCGCTCTAACCTCGATTCCCGGTGCGGAAAGTCTCCACTCGCCGCATGGGTCATAGGGAATGGCCTTGTGCGCCAAAGACGTAACTAGGTTGAATTCGTCACCGTCACGAAATGCGTGGGTACAGATGTGCCGCCGAATTCCCAGATGTGGCGGGTAGTTCGGTCGGGTTCCGGATCCTGTGCCCGCGGTGTGGCCGGGCGTCAGCGGGTAGGGGAGGTGTTGGGCTGCACGCCGATGAGCGATGTGAGTTCGGTGACGAGTTCGCGGACGCGGTTGAGGTCAGTGGACTGTGAATCGGTGGTGTGTGGGGTTGGGTTTACGGAGGCGTCGATGTCGAAGACGGTGTGTGGTCGATGCCATGCCGAAAACCATTCCAGGCCGCGGCCGTATATGTCTTGAGTAACGCCTTGCATCAGCAGCACAGGTTCGCCGCGCTGGCATCCCAGATGTTGTGTGACCACGGGGTCGGCGGGTACTGCCTGAACTCGGCGGGGGCCGCCGTGGGGTTGGTGTCCGAGACTGCGCATCCAGTCGTGCAGGGAGCCGCCGTCGAGTTCTTCGGCAGACAGGGTGGGGAAAAGGTCAGCGGGTATCCACGTGGACATGTACACGACCGGTTCGTCGTCGACGCTGCGGAGGCGCTCGAGTCGCCAGGTGTGAGCTGTGCGGAGTTCAGCGGCGGCATCGGGCGGCGGCTCCTGCACGGCGAGGCTGATGACCTCGGTGCGGAGTTCTTGGCCGGCGGAGGCCAGCTGCTGGCGTAGTCCGCCGGCCTGGTTGGCCCGGCGGTGGTGCTCATGGGGTGGAGCGACCACGCTGCCGCGGCCACGCTGGCGCACGATGAGACCCCACTCCGCCAGTTGGCCCAGAGCCTGGCGCACCACGCTGCGGGACACGCCGTAGGTGGCCTGCAACTCGTCTTCGGTGGGCAGTGGGGCGCCAGGGGGCAGCGATTGGCCGTCGATTTGTTGCCGGATCGCATCCCTGATCTGCACATAGAGCGGGCCGTCGCCGCGTTCGAGTCCCACGGCACACCTCCTCCATCTCTTGGTCGGCAGCGTACCGACAAATTCAGGTCACATCCGTCCTTGACATGTGAGCCACGTCATGATTTTATGTACGTACTAATCGTACGGATGAATAGTACGTACAAGGGTCAAAATGACGACAACGATCGGAGGTTGAGGTGGCTGTATCCATTAAGGCGGGCATCGAGAAGGTGCCCGGCGGGATGATGTTGGTTCCGCTGCTCATCGGGGCGGTGATCCACACGGCGGCCCCGGACGCGGGGAAATTCTTCGGGTCGTTCACCGGCGCGATGTTCACCGGCTTGGCGCCGATCCTCGGCGTGTTCTACGTGTGTCTGGGCGCCACGCTGGACCTGAAGGCCACGCCGTACATCGCCAAGAAGGGCGGGGCGCTGCTCGGCAGCAAGATCGTGTTCGCCGCGATCGTGGGCATCGTTATGGGTCGGTTCCTGGGTGAGGCACCCATCGCCAGTGGACTGCTGGCCGGCCTGTCGGTGCTGGCCGTGGTGGCCGCGCTCAACGACACCAATGGCGGGATGTACATGTCGCTGATGGGGCAGTTCGGGCGCAACCGCGACGTCGGCGCCTACAGCGTGATGAGCCTGGAGTCCGGCCCGTTCCTGACGATGGTCACCCTCGGCATCGCGGGGTTGGCCGCGTTCCCCTGGCAGGCGCTGGTCGGGGCGATCCTTCCCCTGTTACTGGGGATGCTGCTGGGCAACCTCGACCCGGCGATGCGCAAGTTTCTGGCGCCCGCGGTCCCGGCGCTGGTGCCGTTCCTTGGGCTCACCCTCGGGTTGACCATCAATTTGAGGGCGGTATGGCAGGCGGGGCTGCTCGGCATCCTGCTCGGGCTGTTCGTCGTGTTCATCGGTGGCGCTGTGTTGCTGCTGGCCGACAAGCTGACCGGCGGTGACGGCATCGCCGGGCTGGCCGCGGCCACCACGGCCGGCAACGCCGCGGTCGTTCCGACGATCGTCGCGCAGGCCAACCCGGTCTACGCCCCGGCCGCGGAGAGCGCCACCGTGCTCGTCGCCGCGTCGGTCGTCGTCACCGCGATCCTGTGCCCGATCATCACCGTGCTGTGGGCCCGGGTGGTCCTCAAACAGCCCGCCGGTGGTAGCCGGGAAGTCGAGGCCGCAAGAGCGGCGGACCTGCACGTGCACCTGGACCACGTGCCCGCCGACACCGGCGATACCGCGTTGGAGGCTGCACACCTCACGGTGCTCGACACCGCAGCGGACCGATCGCAGGACAGCGACCCAACGAGGACCGCCGACCCACGCAGCGGTGACGGCGGCGGCAGCGGAAGCAGTGGCCGCGAGTCGACCAGCGACCCGAGGAGCCCAGGGCCGGACCCCACCGGCCGCGGCGACGTCCCGAAAGGAAAGTCAGATGCGTGATCATCGCCTTATCACCTGTACCTACTACATCGAGACCGACGGTGACCCTCGCCGGGGTGCGGAGATGCTGGCCGGTGAACAGTCCAGCGGCACCTTCGTCGCGGTGCCCGGGGAGACCGATCGGATTCGGGTGCGCCACGCTGCCGAAGTGACCGAGGTCCGCGACCTCGGAGACGTGGCGCCGTCGCTGCCGTCTCGGACCCGCCCGCAGCGGGTGCGGGCCGCCGAAGTGGTCGTGCAGTTCCCGATGGAGAACATCGGCACCGACCTGGCAACCCTGCACACCACCGTCGCGGGAAACCTGTTCGAACTTGTCGGCCTGTTCGGCTGCCGGCTTCAGGAGTTGACGCTGCCCGACGAATTCATTGAGGCGCACCCGGGGCCCGCTTTCGGGGTCGACGGAACGCGCAAGCTCATCGGGGGTACCGATGGCGCATTCGTGGGAACCATCGTCAAGCCCAACGTCGGTCTCAGTGAACCCGAATTCCGTTCGGTGGTGCGTGACTTGGCCCGGGCCTCGATTGACCTCATCAAAGATGACGAGCTGATGACCGATCCTGGGTACCTGCCGCTGGAAACCCGGGTGCGGGTGGCGATGGAAGAGATCCACGCTGCTGAGCAGGTGACCGGACGCAAGACGATGTACGCGTTCAACATCACCGGTGATCTCGCCGGATTGCGCCGACGCCACGATCTGGTCGTCGGTGCCGGCGGTACCTGCGTCATGCTCACGGTGCCGGTCATGGGCTTGCCTGCGCTGGCCTGGTTGAGGTCGTTTAGCGCGGTGCCGATCCACGGACACCGCGGCGGCCTGGCCGCAGCGATGCGCCATCCCGGTCTGGGGGTGTCGTATCGGGCCTGGCAGAAGCTGGCTCGCCTGGCCGGCGCCGACCACCTTCACGTCAGCGGATTGCGCAGTAAGTTCTACGAACTCGATGATGAGGTAGCGGCCAACATCGCGGCGCTGCGGGAGCCGTTGGGCAACACCATCCTGCCCATTCCGGCACTGTCGTCGGGACAGAACGTGCACACCCCGGGGCCGACGTTCCAGGCGGTGGGGACCACCGATGTGATGATGCTCGCCGGTGGCGGCATTGCGGCGCATCCCGATGGCCCCGCCGCCGGGGTACGCAGCCTGCGGCAGGCGTGGGCGGCCGCCGCGGCGTCACAACCCGTGACCGAGGCCGCCGATGACCTTGACCGGCAGGGTGATTCTGCGTTGAAGCGGGCCCTGTCGTGCTTCGGGGCGACCTCATGACGACGTTCGGGTTCCTGGCCGACGACCTCACCGGTGCCAGCGACGTGATGGCCCAGGCCCATGCGCACGGCATGTCGGCGATGCTGGTGCTCGATCCGCACAAGATCACCCGCTCGGCGGATGTGGTGGGGATCGCGGGCCCGCTGCGGTCGCAGTCCGGCACGGCGCTGGAATCCGGTATCCGCGCCGGGCTGGATGCATTGGCGCATCTGAACCTCGACGTTGTGCTGTACAAGGTGTGTTCGACGTTCGATTCCTCACCGACCGTCGGCAATATCGGCCGGGCCATCGAACTGCTGATCAAACGCTTTCCCGGGCACGGGTCAGTGCCGGTCCTGCCCGCCCAGCCGGAGTTCGGCCGCTACACCGCGTTCAGTCAACACTTCGGGGTCTACCAAGATCAGATCCACCGATTGGACCGCCACCCGGTGATGGCCCATCATCCGTCCACCCCGATGACGGAGTCCGATTTGCGGCGGGTGCTGTCCACGCAACTGCGCGACGGATCGCTACCGCACGGTCTGCACCTCACCGCCTACAGCGACGGCACCTTCGACGAACAGTGGCAGCAGCTGCGTGAGCACCCCGGCAGCGCGTTCGTCGTGGATGCTGTCGACCCCGCGCATATGGACGCCGCGGCCCGCGCCCTGATCGCGCACCGACCGGCCGCCGGGCCGGCGATCATCGTGGGGTCGGGCGGAATCATGGCGGCGCTGGCACGTAACCAGACCGGCCAGCGCCAGGCGATCCCTGCCTCGCCGACCACGTCGTCGGGACCGACCCTGGTGGTGTCGGCGTCGGCGTCGTCCACCACCGCCGCGCAGATCGACGACGCGGTCGCCCACGGGTGGGTCGACGTGCCCATTCCCGCAGAGGCTTTCGCCGCCGCGCCCGACTCCAGCTGGGTGCAGGTCGTACACGACGCGCTCACCGCCGGTCGCGACGTCATCGCCCACACCGCCCGAGGCCCCAAGGATCTGCGGCTGTCCAGCGGCGCCGGCTCCGATGAAGTCGGTGGGGCGATCGGGGCCGTCGCCGCACAGATGGCGCGCTCCGGACTCACCCGCGACATCGTGGTCTGCGGTGGCGACACCTCCAGCCATGCGCTGGCCGCGATGGGTGTCAATCAGCTGCGCATCAGCGACCTGTTCGTGACAGCAGGACCCATCTGTAGCGCCGACGACGACTCCGATGTTGCGGGTTGCCGGCTACTGCTCAAAGGCGGCCAGGTCGGCGGGCCGTCCCTATTCCGGTCCTTCAGCGGCCAAAACAACGAAAGGTAAATCATGCTCGGTGTCATCAAAGCTGTTGCTGACAAAGGATTCGAGGTCCACAACGACTGGCCCGAACCCACCGTCAACCCCGGCGAAGTCCTCATCGATGTGGCTGCGGCCTCCCTGTGTGGAACAGATCGCGAAGTCTACGAATGGACCCCATCAGCACAGGCCTTCGGCCTGTCCCTACCGGTCGTCACCGGACACGAGGGCGCGGGAACCATCCTTGAAGTCGGACAGGGCGTCACCGGCCTGCGCCCCGGGGACCGGGTCGCCCTGGAAAGCCACCTCATCTGTGGACAATGCCACGCCTGCCGCACCGGCAGCGCCCACACCTGCGAGCGCACCGGCATCATCGGCATGCACATCGACGGGGTGTTCGCCGAACGCGTCGCCGTCCCCGCGGCGATCTGCGTGCCCCTACCGGACGCCCTACCCCTGGAAGTCGGCGCACTGCTGGAATCAGCAGGGGTGGCAGTGCACGCCATTCAACGGTCCGGCACCGGCGTCGCCGGCCAGAACGTTCTGGTCAACGGGTGCGGTCCGGTGGGGCTAGCGCTCATCCAAATCGCGGTGGCCATGGGCGCCGCCCATGTGGTTGCCGTGGAACCCAACCCGTTCCGCCGCAAACACGCCGAAAACCTCGGCGCCCAGGTGCTGGAACCCAGCGACCCGGTGGCCGACGTCTGCCGTGACCTCGCCGGAGCCCGCGGCGGCTTCGACGTCGCGTTCGAAGTCTCCGGTGTACGCGGAGTCCTCCCCGCGCTCTTCGCATCCCTGCGACGAGAAGCGACCCTGGTAACCATCGGCCACCCCGGCGCACCGGTAGAGATTGACATCGCCGCCTACATCAACAAACGCGGAATCACGTTGCGCGGCATCTTCGGTCGCCGACTATGGGACACCTGGGAACAGTTGACCCTCCTCGTGGAATCCGGACGCCTGGACCTGAGCTGGCTGATCACCCACCGGCTCCCACTAAACCAGGCAGACGAAGCAATCGAACTGCTGGCAGGCGAAGCGAACAAAATCCTGCTCATACCATCCATGAAAGACATCCACCACTGAAAACAAGCCGCCAACGGTATTTGGGCCTGGCCGATCAGTCGATCCTCGTCGCGACACTGACGACCATGCCCAATACCTGCGGCACCGTTGGTGGTCCCACCACCGGAATGAGCGAAAGCAGCCACACCGCCAACCGCAAGCGAACGATGACAAACGCCCCACCTATGTCGGGGCCGGGTCGGCGGCCTACCCCGTTCGGCGCACCGCGCGAGGAACCCCGCAGCACGCCCTACTCGTGGAAAACCGATAAGACCCCGACCCGAAATGAGGCCACGGTGACCAAACCCAACAGAACGCCGGTGAAAAAAGCGCCTGATGACGACGCCCTGGCCTGGAAGCTCGCCGCCACAGCGCGCCCACACCTGAGCAGACCCGACGCCGACCGCATCTACATCGCCATCGGAATCGGTGAGACGTTCACCGCGATCGACGCCCTGCTCACCGCGATCGCGCGGCAGGCAATCCCCCTCGGCGACGACCTGGTCGCGACCCTGGCCACCTGGCTGGACTGCTACCGCGGCCAGGACACCGAACCGCGGCTGCGTCACCTCCTCGTCGAGATGAAAACCATGGCGCCGCACCGGATATCAGCCGCCAAGGACCCGCCTGGACCCGTGCCTGAAGCCAAACAGTACCGGCACCGGCGGTCCGATCAGTGATCACCACCCGCAGCCGAACGTCGTTCCCCCTGGCCCGTTAGTCGACCACGCGGGTCACCGACGCCATCCACTCGACCGACCAGAGCAGGTCAGACAGCGTCCCGGGAGGTGGTGGACTTCAGATCTGGGGTGGATTACGCGGCGTGATCAGCGAGACATGTTGAACGCTCGGCGATTTGGTGGTATTAGGCAAGTGCTGCCGCAGCGTGTTTCTTGGCGATGACAGCGTAGTTCGTCCATGGAGACATCGGAGAGGTAGGGCATGGCAGGAAATTCGACTGATCCCGGACGGACGGTGACCAGTAAAGTAGCAGACATCTTGATGGTGATCGCCGCTGGCGGCGAGCACACGATGACCGAGATCGCGAACGCCGCCGCCCTACCCACATCGACCGCGCACCGCCTGGCGTCAGAGCTGGTCGCCTGGCGTCTACTGGAGCGCACCGAGGAGCGCAGTTATCGAATTGGCCTGCCACTACGCATGATCGCGGGCGGTACTCCAAATCCGAAGTCTGCTCCCACACACACACCGTGATGCGCGCCATGCCGGTGCTCGAAGAGCTTTCGATAGCAACGCGCAACGAGGTGCGACTCGGCGTTCTGCATGGTTCCGAGGTGTTGATTCTGCGGTCGCAGCCGAACCGGGTCGACGAGCGCATGAACGCTGCCCGATTCCGGCACGGTCTCATCCCGGCGCACGCGGCCGCCTCAGGCAAGGCGCTGCTCGCATTCTCTCCCGCAGGTGTGGTCAACCATGTCATCGCCGCGGGTCTACCTGCCTTCACACCGCACACCATCACCTCGCCTGATGTCCTCCGCCAGAACCTATCGACCATCAGGGTGACCAAGATAGCGACGGCGCGAAATGAATTCGAGCGCAACCGATCGGCGATCGCGATGCCCATCTTCGACGGCGGGGGCCGCGTCGCCGCCGCCCTGGAGTTGACCGCGCGAGACCTGGGTGCCGACTTGAAACCGGCCACCAGCGCGCTGTTCGTTGCCTGCCGTAGCCTGTCCCGCCAACTCGCCACCGAGTTCCACCTGCGGGCAGCCGAAACGGTGATACCTCCGAGAGCTGAGTCCTCGGGCTAGCCGTAACTCCCGGACTGGGCCGTCGAGCGGCGACGGCGGTCAGTGGATGTGGCTGCCGCCGTTGATATAACGGTGGTTCCAGCCAGGTAACTTGCGTCCTGACTGGACAGGAAGGTGATCACCGTGGCGGCCTCTTCGGTGGAGGTGGTCCGGCCGACGGGAATATCGGCGGCGAGCTTGGCTTCCTGCTCGTCGGTGGATCCGACACGGATATTGGTGCCGACCGCGCCCGGGGTGACGGCGTTGACGGTGACGCCGGCGCCGACCAGTGCAGTGCGAGGTCGCCGACGACCTTCGACGACGGAGTCACTTTGATCGGTTCTTCCGGGAAGTCCGTGGGTCATGGCGCCGTCGGGTAGAGCTGTAATCCGCCGAGGTGGAAGTAGATTGCGGTCTTGAAGTGCTCACGGTTGCGGTAGCCGCGGGCGGAGACCCGGATGGCCTGGATGCGGGAGTTTAGGCCTTCGGCGCCGGCGTTGGTGATTGGGTGTGCGAAGTAGGACAGCAGTCCGGCTTGGTGGCGTTTGAGCGTTTTGGCCGCGTCGATGATCGGTTTCAGCCGGCAGTGGGTGGCCCAGAAGTACCAGCGGTTGACGTGCTTGGCACCCCATCCGCGGCGCTGGTAGGACCAGAAGTGGCGCAGGCTCTCCTTGATCGCCCAGGCGCGGGCGGTCTTCAGGTCAGCGGCCCGCAGGGCGGCGAAGCGGTCGCGGTGGCGGGCGGGCAGGTTCTCCGCGGAGTACAGCCACAGGTACTTGCTGCTGGCCAGGCTGCTGTCACCGGCCGCGGCCAGCGCCCGGTTCTCCTGCTTGCGCACGGTGTCCACGGCCTTGGTCAGATAGCCCATCAGGTGATACCGGTGGAACACGATCTTGTCGTCGGCATCGGTCAGGTGCGCACGTACCGAGTCGGCGTAGGGTTCCCACATGTCCATCGCCACCGCCTGGATCTCGTTGAGCTGCTCGGCGGTGAACTTCTCGAAGTAGCTGTCCAGGCTGGCTTTTCGGCGCTCGTCGGCGATGTGCTCCACCGTGCCGGCGTCCAGGTCGCTGACCACGGTGATGTAGTCCTGTCCTTTCCCGGCTGCCTTCTCATCGACCCCGACATGGTTGGGCACGCTCAGCGGCTTGGCGGCCAGGCCCCGGGTGACCGCGCGGTCCATCAAATGCCACGCCTCGTCCCAGCTGATATGCAGCAGCCCGGCCGCCGAGGCCACGTCGCAGGCGGTCAGCACGTCGATCGCCAACCGCTCGAACAACGCGGTGAACCGCGAGTGCGGTTCGGCCCACGGCAGCCGGACCTGACGCACCCCATGCTCGGGGCAGGCCACCCGCGGCGGCCTGGCGTGCAGGTAGGTCAAGAACGCGCACGAGTCCAGATGCCGCCACGCCCGTTCCTCGCAGTGGTCATAGACCGACAGCTTGCGCTCGCAGTCCGGGCAGGCGAACCGGGTCCGGGCCGGATGCTGCACCCACACGTCCACCCGCCCGTCGGCCACCATCAGTTCGACCCGCTCCACCCTCCATGGAGCGTGCAGTCCCAGCAGATGGCGGTACAACTCGGTGTCGCGCATACCGCAGATTCTGCCGCCGAGCCCAATCACGCCAGACCGGACCCGCGGAAAACCCGGAAGCGCCAACTTTAGTGGTCGACTGCATAAGTTCGCACCGGTTCACCAGTTGCCCCGGTGGCGGGCAACCGCGACCTGCCCGCCATCGACCGCGAGACAGGATCAGCGGGAAGTCAACGCCGACGGCATGCATCGAAGGCGGCGCTGTGGGCGTACGCGCGGCTGACCGCGCGCAGCCACCGCACCGTGGCGTGACTGCAAAAGCTCGCTCGGGTAGCGCCCGGTCCACCACTACCGCGAGGACCGTATCCGCGCTCACGTCCAATTGTGTTGGCTGGCATTGCTGCTCATCCGCGTCGCGGAAACCCGTACCGGCGACACCTGGCGCAACCTGCGCCACGAACTCGACCGCATGCACCTGGTCACCCTGGCCACCGCCGACGGCCGCGTCGCCCAACGCTCCGCCCTCACCAGCGGGCAGAAGACCATCCTGACCGCGCTCGAGCTGCCCGAACCGCACAAGTACTTCGACTTCACACCCATCGATGCGCCCGCGGCCGACTGACGCTCCGCCCACCAAAACCCGGGTGATTTTGACTGCGGATTCGGGAGTCGTTTGATCACGAATTCGGGAGTCGGTGAGGGTGCTCGATCAGTTGGATTGCTCACGAATTTGGGAGTCATTCGGGTGACCGGTGGTCGGCGGCCCGGTGGGTCGTAGGTCTGCTGACCGCCACGCTGAGCCCGGTTACCGAAGATCTTCCCGAGATCGCACGTCACCGCGCCTAAACACCCGCGATACTTCTACGACGCACGGAAAACGGGGGGCAAAGGCCTTATGGCACGACGGTCGAATTCGACGAGCCGGTTCGGGGTGGGTGTATTCGACCAGATCGTCAACGCGCATCCATGGCCAACGGCGCCTTTGCGCGCCAATTATCTTGGCGCAGTGGCCGCCGGGGCGGACTCGTTTTGGGTGGGCGATCATCTGAATTCGTTGTTCCCCCGTTCGATCGCCACACGCCGCTACGTCGGTGCAGCACGTCTGGTGCCTAAGGTCGACGCGATCCTCGAACCCTGGACCGTGCTGGGCCATTTGGCGGCCCGCAATCGGATCGGGCGGCTGCGTCTGGGCGTCAGCGTCACCGACGCCGGTCGCCGCAACCCCGCGGTCACCGCTCAAGCGGCCGCCACGCTGCATCTGCTTACCGGTGGGCGGGCAATTCTGGGAATCGGTACCGGCGAGCGCGAGGGCAACGAACCTTACGGCGTGGATTGGTCCAAGCCGGTAACACGGTTGGAAGAAGCCCTGGCCACCATCCGTGCCCTGTGGAACTCCGGGGGTGAGCTGACCTCCCGTGACTCGCCGTATTTCCCGCTGCACGATGCGGTTTTCGACCTGCCGCCTCACAAAGGGAAGTGGCCTGAGATCTGGGTCGCTTCTCACGGCCCGCGCATGCTGAAGATCACCGGCCGTTACGCCGACGCCTGGGTACCCGCGCTGATCGCCCGCTCCGATTACACCGCCGGATTGGATGCGGTGCGAAGTGCCGCTTCCGACGCCCGCCGCGATCCCCTGTCGATCAAGGGCGCCTGGACGGGGTTCGCCGTCGTC
>Ga0075369_10000266_pt1 | contig 15519 bp, 12 predicted proteins | sample EndMethybrTD3034_FD_71400 | JGI IMG/M metagenome (GOLD analysis project Ga0075369, IMG submission 71400) | Populus endosphere microbial communities from Tennessee, USA - Endosphere MetaG P. TD hybrid TD303-4 | ecosystem: Host-associated > Plants > Roots > Endosphere | place: USA: Tennessee...
GTGCCACATCTGCGACGAGGAAAGCTGCTTCTGCGACGGCTCGGTGGGCCGCATCAGCTTGCCGCGCTCATCGACGTTGGACACCAAGAAGATTTCCCGCACCGCATCCGAGCGCAGGTGAAGTGAGGTCTGATGGAAGATCTCGGGCTCGCCGAGCTGACGGGTGAACTCGACATGTTCGCGATCGGAGATGTGCTGGCCGGGAAATACCAGGACCAGGTGCTTCATCCACGCATCGCTCACCGCTTTCAGTGTCGTCGCATCCATCGGCTGGCGCATATCGACGCCGTGGATCTCCGCACCCAGGGCAGGGTGCCGTGCCTTGACCGTGATCGTCATGATGGCGCTCCTCGCCGCAAAGCATAGGCTGGTGGCGCGCGGGCGCGCAATCGGGTCGATCGGGCTATAGTGAGGGCAGGGAGGAACCGCGATGAAGCTTGGTCTCTACATGGCGACGCAATGGCGCCAGGGCGCGGATCTCGGGCCGGAACTCGCCAACCTGATCGAACAGGTTCGTGTAGCGAAAGCGAGCGGACTTGCTTCGCTCATGGTCGGGCAGCATTTCGTGTCGAGCCCGCTACAGATGTTTCAGGCCATGCCCCTGCTGGCCAGGCTCGCTTCCGAGGCCCAGGGCATGCGCCTGGGGCCGGGGCTGCTGCTCCTGCCGCTCCTCAATCCGGTCGTGGTCGCCGAGGAAACCGCGACGCTCGATTGGCTGACCGGTGGCAACGCCATCATTGGTCTGGGCCTCGGCTATCGCCAAGAGGAGTTCGATTCCATCGGCGTGCCCTTCAAGGAACGCGTGCCGCGTTTCGTCGAGGCTGTCGAGGTGATCAAGAAGCTGTGGCGAGACGACGTCGTCGCGCACAGCGGCCGCTTCCACACGCTGAGCGGTGTGCAGGCGAGTGTAAAACCCCAGCAGCCCGGCGGCCCGCCGATCTGGATGGCGGGCCGCCGGGCTGCTTGGGCTTCAGGCTCGCCTGCACCTTGCTGAGCGTGTGGTAACGACCTTTGTGTTCCACGACGTCGTCGCGCCACAGCTTGCGGATCACCTCGACGCCCTCGACGAAGCGCGACACACGCTCCTTCATGGGCACGCCGATCGAATCGAACTCCTCCGGGCGATAGCCCAGGCCGAGGCCAATGATGGCGTTGCCGTCGGTCAGCCAGTCGAGCGTCGCGGTCTCCTCCGCCACGATCACCGGATTGAGCAACGGCAGGAGCAGCAGGCCCGGCCCCAGCCGCATGCCCTTGGCCTCCGCGGCAAGGCGGGCCAGCAACGGCATGGCCTGGAACATCTGCACCGGGCTCGACAGGAAATGCTGGCCGACCATCACCGAGGCAAGCCCGCTCGACTTGGCGACACGCACCTGCTCGATCAGGTTTTCAAGTTCCGGACCGAGATCGGCGCCCTGCCGCCACTGGGTGTTCATGAAGAGACCGAGCTTCATCGCCTCTTTCCTCCCGCTTCATTCCTCCGGCATGCACTCTAACGTCGTCGCGCAACCAGCACATCCCGCCGTTTGATGACACGATCGACTCGATGCGCCAGGCGATCGTAGGGCGGCCGGTTGACGACCTCGAGGTCGGCGACCTTGCCGACCAACGCCATCATCTCCTCCCGATCGAGCCGGGTCGAATCCCACGAGAAGGCGATGGCGCCACCGGCTACCAGCAGCTCCGTCCAGCCGGGAAGACAGTCGGCGAGCAAGCCATGCAGGGGGCCGCGGTGCTGGATGCCATAGGGCAGATCGGTGACGATTAGGTGCGCCCGCCCGAAACCCGCGAGCAGCTCGCCGGTCTGTCCGGCATTGCCGTGCGCCAGCATGCAGCGGCGCTGATCGTCGCGGCCGATCTGGAAAAGCCACCGCCGCGCGCCGAGCTTGCGCAGGCGCTCCTCCTTGGTGGTGAGGGGGATGCGGTTCTCGCGGCAATACTGGGTGATGAAGGTCGCCGTGCTCTCGATGTCGGTGCGGTCGAGGTCGAGGCCGGCGACATCAGCGCCCAGCGACAGCGCCGTGAACAGCGTGGTCCCGCCGCCGCACAGCGGATCGACGACATCGAGTGTTGCCCAGTCGCTGCTGTGAAAGTCCGACGCATACTTCGCCATGTTGCAAAGGAAGCGCGTGAAGTCTTCGTTGGTCTTGCCCTTGTAGCGCCGCGTCGCCGCCATATCGGGAGAGATGAACGCGGGGTGCACCGCCTGGACCGGACGCAGCAATGGGCCGGCGACATCGCCGATCGAGTCGAACAGCTCGAAGATGCCGCCCAGCATAGCCATGTTGGCCAGCAGGCCGATCGACTCGCTCGTGATCGGGCCCGGCAGACCGAATGTCAGGTAGTCCTGGCCGGCGATGTTGTGCAGCGACACGTCCTCCAGCCCCGGCCCCAGCGGCGATGCCAGCACTTCCGCCGCGGCGAGATCGCGCGCGAGGTTGGAATACTGGGTGCTGCGCTGAGGCGCGAGTTGGGCGGCGATCCGTGTCACCTCTTGGTTATATTCCAGAAAAGCGTCGCCGAGGCAGCCAGCATGCCGTTGACGGTCGTGCGCATGGCGACGGGCTGGTAGAGCTGGCCGAGATTGACGAAGGTCGGCGCCTGGGCCCAGTGCTTCTGCAGGTCCACCGCGATCTGCTTTTGCTTGGCGGGATCGGTCTCCTTGGCGAAGAGATCGCGCAGCTTCTCGATCAAGGGATCGCACGGCCAGCCGTAGGTCGCCTTCTCGCAGGAGGCGTTGAACAGGTTGGCCATCACCGGGTTCGTGATGTCCGAGCCGCCCGAGAAGGTGAAAAGGGCGTTCCAGCCGCCCTTGTCCGCCGGATCCTTCTTGGCGCGGCGCGCGACCAGGGTCTGCCAGTCCATGAGCTGCAGGTCGACCTTGAAGCCGGCCGCTTCGAGTTGCGCCTTTGCGACCGTGCCGAGGTTAGTCATGGCGGCGATGTCGGTTGCCTGCAGGAGCACAATCGGCATGCCGTCGTAGCCCCCTTCCTTGAGAAGTTGCCTGGCCTTGGCGGCATCCTGGTTCAGCACGTCCTGCATGCCCTCGTCCGAGCCGAGCGGCGTGCCGCACACGAACGGCGCCTTGCAGACCTTGTAGTATTTCGGATCGCCGATCGCTGCCTTGAGGAAGTCCTCCTGGCCGAACGCCACCATCGCGGCGTGTCGGATCCGCGGATCGTCGAACGGCTTGATGACGGTATTGAAGCGGAACTGGTACTGGCTGCCGACGGGATTGCTGTCGAACAGCTTTATGTTCTTGTCGTGGGCAAGGATAGGCAGGAGATCGTGCGGCGGCGCCTGCACGAGGTCGATCTCGTCCGCCATCAGCGCATTCACCTGGGTCTGGGCGTCGGGGATCCAGATCCATTCGACGCGATCGACCTTGGCCACCTTGCCGCCGGCCAGGCCCGACGGCGGCTCGGCGCGTGGCTTGCTGACGGTGTTTTTGGTGAAGACCACCTTCTCGCCCGGCTTCCACTCGTCGGCCTTGAAGACGAAGGGACCCGAACCGATCACGTCCTCGACCTTGATCTGCACCGTGGGCGGCGTCTCGGCCGTCTTCCTGGGCATCATGAAGGGGGCGTTCGACGAGACCTTGGCGAGCGATTCCAGCACCAGGCCGTAAGGCTCCCTGAGCTTCAACCGGAAGGTCCGCGCATCGACCGCCTCGAAGCCGTCGACCAGGGCCAGCATCCTCTGGCCCATGGAATCCCGCGCGCCCCAGCGCTTGAGCGAGGCGATGCAGTCCTCGGCGGTGACCGGCTGGCCGTTGCTCCACTTGTTGTCGCGCAAGGTGAAGGTCCAGACGAGCTTGTCGGGCGAGATGTCCCAGCTCTCGACCATCTGCGGCCTGACGTCGAACTTGTCATCGAGGGCGAACAGCACGTCCCACACCATGTAGCCGAAGTCCCGCTGGATGTAGGCGCTGCTCCAGATCGGATCGACGATCTTCACGTCGGAGCCCATGGCGACCTTCAAGGTCTGCGCATTCGCGGCCACGGCGCCGAGTAGGCCCGTCGAAAGCACCAGGAGTGCGGCCGATTTCCGGAGATTGAGCATCATCCTTCTCCTGTCTGCCGCCAGCGGCGGAGCTGGTCGGCAAGGAATGGCTTGGCGCGGTCCATGATCGGCCAGGGATCGTGGCCGACACCGGGGAGAGCCTCGTGAGTCACCTTCACGCCGGCCTGGCACAGCGATCGCGAGAGCGCCTCGAGGCGTTGCGGCCGGGAGGCGCCGGCCTCGTTGGCGCCGGCCATGAAATACCGGCCGCCTTCGCGATGCGTGATTTCGTTCGTGTCGAGGTCGGCTGCTCCGACCAGCGTCTGGACGGGGACACGCCTCAAGGCATCACGGTCGAGTGCGCTGCCAAAGCGCTCGTGCAGGTCGCGCACGCCGACCCACCAGTCGCGCCGATCATCAACGAGGGTCACCGATCCCGGCGCGCCGAGCGAAGCCGCCCACAGCGATTGCGGCCTGAGCAGCAGGAAGCGGTTGGCGAACTGCGCGCCACCGGAGAAGCCGAACAGCCCGAACCTTTCACACGAGAGAGCCCATCGCTCCTTCACCTCGGCGACCATGTCGAGGAGGACCTGGTCGTAGCGAATGCCGGGCTCGCTCAGATACTTGTAGCCGTCGGCATTGCCATCGCCGTTCACCCCGACCGGGAACAGCGGACAGAGGATCAGCGCATTGCAGCCCTCGCCGAAGTCCTGAAAACGATCGCGGAACTCCATGAAGGTGCGCGGACTGCCATGCACGACGACCAGCAATTCGGGCCGGACATCGCCGGACCGGTAGCCGGACGGCACGTAAAGACAGTACGAGAACCGGGGATCGCGGCGCACGGCATAGACCGCCGTGCGTCCGATGTCGTAGGGACCAAGCTTCACGGCTTCCAGCGTAGCAATATTTGATCCAAAATGTGATCCAATTTTAAGGTCGAGGATGGCCAAGCCAGGGAAAACAGCCGCCAAGGGCGCCGAGGCGATTGCCGCGGCCATTGCGCTCGACATCGGCTCCGGTCAGCTCGGCAACGGCGCCTGGCTGAAGCAGATCGACATCGAGACCCGCTATCGCTGCACACGGGCCGATGCGCGGCGCGCGCTCGAGGCGCTGGCGATCAAGGGGCGGATTCAACGGATCCCGCAGCGCGGCTATTTCGTTTCGATCGTCGACGAGAGCCAGCGCCGCGAGCTCATCGAAGTCCGCGTGCTGCTCGAGACGGCCATGATCCCCAGCATCGTCGAGCGGGCGACCAAGAAGGACATCGCCGATCTGCGCCGGCTGGCGGCGGCGTTTGCCACGGCCGCCCGCAAGGACGACGTGACGGAACGCTACATGACCAATCGCGCCTTCCACGTCCGCCTGAGCGAGCTCTGCGCCAATCGCGCGCTCGCCAAGCTCGCCCTCGCCGTGCGCGGCGACCTGCCGACCACGCGGATCGCCCAGTGGCACTCCCAGGCGCGCATCGATCAATCAGCCAGGGAGCATTCCCTGATCGTGGAGGCGCTTGCCGATCGCGACGTCAGGAAACTGACCGGCCTGATCGCCGTTCACATTCGCCAGCCTAGCGGGCCCCAGCCTAGCGAGCCCATGAGGCGGCGCGTTCGAGCAGCCGGCGCGCGCGGATGACGATCGGCAGGTCGATCATGCTGCCTTCGAAGGCCACGGCCCCTGCCCCCTCGGCTGCGGCCGCGTCGAAGGCCGCGATCAGCCGACGTGCCCGATCGAGCTCGACATCCGAGGCGCCATACTCCTCGTTGATGATCGGAACGTGCGCCGGATGGATGCAGGAAGCCGTGGTAAAGCCCAATGCCTTCCCGCGCTTGAGGCCGGCCCGATACGAATCGAGGTCGTTGATATTGGCGAGCTGCCCCATCGAGCCCATGGGCAGGATGCCGGCCGTGCGGCAGGCAGCCAGGCCGTGCATGGCGAAGACGTACATGCTGTCGGCCGAGGGAATGGCGCCGAGCTCGGTCGCCATGTCCTCGCCGCCCACCGACATGCCGGCCATGCGCGGCTCGGCGGCAATGGCATAGAGGTGCGGCAGCGCCGCCGGTGATTCGATCAATACGAGGAAGCGCGTATGGCCGATCGGCATGCCGAGGGCCGCCTCGCGGTCGGTCACCAGCTCCGCCAGCAGCCGGACATGCTCCGGCCCCATGACCTTGGGCAGCATCAGGGCCGCGACACCGGGCATCACCGACGCCGCGATATCGGCGACGGCAAGGTCGAGCGGCCGGTTGATGCGCACCACGACGTCGGCGCCTTTCTGGGCGACCCGCGGTACGGCTGCAGGCAGTGCGGCGCGGGCATCCGCCTTGCGCGTCGGCAGGATCGAGTCCTCGAGATCGAGGATGATGGCATCGGCGCCACGCTCGTGCGCCTTCGCCAGGAATCGCTCCGAAAGCACCGGCACGAACAGCAGCGATCGCCAGGACGGTTGAGGCCGGTTCATTCGATGTTCTCCTATCAGCGCGTGGCGTCGCGCTTGCGTTTCAGGCCCCACGCCGCCGCCACATCGGCCGCGACGCGCCTGGCCATCAATCGATAGCCCAGGCTTTCACCGAATGGCGAGCGGATAAGATGCGACCCGTCGGCATAGACGGTTTCCTTGACGTCGATGAACAGGTCGCCCAGGTCGAACACCGGCAGGCCAAGGTCGCGCTGGCTCATTACCCCGTCGACCATCCGGCGATAGAGCCCGATGTAAGACATATCGCCGACGACGGCCTGCTCCGCGGCCGTCAGAGTCTTGCCGTAGGCAGGCACCGGCTGGAAGAAGTAAGCGGTCTTGATGTCGTAATCGCGCGCCAGGGCCTCCATGGCGCGGTTGTACTTGCGCAGCAGCTCGAGCTGGGCGGCGAAGACGCGCTCGCCGTTGCCCGCGATGTCGGCCGGCAGGGCGAACAGGCTTTCGAGCGTCGTATGCTTGCTCGACGGCAGCGCGTCCCGGCCCTTGGCCAGCGCTTCCAGGCTGCGGAACAGCAGATAGGCGGCGTGCGACTGCCCGAGTATCGCATCTCTCGCCACACCGCCCGCAAGGCGGCCGAGCACCCAGCCGATGGCGGCATCGCCGAAATTGTCGTCGGCCACCAGCGGATTGACCGCGAGAAAATTATTGACCGGATACTCCAGGCGCTCGCGCTCCCAGGGCCGGAACAGGTAGTAGTCGTTCATCCCGCCCAGCGTGATCACGGCGTCGAGTGCCTGGGCGTTGAGCGCGAACAGGATGAAGGGCTGCGGCTGCTTCCACGCGCCGTCGCCGCCGTTCAGCACCCAGAACGGCTGGCCGTTCGGGCTCTCGTATTCGCTGTTCAGCTCCTCTTCGAGGTAGCGCGGCGCGGGCCATGGATCGATCTGGGCGAGCTGGCCCGCAACCGAGCCGCCGGTGAGCAGAATGGTGTAGCGGTCGGGCCGCTTCAGCAGCGGGTAGTCGTCGTTGAACAGGCCGACATTATTGATGTTCTTCAGCCCACACGGCCGGTTGGCGTGATGGACGAAGCCGACATAGGGATGCGGATAGAGCGTGTCGACGTAGCGGCAGGTCGTACCTCGCGTCAGGTCGCGCACGTAAGTGTTCTGGGTACGCTCGAACAGCCCGGCGGCCGGCGTATAGCCGCCGTCCTCGACCATCGTCCAAAGGACCGCCATGCCCTCGATGGCCGCCACCGAAAGGGCGATGCCAACAACTGTGGAAATTACGCCGAAGAGGCGGCGTTTGGTCTTGTCCTTCATCTGCGCGCGTCTCGGACTGCCTACCACACACGCCAGCTTGCCTGGTCGAACTCGAGCAATTTCTAGAGCGATTCCCGATTAGATGGAACCACTTGCACGGCTCTAGCAGCGACGGCGTCGGACAACCTCCCGTTGAAGAGATCACACAGAAAAGCGTTTGCTCAATGTTGGCTCGCCAAGGCGAGCCAAGATCGAAGCCGTACACTGCGGCCATCAAAACCCATCGTCGCCAGGGAAAATTGTGCCGTCCTGTTGCTTTATGGCCACAGTTCGCCGAAGTCACGGCCGGTTTGCGGCAAAGCTGGAGCCAAATCCTCTCGCACCGTGTAAAATGCCTGGGAAACAACATAACGAGGAGATACGGATGAAGAAGGCTTTGTTCGTTGCAAGCGCCTTGGTTGCCCTACCCTCGATGGGTCATGCACAGGAATTCGCGCCGCTACCTGGTTTCTACATCGGCGCTGGCGCTGGCGCCGTGTGGTATCTCAGCAGCACGACGTCGGTCGGCGGATCGTTCAGCAGCACGACCGGTTTCCTGGCGGACATCGTTGCCGGCTACGACTTCGTCGGTCCGCGCGTCGAACTCGAGGTTGGCTTCGGCTTCATCCCCTTCACCGCCAACCTTGCCGGCACCGCTGCGCGGTCTAATTTCAGCGGCGAAGCCCATCAGCTGCACGTGATGGGCAAGGTCCTCTACGATTTCATTCCAGCGTCGACCATCACGCCCTATATCGGCGCCGGCGCGGGCATCGCGTTCGTCGACGGAAACTCCTTCCTGCAGAACACGGTATTCGCCTACGAAGGCATCCTCGGCGTGGGCTATAACATCGACAGCCAGTGGCGCGTCGCCCTCGAAGGCCGCTATGTCGGCACGACAAACGCCAACGTCGTGATCAATGGCGTCAATGTAGGAGTGAACAACTCCAACATCGTGGCGATGGTCTACGGGCAGTACAAGTTCGCCCCGCCGGTTTCGGCGCCGCTGCCTGCACCGGCGCCGGCCGCGCCGCCCTCGTTCATGGTGTTCTTCGACTGGGACAGCTCAGCGCTGTCCGAGGCGTCGCTGAACGTCGTCAGGCAGGCCGCCGGCGCCTACAAGAGCAAGGGCAGCGCCCGCATCCGTGCGACCGGGCACACCGATACGTCGGGGCCTGAGGCCTACAACATGGCGCTGTCGCTGCGGCGCGCGAATGCGGTCAAGAACGCATTGGTGCGCGAAGGCGTGCCGGCCGCGGCGATCACCGTGATCGGGCGTGGCGAGCAGGGCCTGCTTGTGCAGACCGGCGACGGCGTGCGCGAGCCGCAGAATCGTCGCGTCGAGATCGTGGTCGAATAAACGGGAGTTTCGGGGGCTGGGCGACCGCTGGTCGCTCAGTCCCTGACCTTGACGGCGTCAGCCACGAACTCAGCCTCGGCCGTCGGGATGGGCGTGGACGTCTCGCGACAGAAGGCGGCGCCCAGGATCCAGTTCAGCTGGCCCGGCGTGCCCGAACCGTTGCGCACGAAGCCGATGCATTGGCGCTGGGCCTTCTGGAACGTCACATAGTGGTCGCCGGCCCTGCTGGCGGTGTAGGCCCAGCCGCCGGCTCCTCCGGTGACGTTCTTCAGCGCATCCGCTGTTCGCAGCCAGTCCACCGCGCTGGAGGTCGAGACCGGGCTCAGCCCTCCGACTCCATGCGCCTGGACCAAGCGGTACAGGCCGATCGCGAACTCACTTTTCGAATCGGTGTAGGTGAGGCGCCAGCTCTGCACGTTGCCGATGCGAAACGTGCGCACGTTCGACGTCCAGCACCGGTTGAACGGCACGCCGTAGACCGGCGCGGTCGCGCAGTTGATCTCATTGGTGAAGTTCCAGGAGTCCTGGGCGTCGGCCGTCCCGGCATTGCCGAAAACGACCAAGGCCGCAAGCAAGGCTACCAGCGCCTTGAATTGATTCCGCCTCAAGTGAGCAAGCTCCCCATCCGCGCCAGCAGCGGCAAAAACAATCACACAGATTCTGGACAGCAGCAATCTCGGCGGAGATCAGCGCGTGGGTGTCAGCCCCCACGGGCAAGAGGCGGCGCCGGGAAAGTCCATGCGTCGGCCGGACGAGTCCTGGCAGGAGATGCCGCCGGAACTGCTGGCTCGCGGCTGCGGCGGCGCAGGATACGGTGAGGGTGACGGTGACGGCACGGTTGCAGCGCGAGCTTTCGCAGCTGCCTCGGCCTTCTTGAGATCGTCGTCGTACTTTGCAAGCGCCGGCGCCGCCTCGCTGAGCAGCGCCTGTTGTTGCGCGGCGGTCAGGAAACCGGTCGTCGGCTGATTGCGGGCTTTCTGCCAGGCGAGGATCATGTCGCGGGAGCGCGGGCCGAAGACGCCATCGGCGCCGTGGGTGTCAAAGCCTAGAGACGTCAACGCAACCTGGATCCGCTGGCGATCGAGCTGAGAGAGCTTGAGCGCGGTCTCGGCGGTCTCTGCAGCCTTCTGGGCCGCCGCTTCGTCGTCAGCCTTCTGCTTGGCCTCAGCGTCGGCCTTCGCCTTGGCGTCTGCATCGGCCCTTCGCTTGGCCTCGGCTTCGGCCTTGGCCTTGGTGTCCGATTCCGCCTTTGCCTTGGCCTCCGCGTCAGCCTTTGCCTTGGCTTCTGCGTCGGCTTTCGCCTTGGCTTCGGCTTCGGCCTTTCGCCTGGCCTCGGCGTCCGCCTTTGCCTGGGCCTCTGCCTCTGCCTTGGTCTTGGCTTCGGCCTCCGCCTTCGCTTTGGCGTCGGCATCGGCTCGTCGCCTGGCGTCAGCCTCGGCTCTTTGCCTGGCTTCGGCATCCGCCTTCGCTTTTGCCTCGGCCTCCGCTCGCTGCTTGGCCTCTGCTTCCGCCTTCGCCCTGGCGTCCGCATCCGCCTTCTGCCTGGCTTCCGCTTCCGCCTGCTGCCTGGCCGCCTCAGCGTCCGCCGCTTTCTGCCTTGCCTCTGCCTCCGCCCGCTGCCGTGCCGCCTCGGCTTCCGCCTTTTGCTTGGCCGCGGCCTCGGCTTCAGCCTTCTGTCTCGCTCCGGCCTCTGCCTGTTGCTTGGCTGCGGCTTCGGCCTGGAGCCTGGCTTCCTCCTCGGCCTTCTGCCTGGCGGCCGCCTCGGCAGCCTTCTGCTCCTCCACTGACACTGGAGGCGCCGGCCTTGGTGGGAAGATCACGTAGCCACCAGCCACGCCGACCAGGATCGCCGCCACCGCCCCGCCATAGAGCGCGATGCGATTCATCCCGGCCAACGCCGCACTGGCCGACGCGAACGACCGAGCGGACGCCGACTTGAGCCCGGCCGCCGCGGACGCCGCCGCCGAAGCGGCAGCGCCTGCCACCGCCGGCCGCTGCCTGCTCGCCGGCGGCAAGACGGGTGCAGGTGCGGGCGCAGGCGCAGGCGCGGGTTTGGGCTTCGGACGAGGCTTCGGCCGCTCGAATACGGTCTCGTCACTTATTTGCTCGACCACTGTCCCCGAAAGAATGTCGCGCCATTCGGCGATCGACTGCGGCCGATCCTTGGCCCGCACCGTGAGGCCAATATCGATCCCCTTGAGAACGGCAGGCGGGTAGCCTTCGAGAGAAAGCGTGGCCAGCGGCGCGTAGGCATCGTTGAGCGCACGCTCCAGGGAGCTCGGCGGCGCCTTGCCGGTGATCGCATGATAGAGCGTTGCCGACAGGCTGTAGATATCGGTCCACGGCCCTTGCTTGTCCGACGTCAGCTGCTCGGCCGCGGCATAGCGCGGCGTGAAGATTGCCGTCATCGCCGCCGTGCGATCGGCCATCGATGACCGCGACGCGCCGAAATCGATCAGCGTCGGATTGTTGTTGGCATCGAGGATGACGTTGGCCGGCTTGACGTCGCGATGCAGGAAGCCGGTTTTGTGGACGGCCTCGAGTCCATCGAGCAGTCGGTCGAGCATGCGCTGGGTGATCGCCGGCGGCAGCTTGCCGTCGCGCTTCAGGCGTTGCTCGAGAGTATCGCCGCGCGCCAGGCCCATGATCATGTAGGCCGTGCCGTTGGCTTCGAGGAAGTCGTAGACGCGGACGACCGCGGGCGCACCCTCGAGCGTTGCGAGGATGCGGGCTTCTTCCAGGAAGCGTTCGCGCCCCCAGATGAAATCTTCGGCAAGCTGGGTCGATCGCGGCACGACCGTCGTGCCGTTCTCGCGCAGCGCCAGCGTTGTCGGCAGATACTCCTTCACCGCGACTTCGCGGCCGAGCGTCGTATCCTTGGCGTAGTAGGTGATGCCGAAACCGCCGTGGCCCAGGACTGACAGCAGCTCATAGTTACGCAGCCGCGTCCCGGCCGGTAACGTGCCTCGCAATTCGTTCGGCTTGGCGTCTGCCTTGGTCTCGGCCGCCATAACTTGTCTGCCCTCGAGCATCGAGGTTTGCAAAGAGCAATTCTAGCGCATGTCGCGGTTTCGCAAAGCGCCAAGATAGAGGTCGCGATCGCACTCGCGTGTGGCGAATCTCACCTACACGCCGCCAACTGTCGGTTATGACAGCGGCGCTACGTTAATCCTGCCGGCGCTCTCAAAAGACCTGAATCCTCTTGTCGAACGGGCGGATGTTGCATGATAGTTGCGAGAGTTCAGTGCGCCGCCGTTCAACGGATGCCGTCCCGGGGGGATGAATACACGTGCGCCCAATAGAGCTGAAGCCACTGATCGGACGCCTGAACGACGTCTGCCGTCGCGCCCTCGAGGCCGCGGCTGGCGCGACGGCGCTCCGAACCCACTACAACGTCGAGATCGAGCATTTCCTGGTCGGACTGCTCGATAAGACCGATACCGATCTTGCCGCCATCCTGCGGCGCTGGGAGATCGATCCCGCCCGCCTGCTGGCCGACCTCACGAGGTCGCTCGACCGTATGAAGACCGGCAACGCGCGGGCGCCGGCGCTTTCACCCGACATCGTCGAGATGGTGAAGCAGGGCTGGCTGCTGGCCTCGGTCGAGCAAGGTGCCAGCCGCGTGCACTCGGGCCATCTGATCTGGGCGCTGCTGGCCGACGACATGCTGGCGCGCCGCGCGATCGCATCGTCAGGCCTTCTGGCCACCATCGCGCCCGATACGCTCAAGGCCGACTATCTCACGATCTGTGCCAACACGGCCGAGACCGCACAGGCCACGACGCAGGCCGCTGGCTCGGAAGCGGCGGGCACCGGTTCGGGCGAAGCCCGGCCGGGCGGCTCGGGGGCTCTCGATCAATTCACGATCGACCTCACGGCCCAGGCCAAGGCCGGCAAGATCGATCCGATCCTCGGTCGCGACTTCGAGATCCGTCAGATGGTCGACATCCTGACGCGCCGCCGTCAGAACAATCCGATCCTCACGGGCGAAGCGGGCGTCGGCAAAACCGCCGTCGTCGAGGGCCTGGCGCTCCGCATAGCGTCGGGCGACGTCCCGCCGGCCCTGCGCAGCGTCACATTGCGCACGCTCGATCTTGGCCTGCTTCAAGCCGGTGCGGGCGTGAAGGGTGAATTCGAGAACCGCCTGAAGTCGGTGATCGAGGAGACCAAGTCGAGCCCCAAGCCCATCATCCTTTTCATCGACGAGGCGCATACGCTGATCGGCGCCGGCGGCCAGGCCGGCCAGAACGATGCGGCCAATCTCCTGAAGCCCGCGCTGGCACGCGGCGAGCTGCGGACGATCGCGGCGACCACCTGGGCGGAATACAAGAAGTACTTCGAGAAGGATGCCGCCCTCACCCGCCGCTTCCAGCCCGTGAAGGTCGAGGAGCCGAGCGAGAAGATAGCCGTCGCCATGATTCGCGGCCTGGTATCGACGCTCGAGCTGCATCACAAGGTTCGCATCCTGGACGAAGCGGTGAGTGATGCCGTGCGCCTGTCGGCGCGCTACATCCCGGCGCGGCAGTTGCCGGACAAGGCGGTCAGCCTGATCGACACCGCCTGCGCGCGCGTGGCGATGAGCCAGAACGCCATACCGGCGCCGATCGACGACTGCCAGCGCCGCCTCGGCCTGATCGACACCGAGCTCAAGATCATCGAGCGCGAGACGGCGGCGGGCGCCGATCATGCGGCCCGGCACGACGAGCTGACGGCCGAACGGCAGCGCATCACCGACGAGTTGGCCAAGCTGAACGAGCGCTGGGAGGCCGAACGCGATCTCGTGACCAAGATCGACGCCGTGCGCGCCAAGATCGATGCCGCGACGGCGACCACGAGCAATGCCGGCGACGGCGCCGCCAAGAGCGACGGCCAGGCGGAGCGTGCCGAGCTGACGGACCTGTCGACACGCCTGCGCGCGCTGCAAGGCGAACAGCCATTGATCTTTCCGGTGGTCGACGGCCAGGCGATCGCCGCCATCGTCGAGGCGTGGACCGGTATCCCTGCCCGCCGCATGCAGACCGACGAGATCCGCACCGTGCTCAATCTGCGCGAAGCGATGGAACGGCGCGTCGTCGGGCAAAACCATGCGCTGGAAGCCGTTGCGCAAGCCATTCGCACCAGCCGGGCCGGATTGACCGATCCGCGCCGGCCGGTCGGCGTCTTCCTGTTCGTCGGCACGTCGGGTGTCGGCAAAACGGAGACCGCCCTTACCCTTGCCCAACTCCTCTACGGCGGCGAACAAAACGCCACCACCATCAACATGGCGGAGTTCAAGGAGGAGCACAAAGTCAGCCTGCTGATGGGCAGCCCACCGGGCTATGTCGGCTATGGCGAAGGCGGCGTGCTGACCGAAGCCGTCCGGCGACGGCCCTACAGCGTCGTGCTTCTCGACGAGATGGAGAAGGCCCACTCGGGCGTTCAGGACGTGTTCTACTCCGTCTTCGACAAAGGCAACATGAAGGATGGCGAAGGGCGCGACATCGATTTCAAGAACACTGTCATCATCATGACAAGCAACGCTGGTACGGATCTGATCAACAAGCTGTTTGCCGATCCCGAAACCGCGCCGGACGCCGCCGGACTTGCCGACGCGCTGCGGCCGGAACTGGCGAAGTTCTTCAAGCCGGCCTTCCTCGGGCGCGTGACCCTGGTGCCGTATTTCCCCCTTCCCACTGCGATTATCCGCCAGATCGTGACGATGCAACTCGAACGTATCCGCAATCGTGTGCGCGACAGCTATCGCGCGACGTTCGATTGGACGCCGGAATTGGTCGACACGATCGCGGCGCGCTGCACGGAAAGCAGTTCGGGCGCGCGCAACGTCGAGAACATCCTGACGCGTACGCTGCTTCCCGAGTTGTCCGCAGAGGTGCTCGCTCGACTGGCCGACGGCCAGTCGATCCAAAGCGTCAAAGCCAGCCTCAACGCGGACGGGTTGTTTTTCTTTGCCATCAACTAACCGTAAAGGTGTTGATAATCCCCAATGGCTTTCTCCAACGGAGGTCGACAGTGCCAATCTATATGAAGTTCGGCGGTATCCCTGGTGACGTAACCACTGAAGGGTACAAGGACTGGATCGAGTTGAATTCGTTCCAGTATGGAGTCGGTAGAGCCGTGAGCAGCGGCGCCGGCGGCAACACGCGCGAGAGTTCAGCGCCCAACATCAGCGAGATCGTCGTCACCAAGCATTTCGACAAGGCGTCGGCCAAGCTCTACCAGGACTCGGTGGCCGGAACGTTCGACACCAAGGTCGAGATCAAGATGAACACGACCACCAAGACCAAGACCGAGACGTTCCTTAGCTTCGAACTGACGGATTGCGGCGTCAGCAGCTATTCGCTCAGCTCAGGCGGCGACAATCCGATGGAGAGTCTGTCGCTCAACTTCCTCAAGGTCATGGTCACGCCCACGCCGCTCGACAAGTCGGGCCAGATCAAGAAGGGCGA
>Ga0075369_10000267_pt1 | contig 15488 bp, 13 predicted proteins | sample EndMethybrTD3034_FD_71400 | JGI IMG/M metagenome (GOLD analysis project Ga0075369, IMG submission 71400) | Populus endosphere microbial communities from Tennessee, USA - Endosphere MetaG P. TD hybrid TD303-4 | ecosystem: Host-associated > Plants > Roots > Endosphere | place: USA: Tennessee...
CGCGACGGCAGCAGCGGCCAGAAAGGGTGTCGTCCACCGCGCGATCGCACCAGCAGCTGAGGAAATCACCCCCAGAAAATAATGCGGCCTCGCTGGAGGCGCCAATCGCAGACGGTTCGTCGCTGCGTATGGCGCATCGGGCGGGTGACGGGGATATCGGGGATATCTCGGTCGCATTGAGATGTGGTGTCACGCGGCGACGGTCGGGGCAGACGCTGACATCATCGGACGAATGGCACCCCGAGCAGCGACGAGGGCGGACGGCAGGCTGTCCGCGCGTCTCGCCGCGATCGCCTCGCTCGGCGCGGCGATCATCCACTTCGCCGTCGCACCGACGCACTGGCAACAGTGGACGGCGTCGGGATTGTTCTTCGTCTCACTGGCACTGTTCCAACTGCTCTGGGCGCGACTGGTGCTCACCCACGCCACGCGGCCCGTGCTTGCCGCCGGGATCGTCGCCAACGTCGGGGCGGTCACGCTGTGGGGGGTTTCTCGGACTGCCGGCGTGCCACTCGGCCCACATGCCGGTCAACCCGAGATGATTCAAGCCGCCGACCTCTGCGCCCTGCTGCTCGAGATCTATGTCGTGATGGGGGCGGGCTGGGTCTGGTACCGAGCGCGGCGGGCAGGGTCATTACCGTCCTTCGCAACCACCGGCGTCCTGCTCGGCGGCAGTGCTGTCATCATTCTGGCGTCGACCGTGGGAGTGGCTTCGGGTCTGCAGCACGGCCACCATGGGCCCACCGTCGGACACGCTGACGGCCAGCACGATCATCCGGCGCCACCGGCTCCGCGGCTGGTCATCGTGGAGGCGACCGGTACGCCCGCGATACCGGCGCCTGTCGAACCAGCACCACCCGCAGCGGTGCCGTTGCACGGCGACATCGAAGGCGATCACTACCACCACAACGAGTAGCGATCGGTTGACCTACAGCTCGGTGACCCGGCCGTCGCCGACCAGCCAGGACCGGTCCAGCCGAACGTTCTGCAGCATCCGGCGATCATGCGTGACCAGCAACAGCGCACCGGCATAGCTGTCCAGCGCCTGCTCGAGCTGCTCGATCGCGGGGAGGTCAAGATGGTTCGTCGGCTCGTCGAGCACCAGCACGTTGACGCCACGGGCCTGCAGCAGCGCAAGGCCGGCGCGGGTTCGCTCGCCGGGCGAGAGTTCGTCCACAGCGCGTTCGACGTGGTCGGCGCCGAGCGCGAACTTCGCCAACAGGGTGCGCACGTCGGCGGTCGACCATGACGGCACGTGACGTTCGAAGCGATCGACCAGTCGCCCCGGCCCGGAGAACTCGGCTCGGGCCTGATCGATCTCGCCGATGGCGACGTTGGCGCCCAGGCTGGCCCGCCCCTCGTCGGGCTGCCGTCGGCCCAGCAGCAGCCGCAGCAACGTCGACTTCCCGGCTCCGTTCGGTCCGGTGATGCCGACGCGCTCGCCGGCATCGACCTGTACCGACACCGGACCAAGCACGAAATCGCCCTGCCGCACAACAGCATTGTCGAGCGTCGCCACCACCGAACTCGACCGCGGAGCGGCCCCGATGGTGAACTGCAGCGTCCACTCCTTGCGCGGCTCCTCCACTTCCTCCAGGCGCGCGATCCGGCTTTCCATCTGCCGCACCTTCTGCGCCTGCTTCTCACTGGACTCGGTGGCGGCGCGGCGCCGGATCTTGTCGTTGTCGGGCGATTTGCGGATCGCGTTGCGGACCCCCTGGCTCGACCATTCCCGTTGAACGCGTGCGCGGGCGACCAGATCGGCCTTCCTCTCGGCGAACTCCTCGTACTGTTCGCGCCGGTGGCGGCGCCCGACCTCACGTTCCTCCAGATAGCTTTCGTATCCGCCACCGAACACCGTCGTCATGTTCTGCGCGATGTCGAGTTCGAGGACGCGAGTCACACTGCGCGCCAAGAACTCCCGGTCGTGACTCACAACCACCACGCCCCCGCGAAGCTCACGCACGAAGCGCTCCAGCCGGTCGAGTCCGTCGAGATCGAGGTCGTTTGTCGGCTCGTCGAGCAGCACGATGTCGAAACGCGACAGCAACAGCGCTGCCAGGCCGACCCTTGCCGCCTGGCCACCGGAGAGCCCGGTCATCAGGGTCGACTCGGGGCGCACCACGTCGACGTCGAGCCCCAGGTCGGCCAGCACCGCCGGCAGCCGTTCATCGAGATCAGCCGCACCCGTGGCGAGCCAATGATCCAGTGCCGCAGCGTAAACGGCATCTGGATCCATTTCCGCCGGACCCCGGCGCGCCAGCGCCTCGGCCGCTGCTTGCAGGGCGTGCGTCGCTTCGAAGCATCCGGTGCGACGCGCGATGTAGGCGGCAACGGTCTCGCCGGGGACCCGTTCATGCTCCTGCGGGAGCCACCCGACGAACGCATCGGCAGGCGCCAGACTGACCGTGCCGTCAAGCGGCTCGAGTTCCCCGGCCAGGATTCGCAGCAGTGTGCTCTTGCCTGCGCCATTGGCGCCGACGACTCCGATCACATCGCCCGGCGCCACGGTCAGGTCGAGGCCCTCGAACAGCGTGCGATGGGCGAATCCACCGGCCACATTCTTCGCGACGAGCGTTGCGGTCATGGCGTCATCGTCGCACCATCACCAGAAGCGTCGCACCAGCGCCAGGGTCGTCCCGTCGGCGCCGCAGCAGCAGTTGGGCAACCACGTCGGGATCGAGCACCGTACCTCCGGACGCCACCCGGTCCAGGGCGTCGAGGAAATCGGCGACCGCGGCACCCGGCGCCGGGCCTCGACGGCGGCCCGCAGCCCCTCGTCGGTGTGCGACGGCGGCATCCGGACGTCGACCACCGAGACGTCGGGACGGTGCACTTCGACCGCCCGGACGAGCGACGGTCCGTCACCGACCGCGGCCACCACGTCGTGGCCGTTCTCGGTCAGCAGCCGGATGAGGCCCTCCCGCAGAAGGACCGAATCGTCGGCCACCGCCACTTTCAACACGGCAGCTCCACGCTGATCGTCGTCGGCCCGCCTGCAGCGCCTGGTGTTTGGCGACGTTGGTCAGCGCCTCGGCGACCGCGAAGTACGTGGTGGTCTCCACCGCGGCGTCGAGCCGGCCAGCCGGGGTGCCGAGCTCGGGGTCGACGACGAGCTCGACGGGCACGGTGCAGCGCGGTGGCCTCCGCGGACACAGCGGCCACCTTCTGTTCCGTCAGCACGGTGATCGTCTGGCGCATTTCGGCCACGCCGGTGAGCAGGGCACGACTGAAACCGGCCGAGCGCAACGCACACCCGCGCACCACGAGCGGCAGGGTGATCAGGCAGAGCAGCCCGATGGCCCGGGTCGCGCAGAGCTGCGGGGTCCGCGCGTTACTGTGCACTGGTCGGCCCATCGCACACGACGACAGAAGAGTTGAGCACATTCATGACCGCATCAGCAGGCGCGCCGGCACTCGAAGCGCGAGTCGGCCACTACTACCAGATGGACGGCACCTACCTCGTGGGCCGCGAGAAGCTGCGCGAGTACGCCCGCGCGGTGCAGGACTACCACCCCGCGCACTGGGATGTATCCACCGCCGTTGAGCTGGGCTATTCGGACGTCGTCGCGCCGTTGACGTTCACGTCGACCCCGGGCATGAGCTGCAACCGCCGGATGTTCGAATCGATCGTGGTCGGATACGACACCTACCTGCAGACCGAAGAGGTCTTCGAACAGCACCGCCCGATCGTGGCGGGAGACGAACTGCACGTCGACGTGGAGTTGACGTCGGTGCGCAGCATCGGCGGCAGGCAGCTGATCACCGTCACCAATACGTTCACCGATGCGGCCGGCGAGCGGGTGCACACGCTGCACACCACCGTCGTGGGAGTCACCGCCGACGACATCAATCCGGGGACCATGGCGGCCGTGCAGAACGCGATGATGCACGACCTGAACATCCTCGATATCAACAGCTCCGAAGCGGTCTACGAGAAGACCGTCCGCCCCGAGGGCGAGATTCGGATCTCCGACGGCGGCATCACCCGCACGCCGGGGACGCCGTCCTTTGATGACGTCAAGGTCGGCGACCAACTCCCCACACACCACACCCGGCTGTCCCGCGGCGACCTGGTCAACTATGCGGGCGTGGCCGGCGACGCCAACCCGATCCATTGGGACGAAGGCATCGCCAAACTGGCCGGGCTGCCCGACGTGATCGCCCACGGAATGCTCACCATGGGTCTGGGCGCCGGATTCGCCTCCGCGTGGACGGGCGACCCCGGCGCGGTCACCCGTTACGCGGTGCGGCTGTCCCAGCCCGCGATCGTCTCGGCCGCCGAGGGCGCCGATATCGAATTCAGCGGCCGCATCAAGTCGCTGGACCCGGCGACCCGCAGCGGTGTGGTCGTGGTCGCCGCAAAGTCCGCAGGGCGCAAGATCTTCGGCTTGGCGACGCTGGACGTCCGGTTCCGCTGACCCGGTGCATGCCAACACCTCAGCCCTTCAGCAGCCCCGATTCGTGGTAGCGGCGGTCAGTGTTGACCTGCCAGGGATCCACATACTCGCCGAAATAGCGGGCGACGCTGTGCATCGCGCTCAACATCGCGTGATCCTGATTGTCGTAGTGGTGCATGCCGTTGCGGCCGATCGGGTACAGCGCCGGATGCTCGCGAAGCAGGAAGTCGCGGATCCACGCGATACTGCGCTCCCGACCGGGATCACAGATGGGATAGGCGAAGCGGGACCGCACAACCATCACGTGGTCGAGAACACCGGCATCGAGGCCGAGGGCATCAAGGTCCGCCATCGCCATGCCCTCCAAGCTCGCGTCATCCGCGGCCCACAAGTCGGAATCAGGGCCGACGAAGTACTCGAGTCCGAGGTGAGTGCCGGTCCAGCCCGGCGGTGCGAGATCCTTCGACCAGTGCGTGTAGTTCTGAATCCGGCCGGCCCGCACGCCAGGACCGGGCGTGTACACCCAGTTGTAGGGGATGTCGTAATGCCGCCGCAGTGCCACCGCGACCGTGATGAGGCCCCGGTGCTGCAATGCATCTGCCGCCGCGCGGATGTGGGCCGGCGGGGCGGGCTCGAGCACTTCGATCAGTCTGCGCAGCGGCATGCTGGAGAACAAGCTGTCGCCGGATGCGTTCTGGCCGTTGGCAAATCCGATCGTCCAGCCCGCGGTGTCGGCCCGGATGCTGACCACTTGAGAGTGCAATGCCGGCGTCACACCGGTCTGCGTAAGGACATCCGCCGCGGCCTCCCACAGTTGTCCCGGCCCGAGCCGGGGATAGCGGAACACATCCTGGTCCTCTGGGCCGGGTTTTCGTCGCAGCCACCAGTCGATCGGTTTGATCCGCTGGTCCGCCCAGTCGCTCGACATCTGATCCGGTTCGGTGAGCCAGGTCTTGCGCACGTAGCCCTCGAAGAACACGCCGTACCAGTATCGGCCGAATTCCCTTGTGCCCCATTCACGGAAACTGGCATCGTCGTCGCGCGGATCCAGCACGCAACGCAGTCTGGCCCAGGCCAGGCTGGTCAGCCCCCGCAGTCCACGCAGGCGCCCCATCTGTGTCATCAGATCACGGCCGATGAGAGGGTAGCGCACGTATCGGCCGTCCACCAGCATCGCGGAGCGCCGTGCGATCGAGTGCCATTGGCGTGGCGGCAGCAGTGACTTCCACAGGTCGAGCACGTCTTCACTCCTGGTGAAGAACCGGTGCCCACCAGGGTCGACTCGCCAGTCGCCGTCGGTCGGCGTGCAGGCCAAACCGCCGACGCGCCCGGACGCCTCGTAGAGGCGCGGGGTGACTCCTCGGCGCGCCAGCTCTAGTGCGGCGGTAAGACCGGCGGGGCCCGCGCCGATCACGAGGGGTCGGCGGTGGGTGCTCATCGGCCATGTCGCTGCGGCGAACGCCGGAAGTCGGCGACTAGATCGTCGATATGCCGTGAATTGAGGTCGTTAAGCGGGGTGTCCAGGAAGATCAGCTGGGCGTACTGGCTCTGCAGCGGCAGGAATCCGCTCAACAGCGGCTCGGCGGTGGTCCTTATCACCAGGTCGACCTCCCCGATGTCGAAGGCGTCGGCGATGTCACAGCCCTCGCGCGCCGCCCGGCGCTGGGCGCCGCGCAACTCATCATAGGCGTCGTACGGGGCGAGCACGTTGATCCGGAACCGGTCACCGGTCATGAGGGATTCGGTACGGCACGCCGCGGCCTGAAACGCTTGGGGCAGCAGGCTGCGTTCACCGTGCAGTCGAACGGCGGCCTCGGCGGGGTCGAAATTCGCTGGGATCAGGGTATCGAGAAAATGGATGGACGCCGCGTAGACCGCCTCGAGTTCGTCGTGTCGGCGGCCCAGGTTCGCCCGGCTCAGATTGTATACGGTAACCGTCTGGATGTCGTTGCGCTGCAACGCCAGCAGAACCTCGACGACTTTGTGCGCACCGCGCAGGTAGGCATCGGCCAGGCTGGCGCCGTTGGCATCGGCCCAGCGCCGCAACCCGTCCGGGATGAGGCCGACATGGGCGGGTTCGGGGCGGCTGGGCACGCGGTCGTCAGTCTTCTGTGGGCCGTAGCACCGCGAACACGGTGAGGACCAGGATCTTCCAGTCCAATAGGACCGACCAGTTCTCGATGTAGTAGTTGTCGAACTCCGCGCGGTCGGCGATCGACGTCTGCCCGCGCAGCCCGTGCACCTGCGCCCAGCCGGTCATACCGGCCTTGACGCGGTGGCGCTCGCCGTAGCGGCGCACCTGAATCGCGAAGAGTTCCACGAACTCCGGGCGTTCCGGCCGAGGCCCCACCAGGCTCATCTCGCCGCGCACTACGTTGATCAGCTGCGGTAGTTCGTCCATCGACGTCTTGCGCATGATCTTGCCGATGGGGGTGCGGCGGTCGACGCCCTCCACGCCGCCGGGTGCGGCACCGTCCTTCAGCTCGAACACCTCGTCGCTCGGGTCGACGGGCCGCATGCTGCGGAACTTCAAGCAGCCGAACGGTTTACCGTCGCGACCAACCCGGTCCTGGGCGAAGAAGACGGGCCCAGGCGAGCTGAGTTTGACCAACAGCGCCAGTGTCAGGAACAGCGGCGAGATCAGCAACAGCCCGATAGCCGCGGCAATCCGGTCGGACATATGTTTGGCAGCAAACTGCCAGCTGCGCGGATCGACATGGTCGAGGACCACCAGCGGCATGCCGGCCAGGTGCTCGACGCGGGCGCCGCCGCCCATCGCGTCGATGAGTCTGGGCACCACCCGGACCCGCAGCCCGAGCTGTTGTGCCCTGTGCGCGACGAGGGCCAGTTGCTCGTCGTCCATGGCTGACGGGGCCACGATGACCTCCTCGGCCGCGGTGGTGCCTGCAACCAGCGCGAGGTTCGCGACAGGCCCGTAGTACGGCACGTCCAGCACCTCGTCGTCGGTGGGCGGCGTGATGTCGAGCACCCCCACGGGACGTAATCCGTACTCCGGCAGCTGACGCATCCGGGTGATCAGCTGCTGCGCGACGGGCCCGGATCCGATGATCACGGTCGGTGCGGCATCCCCGTAGCGCCGCCGCGACCAGCGCTGGACCAGCGATCCGATGAAACGCACGGCCGGGATCACCAGTGCCGCGCACATCCACATGTGCAGTAGCAGCACGCTCGGCCGGTTGGAGGTGGGTTCGCTCCACAGAACCACACTCAGCGTCGCGAAGGTGGCCAGCGCGATCGCGGTCTGAACGGGTTCGGCCTCGTCAACGAAGGTGCGGTTGAGCCTGCGCCGGTACATCGAACGACTGGCCAGGAGGATGATCACGAACGGGACGAAGATCCAGAGATACCCGCCGACCTGGTCGGTGACCGGGTTCGCGCGCGTCCACCACAGCGCCAGTGCGACAGCACAGACCGCACCCAGTGTGTCGGCGATCAACAGGACCAGCACATGCCCGCGCCCGGTCCGCGCGCCCGCCAGCCAGCGCGGCACGGTGGACTGATGGGCCGGCTCGACGACCTCATGCGGCGGGAGATGTGCACGCTGAACGCGGGGCAGACGTCGCGTTGTCACGTCCAGCTGCATTCATCCCCCTCGCCATTGGAATCGCCGATAGTTTAAATGGCGAACGCGTTTGCCGCATTCCAGTCGCAATGGCGCTATTGAGAATTTGCCTGAGGCAACGTCAATGGGCGGCGGGCGCCGCGAAGACCCGCTCGGCGGCCAACTGTGCCAGATCGCGAAGGATCTGCACGTGACCCGTCGTCCACACCCGCGGCTTCGTATCGGAAACGCACAGCGTGCCGACGGCATAGCCATTACCGTCGATTAACGGGATCCCCAGGTAGGCGACCACGCTGCCGTCCCGCACCGCCGGATGATGTTTCAATATTGGGTCCAGACGCGCATCGGTGAGAACCAACGGTTCAGCATTTGCCACAGTGTACTGACAGATGGAATTCGCCAACGGTGTCTGCCTTTCCTGGGCACCGAGTCCTTCCCTGCCGACAGAACTTTTGAAGAACTGCCGGTCGACATCGACCAACGAAATCGCCGATTGCGGCGCATCCAACGCATCGGCCGCCATCCGGGTGATCCGGTCGTAGTCGTCCTCGGGTGGAGAATCCAGCAATCCGGTGGCATGGAGCACTCGCAGCCGTTCCGGGTCGCCGATCACCGTCGAGACGTTGGGCAGCAGGGTCCCCAACACCACACCCGCGGAACTCAGATGCGCCAGTAGGTCTTCCATCGCGTCGGCGTCGATTCGCACCTGGTCTTCGATCAGCCGAGAGGCCACCGCCCGGGCGATGTAAAGGTCGAGGTCCTCGCCAGCCTCTCGTGCCCGCACCGCCAGGACGCCGTTGAGCCACTCGTCGAATCCGGGCAGAGACCTGTACACCCGTCAACGGTATCCGACATTCCCATTCCCGGCGCACATGCGCTCGACTGTCCAGCTAACGCAGCGGCGACGTAGCCTTGAGGGTGCTGCCGATGATCAGGAGGGTGCGTGGCAAAAGCCCGTTCGGGCCACAACGTGGATCTGCTGTTCGACGCTCGGCATATCCGGCAGAGCGGTATCGGCACCTACATCCGTATCCAGTTGCCCAGTCTGGAGGAGGCCGCCGACCGTCATGGCCGATCCCTGGCGGTGCTCGTCGACCCCGAGACGACGCCGACGCTGTCCGATCGCACCGCGGTGATCCAGACCTATCCGCAAGGTGCCGGAATGTACACCGCCGCCGAACAACTGGTGTGGTACCGCGCATTGCGCGCCGTCCGCCCCCGCGCGGTCTGGCTACCGCACTATCCGTTCCCGTTGGCCCGGCTACTGCCCGGCAATCGGCGGATCCTGACCTACGTCACCGTGCACGACACCATTCACGTTCTGCCCGAACACATCAGCGGACAGGGCCGGGCGCGGCGCACCTACGCGCGCGTGATGCTGGGCGCCGATGTCCGCGGATGCCGCCGGATCATGACCGTCTCGGAGGCGACGGCCTCGCTGCTGAGCACGTTCCGTGCCGGCGCGCAAATCGTGGTGACGCCGATTCCGGTCGACGAGGTCTGGTTCGAGCCGGCGGATCGGGCTCTGACACCGGTGTCCGGCCCGTACGTGCTCTACGTGGGAAACACCAAGCGTCACAAGAATCTTCCGCTGGTGCTGAAGTCGTTCGCCGCACTGCCCGCGTCGCTTCCGCACAAACTGGTCATCGCCGGCGGCGGTGCATCGCTGCGCACCCTCGACGATCGTATTCGCACACTGGCCGAGGCCAACCCCGACCGCGTGGTGCTGCTCGGTCAACTCGACTTCGCCGTCCTGCGGGCACTGGTCGCCGAGGCGGATCTGCTGGTGATGCCGTCGCTCTACGAGGGTGCCGGGTTGCCGCCACTGGAGGCGATGGCGTCACGCACCGCCGTACTGGCGTCGAACATCCCGTCGCTGCGGGAGACGTGCGGCGACGGCGCGAAGTTCTTCGATCCTTACGACGCGGCCGCATTGACGGCCCTGCTGCGCACCTACTGCACCGACGGAGTCGCACGGGCCGACCTGGCCGACCGGGGACACGACCATGTGACGGCGCGCCAGCGGCGGATCTCGGGAACTGTCGCCGCTGAAGCTATCTTCTCGGATCTGGCGGCCCTGGGGTCGTGAGGATGTCGAGGAGGAAGCTGTTCGCCGCCGCGCCGATCGCCGCGGCGGCCATACCGCTGGGGATACCGCTCACCACGTCCCAGCGCGCGCCAAACGTCGTCGACGTCCGCAGCTTCGGCGCCACGGGGGACGGGAGCACCGACGACTCCAGGGCGATCCAGGCCGCCGTCGCCGCTCTGACCCCGCACTCGGTGCTGCGCTTCCCCGCAGGTAGCTACCGCTTCACCGAGCGCAGGCCGGCGGGCGGAGCTGCGATCGCGCTCAATGGGCTCTCCGATGTGGCCGTCGAGTTCACCCCTGGCGCCGAACTCCTGATGGACAACCTCGACCCGGCCACCGGCACCGGCACCAGCCACGGCGTGCTGGTGGAGGGCCCGGCATCGCGCATTGCGTTGTGCAACATCGCTGTTCGCTGGGCAACCACAGGGCCCCGGTCCCTCGGGGACGGCATCCGGGTGCAGGGCTGCCCGGACCTCGGACCGGTGGCGGGCTGGACGGGTCGGCCGACGCCGGTGCAGGGCATCTCGCTGACCGATTGCTCGGTGCAGCGCAGTCCGCAGACCGGGGTGGTGATGCTCGGCGCGTGCGATATCACCGTCACGGGCCTCAGCGTGATGAACACCGGTGCAGACGGTCTGCACTTCAACGGATGCCGCAACGCGACGATCACCGGTCACACCGCCATCGACCCCGGGGACGACGGGCTGGCCCTGGTGACGTACTTCGCGCCTGAGGTGTCATTCACCGACGAGGGCACGTTCGCCTTTCCCACACTCACCGACTGGTGCAACGCCGATTTCGCTATCACCGACGTCGAAGTGATCGGCGGGCGCGCCAACGGGGTGCGGATCGCGGGGGCGCAGCGGGTACACCTGGCAGGGCTGCGCGCGTCCGGGGTGCGCACCGGAGCGGCGGTGATGGTCGACTCCGCCGAACCGGGCGCCGACGATGTCGCATGGAACTACCTGGCCTCCCGGGGAGTGCGGCTGCGGGATGTCACGGCGGCGGGCTGTGAGACGGGTGTTCATCTGCTGGCCCGCCCCGGCAGCGCCGGTGACCGCCGATTCGTCGACTACGACGTCGGGATCGACGTCGTGCGCCTGGAGAACTGCGACAACTGGGCGGTGCGCGCGGAATCGTTGAGCGGACCGGGGTTCAGCGGCCTGCTCATCGACGACTGCCAGGTGTCGGCCGCGTCGACCTCGGGCGGCAACGGCGGGGTCGGGATCAGCAACGGCCATGGGATCAGCCTCGGCGACGTGTCGATCCGGCATGCGCTGCCGGTGCTAGCCTTCGCCGTCGACCGGGCAACACAGCTGCGTGTGGCTCGACTCGAGGTCTTCATCGACACCGGGGACCAGAACATCCCTGCCGCGACACCGTGTGTGGCACTGGACGATTCCGATGGTGTGATCAACGCGATCGAGTTGGCCTGGTCGGGTGCGCCGAGTTCGTGGACGGCACTGCGAATGTCGGCGCCTAAGGACCGCGATCCGGTGACGATCGGCAGCGTTACCCTGCACACCCCGACCGGCGCGGCAGGGGTCAGCGGATAGTGCCGCGTCGGGGGGATCGCCATCGAACGGCGACGAATGTGCATGCCGCGGTGAGCAACAGCAGAAAGATGACGATCCCGTAGAGCAGGATCTGGACGCGCCACACCTCCATGAAGCAATAGGCCACCACCCCCGCGGATGCGGCGATGACGGGGCTGAAGCTGAAGATCCGCGCGAACGCATAGCCGGCCACGCCGTAGGCAACGATGGTGTAGAGCCAGCCCCACAGGCCGTAGACGGAGTAGATGTCGGCGAACACCGAGTTGGTGAAGAAGTTGCCTGCGAAGGTCACCGAGAATCCGTAGGTGGCGGCCTGCTTCCAGCTGTCGTCCTTGGTGATCTTGGTGAACTGCAGGAAGGTGGGCTGTACGGCACCCAACGCCGTGACCGGGTCCACGTCGTGCTCCCAGGCTCCACTGGCGACGGCGTCGGAGACACCGAGCGAAACCTGCGCCGGCACCGCCAGATACGCACCCATCTGGTAGGCGTTCATCTCGACCGGGTTCGAGACGCCCAGATCTCGATAGTAGTTGGCATTACGGATGTAGTTCAGTGCGGTGAGGGCACCGAAACCGGTGACCGCGATCAGCGCGATGGCCACCAGCGCCCGACCACCCGACCGGCCCGGCTCGGCCACGCGGCTGCGCACCCACGCGGTCAGGTAGACCGCGCACGCCATCAACAGCGCCAACCGCGACGCGATCATCGAGTTGGCCAGCAGGAGCAGCACCCCGGCCAGCATGTACGGCCACCGGATGACCTTTCTGCGCCACAGGAACACTCCAATGGGCGCGGCCAGGATCGTCGCGTACCGCAAGGTCTGCGGTCCAGCGAAGCCCGAAAGCGCGTTGCTGAAGTCGTTGGCGGTCTGCGCACTCAACGACTCGGCGATTCCGCCGAGGCCACCGACTTTGAAGAACGAGTAGCCGACGCCGACCGCCCCGGCCGCCAGCAGGAGAAAGAAGTACCGCCGTTCGAACCGCGCGGTGTCCGTGGCTCCCGGCCCGGACCGCGGCCGGGAGCGGTGGATGCCGGACCAGAAGCCGATCATCGACACCAGCGCGATCGCGCTGTACCACAGCACCAGCAACGCGACGCCGCGCCCGGTGACATCCGCGGGAATCGCGAACCCGGTCAGCGCCTCCGACGCCGTGGCGGAGTTCCCCAGTCGCTGAAGCGCAACCAACCCCGACCATGCCGTAAAGGACAGGACGACCGGCGCCACGATGAGGACCGCCGGCGTGAACCAGGCCGGTGCGGTCGACGACGTGCCCCGTTGCTGCGGAACGGATTCGGTGTTCCGGTCGATGATCATCGGCTAATTCAGCTGTCGCCGTCGGGATCCGAAACTCGCCGTGTACTCGGGGGCGGCCCGTGTCGCGGCGACGTGGTAGACGAGCGCGGTGATCAGCTCGGCCACCACGAACGCGGCGAAGATCGCCGTGGTGGTGTGCCACAGCAGCAGCATGCTCACGCCGATGATCAGGTACACCACCGTGCTTGCACCCCGGATCCAGAACACCAACGCCGTCCTACCCGCCTTGCGCAGCGCCGCGAAGGGGACCGTGGACACCAGGGTGACGACCTTCCACAGGAACGCGAGCAGCAGCGCAACGGTACCCACGTCGCGCCAGGCCGGTCCGAAGATCAGCCCGGCGATCCCGCCGAACGCGGCGGCCATCACCGCAGCCAGGCCGACGGCGAATACCGCGACGAAGGTCTTCAACTCACCGCGATGCCCGTGGGCGAGCAGCCGGTAGCGGCCATAGGCCAGGATCGGTTCCAGCGCGCCGGCGACGGTCGAGATGACCCGGAACGCCACCGACGCCACCGGTCCGACCATGACCAGCACCACCGAGGTGATCACGGGCTGGACCGCACCGACGACCGCGGTCTCTGCGGTGACCCAGCCGGACCGGCGCACATCGGGTGGAAAGCCCATTTTCGGCAACCCCCGCCGGGGCCGATACCGGGACGCCACCGCCAACAGGGCGCCCGCCGCGAGCACTCGCACACAATGCGGGTTGTGCTGAACCGCCAGCCATAGCGCCACCAGGCTCGCGAGGATCAGCGCCGAAGCGCCGAACCCCTCACGCTTCCAATCGCCGCTGACCACACCGATCGACCGCGCCATCAGCAGCCCAGTCATCACTCCGGTCGAACTAACCAACAGCACCGCCGACGACGCGACCGCGGGCCCGAAGATCAGCGGTGCGCAGGAGGCCGCGGTGAACAGCACCACCCACAGCGGCAGCCCCAGCTCGCCCTTGGCGTCGGGGGTGGCCAGCCGGCCCTCGACGATGAACGCGTTGACCAACTGGGCGGCATAGACACCGATGGCGAGCGCCAAGGCCAGAAATCCCTGGGTCTCGATGGGCGCGATACGGGCGTAGATCGCGATGAAGATCGCCGGGAACACGTTGAGCGCCAGGCCCGCGGCAACCTGGACACCGGTGTGCAGGTGCCGGGCGTCAACCACCGGCACCGAGCTCCAGGGTCTGCGCAACCACCGCGGACATGTTGGCGCGGAACGCTTCCCGTGAGAAACGCTCGGCGTGCGCCCGGATGGCCGCCGGGTCGTAGTCACGTGCGTCGAAGGCGGCGATCGTCTCGGCGAAGTGCTCGACCATCTCGGCGTCGCTGCCGCCGGTCACCAGCCGACCCGTGGTGCCGTCGACGACGCTGTCCAGTGCCCCGCCCACACCAAGCGCGATCACGGGCGTCCCGCAGGCCATCGCCTCGACCGGGGTGATCCCGAAATCCTCCTCCCCCGGCATCAGCATCGCCTTGGCACCGCGGTTGAGGTCGCGCAGTTCGTCGTTGGACACCCGGCCGAGGAAGACGACGTCTGCTCCTTCGGCAAGCTTGCGGCACTTGGCGGCGTCGCGGCCGTCACCGGCGACGACCAGTTTCACCCCTGCCTTCGCCGCCGCGCGGATGGCCACGTCGGGACGCTTGTAGAACACCATCCGCCCCGGCAGCAGGAAGTAATCCTCGCGGGGCCGGGCCGGATCCCGGGTGAAGTAGTCCACGTCCACCGGCGGGTGGACGACCTTGGCCTCGCGGTGCCAATGGGCGGCGATGCGTTGGGCGACGGCGGAACTGTTGGCCACGACGGTGGTGATCTTCGGTGCTGCGGCGAGCTCGGTCCCGATCGCGATCCGCGAGAGCGCATCGAGAGCGCGATGACCGGGCCACGACGACGCCTCCTCTCGCCGCATCTCCTTGTCCCATGCCCATCGCGCCGGGGAGTGAACGTACACGATCGACGGGCGGGGACCCGCGGCGTGCACGGCCGCGACCGCGAACGCGTGGTGGCTGATGATCACCGCGTCGGCCGCACCGAAGTCACGGCGGCGCATCCATGCGGGCACCAGCGGAAGCAGCGGGGCGTAACTGCGGTACCCCGACCGCCGGTAGGCGCTGGAGAGCAGCCCGGTTTGCACGCGGGGGGCGAACGATGTCGTCACCCGCGGGTCGACGATAGGGATGTGCACCGGCGCCTCGGGCCACTGCCGGGCAAGCTCGGCGGTGACGTGCTCGGATCCGGCGATCTCGGTGAGCCGTTCCTGGACAATCGCGACATTCATCGCCGCAGGCCCGTCCTCGGTTTTCGGTAGGTGAACACTGCCGCGACGGGCGCAGCGCCGGACCCGGCGGTCGACCGCAGCGCCAGTGCCTGCACGACGGTGTCGGCTTCGACGCGGGCCACCAGCACGATGGCGGAGGCTTTGGCGACGGCCTCGGGAGTCACGGCTGGATCACCGACGGCTCCGCCGTAGATCACCCGGGTCGCCCCGCCTGCGACGGGTATCTGCGAGGTACCGGTGTCGAGCTGAGACTCGGCGGCCGCCGCCTCG
>Ga0075369_10000268_pt1 | contig 15479 bp, 15 predicted proteins | sample EndMethybrTD3034_FD_71400 | JGI IMG/M metagenome (GOLD analysis project Ga0075369, IMG submission 71400) | Populus endosphere microbial communities from Tennessee, USA - Endosphere MetaG P. TD hybrid TD303-4 | ecosystem: Host-associated > Plants > Roots > Endosphere | place: USA: Tennessee...
CCCGCCGCCGTTGCCACCGCGATGCATTCGGCGAGAAGAGCCAGCGCAAATTCGGAGCCGCCCGGAGCCGCCTCGACCTCGCCGACAGTGCCGCGCATCAGACAGGTCACGCTACCGACTGTCGCCAACAGCACCCACTTTTCCCACATGCGCAGCAAAATGGAGTCCGAAGCCTGCGCCTTGAAGCCGGCGTTTTGAAATTGGCCATCGAGCGCACGCACGCGCTCCGACATCGTCCCATCGCGCTCGCCGTACGCCAGTTCCTGCATGTCGCCGAGTTGGACGATGCGCCCATCCGGATCGAGCATGGTGGCGACGACGCACACGCCACCGAGAACCGGGCGTTCGCCGAAGCGGTCAACAAGGGCCTCCATATGCCGCATGCCGTTGAGGAACGGCACGATCATCGTCTCTGATCCGACGGCGGGTGCGAGATCGGCAAGAGCTTCCTCGAGCGCGAAGGCCTTGACCGCGAGAACCACCGTGTCGAACGGACGATCCAGCGCGGCTGCGGTGATGAGTTTTGGCCTCAACAAGAGATCGCCGTGCGGACTCTTGATCTCGAGACCGGATCGCCCGAGTTGGTCTGCCCGACCGGCTCGCACCAGGAATGTGACGTCCCGACCGGCCTCCGCGAGGCGCGCTCCGAAATAGCCACCTGTGGCTCCTGCACCCACGACAAGAATGCGCATCGTTGTCTCCCGAACAATTAGGAGTATATACTCGTAAAATACTCTTTCATTTGGCGGTACGGGAGAAGAACCTTGGTCGATTCGGTCAAAGTCATCTCGCACTATGGCGAGAAAGATTTGCTTGAGCGGTTGGACGCCGCGCTGGCCGCGGCCGGCCTGGGCGACGGTGAGTTGGCGCCGGAAGCGTTGGCGCCGCTCGATCAGTTCCACACCAGAGGGCTTGCGGCGACCGAGGAACTGGCGAAGGTGGCCGGCCTTGGCGCGGCATCCATGGTCCTCGACATCGGCTCCGGGCTCGGTGGCCCCTCCCGTTATCTCGCGTCGACCTTCGGATGCCGCGTGCACGGTATCGACTTGAGCCCGACCTTTGTCGCGGCGGCGCGCCATCTGGCCCAACGGTCCGGCCTGGCGGATCGTGTCTCCTACGAATGCGCCAACGCGCTGGATCTCCCCTACGAAATGGAAACTTTCGACGTGGTCTGGACGCAGCACGTCGCCATGAACATAGCCGATCGCGGTCGGCTCTATGGCGAGGCCTTGCGGGTGTTGAGGAAAGGCGGCCGCTTTGCCATCTATGACGTTGTGACGGGCAATGGTGAGCCTTTGCACTTTCCCGTGCCTTGGTCACGAGAGCCAGGCACCAGCTTTCTGATGACGCCGGATGCCATGCAGGCCGCACTGGAAGCGGCCGGATTCCATATCCTCGAATGGACCGACCGAACGGCCGCGGCGCGGGCCTGGTTCGATGAACGGCGGAAGGCATCCGCTGCCGGTCCCGCATCGCCGCCGCTCGGGCTGCACCTCGCCATGGGACCGGACTTCGCCCGCATGGCAGGAAATCTCGGGCGTAACATTGCCGAGGGACGAGCAGGTATCCTGCAGGTCGTGGCCGAGCGTCCGAGATGAATCTTTTCCGGAACTCGTAGCGCATCGGAAGGCCCGAATGGCAATCGAAGACTGCAATTGCATGAGCTTGCGGAAAGCAGCACGCAGGATTTCGAACTTTTATGACGCGATGCTTTCGCCGACCGGCTTGCGCGCGACGCAATATTCCATTCTGGCTCTGCTCAACGAACTCGGAATCGTTTCGATCAATGTTCTTGCCGAGCGTCTCGATCTCGATCGGACGACAACCGGCAAGAACATGCGGCCGCTGGCCTTTGCGAAGCTGATCAAAATCAGGCCGTCGCCAGCGGACGGAAGAAGCCGCGTCGTACAGCTGACGCAGCATGGCGCTGCAACACTCAAGGCTGCGAGACCGCACTGGCAGAACGCCCAGCGGGAGTTCGAGAGCGTCAATGGTGAAAGACTCACTCGAAATCTTCGCCGGACCCTGTCGACGTTGAGGGTGCGTGCCGAGCCGGGAAAGCAAGCGGAGGCGAAGATCCGCCCTCACCGGTCGAGGCCTTCGCGGCGATGTCCTTCTTGAGCGGGCCTGGCAGGGTAGTCTGCCTACGCAACACCTAACGGCTTGCCGATGCGGCCTTCGGCGAACCGTTCGATCGGCGGTACCAGCGAAAGCCACGTGTGCATAGACGCCTCCCAAACCGAGAAGCACGGCAGCGGAAAAGTCGGGTCGGCGAAGGCGCCGACGGCGATACCGTAGTGGCGCGGAAAGCGGGAGGCCTGCCAGTAGATGTTCGACCCGCACTGCGGGCAGAAATGGAAATGGATTTCGTAGCCACTATCGGCGCCACGCGAGAAGATCTTGCTGACGCCGCCGATATCGACCTGCGTACAGCGGAAATAAGCACCGGTATGCAGGACGGAGCCGGTACGGCGCTGGCACGCCTTGCAGTGGCAGACGTTGACCCATTCGGGCTGGCCACGGACGGTGGCCCGCAGGGCGGCACAATGGCAGCGAGCGATGCGTTCCATGGTCCTCTCCATCGCTTCAGCGTTGAATGGTGACGGCGCCGGAGCGGCGAGGTGCTGGTTCTCCGGCGACGAGCCGCCGCTCGGCGCTTTCAACAACCATCGGCGTTTCCCATTCCTGGCGCTGCGGAGGCGCGCCCCAGCGCCCCGTCGCCATTGCCACCCAATCGGCCGTGTGGAATGCATCGGCGGCCGCCACGCTTTCCCAGAGATAGATGCCGACGAGCGAGCCTCCACGGAGGTGATGCCATAATATTTCCGGATCAATCCAGGAATTCCCTCGTAGGTGTGGGCCGTCACGGCGATGGTCTCGATGAGCTGCGCTTTGGCCGTGCCCGCGGGCACCTTGAATGTCCACATAAGTATATGCATGGCGCGTCTCCTTCCCCGGTCATTCGGTTGCTTCGTGGATCACCACGCCTGCCAGCATGTCGACGGCGCCTTGCCATGGCTTTTCAGCAAGAGCCTTGCGCGCTTGGTCGTAGCCCGTCTTCCAGCGCCGCTCGATCCCGGCGCGCGTAAAGTCGATGTCCTTGGTGTGGTCCTCGCCGTCGAGCCGTGGAGACAGGAGGCGTACGAGATGCATGAGCGTGCCGCAGCCATATTCCGCCAGGTCTTTGACCACGGGATCGGCGCGCAGATCCGCTGGCAGACGATTGGCGAGCTCGCGCACCACGTGACGCAGGCGATGGATCTGCGCCTGTCGGGCAACGTGGCTCTTGCCGCGGCTGGCGAATTGGATGTCCTTGTGGCGCGTCATGACCTGCTGCAGCGTCTTCGGGTGCTCGCCGCTCGGCTGCCACACGTTGACCGAGAAGATCAGCGAGTTGCGCCGCGGCACGTCATCGAGCACGACTTCGATCGGTGTGTTCGAATAGATACCGCCATCCCAGTAGGATTCGCCGTCTATGGTAATCGCCGGGAAGGCCGGGGGCAGCGCACCCGACGCCATGACGTGCGCGACGGCAAGCGGCATCGTCCCCGAGTCGAAGTAGCGCATCTCGCCCGTCCGGACGTTGACCGCGCCGACCGAGAGGCGCACGTGCTGGCGGCCGAGGTGCTCGAAATCGACCAGGCGCGCCAGCGTCTGCTTGAGCGGCTCGGTCGAGTAGTAGGCGGCTCTTTCGAGGCCGAGCGGAAAGGTTGGGCCGCAAGCCGCAAGCGGGTTGGGCGTGAAAAAGCCCGGGATGCCGTTCATTACAGTCGACAGGTTGGCCAACGCATTGCCGAAGATCGCAGTCGGCCAGAGCTGGTCGAGCGGCGTATTGCGGGTCACGCCGCTCCAGAACTCCTGCAGACGGGCAATGCGGTTGGCGGGCTCATTGCCTGCAATGATCGCGCCGTTTATCGCGCCGATCGACGTTCCGATGACCCAGTCCGGCTCGATGCCGCCTTCCATCAGGGCCTGGTAGACGCCGGCCTGGTAGGCGCCCAGCGCGCCGCCGCCCTGAAGCACCAGGACCACCTGCTCCTTGATGGAGCGCTCCTTGGCCGGTGCGGTGGTGGCCTGCGCACTTGTCGGAGGAACGGGGGTCATGGCGTTCATGGCCGGTCCCCCTAGTGGCCGGCAACGCTCGCGGCGATCGAGGCGGCGACCTCGGATGCCATGTGGAACTGCGCATCGCGCGTCGCCACGCCGTGCCGCCGCGCGATCCAGCCGAAGTCGGTATAGGCCACCCACACCGCGCCCGCGTCGTCGCGATAGACCAGCATGCGCACCGGCCAGTCGAGACCGGCCTGCGGGTTGGCGGTGATGAACTGCGTGCCGAGCGGCGGGTTGCCGAAGATCAGCAGTATCGACGGCTTGAGCGAGATGCCGGCCTTGGCGGCCAGCGCCGACTGGTCGATCTCCTGGAAGAAGGTGATGCCCTTGGCGGCGATGTCCTTCTTGAGACGCGCGACGGTCTCTTCCATGCCGTAGGCGCTTTTGGCGGCGATGACGCCCGACGCGGACACCGCGGGCTTGACGCCCTCGGCCTGTGCCATCTGGGCGGAACCAGCCATAAGGGAAAAGGCGAGCAGCGCTGCCGCGCAGGCTTGAGTGAAGCAGTTCGACATTTGAGGTCTCCTTCTATGGGCTGGAACCACCATGATGGTCGGCCTGGACTAGCTGAAATGCCGATGCGGCATCGCCTCGATGGCCGGCGGCTATGAGCCTGGTCGCGAACAGCGCGCCCAAGGCCAGCGCGATGCCGATGCCGGCGACGCAGGCCGTCCAGCCCAGCCGGTCGAAGACCTGGCCAAGTGCGGCGCTGCCTACGAGGCCCCCCAGGAAGTAGCTTGCTAGATAGAGGCCGCTCGCTGCGCCACGATCGACGGTCGCCGCGCGACCGACGAAACCGGTGGCGGTCGCCTGGGCGAAGAACGTACCCACCGCGACCAGGCCAAGACCCAGCAGCAGGGCGCCGATGTTTGCGCTCAACATCAGGGGCAACCCGGCGATGGCGACGGCGAAGGCGGCCCACAATGTCGGTCGCGTGCCGAAGCGCGCCACCGCCCGGCCAGCGAGCGGCGTCGTCACCACCGAGGGCAGGAACACGAGGTAGACGATACCCAGCATCATCATGCCGACGCCGAAGGGCGGCCGCACCAGCACGAAGTTCACGTAGGTGAAAGTGCCGATGAAGGCGAACAGGATCAGGAAGCCGATGGCGAAGGCCGCGCGCAGGGCCGGATTGGCAAGGTGCACGAGCCAGCTTGTGAGCGGCGAGCGGTGGCTCATGTCCGTCTGGCGCATTGGCGGCGTGCGCTCGACGGTGAACCAGACCAGCGCGGCGCCACTGAGATTGAGAGCGGCGAAGACCCAAAAGTTGGCGGCGAGACCCAGGTGGTCGACCACGCCGGCGGCGAGCAGGCGGCCGAACAGGTTGGAGGCGACGTTGCCCGTGATGTAGGCGGCGAAGGCGCTCGCGGTATCGGCCGCACTGGTGTGTTCGCCGAGATAGGCGAGCGTGAGAGCAAAGGCCGTCGACATGCAGAGGCCTTGAACGATGCGCAGCAGGGTGAAGACCGGCAGGCCAGGCAGCGTGGCGAGCAATGCCGTCGGCACAGCGAGAATCGCCAGGCTGAGCAGGATGCCGCGCCGCTGGTCGATCGAGCGGCCGAACAGCGCGACGCCAAGTCCGCCCAGCGCCATGCCGATGGTGGTGGCGTTGACAGCGAAGCCCATTGCTGCCGGGCTCACGCCGTAGGCCGTGGTGAGCGCAGGCAGGATGGCCTGCGTCGCGAACAGATCGACGACCGTGAGGAACGCCGTCAGCCCGATCGTGAACGCGCGCAGGGCACCCGACATGATCCGGTCCTTCCCGATCACATGTTGTGGTCGTTGGGATCGTGCTGGATGTCGAACGACAGCAGCACCACCGGCGCCTTGCCGTCGTTCTTCCACCAGTGCGCGGTGGCATGGGTCTCGCGCGCCACCTCGCCCGCCTTGTGCAGGATCGGCACGGCGCAGTTGCTGGCGTGCTCGTAGATCTCGCCGGTGACGACGTAGATCAGCGCTGGCCGGTCCTCGTGGCTGTGCCAGGGCACGATGCCGCCCGGCTGGATTTCCAGCTTGCGCACGCGCATCAGATGACCCTTGAGCGCGATCTTCTCAGCGGCGAGGTCGATCTGCGACAGGACCTTGTCGGTCACGCCCTTGGCGGCGGTGGTGACCGGCTTGGTGGCATCGGCGCGCATCTGGTTGGCCGGGCATTCGCCGGCGAAGGCGGGAGCGATCAGGCTGGCGCCGATCACCGTCGAAAGCAGAACACTGCGAATGAACATCGGTAGCTCCGTGCGGTTGAAAGCGCACGCAGCATCTGCGCTCGTCCGATGCGTTTGAAATGCCGACTGGGAATTGAATCGATAGCTGGGTTGCGCTTCCTCCCGAGCGAAGCTGGGGAGGTGGCCCGAAGGGCCGGAGGGGTCATGAGCAACAGTACTGGGCGCTCATGACCCCTCCGCCCGCTGCGCGGGCACCTCCCCGCGCTTCGCGCAGGGAGGAAGTTTGTTCCTTAGACCGCGTTGGCCCAGGGGAAGGCGAGGATCTCGCGCACGAACGTGCCGACGGCCGGGACGTGCGGACGGCCGCGTACGGTCACGACCTGGATGGTGCGGGCGATCTCGGGATCGATCAGCGGGCGCACGCGCAGGCCGGGCATCGTCACCGCGTGCTCGGGAATGAAGCTGAAGCCCAGCCCTGCCATCGCCATCGCCTGCACCCAGTCGTCGCGATCGGAGCGGAACACCATCTTCACTTTCGAGCCGTGCTCGCGCCACACGCGCCCGGCATGGTCGAAGAACTCGCACTGCAGGCGATTGACGTAGGCCTGTCCGTTCAGGTCGGCGACCCGCACGGCGTTCTGGCCGTCGAAAGGATGACCAGGGCCGACGCCGATCACGAAGCGCTCGTCGTAAAGGCGGCGCGCATGGAAACGCTCGTCGATCTCCTCGGGCTGGCCATAGACGGCGACGTCGAGCTCGCCCTGCGCCAGCCGATCCTGCAGCTGCACATGCGAGCCGTCCTGCACCACCAGCCTGACCTTGGGATGACGCTCGCGGAAAGCCTGGAGGAAGGGCACGAACCGGCGCGGGCCGATGGTGCACATCATGCCGAGCTTCAGCTCGACGTCGTCGAGCCGGGCGAAGCTCTTGGCCCGCTCCTTGGCGGCGTCGGTCTCGATCAGGACCTGCGACAGGTGCGGGCGCATCATCTCGCCCAGGCCCGTCAGGTGCGTGTTGTTGCGCTCGCGACGGAACAAGGGGCCGCCGAGCTCGTCCTCGAGCCCCTTGATGGCGCGGGTCAGCGACGGTTGCGACACGTTGCAGGCCTCGGCCGCGCGCGTGAAGTTCAGCGTCTCGCAGACGGCCAGGAAGTAGCGGATCTGATGCATTTCCACGGCAAGGGTCCCCCGCAAGCCCGCCCATTGTGCCCCAAGCCATCATAGCCTGCGGCTATGGACGGCCATACCGGAAGGTATTTCCCGCGGCTTTGGTCGTGCCTCAGACTTCAGCCCGTATGTCGCTCTCCCAAACGCTGCTCGAGCTCAGCCGCCGGCACATGGCGGAGCTCCCGCCGCACGAGCGGGCCGTGATCGAGGACGAACTAGACCGCCTGCGCATGATGCGGGTGGCGGAGGACGGCCTCGGTGTCGGCGATCCCCTGCCCGACTTTGCCCTGGAGGACGGGGCCGGCCGCAGCTGGACGTCGGCCGAGCTGCTGGACCGCGGCCCGCTGGTGCTGGCCCTGTTCCGCGGCGGCTGGTGCCCCTACTGCGAGCTCACCATGCTGGCGCTCGAGGATGCTCGGCCGGCCATCGAGGCGCTGGGCGCCACGGCTGTCGGCGTCATGCCGGGCGGCCGCGACCAGGTCGCGAGCGCGGCGGCCAAGCGCGGCGTGCGCTATCCGCTGCTTGCCGATCCGGCCAATGGCTTCGCCCGCATGTGCGGGCTCGCCTACGAGCTGTCTTCCGGACACATCCGCATCCATCAGGCGCGCGGCCGGAACTTTCCCGTCCTGCACAACGATGCGATCTGGCGCCTGCCGGTCCCGGCCGTATTCGTGGTCGAGCCGAGCGCCCGCGTCGCCTTCGCCTTCAGCGACGTCGACCCGGCGCGATGGCCCGATCCCGACGCGCTGCTCGCCTCGCTCGAGCAGCTGCGCCATGCACACGCCCTATTGAATCGGTAGGCAGTCGGCATTTCAACGGCGCGAGCGAAGCGCTCAAGGTGCAATCACCAGATCACAGGAGATTGCACATGCTTCAAGGCAAGACGGCCATCGTCACGGGCTCGACCAGCGGCATCGGCCTCGGCATCGCCGAGGCGTTTGCGCACTCGGGCGCCAATGTCGTACTGAACGGCTTCGGTGACGCCATGCAGATCGAGAAGACACGATCGGAGCTGGCGCAGCGCACCAACGCCAAGATCGTCTATTCGCCGGCCGACATGTCGAAGCCCAAGGCGATCGCCCAGATGGTGCGCCAGACCAGCGAGACGTTCGGCGGCGTCGACATCATGGTGAACAACGCCGGCATCCAGCATGTCGCACCGATCGAGGAGTTCCCCGAGGAGAAGTGGGACGCCATCATGGCGATCAACCTCTCCTCGGCCTTCCATGCCACCAAGCTCGTGCTGCCGTCGATGCGCGAGAAGGGTTGGGGCCGCGTGATCAACGTTGCGTCGGCGCACGCGCTCGTCGCCTCGCCCTACAAGGCGGCCTATGTCGCGGCCAAGCACGGCATGCTCGGCCTCACCAAGGTGACCGCGCTGGAGACCGCCGAGGACGGCATCACCTGCAACGCCATCTGCCCCGGCTATGTCCGCACGCCGCTGGTCGAGAAGCAGATCGACGACCAGGCGCGGGCGCATGGCATTCCGAGGGAGCAGGTCGTGAACGACGTGCTGCTGAAGAACCAGCCCAACAAGCGCTTCATCGAGGTGGCCGAGCTTGCCGCCCTGGCGCTGTTTCTGTGCAGCGACAGCGGCGCGTCGGTGACCGGCGTGGCGCTGCCCATGGACGGCGGCTGGACCGCGCACTGAGGAGGCGACGGCGATGCAGATCAAGCGCATCAATCTCGCCCTGCAGGGCGGCGGCGCGCACGGCGCTTATACCTGGGGCGTGCTCGACCGGCTGCTCGATGAAGAGAGGCTGGAGGTCGAGGCGATCTCCGGCACCTCGGCCGGGGCGATGAACGCGGCCGTGTTCGCCGACGGCATGGGACGCGGCGGCCGGGCCGAGGCCAAGCGGTCACTGGAGATGTTCTGGCAGAACATCAGCAAGGCATCGCAGTACGGTCCGCTGCAGCCCAGCGCCTTCGACCGCGCCACGACGGGCTGGAATCTCGACCATTCGGCGGCATTCGTGGCCTTCGACATGCTGACCCGCATGCTGTCGCCCTACCAGTTCAACCCGATGAACTACAATCCGCTGCGCCAGGTGCTGGAGAACTCGGTCGACTTCAAGCGCCTCGAAGGCTGCCGTGCGGTAAAGCTCTTCATCTCGGCGAGCAACGTGAAGACCGGCAAGGTGCGCGTCTTCAAGTCGGGCGAGATCACGCCCGACGTGCTGCTGGCCTCGGCCTGCCTGCCCTTCCTGTTCCAGGCGGTCACCATCGACGGCGAGCCGTACTGGGACGGCGGCTACATGGGCAATCCCGCGATCTTTCCGCTGATCTACGGCGCGCAAGCGCCCGACGTCCTGATCGTGCAGGTCAATCCGCTGGGCTGCGATCGTGTGCCGACGACGGCTTCAGATATCATGAATCGCCTGAACGAGCTCAGCTTCAACTCATCGCTTATGCGCGAGATGCGGGCGATCGCTTTCGTCACCGACCTGATCGACGACGGGAAGCTCGATTCCAACCAGTACAAGCGCGTCAACGTGCACTGGATCGAAGCCGAGAGGCAGATGCGTGGGCTCGGCGTCTCGAGCAAGCTCAACGCCCGCATGGATTTCCTGCTGCACCTGAAGGCGATCGGTCGCGAGGTGGCCGATCACTGGATCCAGAGCCATTTCGACGCGATCGGTCATCGTTCGACGATCGACGTCAAGGAGATGTTTCTTTAGCGAACGAGCGAACTAGTAGCTCTGCACAGTGATCATGACGGGTTGGCGCGGGGCCAATCAGATTGCCTGCACTGCTGGCACCGGTCCCCGACCCCGGAGAATTAATGCGTCGATCGACCGCCTATGGAGCGCAAAAACTAAAACCGTAGTTGACCCAAAAAAGCACTTAAGTTATATTGACCTTGCGCTCGCCTCCCGGCGGCTCTGCTCTATGCATCGTTCATCCGATACCAGCGCGCCCGGCGGCAGCCCTGCCGGGTCCAGATTTCCGTCATCCCGCGACGCCGCCGGAAGGGCGGTACGGTCGGGGTGGGTGAAAACGGCCAGTGAAACTAGCGAAATTCAAAAAGGCTGAAGGCTCAATGGTTTCGCCGGTGTTTCGGGGTCTAGGGAAATCCAGCGAAATTCGCGCCGACCAGCGGCCGAGCCAAGGAACGCGAAATGTCGTTTCTGTCGCGTTTCTGGCGACAGCGCTGGTCCGCCGTCAGGACTGGAAGAGGCAGACGGATCAATGGCTTCTAGAAATTTCCGACAGAGCCGCACGAACGCGATCCCGTTTGCCGTTCAGCCCGTCAGAACCACTGTGCAGAGCTACTAGTCGTGCGTCAGGCTGTGGACGACCGTCCGGATGACGGGAGCCGCCAGCAGTACCACCGGCAACATCGTCAGCCAGGAGATCAGCCAGGAAGCCAGCCAGTGCTCGATGAATCTGGCTGCGCCCGAGTGCGGATAGCTCGCGATGCCGGCGGCGACCAGACACGTCAGTCCGGACTGGATGACGCCAAAGACAAAATGGCCGTGGCGGCGTGGAATGCGAAGGTTCACAGCACCGTCTTGCAACGCAAAGGTTGTGCCAGCGCCGCGACGGTCATGCCGGCGTGCCGGCGGCAAGCAGGTGGAGCCCGAGCATCCGTCCGAATGTCGCAGCCAGGTCAAAACCTTGCTCGACTTGTGCGGCGTGTTGAGCCGCCGCCGCCAGGTGATCGCCTTGGGAAAGGCCTTTGACGAAGGCGGCCTCGCCCAGCTCGAGCACAGCGAATGCAGCGTCTTCGCGGCGTCGGAAGACCAGCAGGCGGCACGGGCCCGCCGCAGGATCGACCTTGTCGACCGGCGTGCCGGGTTGCGAGGCTTGCCAGATCAGGTTGAGAGGCCAGGCCGATTCGATCAGCGACGAGCCCGCCGGCAACCGAAGCGACAATTCCGGCAGGGATTCTTCCGGCCGGGCGGCCAGGTCGGCGGCGGACAGCCGAGGCTCCAACGGAGCATGGAAGGCGACGTTCAATGCCCAGTCGAGCCGTGCGACATCCGCCAGGTACGGCAGGCCATGCATATGCTGCTGCGCGGCGACATACTGTGGGAAGGGCTCGCCGTATCGGCTGAGGACAGGGTCCTCGAGCGATGTGCCAGCCATGAAGTCGCGGGCGAGCAAGCCGAAGAAGTCCTGACCGACGACAGCCGCGACCGTCGGAAAGGTCGCGGCAAGGGCGGCGCCGATGCTCCTCGCGACGTGATGCCGGTGCAACTGCAGTCGCTGCAAAGCAGTACCGGGATCGCCGGCGATGGCGGCGACAAGGTCGGGACGGCCGTGGCCGGCGAGATGGGCCGCGAACGCAGCCTGGGTGTCACGCAGCGAGCGCAACATCTCTCGGATCCGCTTGGGCAAGGGTGCGGTCGGCCCGCGCCGCCTCGTCGAGAAGGACGGCCAGGGGCGGGATGTCCGTGTCCCATTCGATGAGGGTCGGCCGGGGTCCGAACCGTTGCAGGATCTGGTCGAACAAGGACCAGACCCCGTCACCGACACGGCTGCCATGGTCGTCGATCAGGATCGTCGAGCCGTCGTCGAGGACATTGCGGGCGTGCCCGGCCAGATGAAACTGGGTGATCGCCTCGCCCCGCAGTTCGTTCAGCCAATCGGCCGGGTCCAGCCCGAGATTGTGCGCCGTGACGGCGACGTTGTTGATGTCGAGCAAGAGGCCGCATCCGCTGCGCCGCACGAGCTCGTCCAGGAACTCCGCCTCGGTCAAGGTCGAGGCGCGGAAGCCGAGATAGGCGGACGGGTTCTCGATGGAGACCTGTCGCCCTAGCCGGTCCTGCACGCGACCGATGTTGCGAGCGACGATCTCCAGCGCCTCTTCCGTGTAGGGCAAGGGCAGCAGATCATTGAAGAAGCGCCCCTCAAAGCCGCTCCACGACAAATGCTCCGAGACCAGGGCCGGCTGCAGCCGTTCGACAAGGCGGGCGATGCGTTCGAGATGCTTCTCGTCGATCCCGTCGGCGGAACCGAGCGACAGACCGACGGCGTGCACCGAGAATTCGAAGTCGTGCCGCAGGCGCAGCACCTTTTCGAGCGACGGAGAAGGACGCACATAGTTCTCCGCATGCACCTCGAGAAATACCGGGCGAATGGGAGCCCTGAGCAGTTCGTCGAGATGTTGGGAGCGAAGACCGATGCCCGCCGGGGGAACCATGTTGAAGCCCTTCCTTCCCTGCACGTTCTACAGGGGAGTGGGTCAGGAGGCATTGCCGCAGGCCGCATCGGTTCGATGCAGGGCGGCTATTGCCTCGCGCGGCTGAAGCCCATCATCGCGAACAGGCCGGCCAGCACCACGGCGCCGGCGACGTTCACCACCGTCGAACCGATATAGAGCCACATGGCGAGATAGGCCGACGACATCAGCAGCGTCATGCCGGCGACTCGTGCGCCGAAGGCGGTGAACTCGTTGAACGAGATGCGCTTGCCGTCCTTTTCCGCGAGACCCGTGACGGTGACGTTGGCCGAGGCACCGATCAGCGTGCCGTTGCCGCCGAGGCAGGCGCCGAGCGATAACGCCCACCACAGGACCTGGCCGTCGGGGCCGGCATCGAGCTGGCCGAGCAGGCTCGCCACCAGCGGGATGGTGACGGCGGTGTAGGGGATGTTGTCGATCACCGCGGACAGGAAGCCCGACACCCAGAGGATCAGCAGGGCCGCCACCAGCAACGTTGCCCTGGGTGACAGGCCGAACCCGCCGGCCGCGCCCTTGATGATCCAGGCCAGCGCATTGGCCATGCTTTCGATCAGGCCGGTCGCCACCGCCGCGCCGACCAGGACGAACAGGAAGATGAAGAAGGCTAGCGTCGGCCACTCGATGTCCTTCTCCAGGATGTCGAGCACGCCATGCCGGCGCTCCTCCACGGTCGGTTTGTGCTCCTTGAGATAGTAGTGGTCCTGGGCGAACAGGATGGCGGCGACGCCGATCACTGCCGGCACCGCCACCGGCATGTGCGTGACGGTGTGGGTCATGAAGCCGAGGAAGATCAGCCCGGTGATCCAGCAGGTCGCGCGCAGCAGCGGCACGTTCTGCAGCCGGGCGCCGGTCGGCCGGGCGGCATCGGCATGGTCGGCGTCGGCGTTGCGTCCGATATCGCCCGGGTAGTAGCGCCGACTGTACCAGACCAGCACGATCATCATGAACGTGCAGGGCACCGTCAGGTGATAGATGAAGTCCATGAAGGAGAGATGCGTGCGCGGATCGGCGCCGATCAGCACGTTGGGCGGATCGCCAATCAGCGTCGCGGTGCCGCCGATATTGGCCGCCATCACCATGGGCAGGAAGAAGGCCGATCCGTTGATCCTGAGCCGGCGCGCCATCTCCGACGCCATGGGGTAGGTGAAGATCACCGTCGTGACGTTGTCGAGGACCGCCGACAGGACGCCGGTGAACCAGATGATCAGGCGCGCGGCGCTGCTGGGGTTGCCCTTCGAGCGCTCGAGCAGCCGATCGACCGCCCAGGCGAAGACGTTGGTGGTCTTGAGCACGCCGACCAGCGCCATCATGGCAAACAGCAGCAGGATGACGTTGAGGTCGATCGCCTGCTGCGCGGCCTGGAAGGAGATCAGCTTCCAGGGCGTGAAGTAGGTGATCAGCCACACGACGGCTACCGCGCCGATCGGCACCAGCACGCGATGCACGCGGTCGGCCGCCAGGAAGGCGAACATCGCGACCAGGATCGCCGCGACGATGATCTGGCTGATGGCGTCCTGCGTGGAGTCGAAGCCGTGCATCACGCCATGTACGTCGCCGACACGCCGCCATCGACCGTGAGCGTGTGGCCGTTGACATAGGACGCGGCCGGCGAGGCGAGGAACAGCGCCGCGCCCGCGATCTCGTGCGGCTCGGCCCAGCGCTTGGCCGGGCAGCGCTGGCGGTTGCGCTCTCCCGCCGGCGAGGCGAGGTACGCCGCATTGGTCTCGGTGGCGAAGAAGCCGGGCGCCAGGGCGTTGGAGGTGACGCCGGTGGCGCCGAGTTCCGAGGCCAGCGCGCGGGCCAGCGCCGACAGGCCGCCCTTGGCCGCGGTATAGGACAAGGAACCAGGTGTCGCGAGGTCGGCCACAATCGAGCTCACCAGGATCAGGCGGCCCCAGCCGCGCTCGATCATGCCGGGCGCCACAAGCTTGACCAGCGCATGCGCGGCCACGAGGTCGACATCGATCAGGCGGGCGAAGTCCTCGGGCTCGATCTCGGCGAATGGCCGCCGGTCACGCTCGCCGACATTGTGGACCAGGATGTCGATCGGGTCGGAGTTTCCTACCGCCGCGCGCATCGCCGGCCGGTCGGCCATGTCGAAGGCCATGGCGTCGGCGGCGAAGCCCGCGGCGCGCAGGTCGGCGAGCCGCGGCGCCAAGCGCTCGGCCGAGCGGCCGTGCAGCAGGACGCGGGCGCCGGCCTGGGCCAGCGCCTGGGCGATCTCCCAGCCCAGGCCGCGGCCGGAGCCGGTGATGAGAGCGGTGCGGCCGTCGAGCCGGAACTGATCGGGAAAGGTCGACACGGGGTGGGGCATTCGTCTATTGCGGGGCGCCTGAGTTAGCTTTGTATTGACGAATGCTGCAACTGCCCAAAGTCATCGGCCATCGCGGAGCGGCGGCCTATTCCCCGGAAAACACGCTGGAATCGTTTCGCGAGGCTCGCCGGCGCGGCGCCACCTGGGTCGAGACCGACATCAAGCTCACAGCCGACGGCGTGCCGATCGTGATGCATGACGACTCGCTGAAGCGCACCACGGGGGTCGATCGCCTGGTGGCTGAGACACCGCGCGCCGAGCTGCCGCCGGGCGTGCCGACCTTCGAGGAGGCGATCGCCTGCTTCAGCGAGGAAGGGCTGGGCTGCAACGTCGAGATCAAGCCCTGTCCCGGCCGCGAGGCCGAGACCGGTCGTGTCGTGGTCGAGACGCTGCGCCGCTGCTGGCCGGCTCATCTGCCGGCGCCGCTGCTGTCTAGCTTCAAGGATGAGTCTCTCGCTGCGGCGCATCGGGCCGCGCCTGAGTTCGCACGCGCCCTGCTGATCGGCATGATCGGCGACGACTGGCGCGCCCGCGCGGAG
>Ga0075369_10000269_pt1 | contig 15475 bp, 12 predicted proteins | sample EndMethybrTD3034_FD_71400 | JGI IMG/M metagenome (GOLD analysis project Ga0075369, IMG submission 71400) | Populus endosphere microbial communities from Tennessee, USA - Endosphere MetaG P. TD hybrid TD303-4 | ecosystem: Host-associated > Plants > Roots > Endosphere | place: USA: Tennessee...
CGGAACCGCCTGGTAGAGGTCGGCGACCAGGCCGTAATCGGCGACCTGGAAGATCGGCGCGTCCTCGTCCTTGTTGATCGCGACGATCACCTTGGAGTCCTTCATGCCGGCCAGATGCTGAATCGCGCCGGAAATGCCCACGGCGACATAGAGCTCGGGGGCCACGACCTTGCCGGTCTGGCCGACCTGCCAGTCGTTCGGGGCATAGCCGGCGTCCACCGCCGCGCGCGAGGCACCGACGCCGGCGCCCAGCTTGTCGGCGAGCGGCTCGATGTACTTTGCGAAGTTTTCCCGGCTCTGCATGGCGCGGCCACCGGAGACGATGATCTTGGCCGAGGTCAGCTCGGGACGGTCGCTCTTGGCCACTTCCTCACCGACGAAGGACGACAGGCCGGGATCGGCCGCCGCCGCCACGGTCTCGACCGGAGCACTGCCGCCTTCGCCTGCCGCGGCGAAGGTGGAGGTGCGGACCGTGATGACCTTCTTGGCGTCCTTCGACTTCACCGTCTGGATGGCGTTACCGGCATAGATCGGACGCTCATAGGTGTCGGGGGCGACCACCTTGATGATCTCCGAGACCTGCATGACGTCGAGCAGGGCGGCGACGCGCGGCATCACGTTCTTGAAGCGCGAGGTCGCGGGCGCGACGATCGCGTCATAGGACGGGGCCAGCGAGACGATCAGCGCAGCCAGCGGCTCGGCGAGATCATGCGCGTAAGTCTCGCCGTCGGCGAGCAGCACCTTCTTCACGCCGGCAAGCTTGGCGGCGGCATCAGCCGCGGCCTTGGCGTTCTGGCCGGCGACCAGCACCTCGACGTCCGCGCCGAGCGCGGCAGCCGCGGTGAGGGTCTTGTTGGTCGCATCCTTCAGCGACGCATTGTCGTGTTCGGCAATCAGAAACGTCGTCATCAGAGCACCCCGGCTTCGTTCTTGAGTTTCGATACCAGCTCGGCGACGTCCTTGACCTTGACGCCCGCCTTGCGGCCCGCCGGCTCCGTGGTCTTGAGAACCTCGAGACGCGCGGCGACATCGACGCCGTAATCGGCGACGGCCTTCTCCGCGATCGGCTTCTTTTTGGCCTTCATGATGTTGGGCAGCGAGGCATAGCGCGGCTCGTTGAGACGCAGGTCGGTGGTGACGATCGCCGGTCCCTTCAGCTTCACGGTCTGGAGGCCGCCGTCGACTTCGCGGGTGACCTTGAAGTCGGAGCCTTCGACCTCGAGCTTCGAGGCGAACGTCGCCTGCGACCAGCCGAGCAGCGCGGCCAGCATCTGGCCGGTCTGGTTGCTGTCGTCGTCGATCGCCTGCTTGCCGAGAATGATCAGGCCGGGCTGCTCTTCGTCCGCGACCTTCTTCAGGATCTTGGCGACGGCGAGCGGCTCGACGGTACCATCAACCTTCACCAGAATGCCGCGGTCGGCGCCCATGGCAAGACCGGTGCGGATCGTCTCCGACGCCTGCGCAGGGCCAATGGAGACCACCACGACTTCGGTCGCCTTGCCGCCTTCCTTCAGGCGCAGCGCTTCCTCGACCGCGATCTCGTCGAACGGGTTCATCGACATTTTGACGTTGGCGAGTTCAACGCCCGATCCATCGCCCTTGACGCGGACCTTGACGTTGTAGTCGACGACCCGCTTTGCCGGCACGAGAATCTTCATCGACTTTGCTCCCTTGTGAGCAGTATTCGGTAAGTTCCAAAATTGAACTTGTCAAGTCAAGGCAGACCGTGGAACGCCCTCTGCGGAGGATCGGTCAGTATCTTGAGTTTCGGACCAGGCTCGGTTCGAACTCGGTCGTCATCGCGAACCGCCCCGTCCTCTCCGTCGCTCGTGGGTGCCTATTCATTATTGACTAGGCGGCGGTTCAGATTTGCCGCTGGGCTTCGTCGCCAGAGAACATCAATTATCGTGAGAACCCGCGCACCTATGTCCCGGAGACATTCATTCCGAGGCAGCCGGATCGGTCGCTCCTTGATGGAGGTGAAATCAGAAAATCTTGCGACGAGATCGAAACAAAGAGGCAAGGTCTGACATTGCCGCGTTGCCAATCGCGGCACACACGTCGCTCGATCTGACGCGAATGGTCGACGCATTGGCGACAGGACTTGCTGTCGAGATTGACCCGACCGTCGTTGAGAACATCCGAGCCGCGGTGGGCCGACACGAACAGCCTCTGATCATAAAGCTTCCGAACGGTACAGCCGGCATCGAGATCCAGCCATCCGGGAGATTACGTCCAGTCCGTCTGTGCGATGCTGCGAATGGTAAAGAGATGGACCACTTGCTATCTGCCGACCTCATACGCCAGGTGCAGCTCCTGACGGTGAAGAGCCGAGATCACGCCGCAGAACTACTCGCACCCATGATAACTCCGGGCGCATATCCCTCGAGATCCGAATTTCAATCCGTCTTCAGATGGTCGGCTCTTATCGAAGGGTTCTCCTACGCGCTCGGTGCCGGCTTGCTCGCAAGGCTGGACGATCTGCGGGAACCAGCAAGAGTGGAGGCCTGCGATGACCTCTATTCAAGCAAAGCTGTGCAGCGGTACTACGAGTTAAGCCATATCATGGCACATCTCACGCTCATGAGCAGCGACGCCACGGTGACGCCCGAGATGGCCGCGCCCGGGGCTTGCCAAGAAAAATGGACCCCGAGCCTTGGTTTCACGCGAGAGCGCACGGTTTGGCTGGCAGCGGCCGGGGCAAAATCAGCGGCCGCGTTCGGGCCCGCCATGATCGAGTTCTATGTGCACGCGCTCGGCGCGTCCAGAGATGCGATAAGGATATTCGACGCGCTGTTCGGCTTGGCCGCCATCGCTCTCAGACATGAGGATGTTCGAGAAAGGGTACTGAAAGCCGTCATGTCCCAGGCCGAGATATCTGCCCGCCAACCTGTCGACGATGTCGCAGCGGTAGTTCTCGCCTATCGATCAGCAATCGATATCCTCAAGTGTCACCCGCGTGATCGCCAGGTCACGGCGGCGCTTGCTCGAGTAGGTTGGAAAGCTGACAACGAGGGGGACGGCCTCGCTTCGCCGGAGGCGTTCCGCCTCGATCCGATGGAAGTCGGGCAGGACGGAAAAATGCTCGGTTTCAGCGTGCTGCCTTCAATGCTGAGCGCTTCGCCCGGCCAGCATTATCCGCGATCGAAGTCTCGCGTATTCCGACTCAAGCTCAGCGAGAAGGAGCTTTCCCGAATTATGAGGCGAGCCTGGCCTTCATCATAACCCGCGCGTCACCGAAAGGCTGGTCTGGATCCATCGCGAAAGGCTTGCCCAAAAAAGAACCGGCTGCTTTTAGCAGCCGGTCTAGTAGTCCGTGTCCATAGCCTCGCCAACCTGGACCGGACCGGGAGGTTGTCCGACAGAACACCCTTACCGATGGCATTTCAATTCCAAAAAAGAACTGATTGACAGCGAGAGCGGCTTTCCTGAGCTCGGAACTTACAAAGGTGCCCGCGGCATTTTGCGTTACCGTCGGTCACTCAATCGTTGGCTTATCTCCGAGCCAGCCCATGAACTCGCCGACATGCTCGGCCCAGAAACTGGGCCAGGTCATTGTTAGATGGCCTGGGGATGACGTTGTGCCCTCTTGAATTAAGTAGCGCCCTTGTTCGAGCCTTGGCACCGACCTCTCGAGAACGCGCAGCTCGGATGGATTGAACTCGTCGTCGGAAAAGTTGAGGGCGAAGAGCTTTGTCTTGATCTTCGATAGTTCTGGCTCTGGATCGTAGCTGAATGATGATCCGAGCGAATAGAGCATGTCGTTCGCGTCGACATGCTCGGCGGCGACCTGGTTGGTTTTCAAGAATTTATCCACCGCTTGCCCCGTCGGGACTTCATGCTGCAGAGCAGAGGCGCTGTCGATCATCAGGCGCAGGACGTTGTAACCCATGATCCATCCGCGCGGAGTGGCCGTATAGTTTCCGTTGTTCCATTCGGGGTCGGTACGGATTGCGTCGATTACCATGCGCCGCCAGAGCAGGTTTCGGCCCGAAACGGCAATCGGCAGCGAAACCACCGGCATCACGCCGTCCATCATATCGGGGTAGGCCTCGGCCCATTGCCAGGCGTTCATGCCTCCCATCGATATGCCCAGAACTGCGCGAAGGTGCTTGATGCCGAGAGTTTCGGTAACGATCTTGTGCTGGAGATCGACGATGTCTCCATAATCGTACTTGGGGAATTTCGCTTTCAGTCCGTCGCTCGGTTTGCTCGACTGGCCGTGACCGACGCTGTCCGGAAACACGAGGTAATACCGGCGCGCGTCGAGCGGCCGTCCGTCGGCGAAGAGTGCGTCGTAAAAAGTCGGGCTCAGCAGCACGCGGCTATCCGCGCCTGTCCAATGGAGAACAAGGATTGCATTATCGATTTCGCCTTTGGCATTGAGATGCGGTGTGCCGAGCGTCGAATAGTGGACTTTTAGGCGGGCTAACGACTCGCCGTTGCGGAATTTATAGTCGTCGAACCAGGCATCGGCCGACACCGCGGCCGAGTTTACCGGTCCGCCGGCGCGCGCGGCAAGCTGGGAGTCCGATTGCGCAGATCCAGAGCCTAGGAACATTGTGCTGGACAACAGCAAGCCGAGCACCAGGCTTGCTGCCGCGCGGACGGATCGAGAATTCATGATGATTTCCTTTTTGTTCGCATTCGCGGGCGAAACGACCCTCTCGTCAAGGGCGGCAAAACCTGAAAACCTGAATGCAAATGACCGGTTGGGTGGAATCGCTTAGCTGGGGAAGCAGGCGCCGAACGCCTTGAGCAGCTTCAGCGGGCCCTTTAGCCGTATTTTCCGTTGAGCGAGTGCCAACACGACAGACAGCCGTCCGGTTAGCGTCTGTAACCATGCCGTCGAGTCCGCTTGGATTCGCAGATCGGCAGTCCCACTCAGGCCTTTGGTGACGGTGAGCTTCTGGTTCTTAATGACCACTGTGGCTTCTGCAGGTTGTTCACCGGTGAATACGAAGTGATAGGTGGCGTTCAGACCTTTGGACTTGCCCCGCTGGAAGCTGAGACCCATCCCAAACAGAAACGCGCCGATACTCGTGGCGCGGGCGCTCGTTCGCACGAACCGAAGAGTTTTGTGCGGGAACATTTTCGCGGCATGGCCCGCTGCGTCTGAGTCTCGGACGACGTAGAGGGGCTCGATTTTCTCCTGCAGCGGTTTGAGGATCGTTTCCACGTGGGCCTTTCGATCCGCCAGGTAGTCCGCCATGACGTGCTCGCCCGCGGGGCAGACCGCAACGCAATAGGCGGCGTTGTAGTTGGGGCCGTACGAGAGGCTCTGCCAGCGCTTCACGGTCTCCGCCAGCGGTTGACGATTCCGGTAGTCCTTGGCCGATTTCGCGTCGGCGATATCCTCGATCCAGTGGGCGAACCCGCCCATGAACTGCTGATAGTTGTGGTTCAGACAGGACGAGAAATCGAAGTATCCGTCCGGTTTGATCGCGCCGACCGGACAGGCCACGACGCATAGCTTGCACTCGAAGCACGGGTTGTAGTCGAGCGTCGTCGCGGGAGCTTCGATTTCGAGGTCGACCAGGACCGTGCCCAACAGGATGAAGCTCCCGAACTTGGGATGAATGACGCTACGATGGATCCCACGCTTGCCCATTCCGGCAGCTTCGGCGACGAGCTTGTGCGAGACGACCCAGGCTCGTTCTGGATAGCGATCGAACTCCATCGGAAAGGCCATCGGCGGGTTCAACGCCGAGATTCCCATGTCCTCGAGCCGACGAACCAATTCGCGGGCAATGTCGTCCACGTCGTGGCTTACTTGGTGAAATTCGTTGTTGGCCGCCGAACGGGTAGGGGAGCGAATCGGAGCTCGATGTGTACGGGCCACGATGCTTACCGCCAGCTTTGCTCCCGCAAAAGCCCGGCGGGCATGGACCGCTTCGTCCTGCAGGAGCGGATCGTCAAGGCTGACGACACCGCAATCGTCGGCGCCGCACTCCATCACCAGCGCCTTGAGGGCATCGAGGCTCAGCGTGGCCGGCGGCGCTGGCGGATTGAGACGAATGCGTTCGGCAATCGGATGGTCATTCAGTCCCGCCATATTGGCCTCCTGTTGTCTGGATGCGTATCGCCGGCCCGCGCGCCGGAGTTACTGGCTTTCCGGTAGACTGACGCGAAGGCCGTCGAGTGCGACCGTGACCTTGATCTGGCAGGATAGACGGCTGTTGGAGGCCGTATTGCTCGCGCATTCCAACATCTGCTCTTCGATAGGCGACTTGGGAGGCAATACGTCGAGCCAACCAGCGTCCACGTAGACGTGGCAGGTGGCGCAAGCGCAGGCTCCGCCGCAATCGGCATCAATGCCCGGAATACCGTTCCTCACGGCTCCCTCCATGACGCTGAGGCCGGACGAAACATCGAGCGTGTGCAGCTTTCCGTCGTGTTCGACGTAGGTAATTTGCGGCATTAGACCCTGACCCTCTGCGTGCGACGGACGCCTGATGCCGAAGCTCGACGGCGCAGGCGCTGTTTCTCAAAATAGGGGCATATGAGACTATCATTCGACTTGCGGCCGAGCAATGCTGTTTTAGCGACGGTTCACTTTGCCTGAATTGATGCTAATGCTCGTGCTTGGAGCCTGGACAATCCAAGGGACTATTCGTGGCGCGTCGGACCATCGATATCAGGGATTTCCCCGAAAACTGCACCTGCAGTCAGTTGAGGAGGGCAGCGCGGCGCGTGTCCCGCTATTACGACCTTTGCCTTGCCGCTACCGGGCTGAAATCCACTCAGTATACGCTGCTTGGATTCCTCGGTTCGGAAGGCCCGATGACGATGGCAAGTCTGGCGAACGCCATGACGATGGATCGAGCGACCATGGGGCACAACCTACGGCCGTTGGAACGTGACGGGCTGGTCAGGATCAAGATCAGCGAGGAAGATCGCCGGGTGCGCCAGGTGACGATCACCGATCGCGGCGAGTCGGCGCTGTTGGCTGCATACCCCGCGTGGCAGCGTGCCCGGTCGGGGTTCGAATCTGCGTTCGGGGTACATGAGGCGGGCCACCTAAGGGAGCTCATGACCCGCGTTATTGAAGCGCCGTTGCCGAGAGTGGATCCCGAGCCGACTCAATCTTCTTCGGGTCAGGGTCGCCGAAAGCGCAAGTAGTGCCGATTCGCGATGCTTTCGAGCGCGAGGCCCCTCTCATTCCTTCTCTCAGACCGATGCAGATAGCTCGAATGTTCCGCTTTAAGTCGGATCGGTCGTACAATCACGCCAAGGTCTGGAAGCTCATGGAGCCGGAATTGCGCGAGCAAGACCTGCGGATCCAGAAGGACTTCGGCCGGGTATCCACTCTGCACACCGGTGGCACTACGACCGCAGGCGCGCAGTTTGCTCCGGATTGGCGGAAGACATGCCATGAGAAAGTATCGCTGCGCCTACTGTGCCCACGTCTACGACGAAGCCTAGGGCGATCCGGACTAAGGGATCGCCCCCGGTACGCGGTTCGAGGATATTCCTGACGATTGGCAATGTCCTGAATGCGGGGCGGCCAAAGGTGACTACCACCTCATCGAAGGTTGAGCTCGTAAGAGCTCGCCTCCGGCGGGTAGTCCGGGTGCTCGCTGCTATTCACGAATGCGGTGAGGCCATTCGAATCTGAATTGGCGGCAGCCTTTGCAAGGTCATAATCATTGCATGAAGAATGAATAGGTCGGGCTTGTGGATCTCACCTCGTCGAAATCCGCCATCGCGCCGGCGGCGGCTCGATTTCGACAGAACCGGACAATAGGGCGGATGCTCGCAATGAATATCGATAGCCTAAACGAACTGCCGCCGCCCAGCCGAATTCGAAGAAGTTGGACGGGTCTCATCGCCTTCCTGCGAAACCTCGAGCCGGACTACTCGGAGGCGGACTACATCCTCGAGCGTGTCTCCCGGCTTGAACGCGATTTCGCCGAATTCAAGCAAAGCCTATCCGAGAAAGACGCCGCGACATCGATTGGCGGTCTCTCGTTGAGCGACGTACGAGAGGATTCTTGAACCTCCGCGCATCTAGACAGCAACCTCAGTTATCCACTCGTCGATCGAGGGGACGGTCCATTTTCACGCCACGAACGCCGGTTGCCTGCCAAATTCCGGCATCGCATTCGGTCGGCTGCGATGCCGGGAGAGGCAGATAGGTCTCGGCGTCTTTCTTATCACAGGAGCACTCGCAATGCAGTTGACCGTCAACGGTAAGCATCATGATCTGGATGTCGAACCTGAAATGCCGCTCCTTTGGGTGCTCCGGGACGAGCTTGGCATCTTGGGGCCGAAGTACGGCTGCGGCGCAGGCCTTTGTGGTGCATGCACCGTTCATGTCGATGGCTCTGCGGTGCGCTCTTGCTCGATCACTGCGGGAGAAGTTCGCGGCAACGTCACCACGATCGAAGGCCTCGGAACGCCGTCGAACCCGCACGCCGTTCAGCAGGCCTGGATCGACCATCAAGTCGCGCAATGCGGCTACTGTCAATCCGGACAGATGATGACAGCAGCCGCCTTTCTGTCGAAGACGGCCGAGCCGTCCGAGTCCCAGATCTCCGATGCGATGAGTGGAAATCTCTGCCGATGCGGAACCTATACCCGCATCCATAGCGCCGTAAAAACTGCAGCTCAGGTGACGAAGGGAAAGTAGCGTGGCTCGTCTCAAGACAATTGCAAGGCGCACTTTTTTGGTCGGCTCTACTGCGGTCGTCGGCGGGGTCGCCTTCGGCTATTACAGCTTGCGCAAGGAGCCTCCGAACCCACTTCTGAAAGATCTGAAGTCGGGCCAAGCGGCGATCACGCCTTACGTCCGAGTTGACGCGGAGGGCGTCACGCTGATCACTCCCCGAGCCGATAAAGGGCAGGGCGCTTACTCGATCCAGGCTCATCTGATCGCGGAAGAACTCGATGTGGATCCGCACAAGGTCCGCATCGACCCCGGTCCGCCAGATACGGCCTACTTCAACAGCCGCATCATGGATGACAGCCTGCCATTCGCGACCATTGACGAAGGCGTCATGGCCCGGGGTGCGCGGGGGGGCGGCGAAGTGCTTAGTCGCCTACTCGGCATGCAGATCACCGGCGGCTCGTCCACCGTCCCCGACGGTTATCATAAGCTGCGCGCGGCGGGGGCTGTTGCGCGCGAGACCTTGAAGGAGGCGGCAGCCAGAAGGTCGGGCGTTCCCCGGTCGCAACTCAAGACTAGCGACGGCAGGGTCATCCTACCCGACGGGAAGTCGGTCACATACGCAGAACTGGCCGCCGAAGCGGCTCAGATTGCTCCGATCACGGATGTCGCGCTCCGACCGGAGAAAGAATGGCGCTACATCGGCAAGAACATGCGGCGGATCGATATCGTCGCGAAATCTACCGGTACCCAGCGCTATGGAATCGATGTTCGTCTGGACGGCATGGTTTACGCGACCGTGCGGACAAATCCGGGCATGGGCGGGACAATCAAACGATATGACGCCTCTAACGCGGAAAAAATGAGAGGCGTCAAAAAGATCGTTCCGATCAAGGACGGTGTTGGTGTAATCGCCGACAACACCTGGAGAGCCTTTCAGGCTGCAGCGGCTATCGAAATCGAATGGAACGATCCGGCCTATCCAGCCGACTCGGCGGGCATGTGGAAAGTGCTGGAGGGTTCGTTCTCAAAAGACCAACAGGACAGTCGGCTTCGCAACGAAGGAGATGTCGAAAAGGCGTTCGCCGGCGCTTCCAAGTCGATTGAGGCGGAGTATCGGACACCGTATCTGGCACACGCTCCGCTCGAGCCGATGAATGCGGTAGTCCTCTACACGAAGCAAAGGATCGACATCTGGACGGGGACTCAGATCCCGGTTTTCTTACGAGCCCATGCTGCGAAGTTGACGCAACTGCCCGAAGAGAAGGTTTATGTGCATGCTCAACCGATCGGCGGCAGCTTCGGAGCACGCCTCGACGATACGTATGCGCTGCAAGCCATCGAGCTTGCGATGGCGATGGAGGGCGTTCCGGTCAAGATGACGTGGAGCCGTGAAGAGAACATGGCACACGACTATCCGCGCCCGATCCAGCTCTCGCGCGCCAAGGGGACGGTTCGCGACGGCAAGGTCGAGAGCATGAGCATCGATATCGCCGGGCAATCGATGGGAGCATCCTGGTTCAATCGGCTGCAGGCGCCCGTTCCTCCCGGTCCCGATGCTTCAAGCGTCAACGGTATTTGGGATCAACCTTTCGCAATACCGAACTTCCGCGTGACAGGTTATCGGGCGAAGGAAATGGTGCCAGTCAGCCCGTGGCGATCTGTCGGAGCGTCGGCCAATGGCTTCCACCATGCTTCCTTCTTGGACGAGTTGATCCATGCCGCGGGCGTGGATCCGATGGCGGAACTTATTCGCCTCTGCAATCATGAGCGTTCCAAGAAGGTCCTGCATACCTTGCGAGATATTTCTGCTTGGAAAGGCTCGCGAATCGACGACCGGCGGGCCCGCGGCTTGGCGCTGACATTGTCCTTCGGCGTGCCAATGGCTCAAATCGTCGAGGTGAGCGACACTCCTCAGGGTATCAAGATCGACAAGGTCTATGCCGTTTGCGATGTGGGGCGCATCCTGGACCCGGTCAACTTCGAAGCGCAGGTGCGGGGTGGCATCATCTGGGCTTTGGGCCATGCCATGAACTGCGAGCTGACATACGAAAATTTTGCGCCGGTCCAGACGAACTTTCATCTGTTCGAGGCCATGAGATTTCATCAGGCGCCGGAGATCATCGTCCAGGGGTTGGAGCTTGGTGGGGAAGTACGAGGAATTGGTGAGCCGCCCGTTCCGCCGGCAGCACCCGCCCTCGCCAATGCAATCTTTGCTCTCACCGGGAAGCGAGTTCGCGACTTGCCTCTAAACAGGAGCGTCAATTTCGCTTGATGAGTCGATTGCCAGAAATCTCGGTCCGCAACGGCCGCTTGGCCGGCCGTCGCTTCGATGACTGTTCCGAGGCGCCATCTGTTTAGTCGCCACCTGTGCCGCGGATTCCGCGACGCTGAAGGCCGGCTACCGCCGCTTAGACTTTCAATTGTTACGGCGTTCGACGGCAATGGCGGTCGCTTCGCCGCCGCCGATGCAGAGCGACGCAACCCCGCGCTTGAGGTTGTTCGCCTCGAGTGCATGCAGCAGCGTCACGATCAGCCGCGCACCGGTGGCGCCGATGGGATGGCCGAGCGCGCATGCGCCGCCGTTGACGTTCAGCTTCTCGCGGGGAATGCCGAGATCACGCTGCGCCGCCATCGCCACCACGGCGAAGGCCTCGTTGATCTCGAACAGGTCGACGTCGGAGGCAGCCCAGCCGACCTTGTCGAGCAGCTTGCGGATCGCCGGGATCGGCGCCGTGGTAAACCATTGCGGCTCCTGGCTGTGGGTGGCGTGACCCTTGATCTCGGCCAGCACGGGCAGACCGTTGCGATCGGCCAGCGAGCGCCTGGTCAGCACCAGCGCGGCGGCGCCGTCGGCGTTCGCGGAGGAGGCCGCCGGCGTAATGGTGCCGTTGGCACGAAACGCTGGCTTGAGGCCCGGAATCTTGGCTGGATCGACCTTCAGCGGATGCTCGTCATTGGCGATGATACGCGGGCCGGCCTTCTCGGTCAGCGTGATCGGTGCGATCTCGGCCTTGAACGCGCCGCCCTCGACCGCCTTGCGTGCGCGGCTCAGCGTCTCCATCGCATAGGCGTCCTGGTCCTTGCGGGTGAACTGGTAAGCTTCCGCGGTGGCCTCGCCGAAATCGCCCATGGAGCGGCCGGTCTCGTAGGCGTCCTCAAGGCCGTCCATCATCATGTGGTCGATGATGCGGTCGTGGCCGGCGCGATAACCGCCGCGTGCCTTCGCCAGCAGATAGGGCGCGTTGCTCATGCTCTCCATGCCGCCGGAGACGACGATCTCGGCCGAGCCGGCGCGGATGATGTCATGCGCAAGCATGGTCGCCTTCATCCCGGAGCCGCAGACCTTGTTGACGGTGGTCGCACCGGTCGCATCGGGCAGCCCCGCGCTACGCGCCGCCTGGCGCGCCGGGGCCTGGCCCTGGCCGGCCGGCAGCACGCAGCCCATGAAGACCTCGTCGACCTTTTCGGGCGCGAGCTTGGCACGCTCCAGCGCCGCTCCGATCACATGCGATCCGAGCTTGTGCGCGGCGAGCGGCGACAATTCGCCCATGAAGCGGCCGAGCGGGGTGCGGGCGACGGAGACGATGACGACGGGATCGGCGGCTTCAGCCATGGAGATGTTCCTCGTTGTTCAATGTTGGCTGACGATCATCATATGATGTATCGATCCAATTGCAATGCACCTGCCTCGGCGCACGCAAAACTTCTTGGCGCTGCACTCGCCTCCTCGGCGGTGGCATTCAGCCTTGAATAGGGTCGGCACAAGATTGTTGTAGCCGGCTTGCGAAGCGCACTGTCAACTTCAGAAAGAAGGCGGGCTTTGGCGACCCGGTCGACGTTTGACGCGTCTGGAGGATACAAATGAGCGATCAAAAAGCCCCATCTGGCCGGATCCGCACGGAAGTTCATGGTCGAATCCTCAAGATCGTCATCGACAATCCAGCGAAGAAAAACTCGTTCACACCCGCCATGATGGTGGAGATGTCGAATGCCATGACGCTTCTCGACAGCAGCGACGAATATTGGGCGGGCGTTGTTTGCGCAGATGGAGCGGACTTTACGTCAGGTCTCGACATGCCCAAATTCTTCGGGCCTAAGGCCGAGAAAATCGATATTTCTCCGAGCAACATCGATGCATTTGCGCTCAAGGGACGATGCCGCAAGCCGATCGTGACGGCGGTGCAGGGCATCGTCTATACGATCGGAATCGAAATGATGCTTGCCGGAGATATCGTTGTCGCAGCTTCGGATAGTAGATTCTGCCAGATGGAAGCAAAGCGTGGAATTGCTCCTCTCGGCGGCGCTCATTTCCGATTTCTGACGCGCGCAGGTTGGGGTGATGCGATGTATCACCTTTTCCTTTGCGACGAGTTCGATGCGGAGCGAGCTCACGCGATCGGTCTCGTGCAGGAGGTGGTCAAGCCCGGAAGCCAGATCGATCGGGCCATGGAGCTGGCGCAGACGATCGTCAAAAATGCACCGCTTGGAATACAGGTTACAAAGCAAGCCGCGTTGAAATATATCGAAGCGGCCGAACGAGATGCAATCGACTACATACCAAAAATCAAGGACCGCGTCCTCGGTAGCGAGGACATGATGGAAGGCATCCAATCCTTCATCGAACGTCGTCCAGCCGTTTTTCGCGGGAAATAAGCGGCCGGCACCGCGCCCGAACAGCTTGAAATTGCCGTACAGAACGAGTCGCACCGCAACGATGATTGATGCTCGCGAGACTTTCGGTGGAACTTGGCCCTTCCAGCCTCACTTCTTTGAAGGAAGCGGTTTCCGGATGCATTACGTCGACGAGGGGAGTGGCGATCCTATCGTCTGCCTCCACGGTGAGCCGACGTGGGGTTATCTCTATCGCCGCTTCATCCCGCCGCTTGCGGCTTCACATAGGGTGATCGTTCCCGATCATATGGGTTTCGGCAAGAGCGAGACGCCTCCAGATCGGGAATACTCGCTGAGAACCCACGTCGAGAACCTCACCAAGCTGGTCGAAGCGCTCGATCTCACGAACATCACGCTCGTGATCCAGGACTGGGGAGGATTGATCGGTTCGGCGTTCGCGCTACGTTGTCCCGATCGCGTCAAGCGGCTGTTTTTGCTCAACACGCTTACTGGTTACGGCAATGCTCCTCCGGGGCTGACGCCCTGGTTCCAGTTCGTCCTCAATCATCACAGGGCCGGAACGCTTCCTGAAGTGCTCGGCCACCTGGACGTCAACATTCTCAGCGTCATGAAGACTCAAGGCCTGGAGGATCTTTCCGTCGTCAACGCCGATTGGCTCGCAGCCTACGGGGCGCCATTTACGACGAAAGAGGAGTGTCTCGGAGCGATCGAGTTTCCGCTTGATGCACTGCTCGGTAGAATCCGGCCTTACCTCGCGGAAGGCTTTCCACTCATTGACAATCTGAAGTCCAAGCCGGCGACGCTCGCCGTCGGCATGAAGGATCGCGCTATTGCGCCCGACACGCAGATCGCCGATTTCAGCGCGATTTGGCCGGGGAGGCCGATCATAAAGATCCCGAACGCAGGACACTTTAGCCAGGAAGACGCGCCCGGTACCGTGATTGCGCTGATCGAGCTTTTTATTGGCAGTACCTGATGACGTGCGCTCGAGTGTCGGCCGTCGAGTCCTTTTGAGGCGGTCGCTCGGGGCACAATTCCTTTAGTTCCATTACGGAATTAACAAGTCGAGCACTGCGTGGGGTTGTCAAGACCGGATTGATTACAAGAGATCCTTTCCAAGTCATGGAGATGCTTGACGAGTTCTAAAAAAGAACGTTATGGTTCGGCTAGACCTCTAGCCTGCCACTCCGGTCGGAGCCTAACCGACGACCGGCGGGCGAGCGCGCAAAGCAGAAGGTCAACCAACATACTGGCGTGCCCCGGCGGGCGCGCGTGGGGAGGACGGTCGATGATAGCGAAATGGAAAATCGCGATAGCTCTAGCTGTGCTTTTGAGCGGCCCCGCGTCCGCGGCGGAAGAACCCGGCATTTCCGAAACTGAGATCAAGATTGGAGGGGTTTTCCCCTTCAGCGGACCGGCGTCATCAATTGGGCTCGTGGGCAAGGGGCTCATCGCCTATGTCCAATCGCTGAACGACCGAGGCGGCGTCAACGGCCGCAAGATCAACTACATCGCCTACGATGACTCATACAGCCCGCCCAAGGCGGTGGAGCACGTGCGCAAGCTCGTCGAGAGCGACGAAGTGTCCTTCATGTTCGGTCAACTCGGTACGCCCGGCATCTCGGCTACTGCCAAATATCTCAGGGCGAAAGGGGTGCCCAGCCTCGCAATCGTCAGCGGCTCATCCAAGTTCGCGGACGTTGCGAATTATCCCCTGACGACGACCGGTCTCGTCAGTTACGATACCGAAGGGAAGATCTACGCCAAGTATCTGACCAAGTCGCTTCCCAACGCGAAATACGCAATTCTCTACCAGAACGACGACCTCGGTAAGGACTACGTCAATGCCTTCAAGGCGTATCTGGGGAGCGATTTCGATCGCAAGGTCGTGACCGCCTCTTACGAGGTTACCGAGCCGACGATCGATTCACAGATCACGAATCTCAAGAGTTCGGGCGCCGAAGCTCTCGTGATCGCCGGGACACCGAAGTTTGCAGCGCAGGCGATCAGGCAGGCCTCGGTGATTGGATGGAAGGCGACCGTCATCATCAATTTCCCGTCCGCATCTGTTGGCGGCACGCTCGCGCCCGCCGGTCTCGACAAGTCGGTCGGCGTCATCGCCGGCACAACCTATAAGGACGTCGAAGACGAGACGTGGAAGAACGATCCTGGCATGCAAGCTTATAAGAGCTTCTTCGAGAAGTATCTGTCCGGAGCCGACATCACCAACGG
>Ga0075369_10000271_pt1 | contig 15445 bp, 14 predicted proteins | sample EndMethybrTD3034_FD_71400 | JGI IMG/M metagenome (GOLD analysis project Ga0075369, IMG submission 71400) | Populus endosphere microbial communities from Tennessee, USA - Endosphere MetaG P. TD hybrid TD303-4 | ecosystem: Host-associated > Plants > Roots > Endosphere | place: USA: Tennessee...
GTCTTGATCCACTCCTAAAGCCCGCCATCACGAGCATCCAGCGCAGCACGTCGTCTCGCCCTGCACCTCTTACGGAGCGGCAAGTCCGGTGTCTTGTTGGGCGACGTCGTTGCTCGGAGCGCTTGACGGTCCCTTGGCAATAAGGTGACCGTCGCTTTTGTCGGAGCCAGCGGAGATGAAAGGCGCCGCCGGCCTTGGTGACTGCGACGCGTTTGGGAGGGGCGGTTGGCCGAAAGTTGGCGCGCCCGTGCCGGTCTCTATCCCTCGCTGGACAAACGGACCGCCGGGCGGCTGCGCAGCAAACGGTGCATAGTGCCTCATGATCTGATCGATTGCGCCTTGAAGAGAGAAAGGCGCGGCGGTGGGGAAAAGTCCGATAGCGCGGTCGGATCTGCGCCGGAAGAAACGGTGGGCGGCGTACTGCGGATCGAACCGTCGGGGTTCACGCGAAAGCCCGGCACTTCGTCCGCCGGCGGCGGCTCGACGTGGATCCACGGTGATTGTGCATCAGGTCGGACATTGAACATGGACATGCTCCTGTGGATTGCGCCGCCCGCTCGGCCGGATGCACCGAAAGCCGGGGCAACAGAAATCAAAATGTACAGAGAATAATAACTTAAGTCATTAATTAAAGTATCTAGCAATTGTTTGACCGCAGAGCGAAACGAGGCGCCTGCAGTGCAGGCAATCTCGCTGCCAACGCCGGGGTTTTTGCGCCGAAAGGGCCTGTTTGGAGCGCAAAAACCCTGGTATTAAAGATTAGTCACGACAGTTATTGACAATAATAACCGAAGTGATTATTCTTCGGACCATGAACCCACCCGGACGTCCCACGAGCTACCGCCCCGATCATTGCAACATTGCGCGCGAGCATTGCCTGCTCGGTGCCACCAACGACGAGTTGGCCGAGGTGTTCGAAGTCTCGCCCCGAACCATCGACAATTGGGTAGTCAATCATCCCGACTTCGCGGCCGCCGTGCGCGAGGGGCGACGGCAGGCCGACGCCAAGGTTGCGGCGAGCCTCTATGCCCGTGCCATCGGCTTCGAGCACAAGGTCGAACGAATGTTCATGTGCCGCGGCGAGCCCAAGTCCTTCAGCGTCACCGTGGCCTACCCGCCCGACACCCAGGCCTGCATCTTCTGGCTACGCAACCGCCGGCGCCAGACGTGGCGCGACGCACCCAGCGATCCGCCCCCGGACCCCGTTGACGAGCTCGCCTTGCTAGACGCAGCTGGCGAGAGCGTACGTCACCATGACGGTGATTGAAGCCCCGACGCCGCCGCGCCTTAAGCAGGCCATCGGACGCCTCCGATTCGATCCCCTCGGTTACGTGATGTACGCCTTCCCGTGGGGGCGGGAGGGCACGGCGCTTGCGGGAGAGAGCGGTCCAGAGCCCTGGCAGCGCGAAGCACTGCAGAAGCTCGGCGACGGGCTGCATCAGCGTGACAAGACAGCCGACGAAGCAGTGCGCCAAGCCGTTGCATCGGGCCACGGCATCGGCAAGTCGGCGTTGGTCGCCTGGATTATCCTGTGGGCGCTGTCGACACTGCGCGACACCCGCGGTGTCGTCACCGCCAACACCGAGGGTCAGCTGCGCACCAAGACCTGGCCCGAGCTCGCCAAGTGGCATGCGCTCGCCGTCAACGGACACTGGTTCACCTATACCGCGACCTCGCTGTTCTATTCCGAGCTGCCCGGCCACGAGCGCACCTGGCGCGTCGACGCAATCACGTGGTCGGAGAACAACACCGAAGCCATTGCCGGCCTGCACAACAAGGGCCGGCGCGCCTTCGCCCTGTTCGATGAGGCCTCGTCGATCGCCGATGGCGTCTGGGAGACGATCGAGGGCGCCTTGACCGATGCCGGCACGGAGCTGTTCTGGCTGGCCTTCGGCAACCCCACGCGCACCACCGGCCGCTTCCGCGAGTGCTTTGCCGGCGGCCGTTTCGCCCATCGCTGGCAGCCGCGGCAGATCGATTCGCGCTCGGTGTCGATGACCAACAAGGGGCAGATTGCGACCTGGGTGCATGACTACGGCGAAGACAGCGATTTCGTGCGCGTGCGGGTGAAGGGTGAGTTTCCGCGCTCGGGCTTCATGCAGTTCATCGACAGCGAGCGGGTGCAACACGCGGTCGAGCGCGAGTTGTTCAAGGACCCGACGGCCGGGCTGATCATGGGCGTGGACATCGCCCGGCACGGCGGGGACCAGACGGTGATCCGCTTCCGCCGCGGCCTCGATGCGCGCTCGATCCCTGCCGTGAAGTTCCGCATTCCCGACCTCATGGCGACGGCCGGTCGCGTCATGGAGCTGGTGAACAGCCACGAGCCCGACGCCGTGTTCGTCGACGGCACCGGCATCGGCTGGGGCGTCGTCGATCGCCTGAGTCAGCTCGGCTGCTCGGCTGTGCGCGGCATCGACTTCGGCTCGGGGGCCGATCGCACTGACAGCGTCGATGCAATGGTGCGCTACGCCAACAAGCGGGCCGAGATGTGGGGGCACATGAAGGAATGGTGCAAGTTCGGTTGCCTGCCCGACGACCCCTTCACACACTGGGCAGGTGATTTCGCCCGCGACCCCATCGAGGCTCGCCACTTCCCTGAGGCACGAACCCTCGCTGCCGAACACTTCGAGCAGACCGAGCGGGGTCCGGATCATCGATCGTATCGCGGCGCTTCACCGTCGTTCATTTACGGCTCAGGGGGATCCGGCCGATTGTCGACGAGAGGACGCCTGCGTACGTGAGACAACTGATGCCTTAGCACGTGCATCGGCAGGTCAGGAACCTCGGTGCCGCACGCTGAACATTTCCAGGGCTTTTGCGGTCTCATGGTCCCCCCAACGTGGCGAGCCGCCCTGCGTTTCCAAGCAGGGCGGTTTGCCGCCCGAATCAGCGCTTTCCGCGCGGCGGATGCGGCACCGGCCGCACGACCTGGCGGGCCGGCTTGTCGTCACGTTGGCCCTGGTAGGAGACCTGCCGCAGCAGGTTGTCCTCGGTCCAGGTGAGGTAGGTCACCTCGACGACGAGCTCGGGCCTCAGCCAGTGCACCTTGGACAGCTTCAGCGGCGAACCGAACCGGCTGTCGCGGGGCGGCGCCTCGGCGAGTGGCATGCTCTTGACCTGCAACGGCGCCATGACGCCGGCCAGTCGCTTCAGCTCCTTCTCTGTCATGCCAGTGCCGGCACGGCCAGCGCAGTGCAGACGGCCATCCTCGGTGTAGTAGCCCAGGAGCAGCGCGCCGATGTGGCTGCGGCTGCCTTCGGGATCGGTCCAACCGACGACAATGAACTCCTCGCGGTTGAGGCACTTCGACTTGACCCAGATCCCGCGGTCTCCCGGGACATAGGGTCGATCGGCCCGCTTGGAGATGGCGCCCTCGAGCCCGAGCCTGCAGGCCTCCGCGCGAAAGCGTGGGCCGTCTCCGGCGACGTGCTCGGTGTAGCGGAGACCGTCAATCTCCTTCCGGAACAACCGCTGCAGCTTCGCCTTGCGCTCGACCAGTGGGAGCTGCGCCGTGCTTTCGCCGTTCAGGAACAGCAGATCGAAGGCGAAGAAGACCAGCTGGTCAGTGCGGCTCTCGTCCATGGCCGCTTGGAGTCGGCTGAAGATCGGCACGCCATCGGAATTGAGGGCGCAAAGCTCACCATCGATGTAAGCGGACTTCGCCTTCAGAGACTTAAGGGCCTCGACCGTACGGCGATATCGGTGCGACCAGTCCAGACCCGTACGCGTCAGAAGCTTTGCCTGTCCGCCGTCGATCCGGGCGTGCATCCGGTAGCCGTCGAACTTGATCTCGTGCACCCAGCCGTCACCCGCCGGCGCTTCCTCGACGAGGCGCGTGAGCTGCGGCTTGATCCACTTAGGCGGCCGAGATGTCGTTCCCACCAAGCTAGTGGAGCACGATTTGCCCTGCCAGGACACCGGAGCAGCCGGGTGGGTGGTGTCCTAGTTTGACGGTCAGTCGCGAAATCGGGCCTTTGATGGGTCAAAGCTGGGCGGTGGCTCGATAGTGGACCAGAGGTCGCGTAGCGTCCGCAGGGCGGCCTCGATCCGGTTCCTCTCGCGCTTGTAGTTGGTAGTGTCCTAATTTGGTTGGTCGGACATTTTAGTTCGACGGCTTTGCCAGCGGAGGCAAAGCCATATCGCGGCAGCGAAAGTTACTCCTGCAGTTAGCGATATTGTCGCGAGTGTGATGAAATCTCCGCGCGGCTCTCCAATGTTCCAGGACGCGGGGACCAGGCGGGCCAAAGCCCAGAACCATAGTCGCATCCAACACTCGAAGAGTACCCCAACAAGAAGACCGCCGGCCAAGATGAACCGGAACCACCCCAATTTTAGGATCCACTCGCGATTGCGCTGCCGCCAGTTCATGTCGGTAGTTCCTAATTTGAAGTTGGTTTTTTCAAGCAAACCGGATCGCCCTTACCTGGGTTGGTGCATGTCCAGTCGGGACCGAGGCTCGACTTGGTGCCCGCTAAGTTGAGGCTCACAAATCCGGGAAGATCGACGTAGACCAGAACCACGCCAAGGATGAGAACCGTGACCAGCAGTAGGGCCGTGTAGTCTTTCCAGGTCCATAGACGCCAGTTCATGGCTTTGCCTTCCGTTCCGCCACGATAGCCGCCCGCACCGCGCCAAGTCCCGCCTGAAGGAGGTCAATGCAGCCTGTGGCGAGGTGGCGGCCCTGTGGCCGTCTGTGCAGCCCTAAACTCAAATTAGGACACTACCTTGTAGTTGGCTGGAGAGGCCACACGCTCTTGCCGTGCTACACTTGGGCGGGATACGGTTCCCGCTGGACGCGGTACGGGCGGCTATCGTGGCGGAGCGACGGTCAACGTCATGAGCATTCTTCGATGGTATCGCGAGCGCGCCGAGCGGAAGGCCATCGTAAAACAGTTTTCAGGTCGTCTATCCCCTGAGATCATTGCCTCACTGCGAGGGCCTAGCAGAATACAAAAATGGTTCCACGCGCTGGTCACTTTTGTGATCCCGAGGAAACGAAAATCAAATTAGGACACTACCGCCGGGTGTCAGCGAAAGCAGGCCGCCGGAACCCAGTGGGGGCCGGGCCGTTGACGATTGCTCGATCATCGGAGGTAACTATGGCTCGTGCAGGACTGTTATGGCTGTTGGGAATCCCGATTCCCATTCTGCTGCTCATGTGGGTGCTCGGTTGGCTCCATTAGAGCCTTGTTGGTTCTTCTCTAGCGCTAACAAGCTCGAACTGACCGCGGCTCTGAATCCGGCCCTGATCCGCTGCCTGCGGCTCAACGACCGAAGGCAAAGGGATCGAAATCCGCGATGGGTTCACTCCAGCGTCGCCTTGGCGCCCACTATTGCGAGCGTTGCTTTCGCATGAACTCGGGCGGAACTTAGTGACCGGCCGCCTTGAGCGCCAGGACAAGGCCATCCCAAATCTTGTTCAAAAGGAAGCCGCCGATCGCGAGCAGAAGGGTCAGCACGACGCCAGCTGCGAAGATAATGTGACTTATGCGGTCGGTCTTCTTTCCCTGCTTCTCGCTTGCCGCTGTCAGATGTTTCACGTCGGACTTTAGTTCCCCGAGCGTCGCCTGCATCTGCATAAGAGCTTCTGTGATGTATGCGACGCCAACAGCCTGATGATAGCTGGGCGTCACCTCAGCTATCTGTCGAGGCGTTGTCTCTGGCTCACGGGGCGGGGTAGTTGGCTCAGCCATTAGCCTGTTGAGCGTTGGTCTTGATCCATTCCCACACGGACATGCTCCAGTGAATTGCGCCGCCCCCCGCCCGGATCGCCGAAAGCCATGGCAACAGAAGCCGGACTCTACAAAGTCTAATAACTGAAGTCAATAACTTAAGTAGTTTCCTAGAAAAGGGTCATGCTTGACCTGGCCGATCCCCATCGACCCTCGCGGTGATCGCGGGGCTGATCACGATGAGGGGCGGCGCTTCACCATCTCTGGCTCTTTGAAGCCGGCGTTGAAATCACAATGGAGGATGGTGCCGATCTTGGGATGAGCCGCGATTGCCATTGCGATCTGTCGCCTGCTCTAAGGAGGGCCTTCTTGGGTTCTCGTTTGCCCGGGGGGCGAGCTTTTCGTAGTACGCGAGGGATACTCAATGCAGCGCGCAACGCAGTGTCGCGCCGCTTCTTCGCCTCCGTAGGCCAATAGCTTTCTCGTCGTTTGGCCTTGGTCTTTGCCATCGACTCCATCAAATGGTAAAGGAACCCGCCGGCCAATCAGCGTCCTGAGTGGTACCGGCGGGAAAGCGCGATGCTAATTACCTTTTAGTATTTGCGTGTACCACCTCCCGGCCGTCTCTCTCGGCCTTGCGTTGGTTCTGTCTCGGGTGCTGGCTGGTCAGGCATTACGCACCTTTGACACTCGATAGAGCGGCGGCCTTTCGGTCGCCGTTTTTCGTTGAGTACGCATAGCGCGAAGTCAGGCCGTACCGTTCGGGCCTGATGACGCCGAGTTGTGGCGCGGCGACCGCAACCCAACTGTCGTCCCGCTTCTCGATCTTGCCGTCGCGGCGCAGGACGACCAGCCACGCCTTGAGGGTGTTCTCGTTAAGCGCGTGGCCGTCGAGATACTTCGGGGCCAATCGGAGAATCTGATCTTTGCTCGCCCCATCCTGGCCACGGTCCCATATCACCCGATGGATTGCGCCGCCCGCTAAGCCGCGCGGAATGCGCTTGCGCGGCTGCGCCGGGCGGGCCGGCATGATGCTCTGCTCGGCCTGTCTCAACAGACGCGGCAACTCCTTGGCGATCTCGGCCATAAGTGCGTCGCGCAGCGCCGGAGTAAGGTCCTTAATATCCATCGTGTACTACGTAATATCTATCGCGGTAGAAGAGCACGATTCTGCACGCCGACACAACATAAATCGTCGAACCGGCGCTTACCCCCAAGAGGTTGTTGGTGGCTGATCCCGGATTGGCGGTATTATAATACCGTCGCGGCTTTCTGTTGGTGCCGGGGTTCATGCGTCGAAAGGGCCTGTTTGGAGCGCAAAAACCCTGGTCTTAAATAGAAGCACGACAGTTATTGACAATGATAACCAAAGTGCTTATTCTTCGGACCATGAACCCGCCCGGACGTCCCACGAGCTACCGCCCCGATCATTGCGACCTGGCGCGCGAGCATTGCCTGCTCGGTGCCACCAACGACGAGCTGGCCGAGGTGTTCGAAGTCTCGCCGCGAACCATCGACAATTGGATAGCCCATCATCCCGACTTCGCGACCGCCGTGCGCGACGGGCGGCGGCGGGCCGACGCCAAGGTCGCGGCGAGTCTCTATGCCCGCGCCGTCGGCTTCCGGCACAAGGTCGAGCGAACGTTCCTGTGCCGAGGCGAGCCCAAGTCCTTCAGCGTCACGGTGGCCTACCCGCCCGACACCCAGGCCTGCATCTTCTGGCTACGCAACCGCCGGCGCGCCGACTGGCGCGACCGGCCGGCCGAGGCGGACGCCCAGTCCGAAGACGAGTTCGCACTGCTCGACACCGCCAGCGAAAGTGTGCGTCTCGACAATGGCGACTAACCGCTCAAAGTCGGGGAGACTCGTTGAACGCTTCAGCCGCTATCGCCACGACCCGTTCGGGTTCGTGATGGCGGCCTTCCCGTGGGGCGAGGCGGGTACGGCGCTTGCTTGTGAGACCGGCCCCGAGCCATGGCAGCGCGAGGTCTTGGAGAAGCTCGGCCGTGGCCTCTCCGAACGCGACAAGTCGCCGGACGAAGCCGTGCGATTGGCTGTGGCGTCCGGCCACGGTATCGGCAAGTCGGCGCTGGTCGCGTGGATCGTTCTGTGGGCGATGTCGACCGTCAAGGACACCCGCGGCATCGTCACCGCCAACACCGAGGGGCAGCTGCGCACCAAGACCTGGCCCGAGCTCGCTAAATGGCACGCTCTCTCGGCCAACAAGGACTGGTTCACCTACACTGCAACGTCGCTGCAGTCCTCGCGACCGGGCCGCGACCGCACTTGGCGCGTCGATGCCATCACGTGGTCCGAGAACAACACCGAGGCCATCGCCGGCCTGCACAACAAGGGCAGACGTGCCTTCGCCCTGTTCGACGAGGCTTCGTCGATCGCAGACGGCGTCTGGGAGACCATCGAGGGCGCTCTCACCGATTTGGGCACCGATCTGTTCTGGCTAGCCTTCGGCAATCCGACGCGCACCACCGGCCGCTTTCGTGAATGCTTCGCCGGCGGCCGCTTCGCCCATCGCTGGCAACCGCAGCAGATCGATTCGCGCTCGGTGTCGATGACCAACAAAGCACAGATCGCGACTTGGGTGCACGACTACGGCGAGGATTCCGACTTCGTGCGCGTGCGCGTGAAGGGCGAGTTCCCGCGCGCCGGCACCATGCAGTTCATTGACAGCGAGCGCGTGCAGCATGCGGTGGCACGGGAACTGTTCAAGGACCCCACTGCCGCGCTGGTGATGGGCGTCGACATTGCGCGACAGGGCGAAGACCACACCGTCGTTCGCTTCCGACGCGGCCTCGATGCGCGTTCGATCCCGGCGGTGAAGTTCCGCATTCCCGACCTCATGGTGACGGCCGGCCGGGTGATGGAACTGATCAACTCCCATGAGCCCGACGCCGTCTTCGTCGATGGCACCGGCATTGGTTGGGGTGTCGTCGATCGCCTGAGCCAACTTGGCTGCTCGACGGTGCGCGGCATCGACTTTGGCGCCAGTGCCGACCGTACCGACAGCAGCGAGGCAGCGGTGCGCTACGCCAACAAGCGTGCCGAGATGTGGGGCCACATGAAGGAGTGGTGTAGGTTCGGCTGCCTGCCCGAGGACCGCTCCCTCGTGGCCGACCTCACGGCCGTCGACTATGGCTACGACGCCGCAGACGCAATCCGGCTGGAGCGCAAGGACGACATGCGCAAGCGCGGACTGGCCTCACCCGACGATGGCGACGCCCTGGCGCTCACCTTCGCCCATCCAGTGGAAAGGCGGAACGCGCAAGAGGACTGGCGTATCCAGGAGAAGCTGGCCGTCCTGAAACGGCGAATTGTATGAGCGCTCTGAGCGGCAAACGAAACGAGGGCGCAGCTTGCTGCGCCCTCGCGGAAAGGTCGCCGACGTCGTCGGCAGGTTCAGTTGATCAGCCCATAAAACTTCCCGGCGTTGGTGCAGGTGATCATCTTGGTCACCTCCGGCGAGACCTCGGCGAACTGCTCCTTGATGTACTTGTCGGAGTGCGGCCACACGCCGTCGCCGTGGGGGTAATCGGAGCCCCACATCAGGCTCTCCGCGCCCATGTCGTCGATCAGCTTGGTGCCGATGCGGTCGAACTGGAAGGTGGCCTTGCACTGGCGGCGCCAGTAGTCGGAGGGCTTCATCTTCAGCCCGAGGTCGGTGAAGCGGTCCTCCCATTCGAAGTCCATGCGGTCGAGCGCATAGGGGATCCAGCCGCAGCCCGATTCGCCGAAGGCGATGCGGATGTTGGGATAGCGCTCCAGCACGTTGGCCGCGATGATCGCCGCCAGGATGTTCACCAGGTTCATCTGGAAGCCGGACACGACGGTGAAGAACACCGAGCGGCCGACGCGGCCGGGATGCTTCTGGATCATGTCGGGCGGCACGTTGGGGAAGGTGTGGAAGTGCAGCGGCAGCTGCACGTCGTTCACCGCCTTCCACAGCGGCTCCCACATCGGATGCCACATCGGCTCCATGTCCCACGAGCACGAGAGCTCGAGGCCTTTGATGCCCAGCTTGGCGACGCGATAGATCTCCTTCACCGCCGCGTCGATGTCGCCGTAGGGCAGGCAGGCGAGGCCAATATGGCGGTCGGGATAGTGGCTGCAGAACGCCTTCAGCCAGTCGTTGTAGATGCGCAGCATCTCGTTGGCGGCGTCCTTGTCGTTCAGCCGGCCGGCCGCGCCCAGGATGCCGTAGATCACCTCGGCGTCGACGCCGTCGCGATCGAGGTCCTTGATGCGCAGGTGCGGGTCGGAGACGCGCATGATGTTCTTGGCGCCGTCCTCGTAGAGGCCGGTCTCGGCCATCACGTCGACGCGGTGATGCTTGCCCTTGACGTACTTGCTGCCGGCCGGGCCGACGCCGTTCTTGAAGCCGAAGCTGGCGCCGTTCTTGGCCGTCCATTTCGGCCCTTCGTCGCTGTCGACGACGTACGGCATGCGGTCCTTCAGCTCGCGCGACGCCATGGACGTGAACAGGTCCGGCGGCATCCAGGGCATGTCGAGATGGCAGTCGGCAGAAATGCGGTTGTACTGCATGCTTCGCTCCCTTAATTGCCGAATTGTGCGCGCCAGCCGGGCTGTCCTGCAAGGGCCCCAGCCCGGGATTTCGACAGGCAACGGGAGGCAGCCATGCAGAAGATGACGGGACGGGTCGCCATCGTCACCGGCGCCAGCCGCGGCATCGGCCAGGCGATCGCCGAGCTGTTCGCGGCGGAAGGCGCCAAGGTCGTCTGCGTGGCGCGCACGCTGAACGAAGGCGATCACCAGCTGAAAGGCTCGCTGGCCAGCACGGTCGCCGCCATCAAGGCAGCGGGCGGCGAGGCGACCGCTGTTGCCGCCGACATCTCGTCGGAGGCCGAGTGCCTGAGGCTCGTCGAGGCGGCGCGATCGGCCTACGGCCGCATCGACACCCTCGTGAACAATGCGGCGCTCAATTACTACATCCCGACCGCCGACTATCCGACCAACCGCTGGATCAAGGCATTCGCGGTCAACGTCCATGCGCCGTTCATCCTCGGCAAGGCCGTCCTGCCCGACATGATCGCGGCCGGTCGCGGCGCCATCGTCAATATCAGCTCGGGCTCGGCGATCGGCCCCGGCCGCGGTCCCTACAAGGACCACACCGTGCGCGGCGGCGTGATGTACGGCGCGAGCAAGGCGGCCCTCGAGCGCTTTACCCAGGGACTTGCCCAGGAAGTGGCGCATCGCGGCGGCATTGCCGTCTCCTGCGTGTCGCCGTCGCGGGTCGTGCCGACACCGGGCACGGTCTATCACAAGCTGGTCGACGGCCTCGACGATCCGCGCGGCGAGCCGCCCTCGATGATGGCGCGCGCGGCGTTGCTGCTGGCGAGCGAAGCTGCGGAGAAGGTCAACGGCCGCGTCACCTACAGCCAGCAGATCCTCAAGGAGTTCGGCTGGATCGACAAAGGTGTCGGCCGCGGCATCGATGCGACCGGCAGCGGGTACTCTCAGATCTGACGGAGGACGTCATGCAAGGAAGCTGTCTCTGCGGCGCCGTCGCCTACGAAGCAACGCCGCCGTCGTCCGGGCTGCAGATCGGCCTGTGCTCGTGCCGTTCCTGCCGCAAGGCGCATGCCGCCCCCGCCAACGCCTACGCCTCGGTGCCGCGGAAAAACTTCCGCTGGCTGCGCGGCCAGGACAAGACGAGCATCTACGAATCCTCGCCCGGCAAGAACCGCCATTTCTGCTCGGTCTGCGGCTCGCAGGTCATCGCCGAGCATCCCGGCGAGACCAACGTGCTGCTGCGCGTCGCCCTGCTCGACGACGATCCCGGCACACGGCCGGTCGAGCACATCTTTCTCAGCCAGCGGCCGGCCTGGTGCGACTGGGACGCCGACGGGATTCAGCGCTATCAGGAGTGGGCACCGGAAGGGGAGCCCAAGAACCCGAAATGACAAAGTGATGCTGAGTCGTGCCATAATGATGCTGCAGGCAATTCTATGGACACCATCCATCTCCCATCTCGGGAAGCATTAGCCGGTCTCTGCTGGTCACCTTCGATCCCGACGCGCCATGGAGCACGCTGGATCTCGTGGATTTGCGCCAGGAACTGGCGGGCGTGTTCGGCAGGAATGTCGACCTCGTCGAGGAGAGGGCGATCCGCAATCCCTATCGCAAGGCTTCAATCCTGCGCGACAAGTCGGTCTTGTATGCCGCTTGAGGCGCGAGATCGAGCAGTGCTCTATGACCGAGAAGCTCGGTCGCTAAGACCTCATATCGTAGGAGCGTGTCGTAGTGGAACCCGCTGTCTCTCTTGAAGGTGATTTCGACTACATCATCGTCGGTGCTGGCTCGGCCGGCTGCGTGCTGGCCAATCGCCTGTCCGGCGATGGCCGGTCGCGGGTGCTGCTCCTGGAAGCCGGCGGCCGCGACAACTGGATCTGGTTCCACATCCCGGTCGGCTATCTCTTCACCATGGGCAATCCGCGCGCCGACTGGATGTTCCAGACGGAGAAGGAGCCCGGCCTCAACGGCCGCGCGCTGAACTATCCGCGCGGCAAGGTGATCGGCGGCTGCTCGGCCATCAACGGCATGATCTCGATGCGCGGGCAGGCCCTCGATTACGACCACTGGCGGCAGCTCGGCCTGCCCGGCTGGTCTTGGGACGACGTGCAGCCCATCTTCAAGAGGCTCGACGGTCACTTCCTCGGCGACACCGAGCATCATGGCGGCAGCGGCGAATGGCGTGTCGAGCAGCCGCGCGTGCAGTGGGACGTGCTGAACGCGGTCGCCAAGGCCGCGGTCGAGATGGGCATTCCCGCGACGTCCGACTTCAACACGGGCGACAACAACGGCGTCAGTTACTTCCACGTTAACCAGAAGCGCGGCCTGCGCATGTCGGCGGCAAAAGCCTTCCTGAAGCCGGTCCTCAATCGCAACAACCTGCGGCTCGAGACCGGCGTGCTGGTCGAGAAGGTCGTCTTCGAAGGCAAGCGCGCCGTGGGCGTGCTGTTCCGGCAGGACGGCCGGCTGGTCGAAGCCCGCACGCGCGGCGAAGTCATCCTTTCCGCCGGCGCGATCGGCTCGCCCCAGATCCTGCAGCTGTCCGGCGTCGGAGCGGCGAACTGGCTCGGCGAGGTCGGCATCGCCGTCGTCCACGACAAGCCGGGCGTGGGCAGCAACCTGCAGGATCATCTGCAGCAGCGCGCGATCTTCAAGGTCCATGGCGTCAAGACGCTGAACGAGACCTATCATTCGCTGGTCCGCCGCGCCCTGATGGGCGCCGAATATGCACTGCTCCAGAGAGGGCCGTTGACCATGGCGCCCTCGCAGCTCGGCATCTTCACCAAGTCCTCGCCCGAGCACGAGCGCCCCAACATTCAGTTCCATGTGCAGCCGCTGTCGCTCGACAAGTTCGGCGAGCCGTTGCATCGCTTCCCGGCCATCACGATCAGCGCCTGCAACCTGCGCCCGACCTCGCGCGGCACGATCCGCCTGCGCTCGCGCGAGCCGTCCGACAAGCCGGTCATCGCGCCCAACTACCTTGCGACCTACGAGGACCGGATCGTCGCGGCCGACGCCATCCGCGTGACCCGCCGCCTGATGCAGCAGCCCGCCCTGCAGCCTTACCGGCCGGAGGAGTTCCTGCCCGGTCCCGCCGTCGGCGACGACGATGCCTCGCTCGCCAAGGCCGCGGGCGACATCGGCACGACGATCTTCCACCCGGTGGGCACGGCCAAGATGGGGATCGCGTCGGATCCCATGGCGGTGGTCGACGAGCGCCTGCGCGTGCGCGGCCTGCAGGGCCTGCGGGTGATTGACGCTTCGATCATGCCGACCATAACCTCGGGCAACACCAATACACCCACCATGATGATCGCCGAAAAGGCGGCGCGGATGGTGATCGAAGACGGGAGGTCGACGCTGGCGGCTGCGGAGGTGGCCGCTTCATAGCCCGGAGGAGGCGGACAATGAGCAAGCGTACGCTTCTATTGGTGGCTTGTGCATTGAGCTTGGGCAGTGCCGCAGAGGCACAGACGACGCTGCGGGTCGTCAATCACTCCGATCTCAAGATCATCGACCCGATCTGGACCACCGCCTACATCGTGCGCAACCACGGCCACATGGTCTACGACACGCTGTTCGCGCTGGACGGAAATCTCGAGGTCAAGCCGCAGATGGTCGACAAGTGGTCGACCTCCGGCGACAAGCTGACCTGGACCTTCACTCTGCGCGACGGACTGGAATTCCACGACGGTACGCCGGTCACGGCCGAGGATGTCTTGCCGTCACTCAAGCGCTGGGCCGTGCGCGATAGTCTGGGCAAGATTCTGTGGGCCAAGGTCAGCGAGGTGAAGGCAATCGACGCCAGGACCTTCCGGATCCTGCTCACGGCGCCGACCGGCATCATGCTGCAGGCCCTGGCCAAGCCCTCGGGCAGCGCCTTCATCATGCCCAAGCGCATCGCCACGACCGATCCCTCCAGGCAGATAGAGGATGCCACGGGGTCGGGACCGTTCATCTTCGTGAAAGACGAATGGAGGCCTGGCGAGAAGGCGGTTTACGTCAAGAATTTCCACTACAGGCCGCGCAGCGAGCCACCCTCGGGCCTCGCCGGCGCAAAGATCGCCAAGGTCGATCGCGTCGAATGGGTGGCGATGTTCGATCATCAGACCGCGGTGAATGCGCTGATCAAAGGCGAGATCGACATGATCGAAACGCCGAGGCACGACCTCTTCACGGTCCTCGAGGCCGACAGGAACGTCAGGCTGGTGAACCTCAACAAGTGGGGCAACCAGTACGTCTTCCGCTTCAACCAGCTCCACAGACCGTTCGACAACGCCAGGAACCGCCAGGCGCTGCTCCATGCGTTCAACCAGAAGGACTTTCTCGACGCCGTGATCGGCGATCCCAGGTGGTACAGGACCTGCAAGGCGATGTTCATGTGCGACACGCCCTATGCCAACGTCAAGGGCTTCGAGGACAAGCTCGACTCCAACTTCATAAAGGCCCGCGAGCTCCTGAGGGAGGGCGGCTACGATGGCGAGCCGGTGGTGCTGATGCAGTCGGCCGATGTGTCTACCTTGACCAACCTCGCACCCGTCGCCAAGGCGCTGATGGAGCGGGCTGGCCTGAAGGTCGACATGAAAACGATGGATTGGCAGACCCTGGTCGGCCGCCGCGCCCGCAAGGATTTTCCGCACAAGGGTGGCTGGAACGCCTTCCTGACCTCGGCGGCTTCGGTCGACGTCGTCGATCCGCTGGTCAATGGCTTTGTCGACGCGAGCGGCGCGAGTGCCTGGTTCGGCTGGCCGAAGGACGACGAGCTGGTGAGGCTGCGCGCCGCCTTCGCCGACGAGACCGACGACGCCAGGCGCAAGGAGCTCGCCGTCGCCATGCAGGTGCGGGTGTCGGAGAGTCCGACCCACGCCTTCCTTGGCGAGTGGTATGCGCCGGTGGCCCTGCGCCGGGAAATCACCGGCATCCTCGAATCGCCGGTGACGATCTTCTGGAACATCGAGAAGAGGTGAGGGAGGCAGGCAATGAGCAAGCGTATACTTGGTCTTTTTGTTGCGTGCGTACTGAGTTTGGGCGGCGCCGCGCAGGCGCAGACGACGTTGCGGGTCGTCAATCACTCCGATCTGAAGATCATCGATCCGATCTGGACGACCGCGTACATCGTGCGCAACCACGGCTACATGATCTACGACACGCTGTTCGCGCTGGACGGCAATCTCGAGGTCAAGCCGCAGATGGTCGACAAGTGGTCGACCTCCGACGACAAGCTC
>Ga0075369_10000272_pt1 | contig 15439 bp, 13 predicted proteins | sample EndMethybrTD3034_FD_71400 | JGI IMG/M metagenome (GOLD analysis project Ga0075369, IMG submission 71400) | Populus endosphere microbial communities from Tennessee, USA - Endosphere MetaG P. TD hybrid TD303-4 | ecosystem: Host-associated > Plants > Roots > Endosphere | place: USA: Tennessee...
GCGAGCTCGAGCTCGCCTTCCTCGCTGTGGCAGGTCACGACAACGACGCCGGAGCGGACGATGATCAGGGAATCGAGCTTTGCGCCCTGTTCGACCAGCATCTCACCCGTCCGGTAGGTCTTGCGAGTCATGGCGTTGGCAAGGCCGGCCTTCTCGTCCTCGGTCAGCGAGGCGAAGAGCGGAATGGCGTCGACCAGCCGCAACGCGGTGCCACGGGGCGGTGCGGTTGGCATCGGGGGCGGTGCAACGCCTGTTTCCTTTGGATAGGCCAGCAGCAAGCCAGTCGACCGTGCATGGCGGAAAATCAGGTCGTACACCTCGTGCCTTGCCGTGGAGGCCGTCTCGAAATCGGCGACGCGGAAGGCGAGCTCGAACTCGACCGCCTGCGCGTCGAGCGACTTGATCTCCACCGACGGCGCGGGGACGGACAGGATGGAGCTGCTGCTGAGCAGGACGTTGCGCATGACGGCCGAGATGGCGGCTGGCGCCATCGTCGGCATCACGCGGACCCTGAGTTTGACGCCGTGGCTGCGGTTGGGGCTGCTGAGGTTCGTCAGCTCCGCCTTGGCCAGCTTGCTGTTGGGCAGCACGACGAGGTCGTTGGAGGCATTGAGCAGGTGCGTGGCGCGCCAGTTGGTCTCGACGACGCGGCCCTCCATGCCGTCGCTGAGCACGACCCAGTCGCCAACCTCATAAGCCTTGCTGACGTTGAGCGCGATGCCGGAGAAGACGTCGCCGAGCGTGCTCTGGAGCGCCAGGCCGAGGATGATGGCCAGCACCCCCGACGTGGCGATCAGGGTGCCGATCGGCGCGCCGAAGACATAGGCAACGATCGAGAGCGCGGCGCCGAGATAGATGGTGCCGACGACCAGGTCCTGCATGAGGCGGCTTTCCTGCGGCCGCCGCTCGAAGAACAGGGCGATGCGCGTGAAGCCGGTCAGCAGCCAGGCGGCGTTGATCCACCAGATGATCTTGGCCATGGCCACGAAAACACGCTCGAAGACCGGCGTGTCGGCGGCGATCGGCTGGTAGGGGATGATGTCGTGGTGGTGCAACAGCGCCGTCAGCGCGACGAAGAAGCCAAACTGGAAGATCACGCGGCGCGTCGGATAGCGGCGCAACAATACCTGGGTGACGAGGGCGCCGGCGAAGGCCGCGATCCCCGTCTGGACGAGAGGATCCCAGGCGAACTCCGCGAGCGTAACCTTGTCCATGGTGCCAATGCCTCCCGGTCGATGGAGGCCGCACCGTAGGGCGCCGGGGTCGGATCGGCCCTCTGGATGCAGGTTTGCTCAGGTCATACCTTGGTTCAATTGCTCGCCGGCTATCGACTTTCCGGCATTCCCGCCTTTTCCGCCGGTCCCTGCGTGGTGGTGCATCGGCAGTCGACCCACCAGCGATGGGGCTTTGCGGCGACCTCCACAGTCAGGCAAGTTGCACTGTTGGTCTTCGCTCGGCCGGAGAGATCGGCCCGGCGGCGGCCAGGCGCGATGATATCCGATGAACGATGCAAAGAGCAGAGTCGCCGGGAAGCGACGCACGATCAATATAACTTAGGTGCTTTGAAAAGTAAACTGTGGTGCTATTTTTGCGTCCCATAGGGCGCCAAAAACGCAAAAAATCGGACATGGGTGCCAGCAGTGCTGGCAATCCCCGTGTCGAGTTTCTAGACGATTCGGCTTTCGCGTCCCTGCCAATAGCGGTCGCGCAGCAGGCGCTTGTAGAGCTTGCCCGTCGGATGGCGCGGCAGCTCGGCCTCGAAGTCGATGCTGCGTGGGCATTTGATGTCGGCGAGGTGTTGGCGGCAGAAGGCCAGCAGCTCCTCGGCGAGCGCCGGGCCGGCATCGGCCATGTTGCGCGGCTGGACGACGGCCTTCACTTCCTCGCCGAAGTCGGGGTTGGGCACGCCGAACACGGCGCAGTCTGTGACCTTGGGATGGGTGATCAGAAGGTTCTCGGCCTCCTGCGGGTAGATGTTCACCCCGCCGGAGATGATCATGAAGGCCTTGCGGTCGGTTAGATGCAGGAAGCCGTCGGCGTCCACGTAGCCAACGTCGCCCAACGTGGTCCAACCCTTGGCGTTGCGCGAGTCGGCGGTCTTCTTGGGATCGTTGTGATACTGGAACGGCCGGCCGTCGGCGAAATAGACCGTGCCGGCCTCGCCCTGGGGCAATTCGTTGCCGTCCTCGTCGCAGATCTTCAGCGTGCCGACGACGGCGCGGCCGACCGTGCCCTTGTGCGCTAGCCATTCGCTGGCATTGCACAAGGTGAGGCCGTTGCCCTCGGTGCCACCGTAGTACTCCCACACGATCGGCCCCCACCAGTCGATCATCTTCTCCTTGGTCGGGATGGGGCAGGGGGCGGCGGCATGGATGGCGCACTTGAGCGACGAGACGTCGTGCTTCAGGCGCACCTCCTCGGGCAGCTTCAGGAACCGCACGAACATCGTCGGCACGAGCTGGCTGTGCGTGATCTTGTGCTTGCCGACCAGCTTCAGGAATTCCTCGGCGTCGAAATGCTCCATGATCACCGAGGTGCCGCCGAGCCGCATGACGCTCATGTTGAAGCGCAGCGGAGCTGCGTGATAGAGCGGCGCCGGCGACAGATAGACCGTGTTCTCATCCATGCCGTAGCGCTTGCGCGTGATGGCAAGCAGCGGGTTGTCGTAGTCGATCGGCTGCGGCTCGACCACCGGCAGCACGCCCTTGGGCTGGCCCGTCGTGCCCGAGGAATAGAGCATGTCGTATCCCGCCGTCTGGTCGGCGATCGGCGTCGCCGGAAAGCGCGCGATCGTGGCCTCCCAGGGCTCGTAGCCCGCGGTCGTGCCGTCGACCATGTAGCGGTGCGGCGCGCCCTTCAGCAGCGGCGCCAGTTCGGCGGCCTTGTCGGCGAGGTACTTGGACGTGATGAAGAGCTTGGCGCCGCAGTCGCCGACGATGTAATCGACCTCCGCTGCCGTCAGGCGCGAGCTGATGGCGGTGTAGATCAGGCCCGACCGCTGGGCGGCCCAGCAGATCTCGAAGAACCGGGCGTTGTTTTCCAGGAACAGGGCAATGTGGCTGCCGGCCTTGAGGCCGAGCGAGCGGAATAGTTGCGCGATGCGGTTGGATTGCTGGTCGAGCTGGCGATAGGTCACCGTCTCGCCGCTGCCGGCCATGATGTAGGCAGGCTTGTCGGGGTGCTTTTGCGCGTGAAGGTACGGATGCATGTCGGGGCGCATGAAACCGGACGAAAAGGTCCCTCGCAAGCGTTGACCCGGTTCCGCTCATCGGCTTTATTCGCGCCGCACCTCAGCGTGCCCCCGTGGCGGAATTGGTAGACGCGCCTGACTCAAAATCAGGTTTCCTCACGGAAGTGTTGGTTCGAGTCCGACCGGGGGCACCATCTCAAATTCATCTCTGCTTGGATTTTCTCTCCGTCGCGCGTTTTGCACAGACGTGAACGGATCGTGCCCTTTGTTGCATGTGTCAGTTGCACGTCTCCAAACGTGCAACAACGCCTAACCTTCTCCCCTCAATTTCTCGCTCGCCATGCGCAGCTCGAGTGCAGCCTGGGCTTGGTCGGCCGTGCGCGCCCGGTAGTGCGCCAGGATCTCGTCGATCTCGTCCTGTCGGTGCCCAGTTATGCCGGGGATCAGATGCGGCGGCACGCCGGCATCATTGTTCAGCGTCACGCAGGTGTGCCTCATCGTCCGCATGGTCAGCTCTGACGTCGGTACCGCCAGCGGGTCGCCGTCGACCAGGCCGACGTAGTAGCGGGTCGTGAAGCTGCCGTACTGCAACTCAAGCTTGGCCCGCACGCGGTCGAATGCCCGGCGGAAGGCCTGAGCGTTCGCCCAGGGCCGTCCTTCCCGGTCATGGAAGAATGTCCGCGCTGATACCGCGCTGTCAGCGCGTCGCTTCTTTGCAGCGGCGACCCTCTCGACGAGTTCGGGCGCGATCGACCAGGGCAGGACGTTCGGGAGGTCCGTCTTCTCCTGGCTGAAGGCGATCAGATCGCGGTCGAAGAAATCGGCGGGCCAGCCGAGCCAGTCCTGCCGGCGGACGCCGAGCCAGCTCATCATTACCATGGCGTCGCCGATCGACGTCTCGCCCTCAGCGTCGGCCAGCTCGACGACGGGAGCGCTTCGTGCCCTGGCGACCACCGGCCCGCATCGAAGCTTGTTTCTTGCCGATGTGCCGACGATGGCGGAAGCTGGCTATCCGGAGCTCCAGGACGTTACATGGTTCCGGCTTTTTCCTTCCGGCCAAGACGCCCGCCGACATCGTCGAGAGTCTCGACGGCGGCATCCAGGAGGCTCTGCGCGCCGACGAAGTCAAATCCGGTATGGCGAAATTGTCGGTCGAGATCGACGCCATCTGGCACGGATCGAGCCAGAGGCCGGGCCGAGACAGTCACCACTGCGGTCTGAGTTTTTACCTCTTTTAACCTGCGCCCCCAGCACCTCGATGCTATTTCCGCTTCCTGGCCAGGTCCGGTAAGGGTCTAGGCGCCAGTCGGCCGGCACAAAAACATTCAGGTACTTGGGCATCGCCTGCCGGTCGCAATTCCTGGCCATCCCCGGTCGCGCTCGTGTCGACTGATAGAGTGGAAACCGGATCGAGAGAAGGGGACGCATGCCTCGCACGCTCGAGACGCTGACGCTGGCGGATGCAAAGCAGATGCTCGAGGCCGGCGAGGCCAAGGCGGCCAGCCTTGGCATTCCCTACAATATCGCGGTCGTCGATGCCGGGGGCGCCCTGATCGCCTTCACCCGCCAGGACGGCGCTCTCGCGGGAAGCATCGAACTTGCCATCGGCAAGGCGAAGACGGCGCGCATGTTCGACAAGACGACAGACTATCTCGCCGAGCTTGCCCAGCCCGGGGCACCGCTGTTCGGGATCGAGCAGAGCAATGGCGGCAACGTCGTGATCTTTGGCGGCGGCCTGCCGGTGAAGGTCGACGACCAGATCGTCGGCGCGGTCGGAACCAGCGCCGGTTCGGTCGAACAGGACATCGCGGTCGCCGAGGCGGCGGCCGCCGCCATCAGGCGGAGCACGGCGGCCCCATAGAAGGCGATGTTCGCCGTGACGAATAGCAACCGCTACAGAAGGAAGGCGTCGACATGTTCGAACTGACCGTCAATGGAACCAGGCACCAGGTAGACGTCGTTCCGGAGATGCCCCTGCTCTGGGTCTTGCGCGACGAACTTGGCATCACGAGTCCCAAATACGGGTGCGGCATAGCTCAGTGTGGCGCCTGTACGGTGCAGATCGACGGAGCGGCCGTTCGTTCCTGCCAGGCCCGCATGGCCGATGTCGCCGGCAAGGCGATCACCACCCTCGAAGCGGTCGGCAACGGAAAGCTGCACCCTGTGCAGGAAGCCTGGATAGAGCATCAGGTGCCGCAATGCGGCTACTGCCAGGCGGGCCAGATCATTCAGGCCATTTCCCTTCTCAAGGCCAATCCGAAGCCGAGTGACAAGGACATCGACGTCGTCATGTCGGGGAACCTCTGTCGGTGTGGAACCTACGAGCGCATTCGTGAGGCGATCCATGCGGCCGCCCAAAAGATGGGAGGGAAGTGACATGGCCGATATGCCGACTCTTTCCCGGAGAACCTTCGTTTTCGCCTCCGTCGCGGCCGCCGGCGGCGTGGCGTTCGGGCAGTATGCCCAGGCGCAACAGGCACCTGCCTCCGCCGCCGCGACAAATCCGCTGACGGCGGACCTCGGCCCGAACTCGGTGACATTCAATCCGTGGGTCGAGATCAGTCCGCAGAAGATCACGCTGATCGCCCAGCATGCCGACAAGGGTCAGGGCGTCGGTTCCATCCAGCCCCTGATGATCGCCGAGGAACTGGACCTCGAACCGCACCAGTTCGAGAGCCGTTTCGCCGGACCCAGTCCCGCCTATTTCAACACCGGCTTTTCCCACGAACTGGCGCCGTTCATGGCGCCGGACCGAAGCCCCGAAGCCGAGAAGGCGCGCGCGGCCGCACTGGAATGGCTGAGGAAGGCCGGCCTGCAGATGACCGGGGGCTCCAGCGCGATCCCCGATACGTTCGACAAGCTGCGCATGGCCGGGGCGGTCGCGCGGGAAACGCTGAAGGCGACGGCAGCCCGGCGCACCGGAGTCGCGGCCGCCGACCTGCGCACCCAGGCCGGAAACGTGATCCTGCCGAACGGGACCAAGATTCCCTACGTCGCGCTGGCGGCCGACGCGGCGAAGATCACTCCGGTTGCGGTCACCAAGCTCCGCGAGCCTTCACAATGGCGATTCATCGGCAAGCCAATGGAGCGGCTCGACATCCGGTCGAAAGTCACGGGGGAGATGAAGTTCGGCATCGACCGGAAGATGGACGGCATGGTGTACGCGGCCGTCAAGCTGAACCCCAACAAGGGGCAGCCGATCGTGTCGTACGACGCGACCAAAGCGCAGTCGATGCCGGGGGTCCGGAAGATCCTCAAGATATCGAATGGCATCGCCGTCATCGCAACGAACAGCTGGTACGCAATGCAGGCGGCCGAGCGTGTCGACTGCGTATGGGCGCCGAGCAAATACCCGGCCGAACAGGCCGAGCACTGGAAGGTCGCGGCCTCTTCCTTCGTTCCACAATTCCTCGCCAAGGAATGGCGCCATGACGGCGATGTCGACGCTGGATTGAAGGAAGGGACGCTGCTCGAGGCGGAATACCGCGCGCCCTATGTCGGGCATCAGCCGCTGGAGCCGCTCAATGGCATAGGCATCGTCACCGACAAGGGCATGGAAATCTGGGTGGGGCATCAGACGCCGCAATCGGTGCAGTACATCGCGGCAACGGCGATCGGCATGAAGCCGGACCAAGTGACGTTCCACAACGAGTGGATGGGCGGGAGTTTCGGCCATCGCCTCGAGTTCGAGAATGTCAGGGTGCTTGCCGAGATCGCGAACCAGATGCGCGGAATCCCGGTGAAGCTCATCTTCTCGCGAGAGGAGGATTTCCAGCAGGACATTCCCCGGCAGATCGCGATGGGCAAGTACCGGGGAAGCGTCAAGGATGGAAGGATCGTTGCCGCCGATTTCCAGGTGGCTGCAACGGCGCCCTTCAAGGAACTCCTGGCGAGAATGGGGACGCCGTCGAAGGATCCCGATGGCCAGCTCGCGGTCGGCATCTGGAACCTGTACTACGACATCCCCAACTACCGCGCGAAAAGCTTCGAAATACAGGGACTGTCGCCGGCCACGACCTGGCGGTCCGTTGGCGCTTCCGCCAACGGATTCTTCACCGAGAGCTTCATCGACGAGTTGATTCACGCCGCGGGCCTCGACCCGCTCAGGGCGCGCATCGAGATGTGCAAAATCCCGATCTACCGGAAGCTCCTGGAAACCGTCGGTGAGATGGCGGACTGGAAGGGGCCTCTGGGACGCGGAAAAGGCCGCGGCGTTGCGTTCGTCGAGTCGTTCGGAACGGCCGTCGCCGAGATCGTCGAAGTGTCCATGACCGACGCCGGCATCAAGATCGACAAGGTCTGGGTGGCGGCCGATGTCGGCACGGTCGTCGATCCTGTCAATTTCGAGAATCTCGTCCAGGGCGGCGTCGTCTGGGGCCTGGGCCATGCCATGAACTGCGAACTCACCTATGCCAAGGGGGGCGTACAGCAGACCAATTACAATCACCACGAAGGCATGCGCATGTATCAGTGCCCGGTGATCGAGGTGCGCGGCCTGGAAAACGACTACACGGTCAGGGGCATCGGCGAGCCGCCTGTCCCTCCGGCGGCGCCAGCGCTGGCCAATGCCATCTTCGCCGCCACCGGCAAGCGCATACGGGAAATGCCTTTCAACAAGTTCATCGATTTCGTCTGAGGGCGAGCCATGAGGAAGACAATTCTGATCGCGCTCACCCTTGCCGGTTCGATCGTCACCGTGACGGGACTTGTCCTGGCCAAGGAAGATTCGAAGGACGCGTTGCCAGCGGGCAGCGTCAGCCGGGCCGAGGGGCTGCAGGCCTGGAAGCGCATTGAAGCGGTGGTGACGCATCCACGCTGTGCCAATTGCCATGTCGATGCCAGGGCCATTCCGATCTGGACGCCGGCCGGCGAAAGCAAATCCCGAATACACGGCATGAACATCCGTGGCGGCGAAAGCCGCATCGGCGCAGAAACAGTCCCGTGTTCGACGTGCCACGTCACGTCGAAATTGCCGAACCCGCCCGCTCCGGCGCCCTTGCATGCGGGCATCGACTGGCAGCTCGCACCCGTGGCATTCATCTGGTTCGGCAAAAGTGGGTCCGAGATCTGTGCCCAGCTCAAGGATTCCAAACGAAATGGCGGTCGCGACGCTGCCGGTCTCGTTGAGCACCTGAAGCACGACGCGTCGCTGAGCGGCTTCATTCCGAGGGCGTGGGCACCCGGAACGGGCCGCACGACGCCGCCGGGGACCTTCGAGGATCACGTCAGGGACATGGCTCTGTGGGGAGCAGCCGGGCAGCCCTGTCCGGATTGAGGGTACACGCATGCGCGTGCGCCCCGATAATGGTCCTTTGCACGGCACGCTGCAGGCATCTCGTGCCAGCCTGCTCGGTCTCGTCGCGGTCTTGCTCGACGCGACGATCGCCGTGCCCGCCCCGGCGCAGGCGGAGCCTTCCGCCGGCCGCTGCGCCCAGCTCGTGGCCTACTACGATCGCTACGGCGTCGGCAGCACGAACTCCGACGGCCGACGCAATCACACGCGCATTGCAGCGGCCATCGAATGCCACAACGACCGCTATGCCGAAGGCATCGCGACCATCGAGAAGCTGCTGCGCGACAAGAAGTTCACCGTACAGCAGCCGGGTCCCGACGAGCCCGATCACGACAATTGAGGGATGTTTGAGCACGGGCGTCGTGGAGCCCCCGCGCAACCGCACCGTCGCCCTGCTTGAGCGTGTCGCCATCGGTGATGGTTTGAGCGGCGCAAGGCGACCCTGCGGCCAAGGCCGTCGCGAGCAAGAGAAGCTTGCCCATTGAGGCCAGTCCGCTGCCTCAGCCGCGTTGAGCGGATTTGCGATGTTTGCTGCCACCCAGCGCCTCGGCGTGGCTCACCGCCCCCACGGCTTTAACCATTTCGAAGATGCGCTTGCGCACTCGGTCTTCGCGGATCTTGTAGTAGGCCCGCATCAACTCCAGCGTCTCGCGCTTGATCAGAGGATCCTTCTCCTGCTCAAACGGCGTGCCGGCTTCGCCGAAGACCTTGCGGCCACGACCTGCCATCGGCCGGCCGGACAGAGCGTTGGACGGCATTTCTTCGAAGAAGTACGACACCGGCACGTCGAGGGCCTTGGCGAACTCAAAGAGCCGGCTCGACCCCATGCGGTTGGCGCCCCGCTCATACTTCTGGATCTGCTGAAAGGTGAGACCGACAACGTTGCCCAGCTTCGTTTGACTCATGCCAAGCATCGTCCGCAGTTGTCGCATTCGAGTACCGACATGCACGTCTACAGGATGAGATTTTGCCAAGGTCTGCCTCACTGATTTTTGCGGACCGCACCGTACCGGTTGTGCACATTTCTCAAGTGCATCCGGCCAAGCAAGCCCGCAAGGGTTGTGGCTAGGGAAGCCAGGGATGGCGCGGAATTAGACGAGCAACAACTGGCCGAAATGAGGCCCGCCGCAGGCCACCAACATGAGACTGGAATTGAGCTTAGACCGTTGATTGCTCGACGTTTTCGCTCGAAAGAAGCACCTAGCTCAAAATCAGGTTCCCCCACGGAAATGTTGGTTCGAGTCCGACCGGGGGCACCATCGTGCTTGGCGCACGCGCGCCATGCAGGATTTTCCCTGCGTAGCGCGCAAGCACGAAGCAGGGGCGATCAGCAGCGCAGGAATTCCTTGGCGTTGCCGTACAGCCACTTCTCGATGACCTTGTCCTTGAGCGGCAGTTTTTCGTAGAGCGCCACGCTCTGTGGGATGGTCAGGCCGAAGGAATCCTTCGAGAAGCCGACCATGATCTTGTCCTGCAGCAGCGTGTTGCCGAACTGCGTGAACATCTCCCAGCCCGAGCCGGGCACGCCGAAATATTGCGGATGGTGGGCCGAGGTGTCGCAGTAGAGGTTCGGATGGCGCCGCATCAGTCCCACCAGGTCGTTGACCCAGGGCCAGCCGCTCAGCGCCGCGTCGATGCGCAGCTCCGGGAAGTCCATCGCGATCTGGTCGAGATGGCGGGGATGGCCGAGATCGTAGGGACGGTCGTTGGCATAGTTCATCGTCGAGTAGATGCGGACCGGCACGTCGAGCTCGACGCACTTTGCGTACAGCGGATAGTAGCGCCGGTCGCTGGCGGCGAGATTGTTATAGAGCGCCGCGACGCGCAGGCCGTTCAGCTTGCGCTCCCTGATCAGGTGCTCGAATTCACGCACGCCGCGCATGCCGTCGAACGGGCTGATCGAGGCGAGCGCGAAGAAGCGGTTCGGGAATTCCGCCACGACGTCGGCTAGGACGTAGTTGTCGACGCGGCCCAGCACCGACACCTCGGCGCCTTCGCGGTCCAGCTCGGCCACGAACTCCTTGATCGATTGGCCCTTGGGCTTCTTTGCCTCGTTCGCCGCCGCCTTGGCGGGATCGACGCGCTTGCGGAAGATGTTCCGGTAGTTGTCGAAACCGTAGCCCGGACGCGCCGGAAGCAACTCGGGGTCGCCGTAGCCGATGCGGTGCGATGCCTGCTCGTGATACTGTCGCGGCTTGCCCTGCTCGTCGGGAGGCAGCAGGCATTCCAGATCGATGACTTTTCGCACCACTTGATTGTCCCCCTTCGGCGATGTGTCGTCGCAAACTCAGCATATACATCGTTTGGCGTCTATTCGTCGTGAGTTTGGTTTGCCGATTGCATGCCCTTATGATGGTTTGCATGGAGGGTCTGTCATCGCGTTGCGAAAACGCAGGTGACGAGGGGTAACGGGTCGATGGTGCGGCATATCGCGGGACATCTGGCGCAGGCTTTGCTGCTGCTGATCGTCGTCGTCGTCGCGATCTTCTGCCTGCTGCAGCTCATTCCGGGCGACCCGGTCCAGGCGATGGTCGGCGACATGCCCGTGCCGCCGGCGCTGCGCGCCGCGCTCGAGCAGCGCTTCCGCCTCAATGAGCCGTTTCTCGACCGTCTGTTCGGCTACCTGTCGAATGTCGCGCACGGCGACCTCGGCTACTCCATGAACTACCGCCGGCCAGTCTTCGACATCCTGGCCGAGCGCTTTCCGCGGACGCTGCTGCTTGCCGGCATCGGCTACGCGTTCGGCATCCTGATCGGCATCGCCATCGGCATTCACTCAGCGGTCACGCCGCACCGCGGCGTCGACCGGGCCTGGTCGAGCCTGATGCTGATCGGCTACGCCATGCCGACCTTCTGGGTCGGCCAGCTGCTCGTGCTGACCTTCTCGATCCAGCTCGGATGGCTGCCGACGCAGGGCATGGGGCCGATGATCTCGCGCGCCGAGGGCATCGACTGGCTGATCGAGCGGGCGACCTATCTGGTGCTGCCGGTCGCCACCTACACCATCCTGGAGACCACGCGCGTCGCCCGCTTCATGCGGGCCAGCGTCGCCGAGACGCTCGAGCAGGGCTACATCGTCACGGCTCGGCAGAAGGGCCTGACGCGGCACGAGGTCATCATGGGCCACGTGGTCCGCAATTCCGTCCTGCCGGTGATCACCGTCATGGGCTACTCGTTCGGCACCGCCATGGGCGGGGCGGTCCTGCTCGAGACGGTCTTCTCCTATCCCGGCATGGGCTCCCTGATGGTCGAGGCCGTGCGCGCGCGCGACACCCAGGTGATCGTGGGCGTCGTCATCGTGGTCGCCTGCTCCGTGGTGGTGATGAACATCATCGTCGACCTGCTCTACGCCTGGCTCGATCCCAGGATCCGCGTCGCGGCGGCGGCGCGCTGAGCGATGCCCGCCGAACCCAGCGTCGCGATCTCGCAAGCGCCAGCATCCGGCCGGGTCGGAGCGACAGTGGCGCTCGACCTGGTGCGTCGCCTGTTCGCGACCCGCTTCGGCGGCATCGGGGTCGTCATCCTCCTCGCGGTATCGATCCTGTCGATCCTGGCGCCGTTCTTCGCTTCGAGCGGGCCGGAGGACATCGGCTCGCCGTCGATGCTGCCGCCATCCTGGCAGCACCCGTTCGGCACCGACAGCCTCGGCCGCGACGTCCGCTCGGTGCTGCTCTATGCCGGCCGTTCCTCGCTCACTATCGGCTTCTGCGCGGCCGCCATGGCCTTCCTGATCGGCGGCACCATCGGCGCGCTGGCCGGCTATTTCCGCGGGCCGCTTGCCGCGGTGCTGCTGCGCGTCACCGACCTGTTCCATACCCTGCCCGCCATCATCATCGTGCTGTTCAGCGTATCGCTGCTGGGCGCGAGCTTCTGGCTGCAGGTCGCGGCCGTCGCGCTGGCGATCTGGCCGATCGAGGCACGGCTGGTTTACGGCCAGTTCATCACGCTCTCGGAGCGCGAGTTCGTGCTGGCCGCCCGCGCGGCGGGCCTGTCGACCGGCCACCTGATCTTCCGCGAGATCCTGCCCAATGCCCTGCCGACGGTGATCGTGCAGGTCGCCCTCGATGCCAGCACGGCGATCCTGATCGAGGCCGGCCTGGGCTTCCTCGGCCTGTCCGATCCGACGGTGCCGAGCTGGGGCGAGATGCTGAACCGCGGGCAGGAGTTCCTCGAGCTGGCGTGGTGGATGAGCGTGTTTCCAGGCATGGCGATCTGCATCGCCGTCCTGGGCTTCAACCTGTTCGCCGACGGCGTCACCGAAATGTTCAATCCTCGCGCGACGGCGGCCCCGCCGAAGCTCGAAGGGTGAGGCGAATGACCGTGAACACACCGCCCGCCGATGCGCCACTGCTGAGCGCGCGCGACGTCAAGGTGCACCTGCGCGTCCATGGTCGCGTCGTGAAGGCGGTCGACGGCGTCGACATCGAGGTCCATCCCGGCCAATGCGTCGGCATCGTGGGCGAATCCGGCTCGGGCAAGAGTACACTGGGGCGGGCGATGACGCGCCTGCTGCCCAACGTCGAGATCGCCGAGCTGTCGGGCTCGGTCCGTTTCTGCGGCGAGGACGTGCTTGCGATGACGCCGGAGCGGATTCGCGCGCTGCGCCGCCATCGCGGCCTGTCGATGGTGTTCCAGGATCCGCTGTCCTATCTCAACCCGACGCTGCGCATCGACCGCCAGCTCGGCGAGGCCTTGCGCCATCTGCCGGATCGCGCCGTCGTGCGCGAGCAGTCGGCCGAGCTGTTGCGGCAGGTCGGGCTCGACGACACAAGGCGCATCCTGCGGCTCTATCCGCACGAGCTCTCGGGCGGCATGCGCCAGCGCGTGCTGATCGCCATGGCGCTGGCGCCCGATCCGCAGATCCTGGTCGCTGACGAGCCGACGACGGCGCTCGACGCCACCGTGCAGTACCAGGTGATCCAGACGCTGCGGCGGCTCAACAAGGAGCGCAACCTCGCCATGCTGGTCATCACCCATGATCTCGGCATGGTCGCGGAGCTGTGCGACCGGGTCTATGTCATGAACGGCGGCAAGGTCGTCGAGTCGGCCGACGTGTTCGCCCTGTTCGACGCGCCGCAGAACGCCTACACCGCGAGCTTGCTCGCCGCGGCGCGCCGGTTGCACCAGACCAAGGCCCTCGGCGTGGGCCCGGCGACATGAGCGCGCCGATCCTCTCGGCGCGCGCTATCGTCAAGAGCTTCGGCGGCCGGAGCTGGTTCGGTGGCGGCTCGGCCAAGCGCGCGGTCGACACTGTCGATCTCGACGTCAACGAAGGCGAGACCCTGGCGATCGTGGGCGAATCGGGCTCCGGCAAGAGCACGCTGGCCCGCATCCTGCTCGGGCTCGTCGCGCCGACGTCGGGCACCGTCGCCTACCAGGGGCGGCCCGTTGCCGAGTTCGGCGCGGCCGACTGGGCCGCCTTTCGCAAATCTGTTCAACCGGTCTTCCAGGATCCAGCCTCGTCCCTCAATCCGCGCATGCGCGTCGACACCACGCTGTCGTACGTCCTGCGCCGCCACGGGCTCGCGACGCGCGCTACGATGGACGCCGAGATCGCCGGGCTGCTGGCGTCGGTCGGCCTCGATGCGGCGCAGTTTCGCGACCGCTATCCGCATCAGCTGTCGGGCGGCCAGCAGCAGCGCATCGCGATCGCTCGGGCGATGGCGGTGCGGCCCCGGCTGATCATCGCTGACGAGCCGCTGTCGAGCCTCGACATGTCGGTCCAGGCGCAGGTCCTCGACCTGCTGGTCAGCCTCAAGGCCAGCCGCAACCTCGGTCTGGTGCTGATCAGCCACGATCTCAATGTCGTCGACGCGATCTCCGACCGCGTGATCGTCATGTATCTCGGCCGGATCGTCGAGGCCGGTCCGACCCGGCAGGTGCTCGGCAACCCGTCGAACGACTACACGCGATCTTTGCTGGCGGCGAAGCTGGTCGCCGATCCGCATGTCGCGCGTGCGCGCCGCATCGCCATGGACGCAGCACCTGCCGCTGCGCCAATATCCCCGTCAAACCTGCAAGGAGCACCGCAATGAGCGGCATTTTGAAGTGGTCCGTGGCCGCGGCGAGTGTCCTGGCGCTCGCCGCCGCCGGTTTGGGCCCTGCCGGCGCGCAGGCGACGCCCAAGCGCGGCGGCACGGCGATCGTCGGCGTCAGCGTGGCTGGAGCCACCCTCAACACGCAGCTCACTTCGGCGGTGACGCCGCTGATCATCGCCGATCTCTGGGCAAGCGGCCTCTTCAAGTACGACAAGACCGGCGCCAAGAAGCCGCAGATTGCCAGCTCCTGGGACATCTCGAAGGACGGCAAAGTCTACACCTTCCACCTGCGGCCGAACCTCAAATGGTCCGACGGCCATCCGTTCTCGTCGGAGGACGCGGCCTTCACGCTGAAGGCGTTCGGCAAGTTCAACACCTACCTGGTCAAGGTCCTGCCGAACATCGATCGCGTGGAGACGCCGGACGCCAACACCTTCGTCGTCTACCTGAAGGAGCCGCAATCGGCGGCGCTCGAGGGCTTCGACAAGGAAGTCTTCCCGCTGATGCCGAAGCATATCTATGACGGCACCGACATCCCGACCAATGCCGCCAACCGCGCGCCGGTCGGCCTCGGACCGTACAAGTTCGTGAAGTGGGAGGAGGGACGCGGCATCACCTTCGCCCGCAACGAGCACTATTGGGACCAGCCGAGGCCCTATCTCGACTCGGTGGTCGCCATGTTCATCCCGCAGGTCCAGCAGCAGCAGAACGCGCTCTATCGCGGCGAGATCGACGTCCTGCGGCCGGCGCTGCCCCAGGTCGGCCGCGCCATCGAGCAGGCCAAGGCCAAGCACGCCTTCGAGGTGCGCGAGATCAAGGTCAACGCGGCCGAGCGGCTATCGCTCGACGTCAACATCACGCGCGAGACGTTCGCCAAGCCGCTGGTCCGGCAGGCCCTGCTGACCGCGATCGATCGCG
>Ga0075369_10000273_pt1 | contig 15430 bp, 15 predicted proteins | sample EndMethybrTD3034_FD_71400 | JGI IMG/M metagenome (GOLD analysis project Ga0075369, IMG submission 71400) | Populus endosphere microbial communities from Tennessee, USA - Endosphere MetaG P. TD hybrid TD303-4 | ecosystem: Host-associated > Plants > Roots > Endosphere | place: USA: Tennessee...
CACATGGCCTAGATTTTGTTGCATGACTGACCACACGGCCATCGACACCGGACTGTTGATACTGCGGGTGGTGCTGGGCCTGACCATGGCCGCACACGGCTACAACAAGTTCTTCGGCAAGGGCGGCCTGGCCGGTACGGCCGGCTGGTTCGACAGCATGGGCATGAAGCCGGGCATGTTCCACGCCCGGATCGCCGCCACCACAGAGATGTCGGCGGGCATCGGTTTGGCGGCCGGCCTGTTGACCCCGATCCCCGCGGCTGGCTTCGTCGCGCTGATGTTCGTGGCGGCGTGGACCGTGCACCGGCCCAACGGCTTCTTCATCGTCAAGGAGGGCTGGGAGTACAACCTGATCCTTGCCGTTTCGGCGGTGGCGGTGGCAACCATCGGGCCAGGCAAGTTCAGCCTGGACTACGCGCTGTTCCGCACGACGGGCATCTACGACTTCCTGCACGGCTGGTGGGGTCTGCTGATCTCGGCCGGACTCGGGCTGGCCGGCGGAATCGGCCAGCTGGTGATCTTCTGGCGGCCGCCGGCGAAGGCCGACGCCTAGCTCGCCAGCCCGAGCAGAACGTCGGCCAGAACTGAGGGCCGTGAGTAGAACGGCGAGTGGTCCCCGGGCAGCTCGATGAGCTCGGCCCCGAGCCGTTCGCGGGCGGTTCGCCGTGACCATTCGGGACGCAGAATCTGATCCTCGCTGCAAACGATGTATGTCGTTTTCACAGCGGGGAATTCGGCCAGTGAGGATGGCAGGATCGCCGGGTATGCCGACTGAGGTCGAAGACGCTCGAGGGCGGCTCCGGTGGTTGGCTCGTCGCAGTCGCCGTAGAACATCGCGCACGCGATGTCGAGGTCGGTCCACACCTGCCGCAACTGCTCATCGGGCACGCTCAAACCTTGTTCGTACGCCACCGGGTTCAGCATCTCCAGTTCGTCGCTCATCTGATCGACCACGCTGCGCCCGATGTCGGGGACCATGGCGCACAGGTACACCAGATGGCTGACGGGCCGGCGAGCGGCCACCAACGGGATGGTGTTTCCGTTGTAGGAGTGTCCGACCAGCACGACATCGTCGCCGTGACCTTCCAGCGCCGCGCACACCACGTCGGCGTACGTGTCGAACGTCGCCGTCCCGTCCTCGCTGGGCATGTCCATCGTCACCACGTCATGGCCCGCCTGGTGCAGCAATGGGGTCAACCGCTCCCAACACCACGCGCCGTGCCACGCGCCATGCACCAGGGCAAAGGTGGTCATCGGGTAAGGCTAAACCGATTCCACACCGTTAGAACACGTTCTAGTCTTGCGGCCATGGGTTTTCTCAAGCAGGAAGCGCCCGTCGTCGACTACGAAGAGTGGAGCAAGGGCACACGTGCCGAGAAGATCGTGCCGATGGCCCGGCACTGGGCCGAGGTCGGCTTCGGGACGCCCGTCGTGCTGCACCTCTTCTACGTCGTCAAGATCCTGCTGTACGTCCTCGCCGCATGGCTGATCGTCCTCACCACGAACGGCATCGACGGGTTCACCAACGTCGCATCCTGCTATGCGGAGCCGATCGTGTTCGAAAAGGTCGTGCTCTACACCTTGCTCTTCGAGGTTGTCGGTCTCGGATGCGGATTCGGGCCACTGAACAATCGGTTCTTCCCGCCGTTGGGATCGATCCTGTACTGGTTGCGGCCCAAGACCATTCGGCTTCCACCATGGCCCAACCGGATACCGCTGACCAAAGGCACGGCTCGCACGCCGGTCGACGCACTGCTGTACGCGGCACTGCTGGTGATGCTTGTCGCCACATTGTTCTCCGACGGCACCGGCCCTATCCCGGCGCTCGGTACCACGGTCGGTGTGCTGCCGCTGTGGCAGATCTGGACGATCCTCGGCCTGCTGGCGGTGCTCGGGCTGCGCGACAAGGTGATCTTCCTGGCTGCCCGCGGCGAGGTGTACGCGTCGTTCACGGTGGCGTTCCTGTTCACCGGCTACGGGGTGGACATGATCATCGCCGCCAAGCTGGTCTGCCTGGTGATCTGGCTCGGCGCCGCGACGTCGAAACTCAACAAGCACTTCCCGTTCGTCATCTCGACGATGATGAGCAACAACCCGGTGTTCCGGCCGCGGTGGATCAAGCGCAGGTTCTTCGAGCACTTCCCCGACGATCTGCGGCCGGGCCGGCTGTCGCGGTGGCTCGCGCACTTCAGTACTGCCATCGAAGGGCTGGTGCCGTTGGTGTTGTTCTTCTCCCACGGCGGCTGGCCGACGACGATCGCCGCGTTCGTGATGCTGTGCTTCCACTTCGGCATCCTGTCGTCGATCCCGATGGGGGTGCCGCTGGAGTGGAACGTCTTCATGATGTTCAGCGTGCTGGCGCTGTTCGTCGGCCACGCCGGAGTCGGGCTCACCGACATGACGACACCGCTGCCGATCGTGTTGTTCGTTGTCGTCGCAGGCACCGTCGTGATCGGAAACCTGTTCCCGCGCAAGGTGTCGTTCCTTCCCGGCATGCGGTACTACGCAGGCAACTGGGACACCGGGTTGTGGTGCATCAAGCCGTCGGCCGAGCAGAAGATCGCAGACAACATCGTGTCGATCGCGAGCATGCCCGCCGCACAAATGGAGAAGTTCTACGGCAGCAAGGAAACCGCGGAGATGTATCTCTACATGGGATACGCGTTCCGCTCCTTCAACACTCACGGTCGAGCCATGTTCACCCTCGCGCACCGGGCGATGGTGGGACAGAACGAGGACGAGTACATGCTCACCGACGGCGAACGCATCTGTTCCACCGCAATCGGATGGAACTTCGGCGATGGGCACATGCACAACGAGCAGCTGATCGAGGCGCTGCAGGAGCGGTGCAACTTCGAACCCGGTGAGATTCGGATCCTGCTGCTCGACGCGCAGCCGATTCACAAGCAGAGGCAGGAGTACCGGCTCGTCGACGCCGCGACAGGCGAATTCGAAAGGGGCTACGTCAAAGTCGCCGATATGGTGACGCGCCAGCCGTGGGACGACACCGTGCCGGTGCACGTGACGTGGGAGAAGGACAGCGCTGACGCCAGCTGATCCCGTCTCTGTCTGGTTCGACGAGACCGGGCAGTTGATGAGCGACCTTGGGCCCGTCGACAGGAACTGCGTCGTGCGAGTGATCAGCGGGCACTGCGCCGAACGCCATCAGTGCGTGCTGCTGTACCGGGCGCCGGGTCCGCGGATGTTGTTCGGCAGCGAGTTGATGTCGGACCTTGACGACGAAAGGGGGATCTACCTGGAGACCCATGCCAAACAGCTTGAACCGGACCTTATTTCAATCACCGTTGATCATGTCGGGGCGGACGGACTCGCGGGCGGCTGGCGCTATCGGCTTTTGCCCATGCAGTGGAAGACGGAGAACGGTTTGGTGGACACCGACACGCGCCTGGCGGTTTGGCCCGACTAAGGGGCAATTCGCGAATTGTGTCGTGAGCTCGCGGGCAGCGCTAGCGCATCACGTCGCGGACCTTGACGGTCTCGAGACCCTCCAGCATCAGTGCCCGTGCGACGTCGAGGTGCTTGCGCCAATGCGCCTCGGCCGCCGCGCCGTCGCCCGAGCGCAACAACCTCATCAGCCGCGCATAGGACCGCATTAGCTTGTCGTAGTCGGCCTTCGACACCGGGCGGTTTTCCTTGAAGACGAACGCGGTGTGCCGCACGGTGATCTCGTGCAGCATGCCGGCCATGATGGTCAGCGTCGCGTTTCCCGACAGCTCCACCATGCGGCGGTGGAAGTCGCCGGTCGTTTCGGCCAGCCGATCCGTCTGCCAGCCTTTCGGGATGTGGTCAGCCAGCATCTTGTCCAACTCGTCGAACGCGTCCGCCGTGCCGGATTCGGCAAGCAGCCGCGCGGCCATCGGTTCGATGCCTGCACGCGCGACCATGACGTCGGCGATGGTGGCGCCCGACAACTCAAGCAGCAGCCCGGCGGGCCGCGCCACGATCTCCGGCCCGGGTACCCGGACGCGGGCGCCGGTGCGCGACCCGCGTCGCACCTCGACGAGCCGTTCGGACTCCAGCACCCGCACTGCCTCGCGCAGCGTCGGACGACTCACGGCGAAGTGGGCCATCAGCTCGGCTTCGTTGGGCAGGAAGTCGCCGTCCTTGAGCTGACCGTCGACGACCATCCGGCGCAGCGTTCCCGCGACGAGCTCGGCCGTTTTCGGGGACCGAACCGCCGCACTCGCCGGGACGGCGTCAGGGCCGATCATCGGCGCGAGCGGTGTGCTTTGCGTCACAACATCTCCCAAACAGTGTTTCCCCGAGCTATGCAACTCAGTAAACCATGTCGGATCAGGTCAGACCCGCACGAACGTCCGACGCAAGCCTACCAACCAGTAGGTTGACCTAGTAAACTTTGTTCCTCTACCTTCAGGGGAACATCACATTCAAAGGAGAAGTGTCATGGCTGAAGCTGTCATCGTCGAGGCCGTGCGGTCGCCGGTCGGAAAGCGCAACGGCGGGCTTTCGGGTGTTCACCCCGGCGAGCTGTCCGCACAGGTGCTCAACGGCCTTGCCGAGCGTGCAGGCGTCGACCCGGCGATCGTTGACGACGTCATCTGGGGGTGCGTCATGCAGGCCGGCGAGCAGGCCCTCGACATCGCCCGCACCGCCGTCCTCGCCGCGGGCTGGCCTGAAAGCGTTCCCGGGGTGACCGTGGACCGGCAGTGCGGCTCTAGCCAGCAGTCGGTGCATTTCGCTGCCGCGGGCGTGGTGGCCGGGCACTACGACGTCGTCGTCGCGGGCGGTGTCGAGGTGATGTCGCGGGTACCCATGGGTTCCTCGCTGGCCAACGGCGGCCATCCCTACCCCGAGGCGTTCCGCAACCGCTACAGCCAGACGCCGAACCAGGGCATCGGCGCCGAGATGATCTGCGAGCAGTGGGGCTTCGACCGCACCGCGGTGGACGAGTTCTCGCTCGGCTCGCATGACAAGGCCGCAGCTGCACAGGATTCCGGTGCGTTCGACGATCAGATCGTCGCCATCAAGGATCAGGACGGCAACCCGGTACTCAAGGACGAGGGCATCCGTCGCGGCACCACCATCGAGAAGATGGCTCAGCTCAAGCCGGCGTTCAAAGAGGACGGCGTGATCCACGCGGGCAATTCCTCGCAGATCTCCGACGGCTCGGCTGCACTGCTGTTCATGTCGGCAGAGAAGGCGAAGTCGTTGGGCCTCAAGCCGATCGCCAGGGTGCACACCGCCACGCTGGCCGGCGCCGATCCGGTGATCATGCTGACCGCGCCGATCCCGGCCACCCAGAAGGCGCTCAAGCGCTCGGGCCTGTCGGTCGAGGACATCGGCGTGTTCGAGGTCAACGAGGCATTCGCGCCGGTTCCGCTGGCGTGGCTGAGGGACATCGGGGCCGACGAGAAGAAGCTCAACCCGAACGGCGGTGCGATCGCGCTTGGCCACCCGCTCGGTGGCTCGGGTGCCCGCATCATGACGACGATGCTGTACCACATGCGGGACAAGGGAATTAAGTACGGCCTGCAGACCATGTGCGAGGGTGGCGGCCAGGCCAACGCCACCATCCTCGAACTGCTGTGACCGAGGCCGTGACGGCCCCCGCCGCTCTCACCGAGCGGCGGGGCAACGTCCTGCTCATCACGATCAACCGCCCCGAGGCGCGCAACGCGGTCAACAGCGCGGTGAGCACCGCGGTGGGCGACGCGCTGCAGGAGGCACAGGACGACGCAGACGTACGCGCAGTGGTGATCACCGGTGCCGGTGAATCATTCTGTGCCGGAGCCGATCTGAAGGCGATCTCGCGGCGGGAGAATCTGTTCCATCCCGACCATGGTGAGTGGGGCTTCGCGGGTTACGTGCATCACTACATCGATAAGCCGACCATCGCCGCCGTCAATGGCACCGCGCTTGGCGGTGGTTCCGAGCTGGCGCTTGCGAGTGATCTGGTGGTCGCCGAGGAACGAGCGAAGTTCGGGCTGCCCGAGGTCAAGCGCGGGCTGATCGCCGCCGCCGGTGGGGTGTTCCGGATCGTCGACCACCTGCCGCGCAAGGTTGCGATGGAGCTGCTGTTCACCGGCGAGCCGATGAGCTCTGCCGACGCGCTGAAGTGGGGCCTGATCAACCAGGTCGTGCCCGACGGCACCGCGGTGGATGCGGCGCTGGCGCTCGCCGAGCGGATCACCGTCAACGCACCGCTGGCGGTATGGGCCAGCAAGCGGGTTGCCAACGGTGTCGACGACGGTGTGATCACAGGTGACGAACCCGGCTGGGCAAGGACCATGCGCGAGATCGGGACGCTGATCAGATCCGAGGACGCAAAGGAAGGGCCGCTGGCGTTCGCAGAGAAACGCCAGCCGGTCTGGAAGGCCAAGTAGGAGAGAACCGTGAAACGACTGGTATTCGAACCCGAGCACGAGCAGTTGCGCGAGACCGCACGCCAGTTCCTGGAAAAGGAGTGCGCGCCGCACGTCGAGAAGTGGGAGAGCGAGCGCCTCGTTGACCGCGAATCTTACGTGGCCGCAGGCAAATACGGGCTGATCGGCTTCAACATGCCCGAGGAGTATGGCGGCGGAGGCGTCGACGATTTCCGGTTCAACGCGGTGATCGTCGAGGAGTTGTCGAAGTTCGGGCCTGCCACTCCTGGCCTGAGCCTGCAGAACGACATCGTCGGTCCGTACTTCGCGTCGCTGGCCAATGACGAGCAGAAGGAGCGGTGGCTGCCGGGTTACATCACCGGTGAACTCATCGGCGCGATCGCAATGACCGAGCCGGGCGCTGGCAGTGACCTAGCCGGCATCAAGACGACGGCAGTGCGCGACGGCGACGACTGGATCCTCAACGGCTCAAAGACTTTCATCTCCGCGGGCATCAACGGCGATCTGGTGATCGTCGTGGCGCGCACCGACCCCGAGGCGGGACACAAGGGCTTCTCGCTGCTCGTCGTCGAGCGCGGTATGGAGGGCTTCGAGCGCGGACGCAAGCTCGACAAGATGGGCCTGCATGCCGCCGACACCGCCGAGTTGCACTTCGAGAATGTTCGGGTGCCTGGCACCAACGTGCTTGGCGAAGAGGGCAAGGGCTTCTACCACCTGATGCACAACCTGCCGTCCGAGCGGTTGTCCATCGCGATCGCCGCGATCGCCGGTGCGCGTGAAACCTGGCGCCAGACATTGCAGTACGTCAAGGACCGCAAGGCGTTCGGCCAGCCGATCGGCAGCTTCCAGCACAACCGGTTCTTGATGGCCGAGATGGACACCGAGCTCGAGATCGCTGAGCAGTACATCGACCGGTGCCTGCGCGCCGCCGTCGACAAGGAGCTGACGGCGGTGCAGGCATCGAAGGCCAAGTGGTGGTGCACCGAACTCGGCAAGAGGGTCGTCGACAACTGCGTTCAGTTGCACGGCGGGTACGGCTACATGAACGAGTACAAGGTCGCCCGTGACTACGTCGACGTCCGGATCCAGACGATCTTCGGCGGCACGACCGAGATCATGAAGGAGATCATCGGCCGCGACCTCGGCCTCTAGCTAGCCGGCTGCAGGCGCGGCGGGCGCGGGCGCGGGCGGTGGCGCCTCAGCCGACGTGGTGGTGGTCGTCGTCGTGCCGCTGGTGGCCGTCGGCGTGATCGGCTCAGGCCCCTGCGCGGGGTCCAGCACCGTGTCGATGATGTAGATCCGCGCATTGCTGGCCTGGATGCCGCCGCAGACGAGCTTGGCGGTGTCGTTGACCTTGATGTCGCCGCCCTTGCCCGTCACCTTGATCTCGGCACCCTGCTGGGTGGGTCGCTGACCCTTCACGTCATCGGGGCCGAGCAGGCCGAGGAATACGTGGTAGTAGTCGAGCTTGTAAAGCGCCGCGGGGTCGGCCTTGAGGGCGTCGAGCTGGCCTGGCTCCATCGCCGCGAATGCCTCGTTGGTCGGCGCGAACACCACGTAGGGGCCGTTGTTGAGTACATCGACGATGTTGACGGTGGGGTTGGCCTGCCCGGAGATCAACGAGTTGAACGTGGAGATGTCCGGGATGCTGGCGAGCACGGTGCCGACTGGCTGGCTGTTGAAGCCCTTCCAGTTGGGCAACGCAGTCTTGAACGCGTCACAGCCCGGCCCCTGGGGGTCGGGGATCGGGGTCACCGGTACCGGTGCTGGTGGATCGTCGGCATTGGCTGTGATCGCCAGCGGCAGCGATGCCATGATCGCGGCGATGCCTGCGGTTGCCCCCAATACCTTGCTAACGCGAGTCTTCACTATCGGCTCCTCAGCTGTTCACGTCGCATGGCATGTTAAAGCCAGCGATCACCCAATCCAAAGTCGCTCCGAGGACCCGATTACGTTACAGCGGCGCTGACCTGCACTTTCCGCACATTCGCGCAAAGGATCACAGCGACGAAACACAGCCCCGCCGCGAGGTAAAACGCCATGTCGTAGTTGCCTTGCAGATCGCGCAGCAGGCCCGCGCCCGCGGCGGCGATCGCCGCTCCCAGCTGGTGAGACGCGAACACCCAGCCGAATACGACGGGGGTGCGCGCGCCGAAGTAGTTGCGGCACAACACGATTGTCGGCGGAACGGTGGCCACCCAGTCCAGGCCGTAGAAGATGACGAACACCCAGGTGCTCGGTTCGGCCTGCGGGGACAGCAGCGACGGCAACAGCAGCAGCGAGAGCCCGCGGCCGGCGTAGTACACCACCAGCAGCAACCGCGGGTCGACACGGTCGGTGAGCCAGCCGGAGAACACTGTGCCTGCGACGTCGAGGATGCCGATGGTCGCGAGCAGACCTGCCGCCACCGTGGTCGGCATGCCGTGGTCGTTGGCGGCCGGGATGAAATGCGTGCCGATCAACCCGTTCGTCGTCATCCCGCAGATCGCAAAGCTCGCTGCCAGCAGCCAGAAGGCAGGCACGCGGGCGCCGATCCGCAGCCCGTCGAACGCGGCGGCAAAGCTGGAGGCGGGGACGACTGCGGGCTCGGCAGCGGTCGTCGCACCGTAGGGCGCTAAACCCTTGTCCTGCGGGTAGTTTCGCATGAACGCCACCACCAGCGGCACCACGCTGAGCGCCGCCGCGGCGACGATCAGCGATGCCCAGCGCCAGCCATGCCTTGTGGTCACCTCGGCGACGATGGGCAGAAAGATCAGCTGCCCGGTCGCGCTCGCCGCGGTCAGCACGCCGGTGACGAGGCCGCGCTTCGCCTCGAACCACCGAGTCGCGACGGTCGCGACGAAGCCCATCGAGATCGAGCCGGTGCCCACACCGACCAGCACGCCCCACAGCAGCACCAGCTGCCAGCTCGCGCTCATCGTGACGCTCAGTGCCGATCCCGTCGCGATCAGCAGCAGCGCCGCCGACAGCACCCGTCGCACGCCGAACCGGTCCATCATGGCCGCGGCGAACGGCGCCGTCAGCCCGAACAACGTCATATTGACCGACATCGCCAGCCCCACGACCCCGTGTGACCAGCCGAACTCGTGGTGCAGCGGGTTCATCATGACGCCCGGTACCGAGCGGAAACCCGCCGCGCCGAGGATCGCGATGAAGCTGACGGCGGCCACCACCCAGGCCCAGTGGATCCGAGGCGTGGTTTTCTGCGCGGCGGTCAACGTCACCCGATCACTGTCGCGGATCCGCAGGGCCGCGACTAGTGGCATGAATGACACCATTCGTCAAAAACGTGCCAGAATGTCGGTATGCATCGCATCGCCGTCCTACTGCTGCCGCCGGTGGTGGGTTTCGATGCCGCGATCGCACCGACGCTGTTCTCCACCGCGACCGACGCCGGCGGCAACGCGCTCTACGACGTGGTGACCTGTGGGCTCACCCCTGGGCCGATCGCGGCGACTACGGGCTTCGACCTGCTGCCCGCCGCGGGGCCGGAGGCGCTCGCGACCGCCGACACCGTCGTGATCCCCGGCACGCGCTACCCGCCCGCCCGCATCGACGGTGTGCTGGCGCCGGAGGCGTCCGACGCGTTGGCGCGGATCCGGCCGGGCACCCGGCTGGTGTCGATCTGCACTGGCGCGTTCGTGCTCGCCGCGGCCGGCCTGCTCGACGGGCGTCCGGCGACCACGCACTGGAAGTTCGCCGATTCGATGCGCCGCCTGTATCCGCAGGTGCTGCTCGACGAGAACGTGTTGTTCGTCGACGACGGCGACGTGCTCACCTCCGCGGGCCTTGCCGCGGGAATTGACCTGTGCCTGCACATCATTCGCTCGGATCACGGCGCTCAGGTGGCCAACGCCGTCGCGAGGTATTGCGTGGTGCCGCCGTGGCGAGAAGGGGGCCAAGCGCAGTTCATCGACCGGCAGGTGCCTGCACCCGACCACTTCTCCACCGCCGCCACGCGCGAGTGGGCGCTGCAGCACCTCGATGAAGAGCTCACGGTGCAGCGGCTGGCCCGGCACGCAAGAATGAGCGCTCGCACCTTCAACCGCCGATTCCGCGAGGAGACCGGGCAGTCGCCTGGCGTGTGGGTGCGCAGCCGCCGCGTCGACCGCGCCCGCGAGCTATTGGAGTCGCGCGATCTGGCTGTCGACGAGGTGGCCAGGCTGGCCGGCCTCGGATCGGGCGGCAACCTGCGCCACCACCTTCGCCGCGGCGTCGGGATGTCGCCCTCGAGTTATCGCAAGGTGTACCAGGGCGTTTGAATACCTGGTAGCGGGGGGTCGTTGACGGGTGGCAGCGGGGACGACACGGCTGCTCCCGAGGGTGATCGTTGAAGAAATGCCGGCCCTACTTACAAGTCGCCTGCCTGAGACACAGGATCCGGGCAGCGCCCTGTTGCACACGCTCTACGAAACGCACTCGGCCGCGTTGTGGCGGTACGCCCTGAGGTTGACTCGCGACCCGCACCAAGCACACGACGTTGTGCAGGAAACGCTGCTGCGCGCATGGCGGCACCCCGAAATCACCGAAGAAGGCGGGCGGTCGCCACAGGCCTGGCTGTTCACCGTCGCGCGCAACATCGTCATCGACGACCGCCGCAGTGCTCGGTTCCGCAACGAGGTAGCCATGGCGGACGGCGCCGATGTCCGCGAGCCCATCGATCGGCAGGACACAAACGCCACCATCGACCGACTGATGGTCAGGCACGCGCTGGCTCAGTTGTCCGCCGACCACCGCGCCGTGCTCTGGCGGTCGTATTACCTGGGCTGGCCGCTGGCGCGCATCGCCGAGGACCTCCAGATCGCCGAAGGCACCGTGAAGTCGAGGCTGCACTACGCGCTCCAGGCGCTCCGGCGGACTTTGCAGGACGGTCGAGAACCGGATGGCGGATGAACGGGAGGTAACGGGCGTCAATACGATGACCCGCATGCCCGAGCCGCTGATTCTGTCCATTCGCGGTCGCGCACCCTCGCTTCATGCCGAAAGCTGGGTCGCGCCGAACGCCAGCGTGATCGGTCAGGTGACGCTCGCCGCCAGGGCCAGCGTCTGGTACGGCGCCACACTGCGCGCCGAGGCCGAGCCGATCGAGATCGGATTCGGCACGAATATCCAGGACGGTGTCACCATCCACGTCGACTCCGAATTCCCCGTCAGCATCGGTGCCGGGGTGAGCGTCGGCCACAACGCGGTGCTGCACGGCTGTGTCGTCGAGGACGACGCACTGATCGGCATGGGGGCGGTCATCCTCAACGGCGCGACGATCGGCGCCGGCTCTCTGATCGCGGCGGGCGCGTTGGTCCCACAGGGCATCGTGGTGCCGCCACGGTCCCTGGTGACCGGCGTGCCCGGCACCGTCCGCCGCGAGCTCAGCGATGCAGAGATCGCCAACAACCGGCACAACGCACAGGTGTATCAGCGACTCATCGAGCTGCACCGCGACGCCATCGGCTAATCCCGCACTGGCACAAGCCGTCTGGCGATGCTGTGAGTTCGAACCCGATAATCACGATTCCGATTCGGTGGCGACGGGTATCTCCGTACGGTGACTCCCGTGCGAATCCTGGTTACCGGCGCCACCGGCTATGTCGGCTCGCGGCTCGTCAGTGCTCTGCTCGATGAGGGCCACGACGTCGTCGCCACCACCCGAAACCCCGACCGACTGGCCGATTTCGGCTGGTATGACCAAGTGACCGGGGTCGCGTTGGATGCGCGCGATGAGGCCTGCGCCAAACAGGCGTTCGCCGATGCCGGGCCGATCGACGTCGTGTATTACCTGGTGCACGGCATCGGCCAACCGGACTTTCGCGACGTCGACAACCGCGCCGCCGCCAATGTCGCCAACGCCGCCAAGGACGCCGGGGTCCGGCGGATCGTGTATCTGGGCGGGTTCGTCCCCGACGTCGACGAACTCTCCGAACACCTGACCAGCCGCGCCGAGGTTGCCCACAGTTTGAGTATCGAGGGCGGTCCGGACGTGGTGTGGCTGGGCGCTGCGATGATCATCGGCTCGGGGTCGACGTCGTTCGAGATGCTGCGTTACGTCGGCGACCGATTCTGGTTGATGCCCATGCCTGCGTGGTCGGCGAATCCGATCGACCCGATCTCGGTCCGCGACGTCCTGTACTACCTCAGCGCCGCCGCCGACATCGGCCGCGTTCCGCCTGGCGCTTATGACATCTTCGGTCCGGAGACCACGTCGTACGGAGACCTGCTGCGGGCCTACGCCCGGGTATCGGGTAAGTGGCGTGCGGAGCTGCCCGTCAATGGGGTGGACACCAGCGTGGTGTCGTGGATGGCGGCCGCGATGCTGCCCGTCCCCGGTGGTTTGGCCGCCGATCTGGTGGAGTCCCTTGACCATCCGATGTTGGCCTCCGAGGCGCGGTTTCGCGATGTCGTGCCGGACCCACCCGGCGGGCTGTTGGGCATCGACACCGCGATATCCCGTGCGCTGTCAAGTGATCGACCGCAGCCGGTCAACGCGCTGGCCGATCCGCACCATCTGGCCGATACCGATCCGGCGTGGGCCGGGGGAGACACCGTGCGCATCCAGCAACTGGCGCGCGCGGTCACCCCGTCGATCGCGCGGCCGGCGCTCGGCCTGCTCGAGCTGGTGCCAGGACCTGTCGCGGCCGCGCTGCGAACCGGGCTCGACACGCTGATCAACCTGGCGCCGAAGGCCAGCCCGGCGTGACCCTGTTTGACGATATCCGCGGCATCGCCACAACCGTCGCCGTACCGCATCACGAGCCGCCGAGCACAGTGCTGCGGCGACGAATCGTCGTCGTTGTCGTGCTCGTGGGCGGTGGTGCGCTGCTTGGGTATTCGTTGACCCGTCGGCCAGGCGACGAGTCGTTCTACTGGCTCACGCTGGCGCTGGCGGCGGTCTGGGCGCTCGGTGCCTTCACATCCGGTCCGCTGCATCTCGGCAGTGTGCGGTTCCGCGGCCGTAACCAGCGTCCGGTGATCACAGGGACCGCGGTCGGGTTGGCGCTCGGCGGCCTGTTTCTGGTGGGCGGCCTTGCTGCGCGGGAAATCCCCGGCGTGCGCGAATCTGTGGTCCGTGTCCTCGATTTCGCCAACCACGGTCCGCTGGTGCTGGTGGTGTTCATCACGGTGATCAACGGGATCGCGGAGGAGCTGTTCTTCCGTGGCGCGCTCTACACCGCGCTGGGCAAGCGCTACCCGGCCGTGGTTTCGACGGTCATCTATGTGGTTGTCACGTCGGCGGCTACCGGAAACCCGATGCTGGGTGTCGCCGCGGTGATTGTCGGCACGGTGTGCGCGTGGGAGCGCCGTGCCACCGGCGGCGTGCTGGCACCGACGCTGACCCACTTCTTCTGGGGACTGGTCATGGTGCTGGCACTGCCGCCGGTGTTCGGCGTCTAGCGCAACGGATTCGTCAGCTCGTCCCGACGCATCCGGGCCGCATACATGGCGACCGCTGCGAACAGCACGGGCGCGATCCCGGCCACCAGGAAAATCGTCTGCATCGAAACGACTTTCGAGAGTGGGCCGACGATCGCGAACGACACCGGCATGAACGCCAGCGACACGAAGAAGTCCAGGCTCGACACCCGTCCCAGCATCTCCGTCGGGACCCGCCGCTGCAACAGCGTGCCCCAGATCACCATTCCCGCGCCGTCGGTACAGCCGATGACGAACGTCGCCGCGGCCATCAGCGGGAACGACGACGTGACCCCGACGACCACCAGCGGAATCGAGCCGACGCTCCACATCACCATCATCACCGTGAGGTAGCGGCGTGGCAGCCGGCCCGACGACACGGTCAGTGCGCCGAGCGCGCTGCCGAAACCGAAGAACGCCAGGATGAAGCCATACGTCTGCGCGCCGTCTTCGAAGCGTTGCTTGGCGATGAACGGCAGGAGCACCTCGATCGGTCCCAGCACCACGAGCACGAACATGCTCGCGAAGAGCAGCGTCCACAACAACCATGGGGTGCGCAGCATGAACACAAAGCCGACGCGCAGGTCGCGCAGCAGACGTGGTCTCTCTTGATCAGGCTGGTGCACAGGCATTTTCGTCGCCGTTCTCGTGGCCAGCAGCAGAAGCAGGCCAACGGCGAACAACACCGCAACCACGACCGCGCCCAGGGACGGGAACGTCGCACCCACTACGACACCGGCGATGGCCGGGCCGACGGCGCGCTGAAAGACCGGACGCACCACGCCTTCGACACCGTTGGCGGCCAGCAACTGCTCTGCAGGCAGGATCCTGGGCAGGATCGCGCTGTAGGCGGGGAAGAAGAACGCGGCGGCGATACCCAGCGCGGCAGCGGCCACCGCCATGTGCCAGATCTTCAGGGCGCCAACGAGTCCCAGCGCAGCGATTGCCGAAACGGCGATCACGTTGACCGTCTCGACGGCGATGATGATTGCGCGCTGGCTGATACGGTCGGCGGCCAGTCCGCCGACCAACACGAATGCGACCAGACCTGCGCCGAGGCACGTGGCGACCAGCGACAGCGACGCGGGGTCGTTGTCGAGTTCGATGACCTGAAGCGCCATCACGACGGCCCACATGCCTTCCGCGAAGATCGACAGCGACACCGCGGTGATCAGCAGGCGGTACTCGCGGAATTTGAAGGGTGCGAGCACGCGCCAACCACCGGCGTCGACCACCGGCTGCTCAATGTCGAATTGCGTACTCACCAGTTGATGGTTGCGGAACGATGGGTCCACAGTCCACCGATTTTCGGGCTAGAACAGGTCGTCAAGGGTCGGGATCGTCTTGCGGTCGGCCAGTTTCTGAACCACCCATTGGTTCAACGAGACACCCTGCTCGTGGGCCTCGACCGCGAGTCGCGAGTGCAGCGATGGCGACGTGCGCACGTGGAATTCGCCGCTGTACCGCCGGTCGGTCAGCGATTCCGGGGGCGTGCTGCCTGCCGCCATCATTTCGTCGACCCGCTCGGCGATCTCTCGCTCGAGATTGTCAATTGCCTCGTGCGCAGTAGGAGCCCTCGAGTACCGGTACGGATACTCGAGGCACACGGCGACATACTCCTGGTATTCCGGCGACCACTCGGCGCGGTAGGTGTATTGAGG
>Ga0075369_10000274_pt1 | contig 15421 bp, 13 predicted proteins | sample EndMethybrTD3034_FD_71400 | JGI IMG/M metagenome (GOLD analysis project Ga0075369, IMG submission 71400) | Populus endosphere microbial communities from Tennessee, USA - Endosphere MetaG P. TD hybrid TD303-4 | ecosystem: Host-associated > Plants > Roots > Endosphere | place: USA: Tennessee...
CGGGTCCTGGAGTTTCGGCTCCGGCATCGGTCACTCCCAATACGTCGCAGCCGGATTCTTCCCGATGGACAACGGCGAGATGCGCTGGATCAGCGAAGGCATTCCCGACATGCAGGTTGCCATCCTTCCGCGCCACGACATCTCGTTCAACGATGGCTGGTATGTGCAGGGGCTCAAGGGAACCGGCTCGTATGACTACAGCGTCGAGGATGTATTCGTGCCCGAGCGCCGGACCTTTCCACTGTTCGTCCGCGAGCCGCGCCGGGGTACATCGCCGGCCACTCGCATGGGGCTGATGCCAGTGACTGCCGCCGGTCACGCGTCGTGGGCACTCGGCGTCGCCAAGAGCATGCTCGATGATGTCCAGGACCTGGCCGCATCGAAGTTCCGGATGAGTGACATGGCGTCGTTGGCAAGCCGCCCGACGTTCCAGAAGGGCCTTGCGCACCATGTCGCCGCGTGGCGCGCCGCGCGTCTGCTGGTGCTTGATGCGTTCACGACCGCCGAGGCCGCGGTTGCCGCGGGCAACGAGCTAACCCCGGCTCTGCGGGCCGACATGCGCGCTGCCGCGGTGTACGCAACCGATGTGGCCCGAAGCTGCGCCGAATGGGCCCACTTGGTCGCAGGCACGAACTCGATCCGTGAGGGCACTCGCCTCGAACGCGCGTTCCGCGATATGTACACCGGAACCCAGCACGCTTTCATCAGTGAAAAGGTGGCCATCGACGCGGCTCAAATCTGGCTTGGGATCATCGACGATCAGTTCGGCCTCTGAGTCACAGAAAGGTCGGTCACGTCCGCGGCCGAGTTTGCTCTGGCACAACGTGATCTTTCGCCACCGTAAATATCGACTTGCAATCCCAATGTCTTTGTTTCCTGGACAAGGCTGGCCGAGGTCAAGCAAGGGAGTCGCCCGGCGATTTGCCAATCTCCGGACGTATACCGCAAGCCCCAAAGGACCACTTTCGCGACATTGGTTTGCTGCATGTCGCCCCCGAAAGGATTTACTGCAGATTGCTAGTAGCTGGCGGCCTAAGTGTGTGACAATAGCCGTCGAAATACCTACCGACCGCGACCCTTGCTGGTGGGAGGAAGCCATCATTACGACGCGTTTGCGCCTCGCAGCGGGTATCTGCGTGGTTTCTACCGGTCTCCTCATCGGTAGTTCGGCGGGCGCGATCGCTTGGGCCGATACCGAATCCACCGGTTCGAACGCAGCCCAGAGCCAGAGTGCGGAGGGGCCGAGCGCAGATGTCGGATCGGCTAGTACGCCGACCAAGAAAATTGCTAACCCACTGCGGACGACTTTGCAGGCCACCATTCAGGGCCTGACAAGCACGCTTCGTTCGCTCCAGACATTGACTCAGCCGCATTCATTGAGTCAGCAGCATTCAACTAACGGGGGACCTGTAACCACAGTGTCCGCGGCCACCAACACCGGGAGCGATAACGCAGGCTCGGACTCCACCGCAGCTGATCCCAGCCCGACCACAGCCGACGTGAATGAGGCCGTGTCCGACGAGACCGTGGCCGCGTCCGATCAGACAGTGGCCGCGTCCGATCAGACCGTGGCCGCATCGGAGTCCACCGCGGTCCCGCCCGCGACCAACCCGCCCGCACCCGTACCCCCTGTCATCGAGCCGATGGCGAATGCGGTGGCGACGGTCGTGAATGTCTTCGGGTCGGTTCCTGCCGCACTGATGGCGCTGCCCACATCTCCAACGCCGGTGACCGACGTGATCACGAAGATTCAAGAGATGCTCACCGCGGTTACCAATGTGGTCGTCGCGTTCACGCAACTCTCCTCTGACCTTTACTCCCTGCTCGCCGTTCCGGCGGTCACCGCAACGACGACCGTGGGGGGAGGCGTCAGCCCAGCAAATGCGCCGGTGCTGGCAGCGCGGGCGTCGCAATCGCTTGAGGCCCCGCCGATTTTCCTTGCCGGGGGCATGGCATTGCCCGCGGACATCGCCCCGCTCGGGACCCTCGGCCCCATCGCGACGACCGGCTTGAGTAACTCGTTGCCCGCTTCCGGGATCGCATCGCTGACGAAGGACGCCATCGTGCAGTCGGGATTGGGGTCATTCCTCGAGCACGCCGTCAAAGCACTATTCGTCCCCGCCTCATTGTCGGCGTTGGCCGCCTTGGCTCTGCCAGGTGTCGGCGGGCTGCTCATCATTTGCGCGTTCGGGGTGCGGATCGGATACCGCCAGGCGAAGGCGCTCTTCGAGGTGCGACGCGCGGGAATCGCGTCGTTCGCGGGCCCTGGACCGTTGGGGGTCGTCCGTTCGGGTTCTCTGATTGCCGTGCGTCCGCGTGCGTCGGCGGTCCGTTCAGAACGCGCATTGCGCGTCGTCCGCCCAGGCGCTTCCCAGGCAGCCTGTCTGAAGGACCAAGCCGCCTAGCCATCGGCTGATCCCTGAAGAATCCCGGTGACTGCTGAGCCTTAGTGGCCAAGCAGGTTCGGCTGTTTGCTGAAACGCCTATGCTCGGTCATATCGCAGGAAGACGGCGATGAGCGGTTTCCTCAAGAGCATCGAGCAGTGATGGAAAGCGACCCGTTCAGTACGCAGCGCGACGTGGGACCTTCCGTCGTCGCGGAGTTGCGTGCCGTCGGGTTCGACGACGCCGTCGAGATCGGCCGCGGCGGCTTCGGCATCGTGCACAAGTGCGTCCAAGTCGACTTGGACCGCACCGTCGCAATCAAGGTGATGACCGAAGAACTCGACATCAACCGCGAACGATTCCTGCGAGAACAGCGCGCAATGGGTCGGCTCACCGGTCATCCGAACATCGTGGGCGTGCTACAGGTCGGCGAAACCGACAGCGGCTACCCATACCTCGTCATGCAATACCACCGACAAGGTTCTCTCGAAGCCCGCATTCGGCGGCTCGGCCCGCTGCCCGTGGACGAAGTTCTGCGCCTAGGGGTGAAGATGGCCGGCGCCCTCGAGACGGCTCATCGCCTCGGCATCCTGCACCGAGACGTCAAGCCCGCCAACATCTTGCTCACCGATTTCGGCGAGCCGGCTCTGAGTGACTTCGGAATCGCCCACATCGCAGGCGGGTTCAAGACGGCGACGGGCACGTTCACCGGTTCTCCCGCGTTCACCGCGCCCGAGATCCTCAGTGGTGACCCGCCGAGCCGCGCCTCCGACATCTACGGTCTTGGCGCCACCCTGTTCGCCGCCCTCACCGGACACGCTGCGTTCGAACGCCGCAGCGGCGAACAGATAGTGGCCCAGTTCCTGCGAATCGCCAGCGAGTCGGCGCCGGACCTGCGCGATAGCGGCGTCCCGGACGACGCCGCCTCCATCATCGAGGAGGCCATGGCCCGCGATCCGCAGGCCCGACCGTCAGCGGCGGCACTGGGTGAAGAACTCCAGCGGCTCCAATCGCGGCGCGGCCTGCCCGTCGACACCATGGCGTTGCGGACTCAAGGTCAGCCGGCGGAAGCCAAAGCGTCTGGGGCGCGCAGACCCGGGAATCTGCCACTGGAGCTGACGAGCTTCATCGGTCGCCAAACCGAGCTCGCGACCGTGAAGCACATGTTGTCGTCATCGCGACTGGTGACACTGGCCGGCATCGGCGGGGTCGGCAAGACGAGGTTGGCGCTGCGTGCCGCGAACGACGCGGCGACAGACTTCGTCGATGGCACGTGGCTGGTCGAACTCGGTGAGGTCAGCGACGGGGCGATGGTAGTGGATGTCGTTGCGGCACAGCTCGGCTTGCGCGACGACTCCGCGCGCCCGCTGCTGGACGTGCTGACCGAATATCTTTGTTCCCGCAAGCTGCTACTCGTATTGGACAACTGCGAGCAGATCGTTGATGCGGCAGCGAAACTCGCCGAAACGCTACTGCGGTCCTGCAACGATCTCCGAGTACTCGCCACCAGCCGCGAAGCCCTCGGCATTGGGGGCGAAGCAGTATTGCGGGTGACGCCCCTTACCGTTCTTGACGCAGACAGCCTCTTCGCCATCCGCGCCGCCGCAGTGCTGCCCGGCTTCGAGCTCACCGACGAGAACGAAGACGTTGTCAGCCGGATCTGCACGAAAGTCGAAGGGTTGCCGTTGGCGATCGAATTGGCGGCCGCGCGCTTGCGGGCGATGTCGCCAGAACAGATCCTCGAGCGGCTCGACGATCGGTACTCGCTGCTGACCCGCGGCAGCCGGGGAGCACCTGACCGTCAGCAGACGCTCGGCTGGAGCGTCGGCTGGAGCTACGAGCTGTGCACTCCTGCCGAGCAACAACTCTGGGCGCGATTGTCGGTGTTCGCCGGAAGCTTCGAACTCCAAGCGGCAGAGGACATTTGCAACGGCGACTTCGCGCCCGACCACATCGTGGATCTGCTCTCAGCGTTGGTCGACAAATCCATCGTCACCCGCACGGAATCGAAAGGCAGAGTGCGCTTCCGGCTACTCGAGACCCTTCGGGAATACGGTCGCCAACGGATCGAGAACACAGCCGAATTCACCGAGCTGCGATCCAGGCACTCTGAATGGTACCGGCGGCTGGTGGCCCAGGCCGCGGCCGAATGGTTCGGTCCGCACCAGGTCGAATGGATGAAGCGGCTAGAACGGGAGGGGCTGAACCTCCTGGCCGCCCTCGAATTCAGCCTGACCGATTCGCCAGATGTCGCACTCGACATCGCCGGCACCATACATCCGTTCGGAATCGCCCGAGGCGCGCTCACCGAGACCCGCCGCTGGCTGGACCGAGCATTGGCGGCGACACCGTCCGCGCCGACGACGTCGCGGATCGGAGCGCTCTACGGCGCCGCGATGGTTGCCGCGCTGCAGGCAGACGTGCCTGTCGCGAGGGCGCGGGTTGCGGAGGGACAGGCCCTGGTTGAGCAGATGACCGACCCCATCGCGCACGGAATGATCACTGTCGCCGACGGATTCGTTGGGTTGGTCAGCGGTGAGTTCGACAGCGCCTCCGCGCAATTGGAGGACGCGATCAGCGGTCTTGATGATCCGACTCATCGGGTGGCGGCGATGGTCCTACTGGGGTGGTGCCTGGAATTCCAGGGGGAGATCGGCCGGGCTCTCCTCTGGCAGGAGAAGGCACTTGCACTTGCCGAATCATGCGGCGAGTCGGTGTATCGAGAATATGCGCTGTGGTCGTTGGGAATCGGATGGTGGCGTCATCGCAAGCCCGACCGGGCAGCACAACTGCTCAAGGATGCCCTGCAGTTGACCTACGTCCTGGACGATCCACGCCAGGCCGCCGCGTGCCTGGAGGGCTTGGCGTGGATCGCCGCTGAGAATGCTGATTACCGGCGGGCTGCCGTGTTGATGGCGGCAGCTGAAACGCTCGGGAGTGCTATCGGGGCGTCGACGGTGGTGCTGCCCCATCTGCTTGGCTTCCACCTCGAGGGTGAACGCCGCGCTCGGGAAGGCCTTGGCGCAGAAGAGTTCGAGGCGGCACGGCAGGAGGGCCGCTCGTTCGGCTTTGAGGAAGCCGTCACCTACGCGCTCGGTAGACCGCCTAGCTCGGAGTCTGAGCTTTCGCGACAAGTTCCGTAGCGACCTGGACGAGCGGCACATTCGAATCCTGCGACAGCTTGCGCAACACCTCGAATGCCTGAACCGCGTCGACGCCGTAACGCTCCATGATCATTCCCTTGGCCTGGCCGATGGTGTCGCGGCTGGCCAACGCGCGCTTGAACTGCTCGTCGCGCCGTGCCGAATTCCACGCCACAGACGAATGCGCGGCGAAGATCAAGCCAATGTCCTTGGATGTCTTTCCGAAGGCGCGTGGCTCCTCGGCGAAGACGTTTAGCGCTCCCATGGTTTCGCCGGCGATGAACATCTGAAACGCCATGACGGACCGAATCGGCGTCCGTTCCATCGCATCGCGGCGATAGAGCGGGAACCGGTCGTCGGTTTCCAAGTCCGCCACGTGGATGGTCTTCTCCTCCCACGCCGCAGTCAGGCACGGACCTTCACGGTGAAGTTGCTGGATCTCGTCGAGCACGATCGGCCACTTGTGGGTCGCCGCCGGGGTGTCGATGTGCTTCGCGCTGCGGGTCACGGTGACGCCCGCATACATGGCGCCCGGAATCTCGACGGCGGCATGCTCCGCCAGCTCGGCGAGCACCGTGTCGGAATCCGTGTCGGGCCGGCCGTGCAGCTGCTGCACGAGCTCCGCGATGCGGAGGTGGGTAGCTTCCACCGCGCCTGGATCGTTCACCGTCATTGTCCGATCGTCCTGCTTGATTCAGGCCCTCAGGGTACGCGCAGCCGGCCAAACGGGGACCTCGATCATCCTGCTGACTACAGGGCCCGCAGATAGCGCTCGGTGACCACCCGCTGAGCGATCGAGGTGACGGGCGAGCCCAGCCTGCTCCACCATGTCGCGTGCCGGGAGAACGCCGTCACGTCCGCGAACACCTCGTCGGTCGCTGGGTCGTAGCGAACGACGAACCGTTCCTCACCCGTTTCGGCGTGGCCAGGCAGCGTCCCGTAGGCGAACCCGCGCCGGTCGGGATCGTCGACGAGGTAGACCACCCGGCACGGCGCCCGCACCGGACCCAGGTGCACGATTACTTCCGCACCCACCGCGGCGACTTCGGTCGTCGCCTCGACACGCAAACCGGCGCCGCGCAGCATGCCCCATCGCATGCCCTTGTCGGCGGCATCCTCGAACCGGCTCCGCCCGCGCCCGATGACCGCCGACTTCTGCACATGGTGGTATCCGGCAGGCAACGGCCCCTGCGTCGCGCCCACTTCGGTGTACGTCAACGGCAGCGCAGCTAGGTCGCTCAACTTCACAGGGACACCATGTCATTGCGGGCGTACGGTCGGAAAAATGACCACGCAAAGCGTCGCTCAAGCATCGGGAACATTCAGCATCGGCGGCGACCTGACGGTCAACCGCCTGGGATTCGGCGCCATGCGCCTGACCGGAAAGGGCGTTTGGGGTCCCCCCGAAGACCGCGCCGAATGCATTCGCGTCCTGCGCCGCGCCGTCGAGCTCGGCGTCAACTTCATCGACACCGCCAATTCCTACGGGCCCTACATCTCGGAGGAATTGATCCGCGAGGCGCTGCACCCGTATGAGGGTGTGGTCATCGCGACGAAGGCTGGACTGCTGCGCACCGGGCCCGACGTGTGGCCTGTTCTCGGCTACCCCGAATATCTCCGCCAGGAATGCGAGATGAGCCTTCGCCGGCTCGGCGTGGACACCATCGACCTGTTCCAGCTGCACCGCATCGACACCAAGTTCCCCGCCGAGGATCAGATCGGCGAACTCGTCGCGCTGCAGCAAGAAGGCAAGATCCGCCACATCGGCCTGTCCGAGGTGGATGTCGACCAGCTCGAGGCCGCCCAGAAAACCGCGACCATCGTGTCGGTGCAGAACATGTACAACATCACGGTCCGCTCCGCTGAGCCCGTGCTCGAGGCGTGCGAAGCGAAGGGCGTCGGGTTCATCCCGTGGTTCCCGCTCGCGGCCGGACCGCTCGCCGCGCCAGGCGGGCCGCTGCAGCGCATCGCCGACGACCACCACGCCACCCCGTCCCAGCTGGCGCTGGCGTGGCTGTTGAAGCGCTCACCGGTGATGTTGCCGATTCCAGGCACGTCGAAAGTCGCGCACCTGGAGGAGAACGTCGCGGCCGCGGAGATCCAGCTGTCCGACGAGGAGTTCGAAACACTGAGCAAAGCCGGGTCCGCCAGCGGATGAGCTAGGCAATACGGTGGGCTGGTGACCACTGAATTCGCAGAGGAGCATCGCGGCGGCGATTTCAGCCCGATAGAGCCCACCAAGCGCGGCGGGCCTGACTACGGGAGGTTCGTCGAAGCGGTCCGCACACTGCAGGACCATGCCCGCGCCGCTGACGCGCCCGACGAGGTGATCACCGAGGCCGCCGACCTGATAGAGAAGGTGTCGACGCTGCTCGCGCCGTATGACACCGACGAGTGGTCGTCGCCGGCGGGCCGCCGCATGGACCTGCCGAACCGGGGCAGCGTGCTGGGCATCCCGGCGGAATACCACAAGACCGACGACGGCCGGATTAGGGGAGTCGCGCACTTTCGCCGCTTCCACCTGGGACGCAACGGCGCCGTGCACGGTGGGTGCATTGCCCAGCTATTCGACTCGCTGCTCGGCTACACCGCGTTCAAACTCACCCGCAGCCTCTACCAGCGCACCGCGTTCTTGCATGTCGACTACAGGGCAATCGTGCCGATCGAAACCCGACTCCAGGTCGACGCCGGTGTCGACCGCGTCGACGGACGCAAGATGTTCCTCACCGGACGGCTGCTCAACGGGGAAGCCGTGCTGGCCGAAGCCAACGCGCTGTTCGTGAAGCTGAACCCGGGACAGCCATGAAGCGACGCTGGGCGCGCTGGCGCGATCGGCTACGGGACAGACCCGCGGCCGAATTCGGCTACCGCATCGCGGTCGCCATCATCGGCTTGGCGGTGCTCATCGTCGGCATCATCGCGATCCCGTATCCAGGGCCGGGCTGGGCGGTCGTGTTCGTGGGACTGGCGATTCTGGCCACCGAATTCGACTGGGCGCGGCGGCTGCTGGCCTACACGCGCAAGCGCTACGACAAGGTGATGGCGTGGTTCCGACGTCAGGGGAAGTGGGTGCAGGCCGTGGGCGCGGCGTTCACCGGGGCGATCGTGGTGGCCACACTGTGGTTGCTCGGGGCGGTCGGCTGGTCGGCGGGGCTCGTCGGGCTGGAGCACGAGTGGCTGAAGAGCCCTATTGGCCTGGGGACATGACCACCCGCACCGATAGCATGGTCGCGTTCAGTGCCGACCCGCACACCGCCCGCAGGACCGAAAGTTTGGAGAGCCACCGATGAGCGCGCCCGCCAGTCCCGCCCCAGCAGCCCCGATCCGGGTCGCTGCAGGGACCACCGCCGGGGCAGCGGTCCGTGATGCCGGCTTGCCGAGCCGGGGCGCTTCGGACGCGATCGTCGTCGTGCGCGACGCCGACGGCCGGCTGCGTGACCTTTCCTGGACGCCGGACAGCGACGTCGAGGTGACACCGGTGGCCGCCAATACCGACGACGGTCGCAGCGTCATCAGGCACTCGTCGGCGCACGTGCTGGCGCAGGCGGTTCAGGACATGTTCCCGGACGCCAAGCTCGGCATCGGCCCGCCGATCACCGACGGCTTCTACTACGACTTCGATGTGCAGCGCGCGTTCACCCCTGAGGATCTGGAGGCGCTGGAAAAGCGCATGCGCGGGATCGTCAAGGAAGGCCAGCTGTTCTCGCGGCGCGTGTATGAGTCCAAAGACCAAGCCCGCGAAGAGCTTGCGAACGAGCCGTACAAGCTCGAGCTCGTCGACGACAAGTCCGGTGACCCCGAGGTGATGGAGGTCGGGGGCGACGAGCTCACCGCCTACGACAACCTCAATCCCCGTACCCGCGAACGGGAATGGGGAGACCTGTGCCGTGGCCCGCACATCCCGACCACGAAGTACATTCCGGCGTTCAAGCTGACCCGCAGTTCGGCTGCGTACTGGCGCGGCGACCAGAACAACGCCAGCCTGCAGCGCATCTACGGCACCGCGTGGGAGTCGCAGGAGGCGCTCGACAAGCACCTGGAGCTCCTCGAGGAGGCGCAGCGCCGTGACCACCGCAAGCTCGGCGCAGAGCTGGACCTGTTCAGCTTCCCCGACGAAATCGGTTCGGGCTTGGCAGTTTTCCATCCCAAGGGTGGCATCATCCGCCGCGAGCTCGAGGACTACTCGCGACGCAAGCACAGCGAGGCCGGTTACGAGTTCGTCAACAGCCCGCACATCACCAAGGGGCACCTCTTCCAGATCTCCGGGCACCTCGACTGGTACGCCGACGGCATGTTCCCGCCGATGCACCTCGATGCCGAATACAACGACGACGGCACGGTGCGCAAGCCGGGCCAGGACTACTACCTCAAGCCGATGAACTGCCCGATGCACTGCCTGATCTTCCGGTCACGTGGGCGGTCGTATCGCGAACTACCGTTGCGGCTCTTCGAATTCGGCACCGTCTATCGCTATGAGCTTTCGGGTGTGGTGCACGGCCTGACCCGGGTGCGCGGCCTGACGATGGACGATGCGCACATCTACTGCACCCGCGACCAGATGCGCGACGAGCTGACCTCACTGCTGCGCTTCGTGCTCGACTTGCTCGGCGATTACGGCCTTACCGACTTCTATCTCGAACTGTCGACCAAGGACCCTGACAAGTTCGTCGGCTCTGACGATATGTGGGAGGAAGCCACCAGCGTGCTCGCCGAGGTCGGTGCGGCCTCCGGGCTGGATCTGGTGCCCGACCCGGGTGGCGCGGCGTTCTACGGTCCGAAGATCTCGGTGCAGGTCAAGGATGCGCTGGGCCGCAGTTGGCAGATGTCGACGATCCAGCTGGACTTCAACTTCCCCGAGCGTTTCGAGCTGGAATACACCGCCGCCGACGGCAGCAGGCAGCGGCCGGTGATGATTCACCGCGCACTGTTCGGCTCGATCGAGCGGTTCTTCGGCATCCTCACCGAGCACTATGCGGGCGCATTCCCGGCATGGCTGGCGCCGGTGCAGGTGGTCGGCATCCCGGTTGCCGACGATCACATCCCGTACCTGAACGGCCTTGCCACGCAGTTGAAGATGCACGGCATCCGGGCAGAGGTGGACGTCAGCGACGACCGGATGGCCAAGAAGATCGTCAACCACACCAACCAGAAGGTGCCGTTCATGCTGGTGGCCGGCGACCGTGACGTCGAGGCCAACGCGGTGAGTTTCCGCTTCGGTGACCGCACCCAGGTCAACGGCGTGCCGCGCGACGAGGCCGTCAACGCGATTGCCGAGTGGATCGCCAGCCGCGAAAATGCTTCTCCGACAGCAGAATTGCTTAAGGTGGGCACCGGAACGTGAGCGAGGGCGACGAGCGCTTGCGCGAGGAGCAGACCAGGCAGGACGACCGCACGATCGTCGACCACGGCGTCGGTGAGCCCGACCACCTGCAGCGACTCTGGACGCCACACAGGATGACCTACATCGCCGATGCGCCGATGAAGGGCGGGTCAGCGGCATCCGAGCAGCCGTTCACCGACATCCCGACGCTGCCCGACGAGGACGGCCTCGTGGTGGCGCGCGGCGAGCTGGTCTACATCGTGCTCAATCTCTACCCGTACAACCCGGGGCATTCGATGGTGGTGCCGTACCGGCGGGTCTCCGAGCTCGAAGACCTCACCGCCGAGGAGAGCGCCGAGCTGATGGCGTTCACGCAGAAGATGATTCGTGTGATCAAGTCGGTGTCGCGGCCGCACGGGTTCAACGTCGGGCTGAACCTCGGCAGCTCGGCAGGCGGCTCGCTGGCCGACCATCTGCATATGCATGTGGTCCCACGCTGGAGTGGTGACGCGAACTTCATCACGATCATCGGCGGCGCGAAGGTCGTCCCCCAGCTGTTGCGCGAGACGAGAGAACTGTTAGCGACCGAGTGGGCGAAGCAGCCGTGAGCAACTTCTACCTGATGACCCGCGCGGCTTACGAAAAGCTGTCGAAGCCGGTCGCGAAGGCGGCGCTGCGGGCCGGTTTCACACCCGACAGCATCACCATCATCGGTACGGCCGGGACGGTGATCGCGGCGCTGACGCTGTTTCCGATCGGGCAGCTGTGGTGGGGCGCATTCAGCGTGTGGATCTTCGTGCTGGCCGACATGCTCGACGGGGCGATGGCACGCGAGCGCGGCGGCGGTACCTGCTTCGGTGCAGTGCTGGACGCCGCCTGTGACCGCATCGGTGACGGCGCGGTGTTCTGCGGGCTGTTGTGGTGGGCGGCGTTCGGCCTCAAGAGCACCTCGCTCGTCGTGGCCACGCTGATCTGCCTGGTCACGTCGCAGGTGATCTCCTACATCAAAGCCCGAGCGGAGGCCAGCGGGCTGAACGGCGGCGGCGGGTTCATCGAGCGGCCCGAACGGCTGATCATCGTGCTGGTCGGCGCCGGGCTGTCCGGTGTGCCGTTCTTACACATGCCGTGGCTGGTGCACGTCGCGATGTGGGTGCTCGCGGTGGCCAGCCTGGTAACGGTGGGGCAGCGGCTGCATTCCGTGCGAACGTCGCCGGGCGCGATGGACCCGATGCAAAAGACTGACGCCGGAAACTCCGGCGGCGAAAAACCGGAGTCGAGCCAGCCATGACGAGCACCCCGGCGGGACAGAAGACGGAACGAGGTAGCCGTTTCTCGTTCGGGGGCCATGTCACCGATTGGGGCTATGCAGCCGGCTGGCGGGTGGTGCGCGCGATGCCGGAGTTCGTGGCGCGCAACGCTTTTGATGCAGGTGCGCACTATGCGGCCCGCAACGGTGGCCCCGACCAGCTCCGCAAGAACCTGGCAAGGGTGCTCGGCGTTACGCCTGCCCAGGTGCCGGACGGGCTGATTCGTGCTTCAGTGGCCTCATACGCCCGGTATTGGCGAGAGGCGTTCCGGTTGCCCTCAATGGATCTGAAGAAGCTCGGCAAGCTGCTTGACCCGCATTGGGCGGGTAAAGAGCACATCGCGGCGGCCCTGGAGTCCGGCCGCGGCGCGATCCTCGCGCTGCCGCACAGCGGGAACTGGGACATGGCGGGGGTGTGGCTGGTGTGGAAGCACGGCATCTTCACCACCGTGAATGAGCGGCTCAAGCCCGAATCGCTGTACAACCGGTTCATCGCCTATCGCGAGAGCCTTGGTTTCGAGATGTTGCCGCTGACAGGTGGCGAGCGGCCGCCGTTCGAGGTCCTGTCCGAACGGCTGCGCGACAACCGAGCCGTCTGCCTCATGGCCGACCGCGACCTCAGCCGCAACGGGGTACAAGTCGACTTTTTCGGGGAACCCACGCGTATGCCTGCCGGGTCGGCGAAGCTGGCGATCGAAACCGGCGCGGACCTGCTGGCCGTGCACTGCTGGTACACGTCCCACGGTTGGGAATTCATCGCGAGCGAGCCGCTGGACACGTCGTCCGGTGACGTTGGTGTCATCACGCAGAATCTGGCCGATCGGTTCGCCAGGAACATCGCCGCCCATCCGGCCGACTGGCACATGATGCAGCCGCAGTGGATCGCCGATCTCTCAGACGAGCGCCGCGCGAAACTGGAGACCTGATGCGCATCGGCATGGTGTGCCCGTACTCGTTCGACGTTCCCGGCGGCGTGCAGTCACATGTGCTGCAGCTGGCCGAGGTGATGCACGACGGCGGCCATGAGGTCAGCGTGCTGGCGCCGTCTTCACCCCACGTGAACCTCCCCGACTACGTGGTGTCCGGTGGCAAGGCAGTGCCGATCCCGTACAACGGCTCGGTGGCCAGGCTGCGGTTCGGGCCGGCCACCCACCGCATGGTCAAAAGGTGGCTCATGCAGGGCGAATTTGATGTGCTGCACCTGCACGAGCCCAATGCGCCGAGCCTGTCGATGCTCGCCCTGAACATCGCCGAAGGCCCGATCGTCGCGACGTTCCACACGTCGACCACAAAGTCGTTGACGCTCAGCGTGTTTGAGCCGATTCTGCGGCCGATGCACGAGAAGATCGTCGGTCGCATCGCGGTCTCAGACCTGGCGCGGCGCTGGCAGATGGAGGCGCTCGGCAGCGACGCCGTCGAGATCCCCAACGGCGTTGACGTCGGGTCGTTCGCCAATGCGCCGCTGCTCGACGGCTACCCGCGGCCGGGCAAGTCCGTGCTGTTCCTCGGCCGGTTCGACGAGTCCCGCAAGGGCATGGCCGTGCTGCTTGGCGCGTTGCCGACGCTGGTGAAGCGGTTCGCAGACATCGAGATCCTGATCGTCGGCCGCGGCGACGAGGACGAACTGCGAGAGGATGCCGGGAAACTGGCCGGGCATCTGCGGTTCCTCGGCCAGGTCGACGACGGTCAGAAGGCATCGGCGATGCGTAGCGCGGACGTGTACTGCGCCCCGAATACCGGCGGAGAGAGCTTCGGCATCGTGCTCGTCGAGGCGATGGCGGCAGGCACCGCGGTGGTGGCCAGCGACCTCGATGCGTTCCGCCGGGTGCTCGTCGACGGCAAGGCCGGGCGGCTGGTGCCGGTCGATGATTCGGCGGCCCTGGCTGTCGGGCTGATCGAGATGCTGGAGAACGACGTCGCCCGCTCGCGCTATGTCGACGCCGCCGCCCAGGCCGTGCGCCGTTACGACTGGTCGGTGGTCGAGCGCCAGATCATGCGGGTCTACGAAACGGTCGCCGCGGCGGGGGCGAAGGTGCAGGTGGCGGGAACGGCGGCCACCAGCGTTGGGCGCACCTCGCGGCCGAAGGCCACGGAGACGACCGGGAGAAGTAAGTGATCACCTGGGTGGTGGTCATCACCCTGGCGCTGCTGGTCGTGGTGTTCCTACTGGTCGGCCTGTGGGCCTTCCAGACGGCCAACCGGCTGGACCGGCTGCACGTGCGCTACGACTTGTCGTGGCAGGCCCTCGATGGGGTACTGGCCAGGCGGGCGGTCGTGGCCCGAGCGGTCGCCGTCGACGCATACGGGGGCGGGCCGGACGGCAAGCGGCTGGCGGCACTGGCCGACACCGCCGAGCGAGCACCACGAACGGCCCGGGAGGCCGCCGAAAACGAACTGTCCGCGGCGCTGGCGCTCGTCGACCCCGCGTCGCTGCCGGTGGCGCTGGTCGCCGAGCTCGCCGACGCCGAGGCGCGGGTGCTGCTGGCCCGCCGGTTCCACAACGACGCTGTCCGCGACACTCTCGCGCTGCGGGAACGGCCCTTGGTGCGCATCCTTCGTCTCGGCGGAACCGCTGCCCTGCCAACCTATTTCGAGATCGCCGAACGCGCGGAAGCGTCGCCGCGGGAGTCCGGCCTGGTCAGCCGCAGGACGTCGGCGCGCATCGTGCTGCTCGACGACGACGGCTGTGTGCTGTTGTTCTGCGGGTCGGATCCGGCAGTACCGGACGGCTCAGACGGCCCAGCGCCGGTGTGGTGGTTCACCGTCGGCGGCGCGGTGCAGGCAGGCGAGACACTGCCGCAGGCGGCGGCGCGGGAACTGGAGGAGGAGACGGGGCTGCGGGTCGAGCCTGCCGACATGATCGGTCCGGTGTGGCGGCGCGACGCGGTCATCGACTTCAACGCTTCGGTGATCCGCAGCGAGGAGATGTTCTTCGTGCACCGCACCCGGCGGTTCGAGCCGTCGACGGCCGGCCGCACCGGGTTGGAGCGGGCCTACATCCATGGCCATCGCTGGTGCGATGCGACAATGATTGCCGAGCTGGTCGCCCGGGGCGAGACGGTCTACCCGCTGCAGCTCGGCGAGCTGCTGGACGAGGCGAATGCACTGGCCGAGGCCCGGGGCGCCGGGCCGCGGCGCGAGCTGCAATCGATCCGCTGATGTGCGGATTCAATCGATTTGCCGCCCCCTTTAGACTGGATCAGTAGCGATTTGGAGGAGATAGCAGTGGAAACCGCAGCTGGATCGAACGGGTCGGCGCAGACCGGC
>Ga0075369_10000275_pt1 | contig 15357 bp, 14 predicted proteins | sample EndMethybrTD3034_FD_71400 | JGI IMG/M metagenome (GOLD analysis project Ga0075369, IMG submission 71400) | Populus endosphere microbial communities from Tennessee, USA - Endosphere MetaG P. TD hybrid TD303-4 | ecosystem: Host-associated > Plants > Roots > Endosphere | place: USA: Tennessee...
TGGGGCGTGACCTCGACCGAGGCGACGTCCTTGTTCTGGGCCAGGAAGTCGATCTCTTCCTTGGTCGTCACGTGCAGCACGTGGATGCGCTTGCCCAGGTTCTTGGCGATGCGGACCAGGCGATGGGTCGACTGCAGGGCGGCCTGGGCGTCGCGCACCTCGGGGTGGCTGGTCCAGTCGCCGGGACGGGCGAGGCTCCGGCGCTCGGCCAGGCGGTACTCGTCCTCGGAGTGGAAGGCCGCGCGGCGGTTGACGTGGCGCAGCACGTTCTCGACGCCCTCGTCGTCCTGGACCAGCAGGCTGCCAGTCGAGGCGCCCATGAACACCTTGATGCCGCAGCAGCCCGGCAGGCGCTCCAGCTCGCCCAGGAAGGTGGCGTTCTCGTGGGTGCCGCCGACATAGAAGGCGTGGTCGGTGTGCATGCGGTTCTTGGCGCGCGAGAGCTTGTCGGCCAGGACGTCCGGATCCGTCGTGGTCGGCTCGGTGTTAGGCATCTCGAAGACAGCGACCACGCCGCCCAGGGCCGCGCCGCGCGAACCGCTCTCCAGGTCTTCCTTCCACTCCAGGCCCGGCTCGCGGAAGTGGACCTGGCTGTCGATCACGCCGGGCAGCACGGTCAGGCCCGTGGCGTCGAACACCTCGCCCGCGCTGGCCTGAGAGAGATCGCCGATGGCGACGATCTTGCCGTTCCGCACGCCGATGTCGGTGATCCCGCGCCCCGCGTGGTTCACCACCTCGCCGCCACGCACGATCAGGTCGAAGGTCTGGGTCATGGCGCGGCTCCTCGCGAGGGGGTTTGCGCGGTCGTAGGAGCCCCGCACACACACCGCAACAACTATCCGCTCATCCCCGCGAAAGCGGGGACCCAAGCGGCGCCAACGGGATCAATCGCGCGAGCCTGTCTCGCTCAGCTTGGATCCCCGCTTTCGCGGGGATGAGCGGTGGTGGGGGCCGTGGCTTCGAGTTCACGGCCCTCGGCCAGCGCCTCCTCGACGACGGCGTCCTCGGACGAGATCTCCGCTGGCGCGACAACCGACTCGATCGCGATGTCCTCGGCGGGAGGCGCTTCCTCAACCCCGGCGGCTTCCTCGGCGAGGACCTCCTCGACCACCGCCGCTTCGGGCGAGATCTCGGCGCTGGGCTCCGTGCGGGCCAGCAGCGCCTTGGCCGCCCTGACCACCGTCGCCACCGGCAGGTCGCTCATGTGGCGGATGGCCTGGGACAGGTCCGGATCGATGGCCATGAACTGGTCGAAGGTGCGGGGGCCGCGCACGGCCTCGGCCTTGTCGCCCCACGGGCCGTAGCGCCGCTCGTCCGAGGGGCCAAACAGGCCGATGGTCGGCGCGCCGGCGGCGGCGGCGATGTGCATCAGGCCCGAGTCGTTGCCGATGAACAGCCGCGCCCGGCGCAGGCAGGCATAGGCGGTCAGCAGGTCGACCTTGCCGGTCAGGTCGATGGTGCGGCCGCGCGCCGAGGCCATGCGCAGCTCCTCGACCATGCGGGTGTCCTCGGGACCGCCCAGGATCAGCAGGCGGCCGCCGGCCATCGGGCCGTCCTTGTCCAGCAGCTGGGCCGCCGTCTGGGTGAAGCGCTCGATCGGCCAGACCTTGCCGATCCAGTTCGAGGCCGGGCCCATGGCCAGGATCGGCCCGCCCTCCCCCAGCAGCTCGTCGGCCAGGGCCTGGACCTCGGGCGTGATGTAGAGATAGGGCGCGGGCGGATCGCCCTCGAGCTTCAGGGTGCGGGCGGCGTCGACCACCTTGTGCGTCACGTCGCCGGGCAGCTTCTTCCAGATCGCCCGCTTCTCGCGGCGCAGGAAGAGGGCCGTAGCGCTGCCGCGCAGGTCGACGACCAGGCTCCACTTCTTGTGGCGCACCTGGCGCCAGAGCTTGAACCAGTGGCCCTTGCCCTTCCCCTTGGCCTTTTCCATCACGATCACGCGGTCCAGGCCCGGCACGTGGGCGAACAGCGGCGCGGCCAGGGGACCGGCGACGATGGTGAAGCGCGCGTTGGGGATTTGATCAGAGAGAAGTTTGATCAGGCCGGACGACAGCACCGCATCGCCGATGCGGGTGGCCGTGATGAAGAGAATCGGGAAGGCCCGCTGTGTCATCGGTCCATCTATAGGCCGGTCGGTGAGTCGGCGCATCCCACGTTAACGGTTGAGCTTTCCGTCTTTTCAAGGACTGGCGCGATCGTCGCCTCGGCGCCACATCTGCGGGCATGAGTTCGTCCCCCCTCTCCCCCTTGGCGATCGCCCATCTGACTTCCCGCGCCGTCATCGCCGTGTCCGGTCCGGACTGGCGGAGCTTCCTGCAAGGCCTGCTGACCCAGGACGTCGAGACCCTGGCGCCCGGCGAGCTGCGCTTCGCGGCCCTGCTGACGCCGCAGGGCAAGCTGCTCTACGACCTGTTCGTGGCGGGAACCCAGGACGGCGCGCTGCTGGACGTGGCGACCGAGCACCGGGCCGCGATCCTGACGCGGCTGACGATGTACCGTCTGCGGGCCAAGGTGACGCTGGAGGCCAGCGACCTGCCGGTCTTCGCCGTGTTCGGCGACGAGGTCTCGGGCGAGGGGCTCTACGTCGATCCGCGCCTGCCGGGCCTGGGCGCGCGGGCCTATGGCGAGCGCCAGGCCAACGCCCCCGAAATCCTCGGCGAAGACGCCTACGAGGCGCACCGCCTGGCCCTGGGCGTGCCCGGCCCCGCCGACTGGGGCAGCGAGGCGAACTATCCGATCGAGGCGAACTACGACCTGACGGCCGGCATCGACTTCAAGAAGGGCTGCTTCGTCGGCCAGGAGACGACCAGCCGCATGAAGCGGCGCGGCGTGATCAAGAACCGCATGCTGCCGATCACCTTCGATGGCCCGCCGCCCGCCTTCGGCGCCGAGGTGCTGGCCGGGACCTTACGCGCCGGCGAGGTGCTGAGCGGCCGCGACGGCAGGGCCATGGCCCTGCTGCGCCTGGACCGCATCGAGGACGTCGAGCTGACCGTGGACGGCCGGCCGGTCCGCGTCGACCGCCCGGAATGGCTCGCCTAGCCCCGCGCCAGAGGGGACTTTCGTTCTCGAAAAGTTCTGCTAGCGTCACCGCATGACCGAGCACACGCGCTGCACCTGGAAGGGCATGAACGGGGATCCGTTCTACGAGGCCTATCACGACCACGAATGGGGCGTGCCCGAGTGGGACAGCCGCGCCCTCTGGGAGAAGCTCGTCCTGGACGGCTTCCAGGCCGGGCTGTCGTGGATCACCATCCTGCGCAAGCGCGAGGCCTTCCGCGAAGCCTTCGCCGGCTTCGATCCCGAGAAGGTCGCCCGCTTCGACGAGACCGACCGCGCCCGGCTGATGGCCGACGCCGGCATCATCCGATCGAACGGCAAGATCGACGCGGCCATCTCTGGCGCGCGGATCTATCTGGACATGCGCGAGCGCGGCGAGGACTTCGGGGCGTTCCTGTGGGACATGGTCGGCGGCGCGCCGATCCAGAACCAGTGGCGCGCCGGCGAGGTGCCGGCCCAGACCCCGCTGGCCGTCGACATGGCCAAGGCCCTCAAGGCCAAGGGCTTCAAGTTCTGCGGCCCGGTGATCGTCTACGCCTTCATGCAGGCCACGGGCCTGGTCAACGACCACCTGACCACCTGCTTCCGCCACGCGGAGTGTCGCGCGATGGGTCACCGTCACTGAAAGACGATTGTCCCCATCCCTTCCCTGATTAAGCTTGACCGGGGACCGGCGGGTCGAGCGGGGAAGCAACGACGTGATGAGGGAGAAAGGTTTGGCGGGGCTCGCCCTCGCCGCGGCCTTCGCGACCGGGAGCGCGCGGGCCCAGGTCGTTCAGGACGTGCCCGTGGTGGCGGCCATGAGCGCTTATGTCGAACCCTCGGGCCTGGTGGAGGTCGCGCCTAGCCGCCGCATCCATATCCGCTGCCAGGGAACCGGCGCGCCAACGGTCATCTTCACGGCCGGTCTCGGCGCCTGGTCAGGGTCGTGGGCCCTGGTCCAGCCTCAGGTGGCCAAGGTCACCCAGACCTGCGCCTGGGATCGCGCCGGGTTCGGTCTCAGCGACGGGGACGAGACGGCCGCCCAGACGGCGTCGCGCACCACCGATGATCTCGAGCGAGCGCTCAAGGCGGCGGGCGTTCCCGGCCCCTATGTCATGGTCGGACACTCGGCCGGCGCGCACGAGACCCTGACCTTCGTCGACCGCCACCGCGACCTGGTCGCCGGCGTGGTCCTCGTCGATCCCGTGCGTCCGCATGACATGGCCCGCGAAGCCGCCGCCGGCCCTAAGGCGGCCGCCCTTGACCGCGCCTATTATGCCGGTGAGACGAAGCGCCTGCGCGACTGCGCCAGAGGGATCGAGAACGGTGCGGTGAAGGCGGGGACGCCAGGCGCGCCCTGCTTCCAGTACTTCCCGGAGATCCCGCCTGACGCGCAGGCCGTCCTGGCCCGGCGCGACGCCGAACCCGCCCGGCTGCGGACCCAGGCGTCGCTGTTCGAGGAATACGAGCCGAACGGCGAAAGGGTCGTTCGAGACGACCGCGACTATGGCGACCTGCCGCTGATCGTGGTCAGCGCCGACCCCGCCAAGGTCAGCGGCCTCTGGCCCGAGGCGGCCAAGGACGAGCATGCCGCCCTCATCGCCGACTGGATCGGCAGCCACCTCGAGCTCAAGGCCCTGTCGCGCCGCGGCGAGCGCCGGATCGCCGACGGCGCCGGTCATCTGGTGCAGCTGCAAAATCCCCAGGCCGTGATCGACGCGGTGCTTGATGTGGTCAAGGCCGCCCGGACCGACCGCCGGCGCTAGGGGCTCGTCGCAACGACCTCGGCGTCGACGACCGCGCAGTCCCAGCGCGACCAGGAGGCCTCGACCCGGCCCGCGTCGATCGCCGCGAAGATCAGCTTGCCGCCCGCCGGCACGACCTGATCGATGGTGGTCGAGACGCTTCCCGCCACCACGTCGCCGCGCAGCAGGCGGCAGGTCAGGCGCGGGTCGCCGATCGGCAGGCCCGAGGTGTTGATCAGTCCGCCGGTCAGCAGCACGGCGCCGGGCTTGCCGCCCACCGCCTCGCCCCGATCGGCCTTTACCCGGTCGAGCTTCAGGTAGCGCTCGGGATGGGCGCGAACCAGGGCCGGGTCGGGCAGGGTCGCGCCGACGATCGGGGCGGGTTTCGGCTTGGGCGGCGGCGTGTCGTCTGGCCGGGTCACGGCCGTCAGGACCGCGCCGCCGATGAACACCAGGACGAAGACGCTCAGCGCCCGGATCGGCGTGGCCACGATCGGCCAATCGGCTTTGGGCCGGAACACGAGGACGAACGCCACGGCCGAGGCGATCAGCCACAGCAGCGGCACGGCGTTGGTCAGCAGCGTCATGGACGATCCCCCGGCCCGTTCCTCTAGAGCGGGCGGGGCCATGGTTCCAGACCTTTAGGGCCGCTGGCTGACCCGCACCCAGTCGACCTCCATGGTCGCCGGCAGCGCGGCCTCGTCTATCCCCTTGGCGTTGGCCCCCTCGGGCCAGCGGCCGCCGAAGGCCAGGTTCAGGATCAGGTGGAACGGCTGGCCGAACGGCGACGGGCCCTCGGGCCCATTCTCGACCTTCAAGTCGTCGCGCTTCCAGTCGGCGGCCTTGGCCTGGGCGTACTGATGTCCGTCCACGAACCAGGTGATCGCCTCGGGCGTCCACTCGACGGCGTAGACGTGGAAACCGTCCGCGGAGGCTGGCATCGGCGTGCTCGTGCTGACCTGCTTGTGCGTCCCGGCCGCGTCGCCGGCGAAATGGATCGTGCCGAACACCCGGTTCTCGCGCCCCCCCTCGCAGACGTCACAGGGCGCGCCCAGGTTCACGGTCTCGAGGATGTCGATCTCGCCGGACTTGGGCCAGCCGCCATAGGTCGACAGTTCGGGCATCATCCAGATCGCCGGCCACACGCCCTGGCCGCCGGGGACGCGGGCGCGGGCCTCGACGCGGCCGTACAGCCAGCTGGCCTTGCCCTGGGTCAGGATCTTGCCCGAGGCGTAGTCGCCCGTCTTCATCGGCCCGGTCGGACCGGCCCAGGGATTGGCCAACCCTCGGGTCTTGCGCTTGACCGCCGTCAGCCGCAGCACCCCATCCTTGACCGACACGGTCTCGGGACCGACGGCGTAGCACTGGCGCTCGTCATTGCCCCCGCCGCCGCAGTCGGCGGCGTAGGTCCATTTGGTCTCGTCCAGCCGGTCGCCGTCGAACTCGTCCGACCACACCAGCTTCCAGCCATCCCGGGCATGGGCCGGGACCGAGGTCAGCAGCAACAGGGTCGCGGCGGCGATCGTCTTGAAGCTCATGCGGCCATCTAGACCGCCCGGCGCCGAAACCCCAAGCGTCAGCGCGGCGAATGCTCCAGCTGGCCCCAGCCCGCGTCCAGCCACGCCGGCGCCAGCCGCCGCGCGCCCGAGGCGCTGAGATGGTCGTCGTCGAAATAGATCGGCCGGCCGTCCAGCATCGCCGCGCAGCGCCCGCTCCGGCACAGGGTCTCGGACGGGAACACCGCCGCCACGCCCTCGCGATCCTGGATGGCGGCGCGGATCTCGTCCTCGGCCGGACCGGCGCGCGACAGCGGCAGGTCGGCGGCGACGCTGGCGCAGACCTCGGGCCGGCCGCCCACCTGCCGGACCTGGGCCAGGCATTCCGGCGCGCCCAGGGTCAGCTCCGGGAACGGCCCGACGATCAGCACCCGGACGTGCGGATTGCGCCGCTTGATCGCGTCCAGCGTGGCCTTCAGCGACGCGGTCAGCGACGGCCTGTAACCCGGCCGCCCCGCCGCCTCGACGCTCACGCGGGGCGAGTTGACGTCGTAGAACGGCGGCGCGCCGCGATAGAGCGGCCAGCGACCGGACAGGATCACCAGCTTCAGCCGCCTGTCCGAGGCGATCCGGGCCAGGGCTTGGTCGGCGGTCGGGGCGCAGTCCAAAGCGAAGCGCGCGGTGATCCGGACCTTCAGGCCCACCATCGGCGGACAGCCGCTGCGCGCCGTCTCTCGCACGCTCCAGCCGCGCCGCTCGGCCCAGGCGACCACGCCCGGCGTCAGGGCGTCGGCGTGGGAGTCGCCCCAGACCATGACGTCCTCGCCCGGCGCGGTCAGCCCGGCCCCGAACCCGCATTCGTCGCCCTGGCCGTGCTCCTCCAGGCAGGCCTCGCGGGCCGGATTGACGTCGGTCTCCTCCAGGTCGGCCAGGGCCTTGGCGGCGGGCGACAGCCGTCCCGGCAGGCCGTGACTAAAGAACAGCAGGGCGCCCACGGCGATCGGCGCGAGCAGCGGTAGGAGCATCACACCCAGGCGCCGCCAGGGGCGCTCCACCGATCCCCGCCGGAACGGCTGCTCGACGAAACGCCAGGTCAGGACCGCCAGCGCCAGGGACAGGGCGACGAGGCCCAGCCGCTGGGGCACATTCAGCGGCTGCTGGGCGATGTCGGCGGCCAGGACCAGCAGCGGCCAGTGCCAGAGGTACAAGGAATAGGAGATCCGCCCCAGGCCGACGACCGGCCCGAGACGCAGTGGGGCCGCGCCGGGCGCCGCGCCCGTTCCGCTCCAGATCAGCAGCGCCGCCCCCAGGCAGGCCGGAACCGCCGACAGGCCGGGAAAGGCGCTGGTCTCGTTCAGCAGCGCCAGGCTGCCGACGATCATCAGCCCGCCGATGACGCCGGCCAGGTTGGCCGTACCGCGGGTCTCGGGCGGCCGCGCCAGGCCCAGGGCCAGGACGCCGCCGGCCAGGAACTCCCAGGCTCGCGTTGGCAGGCCGAAGAACGCCCAGACCGCCGTACCGCGCCCGACCATGACCTGGGCCAGCAGCAGCGATCCCAGCAGCAGGACCAGCGCCAGGCCGGGCCGGAGGGCGCGCCAGCGCCTAAGCGACAGCAGCGCGATCAGGGCCGGCCAGACCAGGTAGAACTGCTCCTCGACGCTCAGCGACCACAGGTGCAGCAGCGGGTTCTGCTGCGGTCCCGGCGCGAAATAGCCGGGGGTCTGGGCGAACAGGATATTGGCCAGGAACAGCCCCGAGGCCGCCGTCGCCGCGCCGGTCTGGGCCAGCAGCCTGGGCATCTCGATCCAGGCGGCCAGGGCGGCCGTGGCCAGCACCACCAGGACATAGGCCGGCACGATCCGCCGCGCCCGGCGCAGGTAGAAGCCGCCCCACGAGAACGTCCCCGCGTCCCGCGCCTGGGCGATCAGCCGGGTGATCAGATAGCCCGAGATGACGAAGAACACGTCCACGCCCACGAAGCCGCCGGGCAGCAGGGTCGGAAAGGCGTGGTGGATGACGATGGCCGCCACCGCCACGGCCCGCAGGCCGTCGATGTCGAGCCGATAGCCCGGTTGGATGGTCATGCCGCCCCTCGAATTACATCCGTAATCAGGTGAGCCGGGCGACGTGGCGTCGTCAAGGGCGATAATTACGTCCGTAAACTTTGATGATTCTTCCCCGCCTCGCCGAAGCGGCCTAAACAGCGGCCATGCGGTCCGGACCCGACATGATGCTGGAGCTGGCCTGCGGACAGGGGCCTGTCTGCGGGGTGGACGAGGCCGGGCGCGGCCCGTGGGCCGGACCGGTCAGCGCCGGCGCGGTGATCCTGGATCCCGACCGCGTGCCCAAGGGGCTGAACGACTCCAAGAAACTCTCGGCCAAAGCCCGCGCGGCCCTGGAGGAGGAGATCAAGGCCGTCGCCATCGCCTGGTGCGTCGGCATGGCCTCGATCGAGGAGATCGCGCAGCTCAACATCCTGCACGCCGCCGGCCTGGCCATGCGCCGGGCGGTCGAGGGCCTGCACGTGACGCCGGCCTTCGCCCTGGTCGACGGCAACTACGCCTTCAAGCTGCCGTGCGCGGTCAAGACCGTGGTCAAGGGCGACGCCCTGTCGTGCTCGATCGCCGCCGCCTCGATCCTGGCCAAGGAGGCCCGCGACCGGATCATGGTCGAGATGGACGCGGTCTATCCCGGCTACGGCTTCGCCGGTCACAAGGGCTATCACGCGCCGATCCATGTCGAGGGCCTGCGGCGTCTCGGCCCCTCGCCCATCCATCGCCTGGGCTGGGCCCCGGTGAAGGCCGCGCTCGCGGGCGAACTGGTCCTGAACGAAGAGCTAGATCTTTGATCGATCACAAGTTTTGAGTCCGATCAGACTCAAATAGTCGCTCCCGGGTCGAGTTAACCCGCCGGTAACCACGTCCATACACACCGCGTTTACCAGTAAGACTCATGATTCCGCTCTATTTCTTGAGGATCGGGACCATGAAGTTCGGGCCGGAAACCATCATCCTGGGCGATTGCATCGAGCAGATGAACGCCCTGCCGGAGAAGTCGGTCGACCTGATCTTCGCCGATCCGCCCTACAATCTGCAGCTGGGCGGCGACCTGCTGCGTCCCGACAATTCCAAGGTCGACGCGGTCGACGACCACTGGGACCAGTTCGAGAGCTTCGCCGCCTACGACAAGTTCACCCGCGAGTGGCTGAAGGCCGCCCGCCGCGTCCTGAAGGACGACGGCGCGATCTGGGTGATCGGCAGCTATCACAACATCTTCCGCGTCGGCGTCGCCATCCAGGACCTGGGCTTCTGGATCCTGAACGACATCGTCTGGCGCAAGTCCAACCCGATGCCCAACTTCAAGGGCACCCGCTTCGCCAACGCCCACGAGACCCTGATCTGGGCCTCCAAGAGCCAGAACGCAAAGCGCTACACCTTCAACTACGACGCCCTGAAGATGGCCAATGACGAGGTGCAGATGCGCTCGGACTGGACCATCCCGCTGTGCACCGGCGAGGAGCGCATCAAGGGCGCCGACGGCCAGAAGGCGCACCCGACCCAGAAGCCCGAAGCCCTGCTCTACCGCGTCATCCTGTCGACCACGAAGCCGGGCGACGTGATCCTGGACCCGTTCTTCGGCGTCGGCACCACCGGCGCGGCCGCCAAGCGCCTGGGCCGCAAGTTCATCGGCATCGAGCGCGAGGCCGAGTACCTAGCCCACGCCAAGGAACGCATCGCCAAGGTCGTGCCGATCGCGCCGGAAGACCTGGACGTCATGGGCTCGAAGAAGGCCGAGCCGCGCGTACCGTTCGGCACCATCGTCGAGGCCGGCCTGCTGTCGCCGGGCGACACCCTCTACTGCGCCAAGGGCTCGCACATGGCCAAGGTGCGTCCGGACGGCTCGATCACGGTCGGCGACCTGTCGGGCTCGATCCACAAGATCGGCGCCCTGGTCCAGTCGGCCCCGGCCTGCAACGGCTGGACCTACTGGCACTTCAAGACCGACGCCGGCCTGGCCCCCATCGACGTGCTCCGGGCCCAGGTCCGCGCGGGGATGAACTAGACCCCCTCGTCGCTTTCATAGAATTCCAACGGCAAGCCGTCCGGGTCCTGGAAGAAGGTGAACCGGCGGTCGGTGTATTCGTCGATCCGCACCGGCTCGACCGCGATCCCCAGGTCCGTCAGCCGCGCGACCTCGGCGTCCAGGTCGGGCGCGGCGAACGCCAGGTGGCGCAGACCGGCGGCCTCCGGATAGCTGGGCCGAGGCGGCGGCGACGGGAACGAGAACAGCTCGATCTGGGCGTTGCCGGCGTCCAGGTCGCATTTCCAGGAAGCCCGCGCCTCCCGATAGACCTCGCGGATCACCCGGAAGCCCAGGACCTCGACATAGAACCGCCGGGACCGGTCGTAGTCCGAGCAGATGATCGCGACATGGTGGATGCGGGGCATGGTCCTGCCTATCAGATCAGCCGCTCGGCCGCCCGCGCCGCCTTCAGGAACACGCTGGGCAGGGCGGAGAGCCCTTCGCGAGGGGTCCAGACGAAGTCGGCGCGGTCCTCGTCCGCCCGCGCCACGAACACCCGCAGGGTGAGGGAGAAGTGCGTGAAGACGTGCTCCACCGCCCCGAAGTCTCGCCAAGGGGCCGGGACCGGGGCGGCGACCACGGCTTCGGCGTCCGAGAACGGCTCGGCCCGCCAGTCGCTGGTCGGCAGGCCCAGCATGCCGCCCAGCAGGCCCTTGGGCGGACGGCGGACCAGGGCCAGGTCGTCGCCGCGCGTCAGGACATAGGCGACGCCGTGGCGGCGCGGGCGATCGGCCTTCCTGGTCTTTCTCGGATAGGTCTCCGGCGCGCCCGTGGCGTAGGCTGCGCACCAGGTCGCGATCGGGCAGCGGTCGCACAGCGGGGCCTTGGGCTTGCAGACCGTGGCCCCCAGGTCCATCAGCGCCTGGGCCCAGTCGCCGGGGCGTTCGTCGCCGACCAGCTCGCCAGCCAGGGCCTTCAGCTCGGGCTTGGCGTCGGGCAGCGGCGCCTCGACGGCGAACAGCCGCGCCATCACCCGCTCGACATTGCCATCGACCACATTGGCGGCGCGGTCGAAGGCGATGGCCGCGACGGCGGCGGCGGTGTAGGCGCCTACGCCCGGCAGGGCCCGCAGGCCCTCCTCGGTGTCCGGAAACACCCCGCCGTGCTCGCCGGCCACCGCGCGGGCGCAGGCCAGCAGGTTGCGGGCCCGGGCGTAGTAGCCCAGCCCGGCCCAGGCGGCCATCAGCTCGCCGTCCTCGACGGCCGCCAGGTCCGACACCGTCGGCCACCGCTGGGTGAAGCCGATGAAATAGGGCGTGGCGTGCGGCACGGTGGTCTGCTGCAGCATCACCTCCGACAGCCAGACGCGGTAGGGATCGCCGCGCACGCCGGCGCGGCGGTCGGCGGGCGAGACGCGCCAGGCCAGGTCGCGGGCCTGGCGGTCGTACCAGGCCAGCAGGGCCGCGCGGAGCGCTTCCCGGTCAGGAGGAGAACTGGCTTTCATGTCCCTCGCCTACCGCGAAGACCGGGCGTCGTGCTAGCCTTCGTCCATGCGCCGCCCCCTGCCCACGCCGGAAGAAGCCCTCGCGATCCTGCGCAAGAAGCGTACGCGCCCCCAGTTCCGCTCGCCGCCGCCCGCCGGCAAGAACCTGGCGCCGCTGCTGAAGGAGCTCGAGGAGCGGTTCGGCAAGGGCCCGGCCGTCCTGCAGGCCCGCTGGCGCGAGATCGTCGGCGACACCCTGGCCCGCCGCACCGAGCCCGTCCGCATCATCAAGGGCCGCAACGGCGAAGGCGGCGCGCTGGAGCTGCGCGTCGACGGCCCGGTCGCCTCGCTGATCCAGCACCAGGCCCCGCAGATCACCGCGCGCCTGGACATGCTGCTGGGCAAGGGCGTGGTCACCCGCCTGCGCATCGTCCAGGGCCCCGTGAAGGCCGCCGCCGCGCCGGTCGCCCAGCGTTCGCGCCGCAAGCCGCCGCTGGACGCCGCCCTCGAGAAGCAACTGGCCGACAGCCTGGCCGAGCAGCCCGAGGGCAAGCTGAAACAGGCGCTGCTGAAGCTGGGTCGCGGGGTGCTGCAGTCGGAGCGCTGAGCCGGTTGACAAGCGCGGCGCGCTCAAGCTCTTGAGCCGTCACGGTTGCGCCTCTTTCACGCCCTAGCGAGAATCGGGCTTAACTTCCCAATCGACCGCCGAAGGGCCAATTCATGCGTTCGCTGATCACCCGCCTCACCCTCGTCGCCGCCCTCGCGGCCAGCCTCGCCGCGTGCGGTCCCAAGGGGGCCAAGGTCACCGCCGAGGACATGAGCATGGGCAACCCCAGCGCCAAGGTCACGGTGGTCGAGTACGCCTCGGTCGCCTGCCCGCACTGCGCCAAGTGGAACGCCGAGGTCTTCCCGGCCTTCAAGGCCAAGTACATCGACACCGGCAAGATCAACTACGTCGCCCGCGAGGCCCTGACCGGCGAGCCGACCCTGGCCAACGCCGGCGCCATGCTGGCCCGCTGCGCCGGCAAGGATAAGTACTTCCAGGTGACCGACGCCCTCTACAAGGCCCAGACCAGCATCTTCCAGACCGGCGACATCCGGGGCGAGCTGCTGATCATCGCCCGGTCGGCCGGCATGAGCGAGGACCAGTTCAACAGCTGCCTCAGCGACGAGAACGCCGCCAAGTCGGCCGAGCGCATCGAAAAGCAGATGAAGGCCGACAAGATCCAGGGCACGCCCACCTTCATCGTCAACGGCAAGAAGGTCGGCGGCGAAGAAGGCGGCGAAGCCACCCTGGCCCAGTTGGACGCCGCCATCGCGGAAGCCTCGAAGTAATGACCCTGGACCGGCGCGCGCTGATCGTTTCCGGCCTGGCTGTGGCGGCCAGCGCCTCGGCTGCGCGCGCCGCGACGCTGCCGCCGGTTCCCGGCGAGATGGTGCTGGGCTCGCCCAAGGCGCCGGTGCAGCTGGTGGTCTACGCCTCGGCCAGCTGTCCGCACTGCGCCCACTGGTGGACGACCGTGCAGCCGCAGGTCCGCAAGGCCTATGTCGACACCGGCAAGGTGCGCCTGGTCTTCCGCGAATTCCTGACCCCGCCGGAAGAGTTCGCGGCGGCCGGCTTCATCCTGTCGCGCCGCGTGCCGGGCAAATACTTCGACGTGCTGACCACGGTCTTCCAGAAGCAGAAAGAGATCTACGACAGCGGCCAGCTCTATGAAGGGCTGGAGGCGATCGCCAAGCAGTACGGACTGACCGCCGACCAGTTCAAGGCGGCCATGAACGACGCCGCCGCCCTGAAGGCGGTCAACGACCGCAACGCCAAGGCGATCGACGACGGCGTCGAGGGCACGCCGACCTTCTTCGTCAACGGCGCGCCGATCACCGGCGAGATCGACTTCGCCGCCATGTCCAAGGCCTTCGCCACCGCGGCGAAGGGCTAAAGGACCGAGGGGACCGCCTCCGTGCAGTTCCAGCGCCTCCGCCTCTCGGGCTTCAAGTCCTTCGTCGAACCGACCGAGTTTCGGATCGAGCCCGGGCTGACGGGCATCGTCGGCCCGAACGGCTGCGGAAAGTCCAACCTGCTGGAAGCCCTGCGCTGGGTGATGGGGGCCAACTCGGCAAAGGCCATGCGGGCCGGGGGCATGGACGACGTGATCTTCGCCGGCAGCGGCGCGCGCCCGCCGCGCAACCACGCCGACGTCGCCCTGACCATCGACAACGCCGACCGCACCGCGCCGGCCCAGTTCAACGACGATCCGGTGCTGGAGGTCGTGCGCCGCATCGATCGCGGGGCCGGCTCGACCTACAAGATCAACGGCCGCGAAGTGCGGGCCCGCGACGTCCAGCTGTTGTTCGCCGACGCCTCGACGGGCGCCAACTCGCCGGCCCTGGTCCGTCAGGGCCAGATCAGCGAGCTGATCGGCGCCAAGCCGCAGAACCGCCGCCGCATCCTGGAAGAGGCCGCCGGGGTCTCGGGCCTGCACACCCGTCGCCACGAGGCCGAGCTGCGCCTGCGCGCCGCCGAGGCCAATCTTTCCCGTCTGGAAGACGTGGCCCGAGAACTTGAAACCGCCCTGAACCGCCTGCGCCGCGAAGCCCGCCAGGCCGAGAAGTACAAGCGGCTGTCGTCCGAGATCCGCGCCGTGCAGGGGGCCGTGCTCTACGCCCGCTGGACCGAGGCCCGCGACACCCTGGAGCGCACCCAGCGCGAGGCCACCGAGGCGGCCCGCCTGGTCGAGGAGACCGCCCGCGCCAGCGCCGCGGCCCAGGTGGCGATCACCGAGGCCGAGGCCGCCATGCCGCCCCTGCGCGAGGAGGCGACCATCGCCCAGGCCATCCTGGGCCAGCTGGCCATCCAGAAGGACCGCGCCGAACGCGAGGCCGAGGCGGCCGCCGCCGAGTTCGAGCGGCTGAAGAACGACCTGGCCCGCATCGACGCCGACCTGGCCCGCGAGCGCCAGGCCAAGGAAGACGCCGCCGCCGCCCTGACCCGCATCGACGCCGAGCTCGCGGAGGTCCGCGCCCTGGTCGCCGCCGCGCCGGAGCGGGGTCCCGAGCTGGAAGCCGCCGCCAAGACCGCCGAGGCCGCGCGCGCCGCCGCCGAGACGCAGGTCGAGCAACTGGCCGCCCGCGTGGCCGCCGAGGACGCCCAAGGCCGCGCCGCCGCCACCCGCCTGTCCGAGGCCGAGGCCCGCGCCAACCGCACCAATCGCGCCCTCGACCAGGCCAAGGCCGAGCGGGCCGCCGTCGGTCCCGAGGTCGACCCGGCCGCCGCCGACGCCCGCCAGCGCTTCGCCAACGCCGAGGCCGCCCTGGCCGCCGCCCGCGCCGCGCTGGAGGAGGCCGAGGCCGAGCGCGTCAAGGCCGCCGAGCAGGAGGCCCAAGCCCGCCAGCTGGCGCGCAATGTCGAGGACCAGCTGGGCCGCCTGCGTACGGAAGCCCGAGGCCTGGCCCAGCTGACCGCGCCGCGCGGCAAGAGCGGCCACGCCCCGGCCCTGGACAGCGTCGCTCCCGACAAGGGCTACGGCGCGGCCCTGGCGGCGGCGCTGGGCGACGACCTGGACGCGGC
>Ga0075369_10000276_pt1 | contig 15341 bp, 14 predicted proteins | sample EndMethybrTD3034_FD_71400 | JGI IMG/M metagenome (GOLD analysis project Ga0075369, IMG submission 71400) | Populus endosphere microbial communities from Tennessee, USA - Endosphere MetaG P. TD hybrid TD303-4 | ecosystem: Host-associated > Plants > Roots > Endosphere | place: USA: Tennessee...
ATGGTGCTGGAGCGCAACCCCGACTACTGGAACAAGGGCAAGCCCAACCTCGACCGCGTCGTCCTGCGGCCCTTGCCCGACGCCCAGTCGCGCTTCGCCAGCCTGGCCTCCGGCGAGACCGACGTGGTGTGGGCCGACGAGTACGAGGCCGACAACATCGCCCGCGCGCGCAAGAACAACGCGATGCAGGTGCTCGAGTATGTCGGCTCGGGCGCCGGCGTCGCCGCCATCAACACCAAGGTGCCGCCGCTCGACGACGTGCGCGTGCGCCAGGCGCTGGTCATGGGGCTCGATAAGAAGAAGATATCGCAGGCGCTCACCAATGGCCTGGCCCGTCCGGCGAGCAACCCCTACGGCGAGGGCTCGTGGGTCAAGTGCAAGGACGACGGCGCCCTGCCGACCGATCCCAAGAAGGCCGCCGAGATGATCAAGGAGTACGGCAAGCCGGTGCAGTTCAAGATGCTGTTCACGGCGACGCCGCGCGGTCGCGCCACGTCCCAGGTCTACCAGCAGCTGTGGAAGCAGATCGGCGTCGACATGGAGATCGAGCAGGTCGACCAGGCGACCTTCCCGCCACGCGCCTTCCAGCGCAAGTTCGACATCATCGGCTGGCGCATCGTCGACTTCCCCGATCCCGACGTGCAGATGTTCGCCAACTTCTACTCGAAGAGCCCGCTCAACCTCGCCAACTACTCCAACCCCGAACTCGACAAGCTCCTGGAGCAATCGCGCGTCACGCCGGACGAGGGCAAGCGCACCGAGGCCTACTGCGCCATCAGCCGCCTGCTCAACAAGGAAGCGACCTGGTTCTGGGTCTTCCAGAACACCTACTACGCCATGGCCAAGGCCAAGGTGAAGGGCATCCCCAAGCTGTACGGCGGCGTCATCGACGTCTCCGACGCGTGGGTGGAGTAACAGTGACGACCGTCGTCCGACGGGTTTAAGCCATGGCCAAATTCCTCGGCCGGCGGCTGCTCTACCTGCTGCCGGTCCTGCTTGCCGTCACGCTGCTCACTTTCCTGGTCGCCTCGCTGCTGCCGGGCGATCTCGCGACGACGATCCTGGGCGACCAGGCGACGCCCGAGAAGGTCGCCGCCCTGCGCGCCGAGATGGGCCTCGATCTGCCGATCTGGCAGCGCTACGGCATCTGGCTGTGGGGCGTGCTGCACGGCGATCTCGGCCGCTCCTTCCGCACCGGCGAGACCGTATGGGCCGCCGTGACCGCCCGCCTGCCGGTGTCGCTCGAGCTCATGGTCATCGGCGTCGTGCTGTCGCTGGTGATCGCCATCCCGCTCGCCATCCTGTGCGCGGTGAAGAGCGGCACCGCTCTCGACCGCTTCTTCACCGGCCTCGCCTTCGGCAAGCTGTCGCTGCCCAACTACATGGTGGCGATCCTGCTGATCTACCTGTTCGCCGTCGAGCTGAACTGGCTGCCGGCGACCGGCTGGGTGCCCTTTGCCGAGGATCCGCTGGCCAACCTCAGGAGCTTCATCCTGCCGGCGGTGACGCTCGCCTTCGCCGAATGGCCGGTGCTGATGCGCGTGCTGCGCTCCGACATGATCGCCACCCTGCAGGAAGACTACATCGCCATGGCCAAGGCCAAGGGCTTGCGGCCGGCGCGCATCCTGCTGGTCCATGCGCTGAAGCCCAGCTCGCTCACCCTGGTGACGGTGGCCGGCATCAACATCGGTCGCCTGATCGGCGGCGCGCTGATCGTCGAGACCATCTTCGCCCTGCCGGGCATCGGCCGCCTGCTGGTCGGCGCCATCTACGCCCGCGACTTCATCATCCTGCAGGGCGTGGTGCTGTTCGTGGCCGCGGGCTTCGTGGTGGTGAACTTCATCGTCGACATGCTCTACGCCGTGCTCGATCCGAGGATCCGCCATGGCCGTGCTTGAGCTCGAACGCGATGTCGCGACCGAGGCACCGGTGCGCCGCCCGCGCCGCGTCGGCGTGCTGTTCATCGGCTCCGTCGCCTGGATCGTGCTGATCGGCCTCTCCGCCATCTTCGCCGAGTGGCTGCCGATCCAGAGCCCGACCGACATGGACCTTCTGGCCAAGCGGGCTCCGCTGTTCAGCCCCGGCCATATCCTCGGCACCGACCATCTCGGCCGCGACGAGCTCTCGCGCCTGATCTACGGCGGCCGCGTGTCGCTCCTGGTCGGGCTTCTGGCGCCGGTGATCGGCGTCATCATCGGCGGCTGCCTCGGCATGGTGGCGGGCTACTTCCGCGGCCGGCTGGAGACCTTCGCCGTCGGTGGCGTCGACGTGCTGCTGGCCTTTCCGCCGCTGGTCTTCGTGCTGGCGGTGACCGCCTTCATGGGCCAGTCGGTCGCCAACATCACCATCGTGATCGGCGTTCTGGGCATTCCCGCCTTCACCCGCGTCGCCCGCGCCGTGACGCTCACCTTGAGCGAGCGCGAGTTCGTCACCGCTGCCCGGGCGCTCGGCGCCACGCACAGCCGCATCCTGATCCGCGAGCTGCTGCCCAACGTGGCGCTGCCGCTGCTCGCCTTCTTCCTGCTGGCGGTCGCCGTCACCATCGTCGTCGAGGGCGCGCTCTCGTTCCTCGGCCTCGGCGTGCCGCCGCCGACCGCGAGCTGGGGCAGCATGATCGGCGAGGGCCGCGAGAACCTCGACATCGCGCCCTGGCTCGCCTTCCTGCCGGCCGGCTTCATGTTCCTCACCGTGCTCGCCTTCAACGTCATCGGCGACACGCTGCGCGCATTGACTGACCCACGTCCGGGGGCGCTGTGAGCGCTCCGCTTCTGTCGGTCGAGGGCATCACCGTCGACCTGCCGACTCCGCGCGGTCCCCTGCGCGCTGTCGACGGCGTCGATCTCACTCTGGCGCCCGGCAGCACGCTCGGCATCGTGGGCGAGTCGGGCTGTGGCAAGACCATGCTGTCGCGCGCCGTCCTGCAGCTGCTGCCCAAGCGCGCCAAGCTCGGCGGCCGCATCATGTTCGCCGGCCGCGACCTGGTGACGTTGCAGCCCGAGGAGCTGCGCCGCCTGCGCGGGCCCGAGCTCGCCGTCGTGTTCCAGGATCCGATGACCTCGCTCAACCCGGTGCTCACCATCGGCACGCAGATCGTCGAGACCCTGCAGGCCCATCTCGGCATGGACACCGTCACCGCCATGCGCCGCGGCGTCGAGCTTCTGGCCGCGGTCGGCATCCCCGCACCCGAGCAACGCCTGCGCCAGTACCCGCACCAGCTCTCCGGCGGCATGCGCCAGCGCGTGGCCATCGCCATCGCGCTCAGCTGCGAGCCCAAGCTCCTGATCGCCGACGAGCCGACGACGGCGCTCGACGTCACGGTGCAGGCGCAGATCCTCGACCTTCTGGCGCGCGAGCAGCAGCGCCGCCACATGGCGATGATCCTGATCACCCACGATCTCGGCGTCGTCGCCGGCCGCACCGACGAGGTCGCGGTGATGTATGCCGGCCGCGTCGTCGAGCGCGCGCCGACGCCCAAGCTCTTCACGCGCATGCGCATGCCCTACACCGAGGCGCTGCTGGCCGCGATCCCCAAGCTCGATTCGCCGCCGCACACGCCGTTGCCTGCCATCGCCGGCCGGCCACCTGACCAGACGCGGCCCTTGAAAGGTTGCTCGTTCGAGCCGCGCTGCCGCTACGCCGACGATCACTGCCGCTCCGCCAAGCCGCCGCTCGCCGATCCCGAACGCGCCGGTGGCCTCTTCGCCTGCTGGCATCCGCTATGACCGCGCCGCTGCTCTCCGTCAGGAACCTGGTCGTCGAATATCCGGTCGCCGGCAAGACGCTGTCGGCCGTGGCCGATGTCAGCCTGGAGGTCGGCAAGGGCGAGACGTTGGGCCTGGTGGGCGAATCGGGCTGTGGCAAGTCGACCCTGGGCCGCGCCGTGCTGCAGTTGCGCCGGCCGACCGCGGGCAAGGTGGTGTTCGACGGCACCGAGCTCACCGGGCTCGCGGCCGAGAAGATGCGCCTGATGCGCCGGCGCCTGCAGTTGATCTTCCAGGACCCGATCGCCTCGCTCAATCCGCGCCGCACCATCGGCGACATCGTCGCCGAGCCGTTGATCATCGCCGGTGTGAGCGACAAGGCCGAGCGCGACCGCCGCGTGCGCGAGGTGCTGACCGCCGTCGGCCTCGATGCCGACCTGGTGTCGGGCCGCCTGCCGCACGAGTTCTCCGGCGGCCAGTGCCAGCGCGTCTGCATCGCGCGCGCGCTGATCCTCGAGCCCGAGCTGGTGATCTGCGACGAGCCGGTGTCGGCGCTCGACGTCTCGATCCGCGCCCAGATCCTGAATCTGCTCGAGGACATGAAGCGGCGCTATGGGCTGACCTTGCTGTTCATCGCCCACGACCTTGCCGTGGTGAAGGCGGTCAGCGACCGCATCGCCGTCATGTATCTCGGCAAGTTGTGCGAGGTCGGCCCGACCGAGAAGCTGTTCGCGCAGCCGGCGCATCCCTACACCGCGTTGCTGCTCGACGCGATCCCGGTGCCCGACCCCTCGGTGAAGCCCGCCACCAACCTCTCGGTCGGCGAGCCGCCGTCGCCCTTGGCGCCGCCCTCGGGCTGCCGCTTCCGCACCCGCTGCCCGCGCGCCGACGCAGTCTGCGCCGAGGTCGTGCCGTCGCTCCGCGAGATCGCCGACGGCCAGTTCGCCGCCTGCCATCATCCGCTCGTCTGAAGCGGCTTGCGCATGGTCTGCAATAGCGGCAGCCTGCAGCCAACAAGGAAACGTGAGGGGGTGGAGCGGGTGAGCCATGTCGCACCCATGCGCGCGCTCAATCGGCCCAAGCCGACGGTCGACGTCGAGCGGCGCGCCGACGGCACCGTGATTCTTTCCGCCGGCCGCACGCTGCCCGCCGACCTGCCGCTGGTCATCGACCTTTTGCAGCGCGCCGCCGAGCGCCGCCCCAACGTCACCTTTCTAGCCGAGCGACGCGGCCCCAATCGCGCCTGGCAACGCCTGACCTACGCCGAGGCCTGGGCGCGCACCGGCGCCATCGCCTCGTGGCTGATCGCGCAAGGCTTCGGACCGGACGGCAAGCCCATCGCCATCCTCAGCGACAACAGCCTCGAGAACGCCCTGCTGGTGTTCGGCGCCCTGCGCGCCGGCGCGCTTTTAGCGCCGATCTCGCCCAACTACTCGCTGTCCGGCGACTTCACGCGCCTCGACCACGCGCTGTCGGTCGTCGAGCCCGGCCTGGTCTTCGCCCAAGACTGCACGCGCTACGCCGCGGCCCTCGACCGCACGCAGGCGCGCGTGGTCACGGTCGACGGCAAGCGCGGCCTAGCCTTTGGTGCGCTGGCGAGCTGCTCGATCGATGCCTCGGTGTCCGAGCGGCGCCTGCACATCACCGCCGACACGCCGGCCAAGATCCTGTTCACCTCGGGCTCGACGGGACTCCCAAAGGGCGTGCTCAACACCCACGGCAATCTCGCGTCGGCGGCGGAGATGAACCGCTCGCTGGGCGAGCCGCTCGACGAGAACCGCATCGGCGTGTCGCTCGACTGGCTGCCCTGGCATCACGCCTGGGGCGGCAACTCCAACCTCAACGGCACCATCCGTTCCGCCGGCTCCTTATATATAGACGGCGGCCGCCCCCTGCCGGGCCGCTTCCAGGAGACGCTGGAGAACCTGCGCGAGCTCTCGCCGTCCAGCTTCGCGACCGTCCCCGCCGCTTACCCGTTGCTGCTCGAGGCGCTGGAGCGCGACGAGGACCTCCGGACCAGGTTCTTCAAGAACCTGCGCGGCCTGGGCTACGGTGGCGCACTGCTGCCGCAGGAGAGCTTCGATCGCCTGCAGGGCCTGGCCGCCAGCCAGCTCGGCGAGCGCCTGCCCTTCAGCTGCGGCTGGGGCATGACCGAGACGACCAGCGTCGGCCTCATGGTCTACTGGAACGTCGACCGCTCCGGCCTTTTGGGCCTGCCGCCGCCCAGCGCGGTCGCCAAGCTGGTGCCGGCGGGTGACCGCTACGAGCTGCGCGTGAAGGGCCCGCACGTCATGGCGGGCTACTACGGCGATGCCGCAGGGACCGAAGCCGCGTTCGACGAGGAAGGCTTCTTCAAGACAGGCGACGCCGCGCGCTGGGTCGACGAGGGCAATCCCGTGGCCGGCATCGCCTTCGCCGGCCGCCTGTCGGAGGAGTTCAAGCTCGCCTCCGGCACCTGGGTGCGCGCCACGACCCTACGCACGCAGCTGATCGACGCGTTGCAGCCCTACGTGCGCGACCTGGTGATCGCGGCGCCCGATCGTCCGTTCCTTGGCGCGTTGGTGTGGCTCGATGCGACGGCGTGCAGCGATGCCGGTGGTCCGTCGGTGTGGAAGCCCGCGTTGGCGCGCCTGCTGGCTGCCTTCAACGGCCGGTCGGGTGGCACCAGCAACCGCGTGCAGCGGCTGCTGGTGCTCGACGAACCGCCATCGGTGGTCGCGGGCGAGGTGACCGACAAGCGCTCGCTCAACACCCGCCGCGTGCTCGAACGCCGATCGGCGGACGTGGCGCGGCTCTATGCCGAGCCCGTCGATCCCGACGTCATCCTCTCGGGGGCGGGCTGATGCAGGCCTACATCATCCGCCGTCTGCTGGCGATGATCCCGACACTGCTGTTCGCCAGCTTGATCGTGTTCATCACCGTGCGGCTGATCCCGGGCGACATCATCGACCTGATGTTGTCGTCCAACGACATCGGCGCCGACAAGAAGAGCCGCGCCCAGCTCGAGGCGGCGCTCGGCCTCGACCAGCCGATGTTCTCGCAATACTTTCGATGGCTGGGCGCTATCCTGTTCGAGGGCAGCCTGGGCAAGTCGCTGTGGCAGAACACGTCGGTGATGGAAGAGGTGCTGCATCGCCTGCCCATCACCTTCGAGCTCGGCCTCATGGCGCTGGTGGTGGCGCTGCTGGTCGGCATTCCGATCGGTGTCTACTCGGCGGTGCGCCAGGACACGGTCGGCGACTACGTCACGCGCTCCTTCGCCATCCTGGCGCTGGCGCTGCCCGGCTTCTGGGTCGGCACGCTGGTGATGGTGTTCCCGTCGATCTGGTGGGGCTGGTCGCCCGAGGTGAAGTACATCTCCTTCACCCAGGATCCGCTCAGGAACCTCGCGCAGATGGCGATCCCGGCGCTGATCCTGGGCAAGGCGTTCTCGGCGGTGGTGATGAGACTCACCCGTACCATGATGCTGGAGGTGATGCGCCAGGATTACATCCGCACCGCGCTGGCCAAGGGGCTGGCCACACGCACCACCATCCTGCGCCACGCGCTGCGCAACGCCCTGATCCCGGTCGTCACCCTGGTCGGCCTGCAGGCGCCGGTGCTGGTGGGCGGCGCCGTCATCATGGAGCAGATCTTCGTCATCCCCGGCATGGGCCTGCTGCTCTTGGAGGCGGTGAGCACGCGCGACTATCCCATCATCACCGGCGTGTTCCTGATCGTCGGCGTGGCCGTGGTGGTGATCAACCTCCTGGTCGATCTCAGCTACGGGCTGCTCGATCCCAAGGTGAGGTACCGCTGATGGTCGCCGTCGCCGAGGTCGTCCGTGTACCGCGCCGCCGCCGGCTTCCCGGCAGCGGCACGCTCGTCTTCATCGGCCGCCTGTTCCGCGACAAGCCGCTGGGCGCCTTCGGCTTCGTGATCTGCGTGCTCTTTCTTTTTGCCGGCATCTTCGCCGACGTCCTGGCGCCCTACGGCTATAACCAGATCAACCCGATCAACCGCCTGAAGCCGCCGTCTGAAAAATTCTGGCTGGGCACCGACAATCTCGGCCGCGACATGCTCTCGCGCTGCCTCTACGGCGCGCAGCTCTCGGTGATCATCGGGCTCTCGGCCGCGGCGCTCGCCACCGTGGTGTCGGTCCTGATCGGCATCGTCTCGGGCTATCTCGGCGGCAAGTTCGACATGATCATGCAGCGCTTCGTCGATGCCTGGATGAGCTTCCCCGACCTCATCATCCTGATCGTGGTGGTGTCGGTGGTGGGCCCGGGCATGGGACCGGTGATCGTGCTGCTCGGCCTGCTCTACGGCATCGGCGGCAGTCGCATCATCCGCGGCGCCGTGCTGTCGGTGCGCGAGAACGCCTATGTCCATGCCGCGCAGTCGACCGGCGCCTCGATGCCGCGCATCCTGTGGAGGCATATTCTGCCGAATGTCATGGCGCCGGTGATCGTGCTCTTCACCACGCGCGTCGGCGCGGTGATCCTGGCCGAATCGGGCCTGGCGTTCCTGGGGCTCGGCGTGCCGCCGCCGGCGCCGACCTGGGGCGGCATGCTGTCGGGCTCGGGCCGCTCCTACATGTACATGGCGCCGTGGCTCGCACTGGCGCCCGGCCTCTGCATCACCATCGTGGTCTACGCCATCAACGTATTCGGCGACGCACTGCGCGACCTGTTGGATCCGCGCATGAGAGGGAGCCGATAAGAAACGGGGAAAGGGAGGAGTGACATGAGGACTTTGAGAGGGGCATTGCTCGCCGGCGCCATGATGATGGCGGCGGGCGGGGTGTCGGCGGAGAACGGCGAGAAGCCGCAGTACGGCGGCCAGCTCGAGATCGGGACGGTCTATGTGACGATCTCGGCGCTGTCGTGGGATCCGGCTGACTTCAACTGGAAGCTCAACCACGACACCGGCCTGTTCTACGAGCAGCTGTTCGCCGGCGACATGTCCAAGAGCAAGAAGGCGGGCGGGCCCTACAACTACATCCCCGACGCCTGGCTGCCGATCGATTCCATCCGTGGCGAGCTGATCGAGAGCTGGGAATGGAAGCAGGACCCGCTGCGCGTCGAGATGAAGGTGCGCAAGGGCGTCATGTATCCCGAGAAGCCGGGCGTGATGAAGAAGCGCGAGTTCACCTCCGACGACATCCTCTTCACCTTCAACCGGCTGAAGAACAGCCCCAAGAAGCTGCTGGGCTACTTCGACCATGTCGACAAGGTCGAGACGCCGGACAGCCACACCATCGTCTTCTACATGAAGCACTACTTCGCCGAATGGGATTACCAGTTCGGCTGGGGCTACTACTCGGCGATCCATCCGAAGGAAGTGGCCGACGCCGGCGCCAGCAACTGGAAGAACGTCAACGGCACCGGCCCCTACATGCTGCAGGACTTCGTCGCCGGCAACTCCAACGTCTATGTCAAGAACCCCGACTACTGGGACAAGGAGAAGATCGGCGGCCAGGAATACAAGCTGCCGTTCGTCGACAAGATCACCTATCGCACCATCAAGGACGAGGCGACCTACATCACGGCGCTACGCACCGGCAAGCTCGACATGCTGGAGACGATCCGCTGGCAGAACGTCGACTCGCTGAAGAAGAGCGCGCCGCAGCTGCAGTGGAACCGCTGGCTGAACCAGTCGGGCACCTTCATGGCGATGCGCGTCGATGTCGACGGGCCGTTCAAGGACATCCGCGTGCGCCGCGCGCTGAACTACGCGGTCAACAAGCAGGAGATCGTGCAGGCGTACTACAACGGCAACGCCGAGCTGTTCTCCTACCCGCAGCATCCCGACTATGTCGGGTACTTCGAGCCGCTCGATAAGCAGCCGGCCTCGGTGCAGGAGCTCTTCAAGTACGACCCGGCGAAGGCGAAGAAGCTTCTGGCCGAGGCGGGCTTCCCCAAGGGCTTCACCACCAAGGTGCAGGTCTGCTCGTGCAATCCCGACCACATGGACCTGCTGCCTCTGGTGGCGGGCTACCTCGAGCAGGTCGGCGTGAAGCTGGAAATCCAGCCGATGGAGTACGGCGCCTTCCTGTCGGCGATGACGACCCGCAACATGACGCCGGCCTACTTCATGAACAACGGCCATACCAACCCGATCACCACCATCCGCAAGAGCTTCGGCACCAAGCAGACGTGGAATCCCTCGGGTTGGTCGGATCCCGAGTATGACAAGAAGATCGAGGTGATCTACCGCGAGCCCGACGAGAGCAAGCGGCAGGCGATGCTGCGCGAGCTCACCACCGAGATTTTAGACAAGGCGCCCTACATCTGGCTGCCGACGCCTTACTACTATGCGGCCTGGTGGCCGTGGGTGAAGAACTACGCCGGCGAGATGCGCGCCGGCGCGGTGCGGCCGGGCCCGATCTACGCCCGCATCTGGGTCGATCAGGAGCTGAAGAAGAAGATGGGGTACTGATGTCACCTCAGGGTGGCGCATGAGTCAGCCACTTCTCAGCGTAAAGGGCCTCTCCACCGAGTTCCGGACCGAGCGCGGCGTCGTCAAGGCGGTCGACGACGTCTCGTTCGATCTGGCGGCCGGCGAGACGCTCGCCATCGTGGGCGAGTCGGGTTCGGGCAAGAGCGTGACCGCCATGTCGATCCTGCGCCTGATCCCCAACCCGCCGGGCCGGATCTCGGCGGGCGAGGTGGTGTTCGACGGCAGGAACCTCCTGGAGATGTCGGACGCGGAGATCCGCGCGATCCGCGGCAACCGCATTGCCATGATCTTCCAGGAGCCGATGAGTTCGCTGAACCCGTCGCTGACGGTCGGCCTGCAGATTGCCGAGCCGATCAACCTGCATCGCAAGACGCCGTGGGCCGCCGCCATGGACAAGGCCGCCGAGCTTCTCGCCCGCGTGCGACTGCCCGATGCCAAGAGCCGCGTGAAGGCCTATCCGCACCAGTTCTCCGGCGGCATGCGCCAGCGCGCCATGATCGCCATGGCGCTCGCCTGTCAGCCGCAGCTCATCATCGCCGACGAACCGACGACGGCCCTCGACGTCACCGTGCAGGCGCAGATCCTCGCCCTCCTGAAGGAGGTGACGCGCGCGGCCAACTCCGCGCTCATTCTCATTACCCACGATCTCGGCGTGGTGGCGCGCTATGCCGATCGCGTCTGCGTCATGTACGGCGGCCGCATCGTCGAGGCCGGGCCGGCGCGCGAGATCTACGCCAGGCCGCGCCATCCCTACACGATCGGCCTGATGGCCTCGGTGCCGCGGCTCGACCAGGAGGCGGGGAGCCGCCTGGTGCCGATCGAGGGCTCGCCGCCCAATCTCGCCAACCTGCCGCCGGGCTGTGCCTTCGCGCCGCGCTGCCGGCGTGCCGCCGACATCTGCCGCCAACGTCCGATGCTGGTCAGAAGCACTCCCGATCATCTCTCGGCCTGTCATTTCCATGCCCAGCTCAGCGCCCATGTCGGTACCTGAGACCGTCCTCGAGGTGAGGGACCTGAAGGTCCATTTCCCGGTCATGGCGGGTGCCGTGGTGCGCAAGCAGGTCGGCAGCGTGAAGGCGGTCGACGGCGTGTCGTTCAACGTACGCCGCGGCGAGACCTTGGGCCTGGTGGGCGAGTCCGGGTGTGGCAAGAGCACGACCGGGCTCGCCATCCTGAGGATGATCGACATCACCTCGGGCGAGGTGATGTTCGAGGGCGAGGACATCTCGGCTTACGACCGGTCCCGCATGCGCCCGATCCGGCGGCGCATGCAGATGGTCTACCAGGACCCGTTCGGCTCGCTGAACCCGCGCATGAAGGTGTCGGAGATCGTGGGCGAGCCGCTCGAGGTCCACGGCCTTGCCGGCGATCGCGCCGCCTACGATGCGCGCGTCGCCGCGCTGCTCGACATGGTGGGCCTGCTGCCCGACATGGCCGACCGCTATCCGCACGAATTTTCCGGCGGCCAGCGCCAGAGGATCGGCATCGCCCGCGCGCTGGCGCTCGAGCCGTCGCTGATCATCTGCGATGAGCCGGTGTCGGCGCTCGACGTGTCGATCCAGGCGCAGGTCGTGAACCTGTTCCAGGAGCTGCAGGAGCGGCTGGGGCTCACCTACATCTTCATCGCCCACGACCTCGCCGTGGTGCGCCACATCAGCCATCGCATCGCCGTGATGTATCTGGGCCGCATCGTCGAGATCGCGCCGCGCGGCGAGCTCTACGCCAAGCCGTTGCATCCTTATACGCAGGCCCTGCTGGCGGCGATCCCGATCCCCGATCCCGAGGTCGAGGCGACGCGGCCGCAGCAGATCATCACCGGCGAAGTGCCCTCGGCCATGCGCCCGCCGCCCGGCTGCCGGTTTCACACCCGCTGTCCCAGGGTGATGGAGGTGTGCAAGAGCCTCGACCCGCCGATGCGCGACATGGGCGGTGGCCGCGCCGTCGCCTGTCATCTATACGAGGCGTGATGCTGCGCCGCCTTCTTCTCCTCGCCCTGCTCGCCGTTCCGCTTGCGGCCTCGGCGCGCGAGCCAACCTACATCACCGCGCAGGAGCTCGACCTCGTGTCGATCCTGCCGCCGCCCATCGTCGCCGGCAGCGCGGCCGACCGCGAGCAGCTCGCTGTGGTGCTTCGGGCGCAACGCACGGCTTCGCCCGAACGCATCGAGCAGGCCAGGCGCGACGCCGACGAATCGGTCGACACCATGTTTGCCGTCGTGCTGGGCAAGGCGCTGCCGGCGTCGGCCCTGCCGGCCACCACCCGGTTGTTTGCGCGGCTAGAGGACACGGAGGATGCCGTCGTCGCCCCGACCAAGACGGCCTTCAAGCGCGTGCGCCCCTATCTCAGTGATCCGGAGATCAAGGCGCTGGTCCGGCCATCCATCACCGGCTCCTACCCGTCGGGCCACACCACGCACATCACGGCGTCGTCCATCGTCATGGGCGACATCGTTCCGGAAAAGCGCGACGCAATCTGGGAGCGCGCGCACGACTATGCGTGGAGCCGCGTGATCGCCGGCATGCACTATCCCAACGATCTCGACGGCGGCCGGCTGGCCGGCACCGCCGTCGCCGTGGCGGTGCGGAACCTCCCCGAGTTCAAGGCCGACTTCGACGCAGCGAAGCGCGAGCTGCGCCAGTACCTACAGCTTCCCTGACACGATGCGTGCGCCGAGCGCCCAGCGATGGACTTCGGACGGACCGTCGTAGATACGGAAGGCTCTCGTGTCGCGGAAGATGCGTTCGACCACGGTGTCGCGCGTCATGCCCATGCCGCCCAGGATCTGCATCGATCGATCCGCGACTCGCGCGATCGCCTCGGAGCACACGACCTTGGACATCGAGCTCTCGTTCGACGCGCGCTCGCCCTTATCGAGGAGCCACGCGGTGTGCAGGATCGAGAGTCGCGCCTGATGGATGTCCATGTGGTTGTCGGCCAGCATGAAGGAGACACCCTCGTGCTCGCCCAGCGTCTTGCCGAAGGCGACGCGCGTGCGCGCGTAGTCGGTCGCGATCTCCTGCGCGCGCACCGCCGAGCCCAGCCAGCGCATGCAGTGGCTGAGCCGCGCCGGCGCGAGGCGCACCTGGGCGTAGCGGAAGCCCTTGCCGACCTCGCCCAGCACGGCGTCGGCCGGCAGGCGCAGGTCCTTGATCTCGAGCACGGCATGGCCGCCGGTGAAGCTGGAATCGATCGTGTCCAGGGTGCGCTCGATCCTGATCGCAGGATCGGGCAGGTCGGCCAGGAACAAGGTGGCATGGCCGTCCTGCGGGCCGCCATCGACCTTGGCCATGATGATGACAAAGCCCGCGCCCTCGGCGCCGGTGATCAGCCACTTGCGGCCGTTGATCACCCATTCATTGCCGTCGAGTCGCGCCGTTGCCTGCAGCATGCCGGGATCGGAGCCCGCGCCACCGGGCTCTGTCATGGCGAAGCAGGAGCGGACCTTGCCCTCGGCCAACGGCTTCAGGAAGTGCGCGCGCTGGTCGGGTCGCGCCACAACATCCAAAAGATGGATATTGCCCTCGTCGGGCGAGGCGCAATGGATCGCCGTCGGCCCCAAAATGGAATAGCCCGCCGCCTCGAACACGAAGGCGCGCCCGACCTGGCTGAGGCCGACGCCGCCATACTCCTGGGGCACGTGCGGTGCGAACACGCCGGTAGACCGCGCGAGATCGTTCATCTCCACGCGCAGTTCGTCGGTCGGCCCATGCGGCGTCCAGCGCGGGTCCTTTTCGTACGGCACGATCCTGGTCTTGACGAAATCGGATACCCGCTGCGCAAGGTCACTCACCTCGGCCGGCGGGGCAAAGTTCAGGTCCACGATCACACACTCCCCTTTTGCGGGCGAATCTAGCAGGGGATGGCCCTGCAGAAACGCAGAGCTTGGCGAATCCTTCGCCTTGTCCCGTTCGTCTCTCCCTTGGTGAAAACCGAAAGGGGGCAGATATGAGGACGTTGGCGTTTGCGTTGACCCTGCTGCTGGCGGGCTCGGCGGCCATGGCCCAGGAGAAGAAGTACCCGCCGCTGAGCGACTACATGATGGAGCAGGGGGCCGAGATCGCCCTCGCCAGAAGCGCCGCGCCCGATAACGTCTCGGGGCCCGCCACGGTCAAGGTCCTGACCCCGCAGGGGTTCAAGGTCACGGTCGAAGGTCAGAACGGCTTCGTCTGCCTGGTCTTGCGCGGCTGGGGAGCCCCCACCTACAGCCCGCCGCCGCTTCGCGACTATGTCTATGTCGCCGACCTGCGCGCGCCGATCTGTTTCGACCAGATCTCGTCCAGGACCATGATGCCGTACTACGAGCTGCGCCATACGCTCGGGATGCAGGGCAAGGGGCCCGACGAGATCGCCCGCGGCGTCGAGGCGGCCTACGCCAAGGGCGAGCTGCCCAACGTGACCACGGCCTCGATCGCCTACATGTTCTCGGCGGACCAGTATCTCGGACCGCACCTTGGCCATGGATTCATCTACCCGCATCTGATGCTGTTCCTGCCGTACTACGACAACGCCAGGCTGGGTGGCAACGATCGGCGCAGCGGCCTGCCGTTCCTGTCGGACGACGCGGGAACGCCGTTCGCCGTGACCATCGTGCCGATGGACAAGTCGTTCGCGGTGAAAGCGAAGAAGTAGCGGACCTAGACGAAGCTCGGCCGCGTCCGCAGCGAGTTGCGGTCGAAGCCCGCGACCTTCTTGTAGCGGTCGGAGATCGCCTGCAGCTCGGCCGGCGCGATCACGTCCTCGATGCGCTCGAAGCGCTGGCCGCCCGAGCGCTGCCAGACCTCGCGCAGGATCGTGTCGGGCGGATTGTTGCGGTTGGCCAGCACGACATTGGCGGTCGCGGGACCGCGCACCGCCTCGTATTGCTGGAGCGCCTGTTCCGTCGCGCCGAGCTGCTTGATCTGTCCGGTGAGATACCGCGCATCGATGATCGACTGGCCCGCGCCGTTGGAGCCGCGCGGATACATGGGATGGGCGGCATCGCCCAGAAGTGTGATACGGCCGAAGGTCCAGCGCGGCAGCGGATCGCGATCGACCATGGGGTATTCCAGGATCTCCTCGGTGCTCTCGATCATGCTGCTGATGTCGAGCCAGTCGAATTTCAGCCCGGCGAAGGCCGGCATCATGTCGGAGAGCCGGCCGCGGCCGGCTCTCCGACATGATGCCGGCCTTCGCCGGGCTGAAATTCGACTGGCTCGACAT
>Ga0075369_10000277_pt1 | contig 15336 bp, 14 predicted proteins | sample EndMethybrTD3034_FD_71400 | JGI IMG/M metagenome (GOLD analysis project Ga0075369, IMG submission 71400) | Populus endosphere microbial communities from Tennessee, USA - Endosphere MetaG P. TD hybrid TD303-4 | ecosystem: Host-associated > Plants > Roots > Endosphere | place: USA: Tennessee...
TCCGGCAGGTAGTCGTTGACGACGGTGACTGCTGCACCGCTGATTCGGCTCGTGATGCGCGCGACGTGGTCGGCACCCATCATGCCGACGCCCAGCACGGCAATACGCAGATCTGACATGGTCTTTGAAACTCCTAGAACTTCACGGAAGGGACGCCGCACGACCCGAGGTAGCGGCGGGTGCGCTGAGCGATCGGCAGCGGCTGATCGGGATCACACGGGTACATGTCCTGCTCGACGATCGCGAACACATCGATGCCGAGCTTCTCCACCGCGTCCAAAAGCGGCGGCATCTCCGGGATACCCCGTGGCGGCTCCGTCATCGCGCCGAGCCTGACGGCCTCACCGAACGGCAGGTCCTCGGCCTCGACCTTGGCGCGCACCTCGGGATCGACCTGCTTGAGATGCAGGTACCCGATGCGGTCGGGTGCGCGGTTGATGATCGCGAGGTTGTCACCACCGCAGTAGCTGATGTGGCCGGTGTCCAGGCACAAGTTCACGTAGTCGGAGTTGGTGCCGTCCAGGAAGCGGTAGACGTTGTCTTCGGTGTCGACGTGGCTGTCGGCGTGCGGGTGGTATTGCGCTCGCACGCCGTATTTCTCGAACATCGCCTTGCCGAGGTCGTTCATGCCGCCGGTCTTCTTGCGCCACTGTTCGGTCGTGAGGTTGCGGTCCTCGAGCACTTCGCCTGTCGCCGGGTCGCGCCACATCTCGGGGATGACCACGACGTGCTTGCCGCCGACGGCTGCGGTCAACTTCGCAACGTCTTCGATCTGCTTCCACACCGCATCCCACGAATTGTCTTGGTGCAGATGCTCGAACACCGTTCCCGCGGACAGCTTCAGGTTTCGGGATGCGAGTTCGTCGGACAGCTTCTGCGGGTCGGTGGGCAGATAGCCATACGGCCCCAACTCAATCCACTGATAGCCCGAGTCGGCCACCTCGTCGAGGAAGCGCGTGTACGGCGTCTGGTTCGGGTCGTCGGGGAACCACACGCCCCACGAATCGGGTGCCGAGCCGACAAGGATGGTGCTCATTCTGATGGCCTTACGTACGGGCGCTGGACCTTCTTCCACTCTGCGTACGTCTCGTACGCGGCTTGCGTGGATTCCAGCGCGGAGGTCTGACTTACGGGAACGTCCCACCACGACTGGCTGTCCGGCGCATACACCAGCGGATCGGTCTCGACGTGGATGACGGTGGTGTGCTCGTTGGCCTTGGCCACCTTGACCGCATCGGTGAATTCAGCGGGAGTCGTCACGCGGATCACCTCCGCACCGAGGCTGGCGGCGTTGGCCGCCAGGTCGACCGGCAGCTTGTCGCCGTCGAGTCGTCCGTCCTCAGTGCGGTAGCGGTATGAGGTGCCGAATCGTTGCGAGCCCAACGACTCCGACAACGACCCGATCGACGCGAAGCCGTGGTTCTGCACCAGCACCACAATGACCTTCACGCCCTCTTGGACTGCGGTCACCAGTTCGGTCGCCATCATCAGATACGAGCCGTCGCCGACCATGATGAAGACGTCGCGGTCGGGTGCGGCCATGCGGATACCGATGCCGCCGGCTACCTCGTATCCCATGCAGGAGTAGCCGTATTCGACGTGGTAGCCCTTGCGGTCGCGGGTGCGCCAGAGCTTGTGCAGGTCGCCGGGCATGGAGCCGGCCGCGCACACGACCACATCACGGGGGTCGGACAGGGTGTTGGCGAGTCCGATCACCTGGCTCTGGTTCAGCGCGCTGCCGTCGTCCTCGACGCGGTATGCCGCCGAGACCGTCGCATCCCAGTCCTTGGCAAGTTCGGCTGTGCGCGCACGGTATTCGTCGCTCACCGAGTATTCGCTCAGCGCGTCCGACAGGGCGTCGATTGCCTCTCGCGCGTCGGCGACGACGGACAACCCGCCCTGTTTGACGGAGTCGAACGACGCGACGTTGATGTTGACGAACCGCACGGCGGGGTCGTTGAAGGCGGTGCGGGATGCGCTGGTGAAATCGCTGTAGCGAGTGCCGATCCCGATCACCACATCGGCCTCGGCCGCCAGCGCATTCGCGGCGGTCGTGCCGGTCGAACCGATCGCTCCGACCGACTGTGGATGGTCATAGCGCAGCGACCCCTTGCCGGCCTGCGTCTCCGACACCGGGATGCCGGTCTTTTCAACGAATGCCGCCAATGCGTCGTTGGCGCCGGAGTAGATGACGCCGCCGCCCGCCACGATCAACGGGCGCTTCGCGGACCGGATCACCTCGGTAGCCCTCGCGATCACCGAGCGTTCAGGCAGCGGCCGGGCGACATGCCAAGTCCGCTCGGCGAACAGCGATTCCGGCCAGTCGAACGCCTCGGCCTGAACATCCTGGGGCAGCGAAATCGTCGCCGCGCCAGTCTCAACGGGGTCGGTGAGCACCCGCATCGCGCCCAGCAGCGCGGAAGGCAACTGTTCGGGGCGCCACACCCGGTCGAAGAAGCGTGACAGCGGCTTGAACGCGTCGTTGACGGTCAGCTCACCGTCATTGGGGGCCTCGAGCTGTTGCAGGACAGGCGCGCTGGCCCGGGTGGCGAAGGTGTCCGACGGCAGCAGCAGCACAGGCAGCCGGTTGATGGTGGCCAGCGCCGCTCCGGTCAGCATGTTCGTCGAGCCAGGGCCGATGCTCGCGGTCACCGCCCACGCCTGCAGCCGGTCCTTCTGCCGTGCGTAGGCCGCTGCTGTGTGCACCATGGCTTGTTCGTTGCGGCCCAACACATATCGCAGCTTGGGCTCGTTCTCGTCGATCTCGGCCTGTAGCAGGGCTTGGCCGATGCCCGCCACATTGCCGTGGCCGAAGATGCCGAAGCAGCCTGCGAAGAACTTGGCGCGTTCGCCGTCGCGCTCAACGTATTGGTTGGCCAGGAACCGAATTGTGGCCTGGGCGACGGTGAGCCGCACGGTCGGCTCGGCGTCTGGAGTCTTGAATGCGGATACCTTGGAGACCACGTCACACTCCTCGTGAACGCAGGGGGAGCCGGGGGTCGACGTCCTGGTGGTCCCAGGTGCCGCGCAGCCAGGCGTGTTCGGGATCGTCGACGATCTTCCAGGCCCTTTCCTGGTCGGGGCCTGCCATCACATTCAGGTAGTACATGTGGTACCCGGGCGCGGCGACGGACGGCCCGTGGTAGCCATGCGGGACGAGGACGACGTCGCCGCTGCGAACCTCTTCGAGCACCTCGATAGGGCGTTCGGGTGTGCCGTACACGCGGTGATAACCGAAGCCGCGGGAATCTCCTGGCCCTGAGTCGATTTCGAAGTAGTAGATCTCCTCGAGGGCAGACTCGACCGGAGAGCTCTCGTCGTGCTTGTGCGCCGGGTAGCTCGACCAGTTGCCGCCAGGCGTGATCACCTCGCACGCGATCAGCGAGTCGGCCTCGAAGACCCCTGCGGTGCCGAAGTTGTGCACCTGGCGGCTGCAGTTGCCGGTGCCGCGAAGCTCGACGGGCACGTCAGCGGCGGCGACCCGCCGGTTGGGTAGCTGTCGCGCGGCGCGGGCGCCGCAAATCGCTAAACGGCCCTCGCCGAGCAGTGTGAAGCTGTTGTGGGTGCCGATGTAGACCATGTCGGCTGGGCCGTCGAAAACCGAGGCCCGCGGCGACAGTTCGAAGGCCTCGTTCCCGGACTCGACCGTTCCGTGGCCGGACAGCGGCAGAATCATCACCTCGGTGTCGCCGGTGCTCAACGAGAGTTCCTGCAGCGACTCCAGTTCCACCACCTTGAGGCTGGCCTCGGTCCAGCCGGCCGACTCGGGGGTGACGTCGACGGTGTACGGGGGAGTGGCGCTGCGCGCGGGGATGTAGTACTTGCTGTGCATCCTCAGGTCCTCCCCGTCGCTTCGCTCGCCCCAGCCCGCACCATCGAGACGGCGGTCGCGACCGCGGAGCTGACATCGTCGTCGGCCGGGTACAGCAGTGTGCGGCCGACGATGAGGCCGCGCACCGACGGCAGCCCGAGCGCCTTCTCCCAGCTGGCGAATGCCTCGTCGGGATCGGCGGGATCACCGCCGAGCAGCAGCGTCGGCAGCGTCGTCGACTCCATCACCCGGTCCATCTCGTCGACCACCGGCAGCTTCATCCAGGTGTACGCCGACGTCGAGCCGAGGCCCTGGCCGATGTGGATCGACTTGATCACCGCGTCGGGGGACAGGTCGTTTCGGACCTTGCCGTCGACCCGCGTCGACATGAACGGCTCGACCATGGCGACCAGCTCGTGTGATGCAAGCTCGTCGATGGCCCGCGCGCACGCCTCCAGTGTGGCGACGGTGCCGGGATCGCTGAGATCGATGCGGCACAACATCTTTCCGCCGTTCATTCTGGCTGCGGCCGTGGCCGCGGCGGTGGCCGCCGTCATCCTGTCGTCGAGCTCGAACTGCGCGCCCGCCAGGCCGCCGCGGTTCATCGACGAGAACACCACCTTGTCGTCAAGCGCGCCCAGCAGCACCAGGTCGTCGAGGATGTCGGCGGTGGCCAGCACGCCGTCCACGCCGGGGTCTGCGAGGGCGGCCCGAAGCCGGTCGAGCAGGTCGGTGCGGCTGTTCATCGCCCTGGGCCGCGAGCCCACGGCGAGTGCACCGCGGGCGGGGTGGTCGGCGGCGACGATCATGAGCCTGCCGTTGCCGCGCACGGTCGGCCGGGTGGTGCGGTTCTGCCATGCGCGGTCGATCGCGCCGGGGTCGGTCGCGCGCAGTTCGGTGATCGCCGCGTAGTCAGCACACATCGGCGCGTCGCTGCGTTTAGACATTGACGGCCTCCGCCGCGGTCTGCTCGGCAAGTTCAGCGACCTCCGCGGCCGTCGGCATCGCCGTCGAGCACTCGAGCCGCGATGCGACGATGGCGCCCGCGGCATTGGCGTAGCGAAGTGTCTTCTCAAGGGGCCACCCACGCAGCAGCCCGTGGCAGAGGCTGCCGCCGAACGCGTCACCCGCGCCGAGACCGTTGACCACGTCGACCTCGTTCGGCGCCACCATCACCGACGAGTGCCTTGTCTTGCCGAGCACACCGCGCGGGCCTTGCTTGACGATCGCGAGCTCGACGCCGAGGTCCAGCAGTGCGTCGGCGGCCTTGCGCGGGCTGTGCTCGCCGACGGCGATCTCGCACTCCTCACGGTTGCCGACCGCCACCGTCACATGCTGCAGTGCGCGTTGGACCTGCTCGGTGGCCGCGCCGGGCGACTCCCAGAACATCGGCCGGTAGTCCAGGTCGAGGACAGTGAAGGACTTGCGCTCACGCGCTTCCCAGGCGGCGAAATGTGCACTGCGACTTGGCTCCTCGGACAGCCCGGTCACCGTCGACCAGTACAGCCGGGCGGAGCGCACGGCGTCGGTGTCGATCTCGTCGGCGCGGACCTGCAGGTCTGGCGCGCTCGGACGGCGGTAGAAGTACAGCGGAAAGTTGTCCGGCGGAAAGATCTCGCAGAACGTGACCGGGGTCGGGTACTCGCCGTGGGTCGCCACGTAGCGGTTGTCGACTCCCAGGTTGGCCAGCTCGCCGCGGACGAAGCTGCCGAACGGGTCGTCGCCGACGCCGGAGATCAGCGCGGCGCGGTTACCCAACCGGGCCGCGGCCACCGTGACGTTGGCGGCGCTGCCGCCGAGAAACTTGCCGAACGTCGTGACGTCCTCCAGCCCGACACCGATCTGCAGTGGATAGATGTCGACTCCGCATCGCCCGATGGCGAGGACGTCAAATGGCTGCCTGGTACTCAATGTCAGCCTTCCGAGGGTTTCCGAGGGTTCAGGTGATCGACTCGATATCGAGAGTGCCCCGCGTCACGCGGCGCTGTCAATACTTTGTCCTGACATTCTATCTTTCGATCATGCGATGTTAGTATGCAGCTACTGCTCATCTGGTCCCAAACGATCGGAGATGACGACGTGCCTATGACGGTGGAGCTCGACAGATCCAGCCCTGTCCCTCTCTACTATCAGCTCGCTCAGGCCATCGAGGCTGCGATCCGGGACGGCGAGCTGGCGCCCGGCGACCGCTTCGAAAACGAACTGGCGCTGGCGAAACGGCTGACGTTGTCGCGTCCGACCACCAGGCGCGCCATCCAGGAGCTCGTCGACAAAGGCCTGCTGGTGCGCAAGCGGGGGGTGGGCACGCAGGTGGTGCAGAATCCCGTGCACCGTCGCGTCGAGTTGACCAGCCTGTTCGACGATCTCGCCCGCGCCGGCCAGGAGCCGACCACGCAGCTGCTCGACTACCGCGTCGGGCCGCCCGACGAAGAGGTCGCACGCGAACTCAGCCTGGCAGAGGACCGCGAGGTGGTGTCGATTCACCGGCTGCGGTGCGCCAACGGCGAGCCGCTCGCGGTGATGATCAACCATCTGCCCGCCGCGCTTGCGCCCGAACCGGACGAGCTGGAGAGCAACGGGCTGTACCAGTCGCTGCGGGCGCGCGGTGTGCACATTCGGCTGGCGCGCCAGCGCATCGGCGCCCGCGGGGCCACCCGTTCGGAGGCCAGGCTGCTCGGTGAGAAACCCAACGCGCCGTTGCTGACGATGGCGCGAACCGCGTTCGACGACTCCGGTACCGCTGTCGAGTTCGGCAATCACTGCTACCGCGCGTCGCGTTATTACTTCGACACGACGCTCGTCGACCGCTAGCACGGAATGCTCCCCTCGCGGGGAGGGCCGGTGGTGCCACGGACGACGAGCTTCGGTTCCAGGACGACGTCGGCGGGCCCGGTGCGGGTCTCCTCGAGCATTTCCACAGCCAGCTGAACAGCGTGGCGCGCGATCGCCGCGGCTTCCTGGTGAACAGTCGTCAGATCGATGCGTGGGTTATCCGACAGATGGCTGTCGTCATAGCCGATCAACGAAAGTTCCCCGGGCACTTGGACTCCCGCTCGGGTGAACACGTCGAGCAGTCCGAGCGCGCACCGGTCGTTGCCGGCCAGAACCGCGGTCGGCAGCGTGGGCTCGGCGAGCATCGCCCGGGCCGCGCCGGCCCCGGCTTCCTCGTTGTGGGCGCCGGGAATCACTTTGGCGTGGTTCGCGATGCCGAGATTGCGCATCGCCGTGCGGTAGGCGCGACGGCGGTCGGCAGATCCGGGATCCGTGCCACCGTCCACGTGGTGGATTTCGCGGTGGCCGAGTTCGACGAGGTAGCTCACCGCCTGGCGCATCCCCTTCGCATCGTCGGTGCGCACTGTCGCCAGGTTGTCAGACGTAGTGGCGAGCCGCCGTCCGACGACAACCACGGGAGCGCGCTCGGCCAGCGCTCGAAGGTATGCGATGTCTGACGTCGGGCCGAGCAGTATCAGCGCTCCGCACCGATGGCTGAGTAGCGCATCAATGGGAACCGACTCGTCGCGGTCCGGCAGGTTGGCCGACAACAGCACCTCATAGCCCAGCTGCTCTGCGGCGGGATAGACACCGGTGACCAGTTCAGCCTGAAACAGCTGGCTGACGTCCGTCAGCACCCCCAAAGTTCGGCTGCGTCCACGAGCCAGCAGGCGAGCCGCGGAATCCGGCCGGTAGCCGATCTCTTCGGCCACCGCGAGCACGCGGCGTCGGGTCCCTGCGCTGGCGCCCGGCTTGCCGTCGAGGATGAACGACACCAAGGTGCGGGAGACTCCGGCCCGGCTGGCGACGTCGGCCATCGTGGGACGACGGGACGGCCGGTCTTCGCCTGCCGGTGTGGACGCCATGGGGCTCCTCAATGTGACGGTTGACACAACTCGCTTCTAGGCCCCATAGTATCCCTAACGCGCGTTACTAACGCGCTTTAGTTCGAGACGAGTTTGAGGTTCACCAGATGAGATTGAGCCGCTTCCGCGCCAACGGCTTGCGTGGCCATCTCGCAACCCGCCTGAGCACCAACGCAATAAGGAATTGATCATGTCGACAACGAGCGAAGCGGGCCATTCGTCCGGGAAGTTCCTGACCAAGCTGACCGTGATCGCCACCCTCGGCGGATTGCTGTTCGGCTACGACACCGGAGTCATCTCCGGGGCGCTGCTGTACATGAAGGACGACCTGCATCTCAGTTCGTTCGGTGAAGCGACGGTGGTGAGCTCGCTGCTCTTCCCCGGCGCAGCTCTTGGCGCGTTGTTCGGCGGCAGGGTCGCCGACCGGCTCGGCCGCAAGCGCACCTTGCTGTTGTGCGCGTGCATCTTCCTGGTCGGTGCACTGGGCTGCGCGCTGGCGCCAAACGTTCAGATCATGGTCGCTGCCCGCATCGTCCTCGGCATCGGCGTCGGGGCGGCGTCGGTGACTTGCCCGCTGTACCTCGCGGAAATGGCGCCACCGGACAGGCGCGGCCGGATGGTCACCATCAACGAGCTGATGATCGTCACCGGTCAGATGCTGGCCTTCGCCATGAACGCGCTACTGGACCACGTCATCCACGATCCCCATGTGTGGCGGATCATGCTCGCGGTAGCCGCCGTTCCCGCCGTCGCCCTGCTTGTCGGCATGATGGCTCTGCCGGACTCACCGCGCTGGTACGGGTTGAAGGGCCGAATGATCGAGGCCCGCAGGGTACTTGGCTACAGCCTGGATGCTCGTGAGGCCGATCTGGAGTTCGATGCGATCGTCGAACATGCCGAGCGCACCCTGACGGACAAGAGCACGCCGTTCTCCGTGATCCGGGATGTCCCATGGATCCGGCGGGTGGTGCTGATCGGCTGCGGCCTCGCCATCGTGCAGCAGGCAACCGGCATCAACACCGTGAACTACTACGCGCCCACCATCCTCGAGCAGAGCGGGCTTGGCGTGAGTGCATCATTGATCGCCACCATCGCGGTCGGGGTGACGTCGGTCGTGACGACCATCATCGGCATCGTCCTGCTCGGCTTCGTCGGTCGACGGACCATGTTGCTGACCGGTTTCGCCGGCGTGGCCGGCTCGCAGCTTGCGTTGTCACTGACGTTCCTGCTGCCCGAATCCACGATGCGCAGCTACATCATCCTCGGCTGCATGGTGGTGTTCGTCGCCTTTGTGCAGATGTTCATCGGAACCTGTGTGTGGCTGCTGCTTTCGGAGATCTTCCCGCTCAGCATCCGCGGCTTCGCGATGGGCATCGCGGTGTTCGTGCTGTGGTGCACCAACGCGACGATCTCGTTCCTGTTCCCTGTACTGAACTCGGCCCTGGGTTCGACCGGGACCTTCGCGCTGTTCGTCGCGGTCAACGTCGGGTCGTGGCTGTTCGTGCGCAAGTTCGTGCCCGAGACGAAGGGCACCACCCTCGAGGAACTCGAGGACCGATTCGAAGCCCAGGGCATGGAGCGGGCAGCCGCGGCGGCTTAGGCGAACGCTGCGCGGGCTGCCAAAAGCTGGCTGCTAGAACGTAATCCGTCGGTTAGTCAACTTGCCGATACCAGGTAATTACGTAGACCACCATGCTGGACACCAGTGCGATGATGACCCACAACACAAGGGCTTGGTCGATCCACGCGCCAGGAGGCGGTGCTCCCGGCAGAATGTTGCGCAGCGGAACAATCGCGAACAGCATCGCGGCGAACCACGTCAAGAACGGCATCTGGAATTCTTTTCGCCGCGTAACCACCTGGTAGGTGGTGAATATCGCGAGGGTCGGCAGGGCGATCAGCACTAAGCAGATGCCGAGATCGAATGTGAGCGGACCGAGCGCCCTTTTCAGCGTCACCTGCACGGACTGCCCTTGGCCGGTCGAATCTGGCGATGGATCCCCTGTTTCGCTTGAAATGGACCAGCCGTCGAGAGATCCCTCTACTTCCACGCGGGCCGGAACGAAGTCGCGCTCCTCGGCAGCGCCAACCAGCACATCGGCACTGATGAACTCGGTGGTGTAGGAATCGAATGGCCAGGTGTCCGAATCACCGTTGAGGTCAAGGCTTGTGTTGAGCTCGCCCGGCGCCTCGCCCTCTTTGAAATGAAGGTCCCCCGAGGTGTTCCACGGGTACAACCGCACCGTAATGTCGCTCTTCAGCACGTCGAGACGTTCATCCACCAAGGTCTCTTGGGGTATGACGGAGACCCGGACGTCAAGCTTGCGGTCGACGGTCTTCAACGACTGCACAGTTATCAGAACGATTGTGTCGGACCTGTTTTTGAGGTCTGGCGGCTCCAACTCTTGAGATGAGGCGGAAAGCCACCAATACGCAAACAGTGATCCAAAGTAAGCGAGAAGGACGACGACGACGACGCCGACCGCGACACGTCGGTTCCGGGGTCGGCTCTCGGGTGTCGGGGTCGGGCTCGACTGATGCGTCACCCACGGGATGCTAGCGCCGGAAACTTACCTACGCGTCAATTTCTGGATAACCGATTCCTCGCAGCAACCCTTGGCGTAGCCACGCGTCAGCCCAACCGGCGCATGAGTTCGTCCGCCGCGTGTCGCCCACTGAGCAGCGCACCGTGCGCGGTGGCGGGGTTGTCGGTGCCGACAGCCTCGCCCGCGAGGTAAAGGCGGTCGCTGATCGGGTCCTGCAGCCGGGCCCGGTCCTCGAAGCTCGAGCCGGGCGCCTGGAATGAATACGACCCGAGTGCGTAGGGGTCAAGGCTCCAGTTCGAGGTCTTCACCTCGACCGGTTTGAGATCCTCCCCGAAGATTTGGCGAGCAATGGGAACCGCCGTTGTCATCAGCTGGTCGGGAGAGGCCGACTCCACTGCCCGGCCTTGCTTTCCTGCGTTGAAGGCCAACACGATCGGCCCGATCTGGGCGGGCAGCGTGAACCACTGCGCCCACATGGTGGGGTCGGTTCCCATAAATTGGTGAAAATCGCCCTCGGACTTCCACGTTCGTTGCTCGAAGCGGAAGTAACTCTTGGACAGCACGCCAAACCCGAGTGCCTCCACCGCCTGGGCGTGTCGGTCGGGAAGCGGCGGATCGAACGCGATAGCACCGGATTTCAGCACCCCAAGCGAGACGGTGACGATCGCGGCCGATCCGTCGAACGACCTATTGCCGGCGCTGACACTGACGGAGTCGCCCCGTTGAACGACGTTGGTGACCGCCGTGTTCGTGACGATGTCCAGTCCCTCGGCGAGTGCTCGTGCCAGGTTGTCGTATCCGCTGGGCAGAATGACCTGTGCTCCGGTGGTGTAGTCGCCTTCGTCGTAGTTGGTTGCGGACAGCTGGTCAGCATCGGCGGCGAATTCCTGTGCGATCTCGGTGTTGACGAACAATGCCAGCTGTAGGCGCTCAGCGGCGGAGAGATCGTCGCGGTCTGTGGCCGTGTCGACGGCGGCGGCGAGGGTTCCACCGTCAGCGTCGTCGGCGGCCCGTTCCACGAACTTGCGCCACCCGTCCTCGATTTCGTCGTTGTACTCGTTGGGCTGCACCAGCGGGTCAATGGTCGCGTGCCCCCCGACGTAATCGGTTGGGAACGTTTCAATTCCTGCCTTCTTGGCCACTTCAGTCAGGGGATTGTCCGTTGTGCCGTGAATCCATGACGCGCCCATGTCCAGCGGTACGCCCCAGTCCCTGCTGGTGAACACGCGGCCGCCGATGCGGTCGCGGGCCTCGATCACCTTCACGGGCCATCCCGCGTCGCGCAGGCTGCGCGCCGCGCCCAAGCCCGCCATCCCGGCGCCGACTATGAGGATCGGCTTGATGCCCGCTGGCGCTGTTGTGCCGCCCTGGGTACCGCCCTCCGAGTCGCACGCGGCAGCCAGCCCGGCCCCGAGCACCGTTGCGGTTGCCGCCAGGAAACCCCGGCGCGACATCGCCGACACGCCGTCAGCGTCCCATATCTCAGGCGGCCGGAAGACATTTTGCGGTAGAGCGGCGCATCAGCGCTGCCGGCGCGCCCCCAATTCATCACGAAAGAACAATCCGGCGTTCGCCGCGAATCATCAATTTCCATTTGGCTTTTGGGTCGTGATCTCCTTTGTCGCGCGCTTCATGTCGGCGCACAGGCCGCAAAAAGCAACTGAATTCTGTGCGGCCCGTGTGTGGGTGGTGGCTGCACTACGGCCCCACGTTCAGAATGACCGGCGAGGAAAGCGCAACGCGGCAAACCACAATTCGTCACCGAAGGCCGTCCACCTTTGCTATGCATATTCCGTGCAGCCCACGTCGCGCGATTCGGTAGTGATCGAACCGTCTACACCCAAACCCGCCGAACCCACGCCGGCGATAGTGCAACTCTGTAAGGCGCTCGTCGCCAACCCCGTGTTCGACATCGCGATACTGGTTGTCATCCTGATCAACGCCGCGGTTCTCGGGCTCGAAACCTACGAAAGTGTCACGGCGGGCTATCACGGACTTTTCGATGTGGCCTACAACGTCATCCTCGCGATTTACGTCGTCGAGATCCTGATCCGGTTCACGGCAACCGGATGGAATGTGCGCGCCTACATCGCCGACAGGTGGAATGTCTTCGACTTCATCGTGGTCAGCGCATCGTTCGTACCGGGGTTGCGGGCGACCGCGATGCTGCTGCGCCTGGTGCGGTTGGCGCGGATCGTGCGCGTCGTGCGATTCCTGCCCGACCTCCGACTCCTCGTCGGCGCGATCGGCCGGAGCATCCCGGGGGTGGCGTCGCTGGCCGCGGCGACGGGGTTGCTCGTCTTCATTTACGGGATGCTCGGATGGGTTCTTTTCGCCAGTCACGATCCTGTGCACTACGGGAACATCGGACAGGCGATGCTGACGATGTTCGTCATGCTCACGTTGGAGAATTTTCCGGACAATGTCGCGATGGGCCAGGAGGTCTCCCAGTGGACCATCCTGTTCTTCATCAGCTACGCGGTCATCATGAGCTTCTTGATCTTCAACCTGTTCATCGGGATTGTGCTCAGCGCTATGGAGGAGGCGCGCGCCGCCGATCGCGAGAAGCATGAACGCGACGACCTGCTGGGGCGGCTGCGGGAGGCGCGGACAGCGCTCGAGGACGCCGAGCGCGAGCTAGAGCGCACACATCGCGACGACAGGTAGACCGTCAACCGGGGGCTTGAGATGTGCGGTGAACCAGCGGCCGATGTGACGCAGCGCTGGTGAGCATCGATTACTCCAAGTAGCCACGCCCCCGCGTCTAAATCTGCGACCATGTCAATTACCGGGGTGCCAGCTAAGGGATGGAAGCCATGCTCACTCGAATTGTGCCGGTGCTGGCTGCCGGGTTCCTAGCGGTCGGATGCGGCGGTGATTCCCAGGAGAGAGCTGACACTTCCGACACCTCCGGAGCTCCGGAGTCGTCAGTGGCCGGGAAGGGCCCCGACGCGGCTCCCGTCGAAGGCGCCGGGGGGAAGATGATCGTCTCGTACGACGACGCCCAAAGCCCCGAAGCGATCAACGGGCGCAAGCTGCTGCAGGACAACAATGTGCTCGAAGACCTCGCCGCAGATATCAACCAGACGCTGAACCTGCCCTATGACATCCCACTGCACGGATCGCAATGCGACCAGGCGAACGCCTTCTGGAGTCCGGACGATAAGACCATCACCATCTGTTACGAGGACGCCGACCTGGGCCAGAAGATCTTCACCAAGGCCGGTGACCCCGATCCCGACGCGTCGGCGATCGGTTCCGAAGACGCGACCTTCTATCACGAGACCGGCCACATGGCGATCACCGTGTACGACCTGCCGGTCACCGGGCGCGAAGAGGACGTCGCCGATCAACTCGCCGCCTACATACTCCTGACACCGGGCGATAGCGGCAAAGTCGACGCGGAGTCGGTGCAGGCCGTGAAGAATTTCGCGCGGGCATTCGCCGCGTCCGCAGACGCTCGGACGGAGCTGGGCGCAGCGGATATGGCCGACGTCCACTCATTGGACCAGCAGCGCGTCTACAACCTGGAGTGCTGGATCTACGGGTCGAATCCCGAGGCAAACGCCGACATGGTCACCAGCGGCCAACTACCCGAAGACCGCGCGTCGGGTTGCCCAGATGAGTGGAAGCAGCTCGACCATGCCTGGTCGACCTTGCTTGACCCCTACTGGAAGTAGTGGATCGAGCGGATCTAGAACCGCCTCACCGATACCAATCACACCGGCGACACTCCGCTGTGACCGCCAAGCCGGCTGCGGATGTCCGCGCGCTATCCATTCTTCCCCGTACGTTTTATCGCAAAAGTTCTTTTCCGCGCGCTAAACAGCGGGGGGGCCCAGACGTTTTCCTAACGTCTAATGAGGTTAGGCCGAGTCGGTGTTGAAATCCCCGACGTTGATCGCTCCCGCGGCGATGAGGATTCCGTAAACCACGAACACGACAATGCCGAGGATCGCGCTCCACCACGCCCACTTCTTGGCACTGTCAGCGGAGCGCTGGGCTTCGGCGTAATTGCCTTGAGCCCACAAACCGGAAACCTGAGCCGATTTCACGATCGACACAATGCCGAGTGGAAGGCAGCAGAAGAGCGTTGTGAGGATCGCCCACACCAGGTGGTTGCTGGGTTGCTTTCCAACCGGCTGCTGGTAACCGCCTCCTGAAGGCGGAGGATAACTCCCGGGCGGTGGTGGTTGGGTCATTGCGTATTCCCTTCGTGAAAGGTTAGCTGGAGAAATTGCACTGGTTAGCTCGGGTAAAGCGATGTTCGCCGAAAGTCATTTGTCCCGGAAGCCTATGAATACCAAGGATTCACGTGCGGCCGGAGCGTTCGCCAAGACCTTCGATGCTCGGTAGCGATTTGTGCCGCGCCGGGTGTCGCCGTCCGGCAAGCACGTTGGATGCCGGAAGCTGAACAGAAAGCTATCGACTCTTCGCTGACCAAACTCCGTACGTTGGCCGGTCATTCAGATAGCGAGGTCAGCGTCGATGATTTCTCGATGTTTCTCGCCGCCACAGACTCCCGGTTTGGGATCGACTTCGCCGGTTCTTCTGTCAGCCTGTCGGGCACAAGTCTTTGATAGCCAAGTTCACGGCAGCGTCGGCTTGCGCGTGGCTCAGAGCAGTGGCGTTGTCGTGATACGTGGCGGACAGTTCGTCGGCGCTGGTGCCGGCGGCCAAGGCCGCGCAGACGGTATGACCGTCGGCGATCAGGCCCGCTTCGTCCCCGGTGATCCCCGCGGAATTTAGGTCTTGTATGTAGTCTGCTTCAGCGTTTGTTATCGCGTTGGCGATGGGCGCGCCGAGCATCCCGAGGGCACATATAGCAGCAGCTGCAGATAAAACTTTCAGCATTTCTTGCTTCTTTCGGTTGTGATGGGCGGGGTGCCCATAACGCCGCAATAACGTTAGAGCGCCCGAGTCGCATTTCGAAGGCAAATTGACGAATCCGTTAACTACTGGCCGATGTGCGGGGTCCCGGATGTGCACACGGACGGCACGGCCAGGGACGCAATGCCCGTCACAGGCACGAGATCTTCGCGAGTCGCGAGCTTATGGGCAGGTTACGTCAATCTCGAAAGGCTTGCTGACCTGCTGATTCGCATTGTCCGAACCAGTGGCG
>Ga0075369_10000279_pt1 | contig 15302 bp, 12 predicted proteins | sample EndMethybrTD3034_FD_71400 | JGI IMG/M metagenome (GOLD analysis project Ga0075369, IMG submission 71400) | Populus endosphere microbial communities from Tennessee, USA - Endosphere MetaG P. TD hybrid TD303-4 | ecosystem: Host-associated > Plants > Roots > Endosphere | place: USA: Tennessee...
GGCGACGCCCTTCCAGTTCGGCGCCTTCGAGCGCCAGCCGCCGCGCGTCGCCCCCACCCTGGGCCAGCATACGGATGAGATCTTGTCGGGCATACTGGGGCTTTCCGATCGCGAGATCGGCAAGCTCCACGACGACAGGGTTGTCGCCGGGCCACAGTAGTGTTGTCATCCCGGGCGCATGACGCGTTCGCTCATTCCTCGCCGCACGTTGTTCGACAACCCGACGTTCTTCGGCGCAAAGATCTCTCCGGACGGCCGCTGGATCTCCTGGCTGGCACCAGTCAATGGCGTGCTCAATGTGTGGCTGGCGCCGGCCGATGATGTGAAAGCCGGGCAGCCCGTGACGCGCACCAAGGGCCGGCCGATCAATTGGCAGGACTGGACGGCCGACGGCCGCTTCCTGATGTTCCTCAACGACGAGACCGGTGACGAGAACCACCACCTGTTCGTCGTCGATCCCGCGGACCGTTCCCTGCGCGACCTTACGCCGATCGCAAGCATCAACGCCCAGCTCAACAGGTGGTCGCCCGACGTGCCGGGCGAGGTCGCCGTCAGCATCAACGACCGGGATGCCCGTTGGCACGATCTCTATCGCATCGACCTTGCGACCGGGAAGCGCACGCTGATCTGGGAAAATACGCAGGAATTGGCGCAGATCAGGCTCGATTGGCAGTTGCGCCCCCGGCATGCGCGCAGCAATGCGCCCGACGGCGGCGCGAAGCTGTGGCGCATCGAGGGGACGGCGCTGCGGCCGTGGCTCGATGTGCCCTACGAAGACCACATGACGACCTGGGCCGGCATCTTCGATCGCGGCAACGAACGCGTGCTCTTGTTTACGAGCATGGGTCGTGAAACCGCGGCCTTTTGCTGGCAGGACTGGGCGACGGGTCATGAAACGCTCATTGCCCAACACCCCAAAGCCGATTGTTCGCACGCCGTCGTGCATCCCACGACCTATGAAATCGATGCGGTGGCGGCGAGAGCCGGCCGCCAGGAATGGATCTACGTTGCGCCCGGCATCGCAGCCGATTTCAAGCTGCTGCAGGAGCGCCTCGCCGGATTCGAGTTCGGTGTCGAGAGCCAGACGGACGACAATCGCCGCTGGATCGTCGCGGCGCACAAGGCGGAGCAGCCGGCCACCTACTTCCTCCTCGATCGCGACAAGCAGTCCCTTGTGGAGTTGTTCCGTGCCCGCCCGGCGCTCACGCCTTACCGGTTGGCGTCGATGCGCACCGTGCAGGCGAAATCGCGCGACGGGCTCGATCTCGTCTCCTACCTGACCTTGCCGGCGGACATCGACACGGAGCGGCCATCGGAACCGCTGCCGATGGTGCTCGTCGTCCATGGCGGGCCGTGGTCCCGCGACATCTACGGTTACCGCGGCGACCACCAATGGCTTGCCGATCGCGGCTATGCCGTGCTGTCGGTGAACTACCGCGGCTCGACCGGCTTCGGCAAAGCCTTCGTCGCCGCCAGCGAGAAGCAGCACGCGGCCAAGATGCACGACGACCTCATAGACATGGTCGAATGGGCGATCGGCGAGGGCATCGCCCGACGCGACAAGATTGCCATCTTCGGCGCGTCCTACGGCGGCCTTGCATCGTTCATCGGCGCCACGTTCACGCCGGACGTGTTTTGCTGCAGCGTGCCGGTCGTGGGCATCACCAACCTGCAGACGCTATTGGAGTCGATGCCGCCCTATTGGGCCGGGTTCGCCGAGTACATGTATCGCAGCTACGGCGATCCGCGCACGTCGGAGGGCCGTGCCCTGCTGGCCGAGCGCTCACCCATCCACAAGGTCGATCGCATCTGCAAGCCGATGCTGATCTTCCACGGCGCCAACGACGTGCGCTGCAAGATCGCCGAGAGCGATACGATCGTCGCGGCCATGCAGGCGAAGGGCATACCCGTCACCTATGTCGTCTACCCGGACGAGGGACACGGTTTCCAGAAACCGCCGAACCGGCTGTCCTATATCGCCATTGCCGAGGCGTTCTTCGCGCGCCATCTCGGCGGCGCGTGCGAGCCGGTTGGCCAGGACTTCGAGGGTTCCAGTCACGAGGTCCGTGCCGGCGGGGAGATGATCGGCTGACCGACCTTGTGCACTGGGCGCGTGCCGAAAAGAACAGGCATAATGGCGGCGCATGCCCTCTACCGGACCTCGCCCCGTCGCCGTCGAACTCAATGCAGTGCTGGTGGCGCTGATCGACGACGAGCCGCAGGTCCTGACCCTGGAGGACGGCGCCCTGCTGCCGTCCGGCCCGTTCGAGGGCGATCATCCGACCCTGCAGGCGGGCGTGCGCGCCTGGGTCGAGCGCCAGACCCACCATCCGCTGGGCTATGTCGAGCAGCTCTATACCTTCGCCGACCGCTACCGCGAATCGACGATGGGCTATCGCATCGTCTCGATCTCCTATCTGGGGCTGACGCGCGAGCGCGCCGCGGCCGGCCAGCACGAGCCCGGCTGGCAGAGCTTCTATCGCTACTTCCCCTGGGAGGATTGGCGCGAGGGCCAGCCCAAGGTTTTAGTGCGGGCGATCCTGCCGCGGCTGAAAGGCTGGATCGATGCCGTGGCCGACGACGCCAGGCGTCAGCGCCGGCAGAGGGTGGAAGGCAACTTCGACCTGTCCGCCTGGAACGAGGAGCTGATGCTGCAGCGCTACGAGCTGCTCTACGAGGCAGGGCTGGTGCCCGAGGCCGGCCGTCGGCGCAAGCCCGTCGCCGATCCGGTGCCGGGCGAGCCCATGCACTACGACCATCGCCGCATCCTCGCCACCGGCATCGCCCGGCTGCGCGCCAAGATCAAATACCGGCCGGTCGTGTTCGAGCTGATGCCGCCCGATTTCACCCTGGGCCAGCTTCAGCGCGCCGTCGAGGCGCTGGCCGGGCGGCCCCTGCACAAGCAGAACTTCCGCCGCCAGGTCGAGCAGCAGGGCCTCGTCGAGGAGACCGGCGCCATGACCGCCGGCACTGGCGGACGGCCGGCCAAGCTCTTCCGATTCCGACGAGAAATCGTGCTCGAACGCGCCGTCGCCGGCTCCAAGCTGCCCCTCGCGCGCTCCTAGCGAGTAGCTCTGCCCACAGGTTTTGCCCGGCTGAGCGGCAAACGGGAGCGCGTTCGTGCGACTCTGACGGAATTATCCGCAAGACATTGATGTCGTGCGCTTTCCGGCGCTGTCGGTGGCCGGACGCTGTCGCCTGAAAAGCGACAGCAACGATATTTGGCGTGCCTCGGCTCGACCGTCCCTCGGCGACGGGCGGCTTTGGTCGGGATGACGGAAATGGGACCCGGCAGGGCTGCTGCCGAACGCGATGGTATCGGATGAACGATGCATAGAGCAGAGCCGCCGGGAGGCGAGCGCGCGGCCAATATAACTGTAGTGCGATCATGAGTCAACTACGGTTCTAGTTTTTGCGCTCCATAGGGGGCTAAACGGCGCAAAAACTGTTCGGGTCGCCCATCGTGCCAGCGGTGCTGGCAATCTCCTCGGCCTCGCGCCACCTCGTCATAATCATAATCACTGTGCAGAGCTACTAGCCGATATCGGCGGATCGGCGAGCGGCGGTCTGTCGGTGCATGCACCGCTGGCGACGCTGCGGTAATCCCTGCGTAGTCGAGCGCGCTGGACTGCACCTCTAGCGGTGGTGTCCTGCCAGCAATGCTTTCAAGCGTATCAAAACCTCTATGGCGGGCCAGGAGCACATAGCGAAATGCTCACAGGGAGCACCCTTGACTCTCCTTATGCTCATACTTAGCATTTATATACTCAAACTGAGCATATAGGTGTTTCATGACCGCCATCGCACCAGCCAGCCAGCTCTACGAACGGGTGAAGTCGGTGATCCTGCCGGCCGAATGGTCGGAGTTCGCGCCCGATGTCGATGCCATCAATCGGCTGAAGCGCGACAAGAACGCCGTCATCCTGGCGCACAACTACCAGACGCCGGAGATCTTCCACGGCGTGGCCGACATCGTCGGCGACAGCCTGGCGCTCGCCCGCGAAGCCATGAAGGCCGACGCCGACGTGATTGTCCTGGCGGGCGTCCACTTCATGGCGGAGACCGCGAAGCTCCTCAATCCCGCCAAACGCGTCCTGATCCCAGACCTGCGCGCCGGTTGCTCGCTTGCCGAATCGATCACCGCTGAGGACGTGCGCCTGCTGCGCCAGCGCTGGCCCGGCGTGCCGGTCGTCACCTACGTCAACACCTCGGCGGCGGTAAAGGCCGAGAGCGACATCTGCTGCACGTCGGGTAACGCCAAGAAGATCGTCGAGAGCCTCGGTGTGCCCAAGGTGATCATGCTACCGGACGAATATCTCGCGCAGAACATCGCCAAGGAAACCAACGTCGAGATCATCACCTGGGCGGGCCACTGCGAGGTCCACGAGCGTTTCTCGGCCGCCGACGTGCGCCAGCTGCGCGCCGGCCATCCCGGTGTCGTCGTGCTCGCGCATCCGGAGTGCCCGCCCGAGGTCGTGGCCGAGGCCGATTTCGCGGGCTCGACCGCGGCAATGGCCGACTATGTCACGCGCGAGCAGCCGGGCCGCGTCGTGCTGATGACCGAGTGCTCGATGAGCGACAACATCGCCGCCCTCAACCCAGGCATCGACTTCGTGCGGCCCTGCAATCTCTGCCCGCACATGAAGCGCATCACCCTGCCCAAGATCCGCCGCGCGCTCGAGACCATGCAGCACGAAGTGACGATCGATCCCGCCGTCTCCGCCGCGGCGCGTCGCGCCGTCGAGCGCATGCTGGCGGTTCACTGAAGGAGGCGGGCATGCAGACCATGCGTTCGGAGCTTACGGGCTGCCCCGTCATCATCGGCGGCGGCCTTGCCGGGTTGATGACGGCGCTTCGCCTCGCGCCGCGGCCCGTCATCCTGCTCGCGAAGGTGCCGCTCAACGAGGGGGCGGCTTCGGCCTGGGCCCAGGGCGGCATCGCCGCCGCCGTGGGCGAGGACGACCGGCCGGCGCTTCATGCCGCCGATACGCTGGCGGCCGGAGACGGCCTCAGCGATCCCATTGTTGTCGGTCGCATCGCCGCGGCGGCGCCCGCCGCCATCATCGAGCTCGAGCGCCACGGCGTGGTGTTCGACCGCGACGAAGCCGGCCGCCTGGCGCTCGGCTTGGAGGCCGCACACGCCCGCCGCCGCATCGTCCATGTCGCGGGAGACGGTACGGGAGCTGCGATCATGCGCGCCCTGGTCGCCGCGGTGCAGGCCACACTATCGATCACGGTGATCGAGGGACTGGAAGCCCGTCGCCTGCTGGTCGACGACCGCGGCATCGCGGGTGTCCTTGCGGCCGGTCCTTCCGATGCCTGCCTGCTGCCGACCCGGCGGGTCGTGCTGGCGACCGGCGGGCTCGGCGGCCTCTATGCCCACACCACCAATCCGCTGGGCGCCATCGGTCAGGGCCTGGCGCTGGCGGCGCGAGCGGGCGCGGCGCTGGCCGACATGGAGTTCGTCCAGTTCCATCCCACGGCGCTGGACGTCGGGCTCGATCCCATGCCGCTGGTCAGCGAGGCCGTGCGCGGCGAGGGCGCCGTGCTGGTCGACGAGACCGGCGCGCGCTTCATGGCCGGCAAGGGCCGTGGCGAGCTGGAGCCGCGCGACGTCGTCTCGCGTGCCGTGGCGGCGCACATCGCAGCCGGCCATCGCGTCTTCCTCGATGCCCGGCCGGCACTTGGCGCGGACTTCGTAAAACATTTCCCCGGCATCACGGCACGATGCCGCGCCGCCGGCATCGATCCCGTGCGCCAGCCGATTCCCGTGCGGCCGGCGGTGCACTACCACATGGGCGGCGTCGCGGTGGACGCCGAGGGCCGCAGCACGATCGAGGGGCTGTGGGCCTGCGGCGAGGTGGCGGCGAGCGGTCTGCATGGCGCCAATCGCCTGGCCAGCAACTCGCTGCTCGAGGCCGTGGTCATGGCAAGCGCCGTGGCCGACAGCCTCGGCAACATCGAGCCGGCGCCGTTGCCGGCAGCGCGGCCGGTCGCTTTGCCATCGGCGCCCGATGTGAAGGCGTTGCGTGGCCCGATCAGCGAGAGGCTGGGCGTCGTGCGCGACCGTGCCGGACTGGAGCGCGTGGTCGACCATCTGCAGCCGCTTGCTTTCAAGGGCGGCAGTACCGCCGATCCGGCGCTGGTCGCCCTGATGATCGCGACGGCAGCCCTCGCGCGCGAGGAAAGCCGTGGCGGCCACTGGCGCGCCGACTTCCCGCAAACCTCGCCTGCCTGGGCGCGCCGGCTGGTCCAGCGCGTCCACGATACCGGCACCCGGCTCGTCTGCCGTGCCGTGCCGCTTTCCACTGTCCCGCAACCTCTCGTCGCCGGAGCCTGAGTCATGACGTTCTCACCCTTGCCTATCCTGATGATCGAGGCGCCGGTGCGCGCCGCCCTTTTGGAGGATCTTGGCCGCGCCGGCGACCTCACCACCGACGCCATCGTGCCCGCCACCTTGCGCGCCGAGACGGCTTTGGTGGCCCGCCAGACCGGTGTAGTTGCGGGCCTCGACGCCGCCTCGCTGGCCTTCCGTCTGGTCGATCCCGCGATCCAGGTCCGCATCGAACGGCCCGACGGCAGCCGCGTGAAGCCGGGCGACCGAATTGCCACGATCGCCGGACCGGCGCGCGGCATGCTGACCGCCGAGCGCGTGGCGTTGAATTTTCTGGGCCATCTCAGCGGCGTCGCCTCGGCGACGGCGACACTGGTCGAGGCGGTGCGCGGCCACAAGGCAGGCATCTGCTGCACGCGCAAGACCATGCCCGGCCTGCGCGCCCTGCAGAAGTACGCCGTGCGCGCCGGCGGCGGCGTCAATCATCGCTTCGGCCTGGACGACGCGGTGTTGATCAAGGACAACCACGTCGCCGCGGCGGGCGGCGTCGCGGCGGCGATCCGCGCCGCGCGAGCGGGTGTCGGCCATCTCGTCAAGATCGAGGTCGAGATCGATCGCCTCGACCAGCTCGACGAGGCAATGGCTGAGAAGGCGGATGCGGTGCTGCTCGACAATATGGGCCCCGATCTTCTCGCCGAGGCCGTGCGTCGCATCGACGGCCGGGCCATCGCCGAGGCTTCGGGCCGCATCACGCCCGCGACCGCGCCGGCCATCGCGGCGAGCGGCGTCGATCTGATCTCGGCCGGCTGGCTGACGCACAGCGCTCAGGTGCTCGATATCGGCCTGGACTGGCAGCGCTTGCGGGATGTCGACGCAAGGCTGACGGCAGCCTGACCGGTTCGGTCGGCGCCGAATCGTCGGTCATGCGAGGAGGACTATCTCCAAAGCATGACCCAGCAGACCTTTCGCCTTCCGGCGGCGGGCTCGCGCCCGTCGCTGTTCGTCCGTCGCCAGCCGCGCATCGGCGCACCGCCGGTGCTCTATGTCCACGGCGCCACTTTTCCGTCGGCCCTGTCCGTCGGCTTCGATTTCGGCGGCGGCTCGTGGCTCGACGACTGGAATGCGCGCGGCTTCGACGCCTGGGCGTTCGATTTCGCGGGCTTCGGCGAGAGCGGCCGCTATCCGGCGATGAGCGCACCGGCCGAACACTGTACGCCGCTCGGCCGCGCGCCTGAGGCGGCCGACCAGATCGCGGCGGTCCTCGCGCTGATCCGTCGGGAGACCGGCCGACCGCGTGCGTCGCTGGTCGCGCATTCCTGGGGCTCCATGCCGGCGGCGCAAGCTGCAATCGGCGAGCCTGATCGTGTCGACCGGCTGGTGCTGTTTGCCCCCATCACCTGGCGTGCCACGAAACCGGTGCTGCCCAGCCTGCCCGCGTGGAGTGACGTTACGGTCGAGGCGCAGCATGCCCGCTTCATCGAGGACGTGCCCAGGGGTCACGCGCCGGTGCTGGTCGCCTTCGACCGCTGGGCGCCGGCGTATCTTGCGAGCGACCCCGATTCGGCCAGCCGCACGCCGCCCGCCGTGCGCATCCCCAACGGCCCGCGCGCTGACAACGCCGATGCCTGGGCCGGATATCTCGCGTGGAACCCGGCCGAGCTCACGCGACCGCTCGCCATCGTGCGCGGCGCCTGGGATTCGCTCTGTACCGATGCCGACGTTGCCGGGCTGCTGGCGATGGCGACGTTGGCGCCCGAGCGGCTTGATACCAGGCTCGACGCCGGCACCCACTTGATGCATCTCGAAACCGGCCGCCACATCCTATACGAGGCCGTGGGCCGCGCTCTGAAAGGAGAGAAGCCATGATCGCCGTGATCTTCGAAGTATGGCCGGCCGACGGTCACAAGCAGACCTATCTCGACATTGCCGCCTCTCTGCGACCCGAGCTGGAGCGTATGGACGGTTTCATCAGCATCGAGCGCTTCCAGAGCCTCACCGACCAGACGAAGCTCCTGTCGCTGTCGTTCTGGCGTGACGAGGCGGCGGTCGCGGCGTGGCGTAACGTCGAGCATCATCGCGTCGCGCAGAAGCGCGGCCGCGAGGGCGTGTTCCGTGACTATCGGTTGCGCATCGCGGGCGTCGTGCGCGACTACGGCATGGCCGAGCGCGCTGAGGCTCCGCCTGATTCTCGTGACGCCAACGGATAAGCATGCGTGCTCCTACCGGCGCAAAGGGAAGCATGTAGGCCCTAGTCCAATGTTCGTTGAGGTGGGCACGGTGAGCCCCGCCGAAGCAGCGATCAAGCCGCGGGGAGAGCCGCCGCCACGACAATGTCACAGAGTGTGCATGTTTTTGATTGCTCGCGCAATAGTTGCAGTAGTACGGTTAGCGAGTAATACGACCCGACAGAGGTAGGCCATGCGGGGCCGGCTTTGGTCGTTGCGTTGCTTGGTGTGTGAGTGAGGTCCCTGCTTCTTGAAATCACTTTCGAAGAGGTCAACCATGGTCACCAAGAAAAAAGCCTCGGCGAAACAGACACCCAAGCGACCCAGTGCGAGAAAGGATGCGAAACGAGAAGCTGAGACAGCGAACCCCGCTGCAATTTCCCTAATTCCCGAGCCAGTCCGCGAATTCCTCAAGAACACATCAATTCCCAAAGGGTTCGTTAACCCAAAGCCAATCGCGCTGTCGGAGCTTCGAAAGCGCATCACCGAAACGAATCTGAGGCCCACCGTTTCGGTGGAGCAACTGTTGGCGAGTGCGAATCGCATCAAACCGGCGGAACTTCCCGTGAAGAAACTGCCGGAAGACGTCAAACAGTCTGTCCCCGCGCTGAAGCCAGGGATTCAACGGTTCCACGGCACCAAGATTCCGCTCTACTGGTTCCCGTTTCCTGGGTTGAGTTCTGCCTGTGCGGATCGCTTCGGATACATGTCGTCCCCGGCCACCCGCGCGGCAACGAAGCTGCCATTCAATGTCGCGACGCAAGCACTCCTCGGCCAACTCGGTAACATGATGGGAGACCCTGGCCGTGACCCCAATCCTGCGTCTCAAAACCCGGCTGACGCGGGCGTGTCTCCAATACCGGCAGGCTTCACTTATTTTGGTCAGTTTGTGGACCATGATATCACGTTCGACGTCTCGTCGACTCTCGATGCCAGTACCGATGCGAATACGATCAATAACATGCGAAGCCCGGCGCTCGATCTGGATTCCGTTTACGGCCGCGGGCCTGGCTTAGATCCGTTTCTCTACGATTTTCCGACGTCTGGTCCAGCCACTGCAATCAAGCTGCATAGGGGCACGAACACTCCTGTTGGCCCAGGCGGCCCCAGCAACAACGGTAACCCATCAGGCATGGTCCAGCAGACCAACTGGGATGTACCCCGCATGCAGGGTACGAATACTGCCGTGATCGGCGATCCGCGCAACGACGAGAATCTGATCATCGTGCAGTTCCAGCATGCCATGCTCCGTTTCCATAATGCCGTCGTTGATCTGCTTGTTGCCGTAGCGTTTGCGGGCGACATCTTCGCGGAGGCCAAGCGGATAGTGACCCATCACTACCAATGGGCCGTGGTGCATGACTTCCTGGAAAGGATCTGCGGAGTGGCTGCCGTGAACAACGCGATGGCGAGCGTTTCTGCTCCCGTCGGTAGCTCGTTCCGAATGCCCGTCGAGTTCGCCGTCGCTGCGTACCGCTTCGGCCACAGTATGATCCGTGATTTCTACTGGGTGAATTTCAACTTCCCGAACGCCACACTCGGACAGGTGTTTGAGTTCAATCGCAATCCACGGCTGCCAGTCTTTTCCAACTGGGTCGTTGACTTCAACGCGTTCTTTGACACTGGAGTGCCAGTACCGGTTCACAACAAGGCCAGGAAAATCGATAGCTTCATGGCCAACGGATTGGAAACGTTGCCCGGATTTTCCGGAATGATGGCGATCCTGGCAACGCGAAACCTCCGGCGCGGTCTAGCCCTCGGTCTGCCGAGCGGACAGGGCATGGCCAACTCGTTCGGGATCGCGCCAATGACCGCGGCGCAGTTGACGTCTGGGTTGCCGGCGGCTGAAGTGACTGTGCTGAATGCCAGCGGCGGTCTCCTGCTGAACAAGACGCCTCTGTGGTATTACGTCCTTCGCGAGGCTGCGGTCCTCGCCGGCGGGAATCAGTTGGGTCCGGTCGGCGGCAGGATCGTGGCGGAGACGTTTGTCAGGATTTTGAAGCGGGATGCCTCATCCTATCTGAACGTTGCCGGCGGGTTCACACCCATTCTTCCTTCATCCACGCTTGGAAACTTCACGGTGGCCGATCTCGTAACCTTCGCCGGGGTAACACAACCATAGAGATTGTGTTGCGAACGGCGCCAAGTCCTGCAAAGCCCAGCGCCTTCGCCACCCTTCAACAATCCCGCCCGTCATGTCTGCTTCGGCTCAAGAAGCGACATTCCGAGGCTGCGGACGCAGATCCGCTTCGTTCGAAAAGCAGAAACATCCGGGCTTGTGAGTACACGCCCTGGATCAGGTCGGCGCCGGAATGTTCGCCGCCTTGATCACCTTGCGCCAGCGCTCCGTCTCCGATGCCAGGCGCTTCGCATAGGCCTCAGGCGTGCCGCCGGTCGGGATGTAGCCCAGGCCGGTCAGGCGCTCGCGGACGCTCTCGACCTTCAGCGCCGCATTGATGGCGGCATTCCACGAAGCGATCACGTCGGCCGGCGTGCCGGCGGTGGTCGCGACGCCGAAATAGACGGCCGCTTCGAGCTCCGGCATGCCGAGTTCGGCAGCGGTCGGCACGCTGGAGACGTTGGCGACGCGCTTGGGTGCGCCGCAGATCAGGCCGCGCATCGTGCCTGCATTGATCTGCGCATCGACTGGCGTCGTGACATCGACGAACGCCGGGACGTGACCGGCGACGGCATCGCGCAACGCCTCGGCGGCGGCCTTGTAGGGGATGTGCTGCAGTTTGCCGTTGGTCCGGGTGCTTATGAGCTCGCCCCACAGATGGGGCAGGCCGCCGGTGCTCGACGTCGAGTAGTTGACCGGGCCGGGCTGGGCCTTCACCCATTCGAGGAACTCGGGGAACGTCTTGGCCGGGTTGCTCGCATTGACCGCCAGCACGCACGGGATGTCGGCGAGCTGGGACACTGTCGCGAGGTCCTTCTGCGGGTCGATCGCCAATTGCATGTCGAAGGCCGGCAGCAGGGCCGCGGTGGTCGTCATCAGCAGGAGGCTGTTGCCGTCGGGCTTGCTCTTGGCGACGTTCACCATGCCGACCATCGTGCCGCCGCCCGGCCGGTTCTCGACGACGATCGTCTTGCCGAGATCGCTCGCCATGCGTTCGGCGAGGACCCGCGCGGACGTGTCGGTCGAGCCGCCCGGGCCGTAGGGTACGACCAGGCGAACCGTGCCGCCCGGGCCTTGGGCGGAGGCGACGCCCGGCAGGGTGAGGGCGCCGATCGTGCCAGCGACGACGGCGCGGCGGTTGAGCATGTCGTTCCTCTTCGATGTTGCGGCGGCAACCTAGGGCTTGCGGTCGAACCGGGAAAGCAAAGCCGTTATCGAGGGATCGCCAGCCGAACGATGCCGTGCCGCGATTTTCGCGCGGCATCTGCTGGAGTCCGATGGGCGGGAGGATGAGCTTCCGGAACAGTCGCATCAAGACAGTAGACACTTTGCTTGACATGAGACGATAGTCTCATTAAAAGTCTCCCATCGCATGACGATGAGAGGCAGATCATGGCGCTCGACCGCGAGGACATGGACCGGAAGATGGATGAGCACTTCCACTTCGAGGCGACAGATGATGTCGACGGTGTCCTCAGGACGTTGTCGGCCGATGTCGAGCACGACATCGTCGGCTGGCCGACCGGGCCAACGAAGGGTCGTGGCGCGGCGCGCGGCTTCTATGAGGCGCTGTTCACCGACCTGGCCGACGGCAAGGTGGAATGCACCAAGCGACTCTACGGCGATCGCTTCCTGGTCGACGAATCGGTGTGGAGCGGACGGGCGGTCGGCCGCCCCTTCGGCCTGGAGGGGGGCAATCGCCCATTGCAGTTCCGCCTGCTGCACGTCATCGAGTTCGCAGGCGACGGCGACATCAAGCGCGAGAATGTCTGGATCGACCTCGCATCGATCCTGCAGCAGCTTTCGCCGGAGCGGGCCGGTCCCTAGCCGTGGACGGCCTCTCCGGGCGCGCCAACCAGAAGCGGCGCACGCGCAAGGACCTGCTGCAAGCGGCTGCCCAGCTCATGAAGCAGAGACGCCGACCCAGCCTCGACGAGGTGGCGGAAGCCGCGCTGGTGTCGCGCGCCACCGCCTACCGCTACTTCCCCAGCACGGAGGCCCTGCTGGCGGAAGCCTCGCTCGATGTCGTGACGCCCGACGTTACGACACTATTTGCGGGCAACGCACCGGCCGACCCGGTGGCACGATTGGAGAAGGTCGACGCCGCCCTGCACGAGATGATGCTGGCGAACGAGCCGGCGTTGCGGCTGATGCTCGCCAACTCCCTGCAGCGCGCCGCCCGCGGCGAGGTCGAGAGTGAAACGCCGCTGCGCCAGAATCGCCGCACGCCTCTGATCGAGGCCGCGCTGGAGCCGGCGCGTCGCCAGTTCAAGCCCGGCTCGCTCGACATCCTTGCCAAGGCGCTGGCACTGATCGTCGGGACCGAGGCGATGGTCGTTTTCAAGGACGTGCTGCAATTGGACGATGCGGAGGCGCGACGGGTCAAGCGCTGGGCCATCCGCGCTTTGGTCGAGGCGGCGAAGCGCTAGGCGCCGGTCGCTGCTGGACTGGCGCCATTGCCATGACATAAAGAGCGCCTTATCTCCTCCTGATGAGAGAGCCCCTCAGCGTATCCCGGCTTGCCGACATCATCGACCAGGCGCGCGGCAAGACGCCGGCTGACCTGGTGATCAAGTCGGTCGGAATCTTCGACCTGACGTCGGGCGACGTGACGGTGGGTGACATCGCGATCGCCGGCGACCGCATCGTCGGCACGCACGAGACCTACCACGGGGCCACGGAGATCGACGGGCGCGGGCTTGTCGCCGTACCGGGCTTCATCGACAGCCACGTCCATTGCGAATCGAGCCTGGTGCCGCCGCTCGAGTTCGACCGCTGCGTGGTGCCGCGCGGTACGACGACGGCAATCTGCGATCCCCACGAGATCTGCAACGTGTTGGGCGTGCCGGGCCTGAGATTCTTCCTGGAGTGCGCCGCCGTCACGGTCATGGACCTGCGCGTGCAGCTCTCGTCGTGCGTGCCGTCGACGCATCTCGAGACCTCGGGTGCGCGGCTGGAGGCGGGGGACCTGCTGCCCTTCAAGCAGCATCCCAAGGTGCTGGGGCTCGCCGAATTCATGAACGTGCCGGGCGTCCTCAACAAGGATCCGGCGGTTCTGGCCAAGCTTTCAGCCTTCTCCGACGTGCAGATCGATGGCCATTCGCCGCTGCTGTCGTCCTATGACCTCAACGCCTACATCGCCGCCGGCGTGCGCAACTGCCACGAGACGACCTCGGCCGACGAGGCGCGCGAGAAGCTCGCCAAGGGCATGCAGATCCTGGTGCGCGAAGGCACGGTGTCGAAGGATCTCGCGGCGCTGGCCGAGCTGATCACGACCGAGCGCGCGCCGTTCCTGGCGCTGTGCACCGACGATCGCAATCCACTCGACATCGCCGAGGAAGGCCATCTCGACTATCTGATCCGCTCCGCCATCGCCCGCGGCGTGCGGCCGCTCGACGCCTATCGCGCGGCGACCTGGTCGGCGGCGCGCCACTTCGGCCTGTTCGATCGCGGTCTGGTGGCGCCGGGCCAGCGCGCCGACATCGTGCTGCTGGAAGACCTCGCGACCTGCAAGGTGCATTCGGTGATCTGCCGCGGTGCGCCGGTGACGCGGGATCGCTTCAAGGCGCGGCCCGGTGTGCCGCTGGTCGGGCTCGATTCGGTGAAGCTCAAGCCCGTAACGGCGGCGACCTTCCAGATGCCGGTGGCGAGCCACGGGGCGATGCCGGTGATCGGCATCCGGCCCGGGCAGATCCTCACGGATCGGCTATCGATCGAACTGACGACGCACGACGGCGCCTTCGAGGCCGACATCGAGCGCGACATCCTGAAGGTGGCGGTGCTGGGCCGGCACAGCGACCACGGCAGCGTCGGCCATGGCTTCGTCAAGGGATTCGGCATCAACCGCGGCGCTATTGCCTCGTCGATCGGCCACGACAGCCACAATATCTGCGTCATCGGCTGTAATGACGCCGACATGGCGGCCGCGGTGAACCGCCTGATCGCCCTGCGCGGCGGTTTTGCCGCGGTGGTCGAAGGGCAGGTGACGGCCGAGCTGGCGCTGCCTATCGCCGGCCTAATGAGCGACCGGCCGTTCGAGGAGGTCGAGCATGGGCTGCGGCGGCTGCGCAATGCTGTCGTGGCGATGGGAACGACGCTGCACGAGCCGTTCCTGCAGATGGCGTTTCTTGCGCTGCCGGTGATCCCGCATCTCAAGATCACGGACAAGGGGCTGGTCGACGTCGATAAGTTCGAGTTGGTGAGTTAGCGCTTCCTCCCCAGCGAAGCTGGGGAGGTGTCGCCGTCATACGGCGACGGAGGGGTCATAAGCATCAGTGTTGGTGCTCATGACCCCTCCGCCCGCTACGCGGGCACCTCCCCATCGCGGATTCCGCGATAGGGAGGAACGCTGATCTTACCTGATCATCGCCCTGAGCTTCGACGACAGCAGGTCGGCCACCAACACCAGCACCAGGATCACGATCACGCAGGCCGCCGTGTCCTCGTAGGCGAAGAGCTTCATGGAGCTGATGAGCTCGAAGCCGATGCCGCCGGCGCCGACCATGCCGAGCACGGTCGAGACGCGGATGTTGGTCTCGAAGCGGTAGAGCACGACGCCGATCCAGGTCGGCAGGACCTGCGGCAGCACGCCGAAGACGATGCGCTGCAGGGTGCCGGCGCCGGC
>Ga0075369_10000280_pt1 | contig 15248 bp, 16 predicted proteins | sample EndMethybrTD3034_FD_71400 | JGI IMG/M metagenome (GOLD analysis project Ga0075369, IMG submission 71400) | Populus endosphere microbial communities from Tennessee, USA - Endosphere MetaG P. TD hybrid TD303-4 | ecosystem: Host-associated > Plants > Roots > Endosphere | place: USA: Tennessee...
CCGAGCAGATCATCGTCACGTCGGGCACGCAGCATGCCCTCGACCTGGTGGTGCGCGTGCTGCTGCCCGCCGGCAGCGAGGCCTGGATCGAGGATCCCGGCTATCCCCTCGCGCGCGAGGTGCTGGCCGCCGGCGGCGTCGCGACGCGGCCGGTGCGGGTCGACGCCCAGGGCATCGACGTCGCGGCCGGCATCGCCGCGGCATCGCGCGCGCGGGCGGTCTTCATCACGCCCTCGCATCAGTTCCCGACCGGGGTCGTGCTGTCGATGGCGCGCCGGCTGGACCTGATCGCCTGGGCAAGCGCCTCGAACGCCTGGATCGTCGAAGACGACTATGCCAGCGAGTTCCGCTATGGCGGCCGGCCGATCGCGGCGCTGCAGGGCCTCGATACCGCCGAGCGCACGATCTATGTCGGCACTCTCAACAAGGCGCTGTTTCCCGGCTTGCGCGCGGGCTACCTCGTGGTGCCGGAGCGGCTGCTGTCCGGCTTCGTGACCGCGCGCTACCTGATGGACCGCCAGCCGCCGGCACTGCAGCAGGAGGTACTGGCCGAATTCATCGCCCAGGGCCATCTCGCCTCGCACATCCGCCGCATGCGTGCGTGCTATCGCGACCAGCGCGACCGGCTGGTAGCCACCCTGCGCCGCCGCGCCGGCGACAGGCTGGAGGTCGAGCCGCCCGACCAGGGCATGCATCTCGTGGCCTATCTGCGCCCAGGCCAGTCCGACACGGCGATCGAGCGCGCGGCACTGGCGGATGGCGTCGTCGTTCGCGCTCTATCGCGGCTCTATGTGAAGGCGAGACCTCGGCAGGGCCTGCTGCTGGGCTTCAGCGGCTATCCGCCGGCGGCGATCGCCGGCGCCGCCGCGCGCCTCGCCGACGTCCTTCAGCGGCCGCGCTTGTTGTCGTAATCCCAGTCGAGCTCGAAGCGGTCGCCCTTTTCCTTGATGTAGGCGGCATGCGGCGGCGCGAAGTGGGCCGGCATCAGCAAAGCGCCCTGTTCGACGCAGTCGGCCAGCAAGGTGTGGCGGCTCTTGCGCGCGAGGTCGAGGTCTTCGCAGAAGCAGCTGTTCCACTTCCACAGCGGCACCTGAACGGGATTGTGCAGGGCGTCGCCGGCGAAAATCGCCCGCTTGCCGCGCGAATCGAGATCGACGCGGATCTGGCCCGGCGTGTGGCCGGGCGCGGGCTTGAGCGTCAGGCAGCCGCACATGCCGTGCTCGCCCGTCACGAACTCCGCCTTCTTGGCCTCGACGATGGGCAGCACCGAATCGTTGTAGGTGTTGACCTTGAAAGCCTCGGTGCCGGGCCGCTTGGCCTCCGCTTCCCAAAAGTCATGGTCGGTGCGCGACATCACGTACTTGGCGTTGGGAAAGGTCGGCACCCACTTGCCGTTCTCCAGCCGCGTGTTCCAGCCGACGTGATCGACGTGCAGGTGCGTGCACATCACGAAGTCGATCTCCTCGGGCTGCACACCCGCCTCGCGCAGGCGGTCGAGATATTGGGTATTCAGCATGTCGAAGCGCGGCATGCCGGGCCTGGGCTTGTGATTGCCGCTGCAGGCATCGACCAGGATCGTGTGGCTGCCCGTGCGCAACAGCCAGGAATGGATTGAGGTCATCAACCGACCGCTTTCCGGCTGGTAGTAGCTCGGCGCCAGCCAATGGCCCTCGGCGGCGAAGGTGTCGGCGTCGAACTCCGGAAAGAAGTCCTTGGCCGGAAAGCCCGGCCCCATCTGCTCCTCGATGCGCGTGACGCGGACGTCGCCGATGTGACGGTCTTGCATTTCGTTTCCTCCTTCAGCAGCCGAACACGACCTCGACTCGGCGATTGGAAATCTCCGGGATGCCTGGCCCCGTGACGACGAGCGGCTTGGAGCTGCCCAGGCTCGCGGTGACGATGCGCTGTTCCGGCACACCGAGGCCAACGAGATATTTGGCCACGGCATCGGCGCGGCGCTGGGCGACTTCCTTGTTGATGGTCTCGGGGCCGACCTTGTCGGTGTGCCCGGTGACGCAGATCTTGGCCTTCGAATTAGGCTGCAGCGCCGCCTTGATCGGCGGCGTGGGTTCTTTGACCGTGTTCGTGAGCTGGTCCTGCGCACGCTTGTTCAGCGTCACGCTGTCGGTGGCGAAGAACACCATGGTGTAGATCGGATCGGAACTCTGCAGCGCCTGCTGGTCGTCGAGGCAGGCCGCGAGTGCGACGCACATCGCGATGACGATCGGCCATGCACGGCGCCCCATCCCTATCTCCCCTTGAAGGCCGCCTTTCGTTTCTCGAGAAAGGCGCTCAATCCTTCGAAATGATCGTCGGTCGCGGCGCAGGCGGCAAGGCCTTCGGCCTCGCGATGGGAATGCTCGTCCCAGGAATTGTCGAACGAGGTGCGGATCAGGCGCTTGGCGACGCCCAGGGCAAAGGTCGGGCCGTCGGCGAGCTTGCGCGCCATCTTCTCGGTCTCGGCGGCGAGTTGGTCCTTGGCCACGATCCAGTTGAGGATGTTGTTGGCCTTTGCTTCCTCGGCAGTGAATCTTTCGCCCAGAAGGGCGATTTCCAGGGCTTTGCGCTCGCCTACGATGCGCGGCAGGAAATAGGTGGCGCCGCCGTCAGCCGACAGGCCGATATGGCGGTAGGCCAGGGTGAAGAAGGCGTCGTCCGAGGCGATCGCAAGGTCGCAGTTCAGGATCAGCGACAGGCCGAAGCCCGCGGCCGCGCCCTGCACCGAAGCCAGCACCGGCTTCTGCATGCGGCGGATCTGGTAGATCATCTGGTGCGCCTTCACTACGCGCATCTCGAAGCCGGCGAGATGGTTGGCCTTGTTCTCGGTCAGCGACTTGTGGAAGCCCTTGATGTCGCCGCCCGCCATGAAATGCGTGCCGGCGCCGCGGATCACCACGCAGCGCACCTTGGCATCCTTCTCGAACTCGGCGGTGTGCTTGATCAGGAGGTCGGTCATCTCGAACGACAGCGCGTTCAGCGATTCCGGCCGATTGAGAGTCAGCCAGCCGATGCCATCCTTGACCTCGGCGAGAACGTGGGGTGCTGACATGCGGGCGCTTCCTCGGGCTGGTGTTCCCGACCAGTCTGCCCATGCGCCTGCGAGTCGTGCAACCGCGAGTCGAGCCACGATGCGATGTCATCCCAGCCGGCGCGCGGCATCGACTTGCGGAAGAAGCCGAAATGGCCGACCGCTTCGGCGCCGAGATCGCCCGGCGACAGATGCCGCCGCTCGATGGTCGCACCCGGATAGTACGGCCGCAACGCCTCGACCGCCTCGTAGGGTGCGATCGGATCGTCGGTGAAGCTCAGCCATCGGATCGGGAAGACGACCTCGCATTGTGCGGCCGCAACGGCCCGCCCGAGGCGTCGCAAACGTAGTGGCGCGAGCGGCCCCAGCGCGCCCAACTGCGCGCGACGTTGGCCGGCAGGTTGGCGGTGCCGATCCACGCGCCGGGGAAGCGGCCGGTCAACGCGGTCAGCCCGGGATCAGAAGCCACCACAGCGCCAGCATGCGCAGGCGTCGCCGGCCGGCGGGCCGGTGGCGCCAATGGCCGCCCTGACTGGTGATCAGCACGGCGGCGCGCACCGAAGCGATGTTGTCGGCAAGTCCCAGCACCTGGCCGCCGAAGGAATGTCCGACAAGGCCGATCGGCACGCCCGGATGGAGCCGCGCCAGATGGTCGAGCATCGAGGTTGGTCGATGCTGCCCCATTGATCGATCGTTGCCGCTGCCGGTTTGTCCGATCCGCCGATGCCACGATAGTCGTAGGTCAGCACGGCGAAGCCATGGCTGGCGAGATGCGCGGCGAAGGCGCCGTAGAACTGGCGCGGGATGCCGGTACCGCCGTTCACCAGCAGGACACCACGAAGGGGCGGCGTGGCGTCGAACAGGATGGCGGCAAGCTTCACCCCGTCGCGCGCGGGAAGCATCAGGTCCATGCGCCGAGCTATCGGCTCATCGAGGCTTCACGACAAACGCAAGACGGCGCGCTCGACGTGAACAGGATTCATCCCGGGGCGCGATGCGGCGCGAACAGGATGATGGCGGCGCCGACCAGGCAGATCGACGCGCCGATCAGGTCCCAACGATCCGGCCGTATGCCTTCGACCAGCCACAACCAGACCAGGGTGGCGGCAATATAGATGCCGCCATAGGCGGCATAGGCGCGGCCCGCGGCATCGACCTCGATCAGGGTCAGCAGCCAAGCGAACAGGCCAAGCGCCAACGCGCCCGGCAGCAGCCACCACGCCGATGCCCCCAGACGCAGCCAGGCCCAGACGGCAAAGCAGCCGCCGATCTCGAGAAAGGCCGCGGCAACGTAAGCGACAAGCGACTTCATTGCCCGCTCTCGGCCAGCAGCCAGCTCCGGAGCGCGCGGATCGACGGCAGGTTGCGCTCGCGCGGCCGGCAGGCCAGCCAGATCTGGCCACGTGATTTCACGCCGGGCCCGACACGCACCAACGCGCCCGACCGGATCTCGCTGTCGATCACCGGATCGAAGGCAAGCGCGACGCCGAGCCCGTGCACTGCGGCACGCAAGGCGGCGCCCATGCCGTCGACCTGCATGCCCTTGCGACGTTCGAAGCGCTGGGCGTCGAAGCCCGCGGCCGTCGCCCAGTCGGTCCACGACGCGCCGAACGGCGACACGCGGATCAGCAGTGCGCGTCCAAGGTCGGCGGGAGCGCCGAGCTTCAGGCGACGCACCAGCGCTGGCGCCGCCACCGGCACCGTCTCCAGTTCCATGATCCGCTCGGCCGAGACGCCGGGCCACTGGCCCTCGCCGTAGCGCAGTGCCACGTCGACGAGGCCCGCCTCCATGTCGGCCATGCGCGGGCTCGCCTCGACCTGCAATTCGATCTCAGGATGGTCGGCTAAAAACCTGCCGAGACGCGGCAGCAGCCAGTGCGAGGCGAAGATCGGCACCGCCGAGACGCGCAAGCGCCGGCTGTCCGAAGACTGCCGTGCCAGCGCGCGCGCAAGATCGCCGAAGGCGTGGCCGGTGGTGGCCGCGAGCGCCGTGCCTACGGGCGACAGCACGACGCCGCGCGGCCCGCGCTCGAACAACTTGGCGCCCAGCGTGCGCTCCAGCCCGGCAATGCGATGGCTGACGGCCGACGCCGTGATGTGCAGCGCCCCGGCCGCCGCCTTGAACGAGCCGCTGCGCGCCGCAAGCTCGAAGGCCTGCAGCGCGAGCAGATCGCGGGCGGAGAGAGTTGCTTCGTCCTGCATCATCGTCTTCCGGACCGCGCGCTCGTGAAGCGCGCGGTCCGGAAAAGCATGAGATCAGAACGCCTCGGCCGGCAGGGCCATCAGGGTGGCGGCGCCCGCCTTGATCTGATGGTTGAGCGAAGTCGTCTGCGGCAGCACGCGGGCGATGTAGAAGCGCGCGGTGTTGAGCTTGGCCTCGTAGAAGGCGTTGTCGTTGCCGTTGGCCAGCCCCTTGTGGGCGGCGACGGCGATGCGGCCCCACATGAAGGTCATCGCGGTGAGCGCCATCAGGCGCAGCAGGTCGGTCGCGGCCGCCCCCGCCTCGTCGTGGTTCTTCATCGCGTGCTGCATCACGAAGAGCGCGGCATCCTGGACGCGGCCCAGCGCCTTCTCCAGCGGCTCGACGAACTCCTTCATCTTGTCGTCGGCCTTGTGCTGGGCAACGAAGCCGCTCATCTCCCCGAGCAGCCGCTGCGCCGCCTGGCCGCCCTTCATCGGCAGCTTGCGGCCGATCAGGTCGAGCGCCTGGATGCCGTTGGTGCCTTCGTAGAGCTGGGTGATGCGGGCGTCGCGCACGAACTGTTCGACGCCGTTCTCGCGGATGAAGCCGTGGCCGCCGTAGGTCTGCACCGCGAGGTTGGCGCATTCCGAGCCCATGTCGGTGAAGTGCGCCTTGATGATCGGCGTCAGCATCTGCACGAGATCGTCGGCCGCCTCGCGCTTGGCGGCGTCGGGATGGCTGTGCGCCTCGTCGATCAGCATGCCGACCCACAGCGACAGCGCGCGCGCGGCCTCGGTGAACGACTTCTGGATCATCAGCATGCGCCGCACGTCGGGGTGCACGATGATCGGATCGGCCGGCCCGTTGGCGTTCTTCGGGCCGGTCAGCGAGCGGCCCTGGATGCGATCGCGCGCATAGGCAACGGCGCTCTGGTAGGAGGTCTCGGCGATGCCCAGCCCCTGCATGCCGACGCCCAGGCGGGCGGCGTTCATCATCACGAACATCGCCGGCATGCCCTTGTTCAGCTCGCCGACCAGCCAGCCCTTGGCGCCGTCGAGGTTCATGACGCAAGTCGCGTTGGCCTTGATGCCCATCTTGTGCTCGATGGCGCCGCAGCGGATGCCGTTGCGCTCGCCGACGCTGCCGTCGTCCTTCGGAATGAACTTGGGCACCAGGAACAGAGAGATGCCCTTGGTGCCGCCCGGCGCATCCGGCAGCCGCGCCAGCACCAGGTGGAGGATGTTCTCGGCGAGATCGTGCTCGCCGGCCGAGATGAAGATCTTGGTGCCGGTGATCGAGTAGCTCCCGTCGGCCTGCAGCTCGGCCTTGGTGCGCAGCATGCCGAGATCGGTGCCGCAGTGAGGCTCGGTCAGGCACATCGTGCCCGTCCAGGTACCGTCGGTTAGCTTGGGCAGGTACTGCTTCTTGAGCGCGTCCGAACCATGGCGCGACAGCGCCTCGTAGGCGCCGTGGCTGAGGCCGGGATACATGGCGAAAGCCTGGTTCGATGCCGTGAACATCTCCTGCAGGGCGAAGCCCACCGTCGCCGGCAGCCCCTGGCCGCCGTACTCCGGATCACAGGTCACCGCCGTCCAGCCGCCTTCACGGAACATGTCGTAGGCGTGCTTGAAACCCTTGGGCGTGCGCACGACGCCGTTCTCGTAGGTGCAGCCTTCCTCGTCGCCGGTGCGGTTCAGCGGGAACAGCACGTTCTCGCAGAGCTTGGCCGCTTCCTCGAGGATGGCCTGGATGACGTCCGGCGTAGCGTCCTGATAGCCCGGCAACCTGGCAAGGCTGGAGACGTCCAAAACCTCGTTCAGGACGAAGTTGATGTCCTTGAGCGGCGCCTTGTAGACGGCCATCGATGTCTCCTTAATCGTTTTCCGGGTCGACGCCGCGCTGACGCAGCTCGGTGCTGACCTGGCTCTCCACTTCCTTGAATTCGCTGATATGCGCGTCGAGATCGCGACGCTTCTTTTCGAGGTCGGTGATGTGCAGTCGGCTGCGGCGCAGGAGCTCGCGCAACTGCTGCACGCCGGTGCGGTCGACCTGGTAGAGGTTCAGCAATTCGCGGATCTCGGCCAAGGCGAAACCCAGCCGCTTGCCGCGCAGGATCCAGCCCAGCCGGGTGCGGTCGCCGGCGCTGTACAGGCGGGTCATCCCCTGGCGGCGCGGCTTGATCAGCCCCTCATCCTCGTAGAAGCGGATGGTGCGCGGCGTGATCGCGAACTCGCGTGAAAGTTCGGCGATGCTGTAGATGCGCTGGCTGTCGCGCGTTGCGGACGAGGCGGCGACGGACATGATGGAATTGTCATAGTTGACGTTTACGTAAACGTCAATGATGCTTGACGTAAACGGAAGCTAAGGGGCCAGGGAATGGTCTAACGTCCCCCCAAGCACCGCATGCTAAATATGGGAGAGAGATACATGTCGACGAATGACCTGAAACCGGGCCTCAAGGCGGAGATCGTCACGACAGTCGACGACAGGCTGGTGGTCAAGCACATGGGCGGCGACGGCGTCCTGTCCACGCCCAACATGATCGGCCTGATGGAGCGCGCCGGCATCGAGGCCGTGCAGTCTCATCTCCCCGAGGGGCACACCACTGTCGGCTTCGAGGTGCATGTCAAACACTTCGGCGCCACGCCGAAGGGCAAGAAAGTGACGGTCCGAGCGGAGCTGCTCGAGGTCGATGGTCGCAAGCTCCGCTTCAAGGTCGAGGCGCATGACGAGGACAAGAAGGTCGGCGAAGGCACGCATCGCCGCGCCATCATCGCCATTCAGCGCAAGGAGTGATCGTTCCTCAGATCACCTTGGCCTGCCGCATGCCTTTCACCTCGTCGGCCGAGCAGCCAAGCCACTCGCCGTAGATCGCCTCGCAATCCTGGCCGAGGGTCGGCGCGCATTTCAGCGCCACCTTGGTGTCCGACATCCGGAGCGGCCAGCCCGGCACGGTGACCGTGCCGCGGATCGGATGCTCGATTTTCTGCATCATGCCGCGCGCATGCAGGTCAGGATCGTGCAGCAGCTCAAGCGTGGTCATCACCGCGCCGCAGGGGACGCCCGCGCCGGCGATGATCCTGGTCACCTCCTGCTTGGTGCGCTTGGACGTCCACTCATTGATCGCCGCATCGACGATCTCGCGATTCTTTCCGCGGGTGTTGGGGTCGGCCATGCGTGGATCGTTCAAAAGGTCCTCGCGGCCGATCGCCTTCACCAGGCGGCGCCAATGCTCCTCGTTGCCGCGCGAGGCGAAGATGTAGCAGAGGTCGTTGAGCCCTCCCGGCGCGCATGTGTAGAGCCCGCCTGGCGCCGTGCCCGGAACCGTGTTGCCGCCGCGCGGCAGTTGCTCGGTCATGCCGGCCTGGCGGCTCATCGGCGTGCGGCAATAGTTCAGCATGGCATCGCGCATGGCGATCTGGATGTGCTGGCCGCGGCCGGTCGTCATGCGTTGGTAGAGCGCCGCCAGGATGCCCATGGCAGCCAGCATGCCGGTGCCGGTATCGCCGATCGTCGGGCCCGGCCGCACCGGCGGCTGGTCGGGATGGCCGTTCACGCCCATCGTGCCGCCCATCGCCTGGGCGATCATGTCGAAGCTGAGGTAGTTCGCGTGCGGGCTCTCCGGCGCGAAGCCTTTTACCTGCACGAAGATCAGTCGCGGATTGATGGCGCTCAGCCGCGGCCAGTCGAAGCCCAGTCGCGCGAAGGTGCCGGGCGCCATGTTCTCGATCAGCACGTCGGCCTTCTCGATCATCCGCCTGATCAGCGCCTTGCCCTCCTCGCTCTTGAGGTTGGCGGTCACGCTACGCTTGTTGAGGTTGTAGTAGATGAAGTAGTGCGAATCGGCGTCGGGTCGATCGCTCGATCCCCAGCGGCCCGGCTCGCCGCGATTGGGCTCCTCGACCTTGACGACGTCGGCGCCGAGCCAGGCCAGCGCCTCGGTGCAGGACGGTCCCGCCTCGAACTGCGTGAAGTCGAGCACCTTGATGCCCTTCAGCGCCGGCTGCTGCGTTTCGGTTGCGATCTCCTGCTGCCTTACCTGATCCTGCATGGCGATCCCTCCGGTGGCGGGCCGCGCTTCGAAGGCCGCGGCCCTTTGTTGTGTCACTCCATTAACTATGCCAGGCGAACTGCTGCGCCTTGCGGGCCGAGCCCTGCGAGAGCACGACGTTGACCAGCGCGGGGCCCGGGAACTTCATCGCCTCGTCGAGGGCCGCGCGGATGTCTTTCGGATCCTTGACGAACAGGCCCTTGCCGCCAAAGGCTTCCATTACCTTGTCATAGCGCGCGCCGTAGATCAGCGCGTTGGGCTTCAGGTTGAACATCGGATTTTCCGGGATCTCCGGCATGCCGGGGCCGATACCGCCGTTGTTCAGGACGACGATCTTCACCGGCAGGTTGTAGCGAACCAGCGTCTCCATCTCCATGCCGGAGAAGCCGATCGCCGAGTCGCCCGACAGATGAACGACCGGCCGGCTGGGATCCGACACGGCGGCGGCGATGGCCTGGCCGAGGCCGACGCCCATCGTGCCGTAGGTGCCGGCATTGAGGACGGAACGGGCATTGACGCTCGGCAACTGCGTGAGGCCGATATCCATGGTGCCGGCGCCTTCGGCGCTCAGGATCGCATTCTTCGGCATCCAGGCGGCGACGTCGCGCAAGGCTCGGTAGTAGTTGGCCGGGCCCTGGTCGTCATCGACCTGCGGCTTGATCGTTGCCGCATTCTCGGTCGCCTTCTTGGTGAGCGCCTGCCGCCACGGCGTGTCCTTGGGATGGAACCACTGGCGGTTGACGAGCGCCTTGTTGAGCTGCGCCATGATGGCCTTGCCGTCGCCGACCAGCGCCACTTCCGTCGGCTTGTTGTGGCCGATCTCCTCGGGGGCGATGTCGAGCTGGATGACCTTGACGTCCTTGGCATAGCGCGGCGGCAGGCCGAAGTGGAAGATCCAGTTGAGCCGCGCGCCCATCAGGAAGATGACGTCGGCCTGCTGCAGCGCCAGCGTGCGCGCCGCCCCGGCCGACAGCGGATGGTCGTCCGGCATCACGCCCTTGCCCATCGGCGAACGCACGAACGGCACCTGCGTGCGCTCGATGAAGGCGCGGACGTCGTCCTCGGCGCGCGACCACGCCATGCCCTTGCCGAGCAGGACGAGCGGCCGTTGGGCCTTTTCGAGCAGGTTCAACGCCGCCTCGACATTCTCCGCCGGCGCCACAGAGCGCGGCGGCTCGGGCACGCGCTCGGCCTGGGCGACCTTGTCGAGGTCTGCGGTGCCCCTGATGATGTCGTCGGGCATGTCGAGATAGGTGGCGCCGGGGCGACCGTAGATCGCGTTGCGGGTCGCCATCTCGACATAGAACGGGATGCGGGCCACGCTCTCGATGCCGTGCGCGAACTTGCAGAACGGCGAGGCGATCAGCACCTGGCGCTCTTCCTGGAACGCGCCCATGCCGCCGCGATAGGTCTCCGAGGCGCCGCCGATCAGGATCATGGGCCAGCAATTCTGCTGGGCATTGGCGAGGCCCGAGAGGCCGTGCACCACGCCTGGGCCGGTGACGACGACGGCGGCACCGGGACGGCCGGTGAGATAGCCGTAGGCCGCCGCCGCGTAGGCGGCGCTCTGCTCGTTGCGCATGCCGAGGTAGGCGACGCCTTCCTTCTGCGCGGCCGCGGCGATCGCCGTGATCGGAAACCCGACGACGCCGAACAGGTGATCGATACCTTGCTGCTTGAGGCTACGCGCGATCAGGGTAGCGCCATCGACTTCGCTCATGTTTCCCCCTAGTGACCGTCTGACTTCCCGCGAGCTTAGGCGTTGATGGCAGGGTCGGGAAAGGGCCCCCACCTCGACGTGCGATACGGCCACGGGAGGGCTGGCATGCGCGCGGATGCACTTGCCACCGGCTGATCGGGGCATCGGCGGGCCAAGACGACATGCCACAAGTGGTGTAGTTGAGCAGTCGAAGCACAGAGGAAGTATCCGCAAAATGGCCATCTATCAGCTCGGCGACCTCGTCCCGGTCATCCCCGCCTCCTGCTACATCGCGCCGGAGGCGACGATCATCGGGCAGGTGACCTTGGGCGAGCGGGTGACCGTCATGCCCGGCGCCGTGATCCGCGGCGACAACGAGCCGGTCGTGATCGGCGACGACACCAACGTCCAGGAGGGCTGCGTCCTGCACAACGACCCCGGGCTGCCGCTCACGGTCGGCAAGGGCGTCACGATTGGCCACCAGGTGATGCTGCATGGCTGCACGATCGGCGACGGCACCTTGATCGGCATCCAGGCCGTGGTGCTGAACAACTCGGTGGTCGGCAAGGACTGCCTGATCGGCGCCGGCGCCGTCATCATCGAGAACAAGAACTTTCCCGACCGCTCGGTGATCTTCGGCTCGCCCGCCAAGGCGATGCGCGAGGTGAGCGAGGACAACCTGCTCCGCATGCGCTACAGCGCCGACGAATACGTCAAGCGCGGCCGCCAGTACATGAAGGACCTCAAGCGGATTGGTTAGGCCGTGATCACCTTCCTGGATCATGTGGCCGTCGCCGGCTCGACTAGCTCATACGAGACGCTGCTCGGGCGACGCGCGGCAAACGGAAGGCTGCAGACCGGCAATATCGGCATCGTGTTCGGCGCGGCCGCTGAGGCCTTGTCGTCGATGGTGTTCGCGACCAGCGCTCTCGACAAGGCAGCGCGCCTGCTCGAGCGGCGCGCGGTGCCGAGCGAGCGCTCTGATGATCAGCTTGTGCTGTCGCGCGAGGCAACGCACGGTGTGCCAATCGCCCTGATCGAACGCGCCCAACCGCCGGCACCGTCAATGCCAACCATCGACGAGGCCGCGGCGATCTCCTCCCTCGACCATATCGTCGTCCGCACGCCCAATCCCGAGCGCGCCATCGCCTTCTATGCCGGGCGGCTCGGCCTCGACCTGCGGCTCGATCGCAGCAATCCCGAGTGGGGATCGCGCCTGCTGTTCTTCCGCTGCGGCGATCTCGTGGCCGAGATCGCTCACGACCTGAAGAAGGGCGTGTCGGACGGGCCGGACCATCTGTGGGGCCTGTCGTGGCGCGCGTCGGACATCGCCAAGGTCAACGCCCGACTGAAGAATGCGGGCGTCGACGTCTCGCCGGTCCGCACCGGCCGCCGGCCCGGCACCGAGGTGTTCTCGGTCAACAGCCACACCGAGGGCGTGCCCACCATCGTGATCGGCGGGTTGAAGCATTGGTGATGCGGGCAGCGTTCCTTCTGCTTTGTCTCCTAGCCGCTGGCTGCGCCACCCAGCCGCCGACCCAGCCCGCACCGCCGCCTGCCGTGAAGAGCGCCGCCGATCTGCCGCCGCTCGGCCCCTGCCCCGCTTCGTCGTGGAAGCCCGAGGCGCCGCCGCCGACGGCCAGCGCCAAGGTCTCGATGGTGCTGCTGGCGGTCGGTGAATGGGCGCGCTTCGGCCGCCAGGTCATCGTCTATTCCACCGACCAGCCGCCCCGCACCGAGCAGCGAGGCGTCAAGGAGCGCGAGGCGCCAGAGCGCATCCACGATTATTGGGCCAGCGTCGACCGTCCCGACCGCAGCGGCCTCGACAACGTGCCGTGGTCGGCCGCCTTCATCTCCTGGGACATCGCCAGCGCCGGCGTACCGCGCGATCTCTTCTGCCCGAATTCCGTCCACACGATCTATGTCGAGCGCATGGTCGAGCGGGCACGCAAGCCGGGTGCCGCCTTCTTCGCCCGCCGGCCGTCCGAGCGGGCGCCCCGGGTCGGCGACCTTATATGCGCTTCGCGTGCGGGCAGCGGTACCACACTGGACAACCTCAATCGCGGCGCCGGCCACTGCGACATCGTGGTCGAGGTCAAGGCCGGCTGGGTAGCGGCGATCGGCGGCAATGTGGGCGACTCGGTCAGCCGCAGCGTCTTTCCACTGGACGACAATGGGTTTTTATCGCCCATATCCGGCCGTCCCGTTTTCACCGTGGTAGAAAACAGGCTGCCGTAGATAGACCTGGGTAGAGCGAGAATGTCCTGGCCGTACGACTACATCATCATCGGCGCCGGCTCCGCAGGCTGTGCCATCGCCAACCGCCTCGCCAAAGACATGGCGCTGCGCATCCTGATCATCGAAGCCGGTCCGCCGGACAACAACTTCAAGCTCAAGATGCCGGCGGGCTTCGCCAGCCTGGGCGAGAAGTCGCCGTTCAACTGGCGCTACGAGACCGTGCCGCAGAAACATTGCAACGACCGGCGCATGTACTGGCCGCGGGGCAAGACGCTGGGCGGCTCCTCGTCGATCAACGCCATGCTCTATGTGCGCGGCCACGCCTCCGACTACGACCACTGGCGCCAGCTTGGCAACGAAGGCTGGAGCTATCGCGAGGTGCTGCCTTTCTTCAAGAAGGCCGAGCACAACGAGCGCTACAACGACGAGTATCACGGCACTGAAGGGCCGTTGAACGTCGCCGAGCAGAAGGATGCGCTCGAGATCAACGACGGCTTCATCCGCGCCTGCGCCCAGGCCGGCATCCCACGCAACGACGACTTCAATGGCGCCGAGCAGTACGGCGTCGGCTACTACCAGGTAACGCAGCGCGACCAGCAGCGCTGGAGCACGGCCAGCGCCTATCTGCGGCCGGCCGTCGAGCGCAACCGCAACAACGTCCACGTCATCTCCAACGCTCTGGTCGAGCGCATCATCCTCGACCAGAACCGTGCCATGGGCGTGCGCTACGTCGTCGACGGCCGCGACGAGGTTGCGCGCTGCAGCCGCGAGATCATCCTGTCGGGCGGCGCGGTGAACTCGCCGCAGCTCCTGATGCTGTCGGGCATCGGCCCGGCCGATCACCTGGCGTCGCTCGGCATCCGGCCGTTGCACGACCTGCCGGGCGTCGGCGGCAACCTGCAGGACCATCTCGACGCGGCGATCCTGCAATACGCCAAGCCCGGGAAGACCTACGGCCGCTCGAGCAAGCTGTGGGCGCTCTATCAGTACGTCGCGAACAAGAAAGGCCCCGGCACCTCGCCGATCGCCGAATCGGGCGGCTTCCTCTACACCAAGCAGGGGCTGAGCGCGCCCGACATCCAGCTGCATTTCCTGCCGGTCATGGTCGTCGATCACGGCCGCACCGAGATGCGCAAGGACGGCTACAGCCTGCATGTCTGCACCCTGCGCCCCGAGAGCCGCGGCACGATCCGCCTCAAGAGCAAGGATCCCAAGGAGCATCCGCTGATCGACGCCAACTACCTGGCCGAACGGCGCGACCTCGACACGCTGATCGACGGCGTGAAGATGGGACGAGACATCTTCGCCCAGGCCGGCTTCGACCCCTATCGCGCCGAGGAGTTCCAGCCCGGCGCGGCGGTCAAGACCGACGCCGAGCTCGAGCAGTGGATCCGCGCCCAGTGCGAGACGATCTACCACCCGGTCGGTACCTGCAAGATGGGGCCCAGCACCGATCCCATGGCGGTGGTCGACAATCGCTGCCGCGTCCATGGCCTGGTCGGATTGCGCGTGGTCGACGCCTCGGTGATGCCGACGCTGGTCGGCGGCAACACCAACGCGCCCACCATCATGATCGCCGAGCGCGTCGCGGGCTTCATGCAGGAGCCGTGATGCCTGAGGCCAACCCGGTTGCCCAGGCGAAGGCGTTGAAGTTCCTCGCCAAGAACATGGTGTTCGCCGGACTGCTCGTCGGCATCGGCATGCCCGTCCTCTTCGTGGTGCTGGGGATCCAGGTCGAAATGACGTCGTGGAGCGTCGATGTCGTCTGGCTGGTCCTGTGGGCGGTCATGATCTTCGACTTCGTCCTGGCACGAGTCTTCTGGCGGCGCGCGATGGCCCTGGAACGAGGCGTCGTGCGGTGAACGAGTACGGCCGCGCGCTCCGCAGATGGCGCCGCCTGCGCGGCGTCAAGCAGAGTCATGCGGCCGAGCTTTTGGGCGTCACCCAGGCGACGCTGTCGCGCTGGGAGCGCGGCCATCACCGTCTGACCGAGGAAGCCGAGCGCAAGCTGGCGCAGCTCCTGCGCGCGCCGCTCGATTCCGCGGGCGAT
>Ga0075369_10000282_pt1 | contig 15183 bp, 11 predicted proteins | sample EndMethybrTD3034_FD_71400 | JGI IMG/M metagenome (GOLD analysis project Ga0075369, IMG submission 71400) | Populus endosphere microbial communities from Tennessee, USA - Endosphere MetaG P. TD hybrid TD303-4 | ecosystem: Host-associated > Plants > Roots > Endosphere | place: USA: Tennessee...
GGCGACGATCGTCGCCCGACTCGGATAGGGGTCGTGGAAGAACTCCTTGTAGACCTCGTTCATGCCGGCGAAGTCGGACTTGGCTGTGATGTAGATGATCACCTGGGCAACGTCGCGCAGGGTGCCGCCGCCGGCCTCGATCGCCTGCTTGAGGTTGCTGAGCGTCTGGCGCATCTGGACCTTGATGTCGCCTTCCACCGTCTTGCCGGTGGTCTGGTCACGCGGCACCTGCACGCTGTAGATCGTCGTGCCCGACTTCACGGTTCCATTGACGGGCGCCGTCGACGGCAGCAGCCCGGTCTTCACCACTTCGAACATGTTGTTGCCTGTGCTTCGTTATTGCGCGAGCCACTTCGACCAGGCGGCATTCACCTTGGTGCGGTTCTCCGACCACCAGACGATGTCGCGGACATAGCCCTTGGACTTGGTCCACGGCACCTTGGTCTCGGGATCCATGAGCTCGGGCGAGGTCGCGGGATAGGCCTTCTGGTTGACCGGTATGGCCTTGTAGGCCTTCAGCCACGCCGACTGGATTTCCGGGCTCAGGCTGAAATCGATGAAGGCGAAGGCGGCTTCGCCGGCCTTGCTGCCCTTGGGGATGCCGTAGGCCTGGCCCAGTACCGCATTCTGGTTCCACTGCGCGCCGAGCGGTGCGCCCTTGTCGATCGCCACACCCAGGCGCGTGCTCCACAACGCGGCCAGCACCACTTCCTTGTCGGCCAGCATCTGAGCCGACAACGCGCCGGTGTCCCAGAATTTGGTGATCGCCGGCCGCACGCGCGACAGCGACTTGAAGGCGCGCGGGATGTCGAGCGGATAGAGCTTGTCCATCGCCACACCGTCGGCCAGCAGCGCGAACTCGAGATCAGGGGCGCCGCTTGCCATGTCGGCCAGCGTGCGCGGGCCAGGGAAGGTCTTGATGTCCCAGAACTCGGCCCACGACTTCGGCTCCTTGCCCTTGGGATAGGCCGCCGTGTGGTAGCCCATCAGCATGGCGTAGTTGAAGGAGCCGACGAACGCCTTGTGCTTCACTGTGGCTTCGATGTCGTCGGGGTTGGTGCGCTTGAACTTCTTGAGGTCCAGGGGCTCGAGCGCGCCGGCCTGGTCGAGCTGCAGCAGCACGTCGTCGCCGGTGTCGATCAGGTCGACTTCCATCTGGCCCGATCGGTGCATGGCGAGCAGCTTGGCCACGGTGGCGGCAACAGGAACAATCTCGATCCCGGTCGCCTTCTGGAAGGGCTCGTAGACGGTTGCGCGCTTGACCTCGTCATAGGCGCCGCCGGGCGTGCGGACCGTGAGCTGCTGAGCGGCCTCTGCCCGCCGTGTCCAGAAATAGGGCAGGGCAACCGACGCTCCCGCCAGACTGCCCAGCACCGTCCTGCGTCCGAACCGTCCTGTCGATCTACCGCTCATCTCTGCCCCCTTCGCCCTATAGGATGGTTTTGTGAGAAAAGCCTTGCCGAAACAACATCGCAACGCTGCCAAGCTTGGCAAATCTGGTTATGGTCCATCAGCAAAACTTGTTGCGAGGCGATCAGTCGGCTTATGCCGGTCAAGCTCAGGTTCCGACATATAGAAGGTTTTCGAGCCGTCATGCAGACCGGCACCGCCACGGGCGCGGCGTCGCTGCTGAACGTCACGCAGCCTGCTGTCAGCCAGCTGATGACCGAGATGGAGGCGGCCGTCGGCTTCGCGCTGTTCGACCGGCGCGGCGGACGGCTGGTGCCGACCCCCAACGCCGCCCTTCTGTTCGACGAGGTCGAGAGGTGCTTCACCGGCCTCGATCATGTCAACGCCTTCTGCGCCCGGCTACAGGACTCGAGCGCACATGCCGTCGTGCTGGCCGCTGCGCCGAGCATGGCGCTGACCCTGCTGCCGATCGCCATCGGCCGTTACGTGACCGACGTCGCCAAGGACTTCTTCACCCTGTTCCCCCGTCATTCCAACGAGGCGATCCGGCTCGTCGGGTCGCAGAAGGCCGACATCGGCTTCGGCTCGACGCCGGCCGAGCTGCCCGGCATCCACAGCGAGCCGATCAGCACACACGAGGCCATCTGCGTCCTGCCGCTCGGGCATGCCCTGGCAGCGAAGCCGCAGATCAGCGCGCGTGACCTGCACGGCCAGCCCTTCATCACCATGTCGCGCACGGAGGGCGTCCACGAAATCGTCGAGGGCATCCTGCACCGCGAAGAGGTCGAGGTGGCCAACGTCGCCGAGTGCACGATGACTACAGCGGCTTGCTCCCTGGTCGAGAACGGCGTGGGCCTCACGCTCGCCGAGCAGGCGGCGGCGTCCTTCTTCGTCGGCCGGCGCGTGGTCCTGAGGCGCTTCGTTCCTGCCGTTCCCGTCACCTTCTACGCCTACTGGCTCGACAGGGTCGCTCCGCACTTCCGTCGCAGCGCCTTCGTCGAGATCCTCAAGAGGGAAGCGCTGCAGATGGAAGCCGAACTGGACCGGCACCTCGACGAGGCGATTCTCTGTCCATCACGCCTGTGAGCCCTGCACGCTGCGCCACGCAGTATGGGCGGTCAGAATGGCGATCTCTTTTTGCGCTTAGCGGAATGCCCTCTCATGCTGCGTCCATCTAAAACTTAGATCGCACATCCTTCGATGTCTGTAGTTTCGTCCAGTTCGGCAGCACGATAAGCTCGAACCAATAGCGACGCCTATTGCCTCGGCGTGCGTTCGCCAGATTGCGCCACAAGCAATCGACCAAGGAGGAAAGCCCAATGTCTTCGTTGCTAGGACTTCGAGCCGGCCGGCTTCGCGCTCTCGCGATCTTTGCCGCAGTCTCGCTCACAGGCGCCGCAGTTACGGCAAATGCACAGGAGATGTACCAGCCCCAATGCTTCAAGCCGATGCCGGGGACGACGAAGACCATATCCTATCCCGCGAAGCCCGGGCCCTGGCGTCTGGCGCTGGTCAACGGCTTCGTCGGCAACAGCTGGCGCATACAGATGATTCAGAGCCTCAAGGCCTGGGCTACCCGCCCCGAGAACGCCAAGAACTTCCGGGAACTCAAGATCGTCAGCACCGGCACTGATGTCGCCGCCCAGATCGCGGCGATCGATAACCTGATCGCGGCCGGCTATGACGGCATCATCTTCATCGCTGTGAGCCCGACGGCCTTCAAGCCGGTGATCGCCCGCGCCAAGCGCGCCGGCACGGTTCTCTCTTCCTTTGACAACGTCGTCGACTCGGAGGAGATCCTGCTCGTCAACGAACCGCAGGTCGAATTCGAGCAGGTGAAGTCGCAGTTCGTCTTCGACAATCTGACGACGAAGCAGGGCAAGGTGCTCGAGGTCCGCGGCCTGCCCGGCAATTCGGTCGACCGCGACCGCTCGATCGGTTTCCACAACGTCTTCGACAAGAAGCCGGGCATCGAGACTGTGACGGTGGTCGGCAATTGGGATGACGGAACCGTCCAGAAAGTCGTCTCCGACGCCGTCGCCACGCACGGCCAGTTCATCGGCATGGTGACGCAGCACGGCACCACCGGCCTCATGAATGCCTTGAAGGACGCCAAGCATCCGAAAATTCCGATCGGCGGCGCGGGCGAGAACGGCTCGCTGCGCATGATTCATGACGGCGACTGGACCAGCATCGCGCGCGTCCAATCTCCCGCCTTGTCGGTCGTCGCCATGAAGGGCGTCATCGCCCTGCTCGAGGGCAAGAAGCTGCCTCAGCACGTTGGCTTGCCGGTGCCGACCCTCTATTCGAAAGACCTGAAGGACGGTGCCAATTACTCGACGTCGCTGCCGGACAATTTCCAGGCGGGCGCCGACTTCAAGGACTGCGATGTCGTCCTGCCCTTCCAGGAACTGCTGAAACAGACACCCGACAATACCTGACATCTGCTTCGTGATGTCCGGTGGCGCGCAGTCAGGACCTCCATTGCTTGCGCTTGCCAATGTGGGCAAGCGCTATGGCGGCGTGGTCGCACTCGATGATGTCAGCCTCGCGGTCCACGCCCAATCGATACACGCTGTCCTCGGCGAGAACGGCGCCGGTAAGAGCACCCTGATCAAGATTGTCGGCGGCGTCGTCTCGCCCGACTCCGGCCGTATCGAGATCGACGGCAAGGCGGCGGCCTTCCTGGCGCCGCGTGACGCGATCGCGAACGGCATCGTCTGTGTATTTCAGGAACTGTCGCTGATCCCCGATCTCACGGTCGCAGACAACATCTGCATTACGGACGCGCCAAGGCGTTTGGGCCTGATTGACCGCCGCGCCCAGCTCCGCCGATCGGAGGAGCTGCTGGCGACGATCGGCTGTGAGGACATCAATCCGCGCCTGACCGTCAAGGACCTGCCGCTGTCACGACGCCAGCTCATCGAGATCGCGAAGGCACTCGGGCGCAATCCGCGTCTGCTCGTCCTCGACGAGGCGACGTCTGCGTTGACACCGGCGGATGCACAAAGGGTCTATCGCATCGTCCGCCATCTGCGCGAGCGTGGGCTGGCGGTCATCTACATTTCCCATCGCATGCACGAAATCGAAGAGCTTGCCGATACTTGTTCGGTGCTTCGCGGTGGCCGCCATATCGCGACCTTCAAGAGCGGCGACAGGCGCCCCGACGAGATCCTGCAGATGATGATCGGCCGGGATCTCAGCCGCATCTATCCGCCGAAGCCCGCGCCGGCCGCTGCGAAGCCGCCCGTGCTCGACGTGTCGCACTTTTCCTGGACCAACAGGCTCTCCGACGTGACGCTTGCAGTCGGTCGGGGCGAGATTGTCGGCCTGGGTGGACTCGACGGTCAGGGCCAGCGCGAGCTGCTGCTCGGCCTTTTCGGCGTGCTGCGCGAGACGCGGGGCACGATCAGGCTCGACGGGCGTGACGTCGTGCTCAAGAGCCCGGCAGACGCTCAAGCCGCCGGCCTGTCGCTGGCGCTGGTACCCGAGGACCGCAAGAGCGAAGGGCTGATGCTGTCGATGTCGGTGCGCGAGAACATGACGCTCGCTGCTCTGCGGCGTGTCTCGCGCGGCCCCCTGATCGACCTCGCCGAAGAGACGAGAATCGCCACTCAGGCTGTCGGCGATCTTGCCATCAAAGCAGCTTCTCTCGACAGCCCGGTCGGAAGTCTTTCCGGTGGCAACCAGCAGAAGGTCGTCCTGGCAAAATGGCTGATGAACGAGCCGCGCGTCATCCTGCTCAACGATCCGATGCGCGGCATCGATGTTGGCACCAAGCAGGAACTCTATCGCCTGATGCGCACGCTTGCAGACCAGGGCGTCAGCATCCTGTTCTACAGCACCGACCATGACGAGCTGATCGGCATGTGCGACAAGATTGTCGTGCTCTACCAGGGACGCGTCGTGCGCGAACTGAAGGGCGAGGCGATGACGGAGGCCAACATGATGGCGGCTTCGCTCAGCCTGCAGCAACCGACCGTCGCCACTGAGGCTTGCCCATGAGCGAAGGAGCCCTGGTGCGGATCGATCGAACGAAGGACGACGGTGCTCCCGCAGGCCAGAGCGCTCTCGGCATCTGGTTGCGGCGCAACCAAGGCCCCCTGCTGGCTTTCGCGTTGTTCATCGCACTCTTCTTCGTTTTTTCCGTGCTGCATCCACGCGGCTTCTCGCCGCTCGTCCTCCAGACGGCCTCCAATGAGGGAGCGGCCCTCGCGCTGGTCGCGATGGGACAGACCTTGCCGGTGCTGACCGGTGGGCTCGATCTTTCGATCGGTCCAATACTCGCGCTCACCAACTGCCTCGCCTCGAACGTCGTCAGCGGGTCGCCGGTGGAAATCGCGTTGGGCGTCTTGCTCGTGCTCGCGACTGGCGCAGGCTGCGGCTTGCTGAACGGCGTGATCGTGGTCTACGGGCGCATTCAACCGATCATTGCCACGCTTGCGACGGGTGCCGCTTACACCGGCATCGCCTATCTGCTGCGGCCGGTCCCGGGCGGCGAGATCGATGACGCTCTCGGCGAGATGATGACCGGGACGGTCGGCGGCGTGGTGCCGGTCTCGCTCCTCCTGCTCGCCGCTGCAGCCGGCCTCTGGTGGTACTTCAAGGGCTCGCCGGTGGGCCGGGCGGCCTACGCTGCGGGATCATCGTCGGCGGCGGCCTACATGTCCGGCCTCGACATCGACAGGGCGAAGCTCGCGGCCTATGCCCTGGGCGGGCTGTTTGCCGGCATGGGCGGGCTGTTCCTGGGATTCCAGACGCTGACCGGCGATGCCCAGATTGCCGGCGATTATACCCTGAAATCCATCGCCGCCGTGGTGATCGGCGGGACGTCGCTGGTCGGCGGCAGCGGCGGGGCCATCGGCTCGATCTTCGGTGCCTATATGCTGCGCACCATCACCGGCGTCCTGTTTTTTGCCGGCGTGTCGCCGTTGACGCAGCCACTCTATGAAGGTCTCGTCTTGCTGGCCGCCATCGGCATAGGCGGAGCGCGCATCCTCAACGTCAAGAACCGTCTCGACCTCATGGCCGCGCAGGAAGTGAGCCGCGGCGAGCCGAAACAGCGTCTCCTCGCAGGCGTGGACAATTCAGTCCTCGTCTCGCTTGCAGCGATCATCCTCATCGGCGCCGCCGGCAGCTTCTTCCTGCCCGACTTCCTTTCCGTAAAGTACCTGATCCAGCAGCTCCGCATCGCCTCGTTCCTGGGCATCATCGCGACAGGAGCGATGGTCGTGATCCTGCTCGGTCATATCGACCTCTCGATCCCCTGGACGATGACTGTCGCCGCCATGGTGGCGACGACGATCACGGGCTTTGGCGGGGCGTGGATCGATTGGGCCATTCCCGGCGGCCTTCTCGTCGGCGTTCTGGTTGGCCTGATCAACGGTATCGGCGTTGGCGTCATTCGCTTGCCGTCGATGATCCTGACACTCGCCGTGAACGCCGTGCTGCTCGGACTGACGGTCGTCTACACCGGCGGGTTCGCGCCCCAGACCAAGGCGTCGCCCCTGATGCGTTGGCTCGGGCGCGAGAGCTCGCTGCTCGGCATACCGAACGTGCTCTGGGTGTGGCTCGCGCTCGGCCTCTTTGTCGTGCTGCTGTTGCGGCGAACGACCTTCGGGCGGGCCATCTTCGCCGTGGGCAATCGCGAGATTGCCAGCTATCTCTCGGGAATCCGAACGGGGCGGGTGATCTGCACGGCCTTCGTTTTCGCCGGCTTCACCAGCGCGCTGGGCGGCATCCTGCTCGCCGGCCGTTTCGATCAATCCTATCAGGGCATGGGCAACGACTATCTGTTGCCGGCCATAGCCGCCGTGGTGATCGGCGGCACGCATATCCTCGGTGGGCGCGGCACCTATCTGGGCACGGTCGCCGGCGTCCTCGTCATCACGCTTCTGTCGAGCGTGCTCGCGGTGATGCAGATGCCGGAGGCGAGCCGACAGATCATCTACGGCGTGGTGATCATCATGATGCTGCTGCTTACCGCCCCGAAGCCAAAGGAGTAACGCCATGAAGCTCGGCCTGTTCATGATGCCCTTGCATGACCCACAGCGGGACTACACCCAAGTCTTGCAGGAGGACCGCGAGGCCATCCTTCTGGCCGAAAAGCTCGGCTACGAAGAGGCCTGGGTCGGGGAGCACTACAGCGCCCGCACCGAACCCATTCCTGATCCTCTGCAGTTCATGGCGACGCTGATCCCGGTCACCAAATCGATCAAGTTCGGCACCAGCGTCATCAACATGCCGCAGCATCATCCGGCGCAAGTCGCTGGCAATTGCGCCATGTTCGATCATCTCGCCGAGGGGCGCTTCATCATGGGAATCGGCCCTGGCGGGCTGGGCTCGGATTTCGAGCTGTTCAAGGTCATGGACAAGAACCGGTCGGAGATGATGGTCGAGGCGATCGACATCGTGCATCGCATCTGGAGCTCCGATCCGCCTTACAGGATTCCGGGCAAATACTGGGACATCACGATCGACAATTCCTACCAGCCGCGGCTCGGCATCGGACCGATGCTGAAGCCCTTTCAGAAGCCCTATCCGCCGTTGGCCGTCTCTGCAATGAGTCCGTCCTCGGCCACGGCAAGGCTCGCGGGAGAGCGCGGCTGGGGTCTCGTCTCGGCGAATTTCATGCCGGTCGGCCACGCCAAGACCCATTGGGAGCAATACTGCGCCGGCTGCGAAGCCGCGCATCGCCGACCCGACCGCGGGCAGTGGCGCCTTGCTCGTACCATCCTGGTCGGCGAAAGCGACGCCGAAACGGAGGAGTATCTTGCAAACGAAAAATCCAGCATCGGTTGGTACTACGCCTATCTCCGCGACAATCTGGCGACCTACAAGCTGCTCAAGATTTTCAAGCCGCAGGAGTCCATTCCCGACGAGGCTGTCACCATCCGCAAGTGCATCGAATGGATGGTCATCCACGGCAACCCCAAGCGCGTTCTCGATCAGCTTGTCGCTCTCGTCGACGAGGTGGGCTATTTCGGTACCTTGCTGCTCACCCACAAAGACTGGGATCAGCCCAGGCTGCACAAGCGCTCAATGACGCTTCTCGCCGAGGACGTCATGCCCAAGCTCAATCAGCATCTGGCAAGAAGGCGGGCGGCCGAGTAGTCGCAGGCGATGGCCGCGCCGCGGTATCCGCAGGCAGGACTTCCATGGATGTCAGGCAGCTTCGCTATTTCATGCGCATTGTCGAGAAGCGAAGCCTGTCGCGCGCGGCGGCCGATCTGCGGGTCTCGCAGTCCTCCCTCAGCCTGCATGTCGCCAATCTCGAGCAAGAGCTCGGTGTGGAGCTCCTGGTCCGCAGCAGGCGTGGCGTCGCTCTGACCGAATGCGGCGAGCTCCTGCTCACCCGGGCGCGCGCGATCATCGGCCAAGTCGATGCGACGATGGAAGAGATTCGCAGCTTCGCGGAAAATCCGGCCGGTGTCGTAACACTCGGCCTGCCGGCGAGCATCGCCGCCTTCTTCTCAGCGCCGCTCCTCATGCAGCTCAAGGTCCGATATCCCAGGATCACCTTGCGCATCGTCGACGGCGTGACCAGCCGGCTGCTTGCCTTGGCCCAGGAGAAGCGCGTCGACCTCGCAATGGTGACCGAAGTTGGACCCATGTCGGCCCTCGGCGCGGAACGGCTCGTCTCCGAAACGCTCTACCTTGCCGGCGCCGGTCCACGGCGCTTCGGCAACGCATTTGCGGTCAACGCCGCCAACCTTGCCTCCGTACCGCTCGTGCTGCCGAGCCGCGACCATGGCACGCGGCTCCTGGTGGAGGAGTACGCCAAGGCGCTTGGGATCGACCTGCTGGTGAAGTTCGAGGTCGACGCCGTGCCGGCCATCAAGGAACTCGTTCGATCAGGATTCGGCTGCACCTTCCTGCCGGCGACGGCAATCAAGGAAGAGGCGGCACGCGGAGAGTTTTGGACCGTCGAACTCGTCGAGCCTGCACTCGCCCGCATCGTCACGCTGGTGCGCCCCCTGAAGGGCAAGACCAACCCCGCGTCTGACGCTGCTCGCGCGGTGATCCGCGACCTTGTCATCAAGCTGGTCGACAGTGGTGACTGGCCTGGGACATTGCTCCTCAAACCCACGACCAACTCGCCATCGATTGCCGAACATATCGATTGGCTTTGATCATCGCATGCGCAGTGCCGGCACTGCTGGCACTGCTACCCGGCCCTGGATCATTTTGGTGCTCTACGGCACGAAAAAATCAGAACTGTAGTTTACTTTATAGAGAACCAAAGTTATATTGGGACCATGCGCTCGCCTTCCGGCGGCTCCGCTCTATGCATCGTTCATCCGATACCATCGCGCCCGGCAGCAGCCCCTGCCCGGTCCAGTTTTCTGTTGTCCCAAGCGAAGCCGCCCCTCCACAACAGCCAGCGGAACTAGCGAAAAATTCTAAAAGGCAAAAGATTCAATGGCTTCGCCGGTGTTTGCGGGGCTAGCGGAAACTAGCGGAATTCATCCTCGATCAGCGGTCGAGCCAAGCAACGCGAATGTCGTTGCTGTCGCGTTTTAGGCGACAGCGTCCGGCCGCCGCCAGGGCCGGAAAACGCGAGCCATCAATGACTTGCGGACAGTTCCGCCAGAGTCGCACGAACGCGATCGCGTTTGCCGTTCAGCCCGTCGGACCACGGTGCAGGGCTACTAGGCGGGTTCGCAGATGTCGAGGATGACCCGCATGTAGATGCGGATCATGTCGAGATAGTCGGCGATGTCGACGCGCTCGTCGGGCATGGTGTTGTAGCGCCCGCCGGGACCGCAGACGACGCCTTCCATGCCGAGCTCGCGATAGAAGTGGCCGGCGTCGGTGCCGTAGTAGCAGGGTGGGGCGAGCGCACCGGTCGGCTGCAGCTCGCCGCGCACCGCCTGGTAGGCGGCATTCAGGGTCTTCACGATCCTGGCGTCACGCGGTACCTCGAAAGCCGGCATCACCGGCCGGCCTTCGGTGCGCTCCGACGTCACCGTGGCCTTGAGGCCGGGAAAGCGGCGCTCCAGGTCGTCGAGCACGACGCGCAGGTCGGCGAAGGCTTGCGCCTCGGTCTGGCCCGGCGCATAGCGCACCGATCCCTTCAGGCGGGCGAAGTCGGCGACCTGCGGCGGCCGCCATTCGGCGAGGTCGCGCCCCAGCGCGGCATGCACCACGCCGACATGGCAGCGATTGATCGAGCGATGCTCGTCGCTCCTGGCGCCGCTGAAGGTCAGCGCATTGAGCCGTGGGACGAGGTCGCAGGCAGCGACGAGGGCGTCCACTGCCTGCTCGCGCTTGGAGAGATGACGGGTGTTGCCGGTGAGCTCGATGATGAAGGTGCCGGCCTCGGCATGCATGGTGAGCGCCTGCAGGTCGGTCGGCTCGCTGTTGATGAAGTAGTCGGCGCGCACGCCCTGGCGGATCGCCGCCAGGGTGCCGACGCCGCCCTGCAGCTCGCCGACGACGAAGGTCAGCACGACGTCGCCCTTCAGGCGAACGCCCGCATCCATCAGTGTCTTGACCGCGCAGTAGTAGGCCGCATCGCCCGACTTCATGTTGGAGACGCCGATGCCGTAGATGAACTTGTCGTCGACCAGGCCACCCCACGGATCGACGGTCCAGCCCTCGGTCGCCGGATTGGTGTCGAGATGGCCATTGAACAGCAGGCTCTTGCCGCCGCCCGTGCCCTTCCAGCGGCCGATCGCGTTGACGCGCGTGCCGTCGACCGGCGTCAGCTCGGCCTCGAGTCCCAGCCCGCGCATGCTGCTGGCCATGAACTCGGCCAGCTTCCGCTCACCCTCGGTCTGCGAGTAGCTCTTGTGGCACACCATCGCCGACAGGAAATCCAGGCACGCCTTCTCGTCGAGGCTGGCGAGCACGGCGTTGCGATCGATGGCGGTCATGACTTGTACTCCCGGGGTGGCGGGACCGCGTCCAAGAGCTCCCGCGTGTAGGGGTGGCGCGGTCCGGTGGTGGAAAGGTCGTCGATGTCGAGAAGCTCGACCAGCTCGCCGCGGTACATGACGGCGATGCGATGGGCGAGCTGGCGTACCAGGTTGAGATCGTGGGTGATGAAGAGGTAGGCCGTGCCGTTGCGGCGCTGCAGGTAGACCAGGAGCTCGACGACGGCGGCCTGCACCGACACGTCGAGCGACGAGGTGATCTCGTCGCAGATCACCAGCCTGGGCCGGCTGGCGAAGGCGCGAGCGATGGCGACGCGCTGCTTCTCGCCGCCCGAGAGCTGGTGCGGGAAGCGCTCGGCATAGGCCGCGGGCAGGCGCACCTGCTCGAGCAACGTCTCGATGCGCGCCTCGCCGCCGTAGAGCGTCAGTGGTCGCGACAGGATCTCGCGCACGCGCTGTCTCGGATTGAGCGAAGAATCAGGATGCTGGAAGACGATCTGCACGTCGCGCCGGTAGCCGCGATCCATGTCGCGCCGGCCGGCGATGCGTTTGCCGCCGAAGCGCACGGCGCCTTCAAAGCGGTTGAGGCCGGTCAGGGCGCGCGCCAGGGTCGACTTGCCCGACCCCGATTCGCCCACGATGCCCAGGATCTCGCCGGGCTGGACGGAGAGGCTGACTTCGCGATTGCCGGCGACCTGCGCGGTGCGGCGGCCGGCCAGCGCCGAGAGGAAAGGTGTGCGCCCATAGTGCACGCTCAGCCTCTCGACCTCGACCAGCGGCTCGGCACCGGCGGCCGGTTTGCCGGTCACCAGGCGATGGTCGGGCCGCGGCACGGCGGCAAGCAGGCGGCGCGTGTAGTCGTCGCGCGGTGCATCGAACACCGCGTCTACCTGTCCTTGCTCGACCAAGCGCCCGCGATGCAGCACGGCGACATGGTCGGCGACGCGCGAAACCAGGGCCAGGTCGTGCGAGATATAGAGAGAGGCGACGGCGGTTTCGGCCTGCAGCTCGGCGAACAGGTCGAGGATCTGCCGCGCCGTGACGACGTCGAGGGCGGTGGTCGGCTCGTCGAACAGGATGCATTCGGGCTGGCAGGCGAAGGCCGAGGCGATGACAACGCGCTGCTTCTCGCCGCCCGAGGCCTCGTGCGGATAGCGGCGCATCATGGCGGCCGGCTGCTTCAGGCCGACGCGCGCCATCATCGCCTCGCCCTCGGCCCAGGATTGCCGGCGGGTGAGCTTGCGATGGCGCTGCAGCACTTCGGCCAGCTGCTGGCCGAGCGTCAGGGTCGGGTTGAGCGACGTGCTGGGATCCTGGAACACCATGCCGATGCGTCGGCCGCGGATGGCGGCGATCTCGGACTCGGTCGCGGTCATCAAGGATTGGCCGGCCAGGCTGATGGAACCCTGCTCGCGGGCACGCGATGGCAGGTGGCGCATGATGGCCCAAGCCAGCGACGTCTTGCCGGATCCCGATTCGCCCACTAGGCCCAAGACCTCGCCGCGCTCGATTGCGAGGTCGATCGAGTCCAGCGCCCGCACGAAGCCCGTCGGCGTGGCGTAGTCGAGGCTGTAACCGTTGACCTCGAGGATGCTCATGGCCGCCTCACGTGACCCTCTCCGTCGTCTCGACCGGAGCGCGAAGCGCGGAGCGGAGAGACCTTCTCTCTACGATCAGCTGCCTTTTCGTGGAAAGAAGGTCTCTCCGCGCGGCCCTTCGGGCCTTGGTCGAGACGACGGGGAGTGGGAGATGCCATCGCCGGCTCACGTTCTCGGATTGAGGGCATCGCGCAGCCCGTCGCCCAGAAGGTTGAAGCCGATCGCGACCAGCGCCACGGCGAGCGAAGGCCACAGGATCATCCAGAAGCTGAGATGCATGAAGCGGCGCGCCTCGGCGACCATCAGGCCCCACTCCGAGGAGGGCGGCTGCGCGCCAAGTCCCAGGAAGCTCAGGGTCGCGAACAGCATGACCGCGAAGGCCACCCGGATGGTCATCTCGACCACGATCGGCGCCACGACGTTGGGCAGCATCTCGCGCAGCACGATGTAGCCGCCGCGCTCGCCGCGCGCGATGGCGGCGTTGACATAGTCCTGCTTGGTGACCGCGAGCGCGACACTGCGCGTCACGCGCGTCATGCCGGGTGTGAAGGCGATGCCGATCGCCATCACGGCACTGAAGCTGCTCTTGCCCAGGAGATTGACGATCAGCAGGGCGAACAGCAGCGACGGGATCGACAGGATGGCGTCGATGGTGCGCATGATCGCCTCGTCGGCGCGGCCGCCGAGGAACGCCGACGTGGTGCCGATCAGCGCGCCGGCCAGCGTGCCGATGGCTGTGGCCAGGCAGGCCAGGATCACCGTCGAGCGTGCGCCGTAGAGCAGGCGACTGAGGATGTCGCGGCCGTACTGGTCGGTGCCGAGCAGGAACTCGGCGCTGGGCGCGCGATAGCGCAAGCGCGGCGCCATGGTGTCGGGTCCATAGGGGGCGAGCCAGGGGCCGCACACGACGATCACCAGGATCAGGCCGACGATCAGCACGCCCAGCAGGCCCTGCGGCGTGCGCAGCAGGCGGCGCAAAAGCTCAGCCATACTGGATCCTCTTGTCGATCCAGGCGTAGGCGAGGTCGGCCATGAAGTTCACTACCGAGTAGGTCGCCGCCATGATCAGGGCGCCGGCCTGGATCGAGGGCAGGTCGCGCGTCTGGATGGCGACGATCAGGTGGCGGCCGATGCCGGGCAGGGCGAAGATCTCCTCGACCACGATCACGCCGCCCAACAGGTAGCCGACGTCGAGGGCGACGATGGTGATGGTGGGCAGCAGCGCGTTGCGTAGCGCGTGGTGGAACAGCACGGATCGTCGCGACAGGCCCTTCAGGCGCGCGGCCCGCACGTAATCGGTGTGCAGCACGTCGACCAGCTCGGAACGCACCATGCGCGAGACATGGGCGATCAGGATCACCGACACCGTCAGCACCGGCAGCGCGAGATGGGCGAGGCCGTCCCAGAAGTTCTCGGTGAGCGGCACGAAGCCGGTTGCCGGCAGCAGCTGCAGCCAGTCGGCCAGCACCAGCACGATCAGTGTCGCGGTCACGAACTCGGGCAGCGACACGCCGACATAGGACACGATGCTGACCAGGAGATCGGCGAGCTTGCCGCGCCGCAGCGCCGCCACGATGCCGAGCGGCAGCGCCAGCACCAGCATCAGGGCGATGGCCAGTACCGCCAGGGTGAGCGAGCGGCCGAGCGCCTCGAGCAACACCGGTGCGACCGGCTGGCCGGTGCGCAGGGAGACGCCGAAGTCGCCCTGCAGCACGCCCCACAGCCAGTGGCCGTACTGCACCCATACCGGCTGATCGAGACCGAGCTTGTCGCGGATCGCGGCCAGCGCATCGGGCGTGGCGTTCTCGCCCAGCAGCATGACGGCGGCATCGGCCGGCAGCACCTGGGTGATGCCGAACACCACGAGCGACACCACGAACAGCGTGTAGACGATCAGCGCCAGCCGCTTGACGAGGTAGCTCGGTGACACCGCGCTGTCTGCCTCAGCCGCGCCGCGGGGCGCCATCGCCCAGCGACACCTGGTCGATGCGGAACACCGCGCCGCGGGGATGCAGCTTGTAGCCTTCGACCCACTTGCGCTGCGCGGCCAGCAGGTCGAAGAACACCGGAATGATCGAGGGCACGTCCTGGTTCATCAGCCGCTGGGCCTCGGCATAGAGCTCGCGGCGCTTGCCCTCGTCGATGATGGCGCGCGCATCGCCCACCAGCTTGTCGAAGGCCGCGTTGTTCCAGCGCGTCTCGTTCCACGCGGCGTTCGAGGTGTAGAGCAGGCTGAAGATCGCGTCGGCCGTCGGCTGCATGTTGTAGAAGCCGACGTAGAACGGGCCCTTCTTCCA
>Ga0075369_10000284_pt1 | contig 15139 bp, 15 predicted proteins | sample EndMethybrTD3034_FD_71400 | JGI IMG/M metagenome (GOLD analysis project Ga0075369, IMG submission 71400) | Populus endosphere microbial communities from Tennessee, USA - Endosphere MetaG P. TD hybrid TD303-4 | ecosystem: Host-associated > Plants > Roots > Endosphere | place: USA: Tennessee...
GTGTTGGTGACCTGATGGGTCGCCGGATCGTATGTCCACCCGAGCACATGACCGTAGAAGGCCGCGGCGCGGTCGGCGTCGGGCGTCCACACAGAGATGTAGCCGACGTCCCCGTGCTGGATCGGCACCGCGGCGCCGGTCACCGGCCCGCTGAGCATCCAGCGATGCCCGAACGGGTCGACGATCGTGGCATTGCGGGCGCCGTAGTTCTCATACGGCTCCCGCTGGACTTCTGCGCCGCGTTCGCGCGCTCGCTCCAGTGTGGCGTCGGTATCGGGGACGTGCAGCATCAGGCTTACCGAAGTCGCTTGCCGGCCAGGCGCTTTGAGACCGATCTCGGGGTACTCGTCGGCGAGGTAGAGCACGCCGCCCGCGATGGCCAGCTCCGCGTGGCCGATGCGGCCGTCGTCCATCTCGAACGGTTCTCCGACCACCGACGCGCCGAACGCGTCGACGTACCAGGCGATGGCATCACGTGCGTTGGCGACGGTCAGATACGGCAGCGCCGCTGGCCGCGGGGGGGCGGCTGCAACGGCAGGTTCTGCGGCGGGCTCGCTGAGCTCGGCGATGGCGGTGTCGGTGCCACTCATGACAACTCCTTGTGTTCGATTGGGTTGGGCTTCAAATAGATTCGCAGCGGATTCGAGACGTGAGCGCAGCCGGGCCGCGAACGCCGGATCGGGCTGGACCGGAAGCTCGTCGCCATGCAGCACGGTCAGTGGATCTGTGTTGTTGTTCATGACTTCCCTCCTTCCGGCTGCGGGTACTGATGTCTGAAGGCGCGGCGGGCCCGTACCAGCAGGGCCTCGGTGGCGTGCACGGTGCGCCCGATCAGTTCGGCGCACTCCGGCACCGAGCAGTCGTCCATATAGCGCAACGCCAGCACCGTGCGGTGATGTTCGGGGAGCCTGGCAAGCACGCTCTCCGCGACGATGCGGTCCAGTGCCGCGTCCCAGTCGTCGGCGGGGTCGACCGGCTCGGGCAATTCGGCCACCGGGATCGTGAACCGGTCGTGCCGGCGCCGGTAGTGGTCGGCGAGCTTGTGCCGCGCCACCCCGAGAAGCCATGGCACGGTCATGGGCGGCGGCACCTCCTTTCGGGCAGCGTCCATCGCCGCCAGAAAGGTTTCCGAGGTCAGGTCCTCGGCCGTTCCGCGGTCAGCGCAGCGCCGGATGAAGTACCCGTATACGACCGGCAGTGCATCGTCGTAGGCCGCCAGCAGTGCCCGAGGACCGTCGTTGCCATCCGGTTCGGCGCTCACACCCTTATCGTCGCCGTCGCGGCCCGAACTCCGACGCCCCAATCACAAATTTCTTCGGTGACCTTGGCGGTCCAGCGCCTGTAGCCCATCGCTGACGGTGTCGAACGCATCGCCGAGCGCATCCGCGAGTGACACGGTTTCGTCGGCCAGCCAGTGCTCGTAGGCAGACAGCGCCACTCCGAGCATCGTCCACGCGACGGTCTGCGGCACGAGGTCTTCGGCCTTGTCGCCGAGGCGCTGCGCCACGAATGCGGCGACCACCGCGCGCCATCCGCCGTACATGGTCATCGAATACGCCTGCAGCGCAGCGGTCTCCAGGATGACGCGCATCCGTTGCCGGTGCCTTGCGGTCTCCTGTTCGTCGAAGCTGTTGAACGCCAACAGCGCAGTGCGCAGCGCCTCGCCGATCGGGACATCGGGTTCCACGTCATTGAGCAGATCGCGCATGTGGTCGAGGTGCACGTCGAAATCGCCCCACGGCAGGGCGTTCTTGGACGGGTAGTACCGGAAGAGGGTGCGGCGGGCGATGCCTGCGGCTTCAGCGACGTCGTCGACGCTGACCTCGTCGAAGCCTTGGGCGGCGAACAGGTCGATGGCCACATTGCTGATGTGGTCGGTGGTCGTGGAGCGTCGACGGCCAACCCGATGCTGGGAAATCGGCCGCACGCTCACCCCACCCTTCCGTTCTGGCACTCGATGCCATATTATTGCGACCTCGGTCACATTGTCGAGACCCAACGCGAAGAAAGGTGCTGTTCATGGAGCCTAACCAGCCGGTCGAAACCGAAACCCAACTCGTCACCGAGACTCTGGTCGAAGAGGTGTCGATCGACGGGATGTGCGGGGTCTACTGACGGTGTCGTCGCCTATCGCGGCGTTCGATCCGGACCTCAGCTGGCGGCTGCATCACCAGGTGGCGGTGCGGCCCGAGCCCTTCGGTGCGTTGTTGTATCACTTCGGCACACGCAAGCTGTCGTTCTTGAAGAACCGGACGATCGTCGAGGTGGTCAATTCGCTGTGCGATCACCCCGACGCCCGTGCGGCGTGCCGTGCCGCCGGAATCGACGACGCGCAGCAGGCGCCGTATTTGCACGCGCTCGGCGTGCTGGCCCAGTCCAAGATGCTCGTAGTGGGAGAAGCATGACGTCTGTAGCACCAGTGCCAAGGCTCGTCGAGCAGTTCGAGCACGGCCTCGACGCGCCGATTTGTCTGACGTGGGAGCTCACCTACGCGTGCAACCTCGCGTGCGTGCACTGTCTCTCTTCGTCGGGTAAGCGCGACCCGCGCGAGCTGACGACCCAGCAGTGCAAGGACATCATCGATGAGCTCGAGCGCATGCAGGTGTTCTACGTGAACATCGGTGGCGGCGAGCCCACAGTGCGGCCGGACTTCTGGGAACTCGTCGACTATGCCACCGCGCACCACGTCGGTGTGAAGTTCTCCACCAACGGCGTGCGCATCACCCCGCAGGTCGCGAAGCGTTTGGCCGCAAGCGATTACGTCGATGTGCAGATTTCCCTCGACGGCGCGACGGCTGAGGTCAACGACGCCGTGCGCGGACCCGGTTCGTTCGCGATGGCGATCCGGGCGTTGGAGAACCTGGCCGACGCGGGCTTCAAGGACGCGAAGATCTCCGTCGTGGTGACGCGACACAATGTCGACCAGCTCGATGAATTCGCCGCTCTGGCAGCGCATTACGGTGCGACCTTGCGCATCACCCGGTTGCGCCCTTCGGGGCGGGGAGCCGACGTGTGGGACGAACTTCATCCGACCGCCGAGCAACAAGTGCAGCTCTATGACTGGTTGGTGGCCAAGGGCGACCGTGTGCTCACCGGTGACTCCTTCTTCCACTTGTCGGGGCTTGGCGAGCCGGGCGCGCTGGCCGGGCTGAACCTGTGCGGCGCGGGTCGGGTGGTGTGCCTCATCGACCCGGTCGGCGACGTGTACGCCTGCCCCTTCGCCATCCATGATCGTTTCCTCGCCGGAAACATCCTGTCGGACTCAGGTTTTGGGGCTGGCTTCGCTAACGTATGGAAGAACGCGCCACTGTTCAGGGAGCTGCGTGAACCACAGTCGGCCGGTGCGTGCAACAGCTGCGGGCACTACGACAGCTGCCGTGGCGGCTGCATGGCCGCCAAGTTCTTCACCGGCCTCCCGCTGGATGGGCCCGACCCCGAATGCGTGGTGGGCTACGGCGCCCCCGCGCTCGAACAGGAGCGGGTCAAGCCAAGGCCCAGCGGAGACCACTCGCGCGGAACCAAACAGGGGCCGATCCCGCTGACCTTGATCACGAAGCCGCCTGCCCGGCTCTGCAACGAAAGCCCGGTGTAATGGCTGACCAATGGTTCGAGACTGTGGCGTTCGCTCAACAGCTCGCCAAGAAGCGTCTGCCCAAGCCGGTGTATGCCGCGCTGCTGGCCGCCAGCGAGAAGGGCGTGACGGTCGCCGACAATGTGGACGCCTTCGCCGAGCTCGGCTTCGCGCCGCACGTGATCGGCGCGCTCGAGAAGCGTGATCTGGCGACAACCGTTATGGGGCAGAACATTTCGCTGCCGGTGGTCATCTCGCCGACAGGTGTGCAGGCGGTCCACCCCGACGGTGAAGTGGCCGTCGCGAGGGCGGCGGCCGCGCGCGGCACCGCGATGGGGCTGTCCTCGTTCGCCAGCAAGCCGATCGAAGAGGTCGTCGCCGCCAACCCGCAGCTCTTCTTCCAGGTGTACTGGCTCGGCGGCCGCGATGCGATCGCGGCTCGGGTGGAGCGCGCCAGGGCGGCAGGCGCGGTCGGCCTGATCGTCACCACGGACTGGAGCTTCTCGCACGGCCGCGACTGGGGCAGCCCCAAGATCCCAGAAGAGATGAACCTGCGGACGACGGTGCGGATGATGCCCCACGGCCTGACGCGGCCGCGGTGGCTCTACCAGTGGGCCAAGACGATGCGCCCGCCGAACCTGCGGGTGCCCAACCAGGCGTCGCGCGGCGAGCCAGGGCCGCCGTTCTTCGCCGCCTACGGCGAGTGGATGGGCACGCCACCCCCGACGTGGGAGGACATTGCCTGGCTTCGCGAACTGTGGGGCGGGCCGTTCATGCTCAAGGGCGTGATGCGCGTCGACGACGCGAAACGTGCTGTGGACGCGGGTGTTTCGGCCATTTCCGTGTCCAACCACGGCGGCAACAACCTGGATGGTACGCCCGCGTCAATTAGGGCGCTGCCTGCGATCGCCGATGCCGTCGGAGGTGAGGTCGAGGTGTTGCTGGACGGTGGCATTCGGCGGGGCAGCGACGTGGTCAAGGCGCTCGCACTCGGCGCGCGCGCGGTGATGATCGGTCGTGCCTACCTGTGGGGTCTCGCGGCCAACGGTCAAGCCGGGGTCGAGAACGTCCTCGACGTGTTGCGTGGAGGCATCGACTCGGCGTTGATGGGCCTGGGTCGCGCGTCGGTCCACGATCTGGTTGCCGGCGACATCCTCGTCCCGCCGGGCTTCACCCGTGCGCTCGGCGTGCCCACCGGCGCCGACGACTGACCAGAGCACCGTCAGCACCGAAGAACCTGGTACAGGCGTGGCGTAGGGGGCTGGCGTGATTAAGTGGCGGCCGGCAAGGGGAAATTCTCGGAAATCAATTGCTGCGCATGCGCCAACAATTGGCGCACGCCAGGTGAATTCGGCCTACCATCGGCGGGTGGCTTTCCCCAGCGAGCTCGCAGACTCGACGTCGAGACAGCTGCAGAGCACGTCGCCGGCGTTGATAGTCCCAGTAGGTTCGGTCGAGCAGCATGGACCCCACCTGCCGCTGGACACCGACACGCGCATCGCCACCGCCGTCTCCCGCTCGATTGCTGAGCGGCTCGGCGAGCGGAATGAATCCAACTGGACCCTGGCTCCCGCGATCGGCTACGGCGCGAGTGGCGAGCACGAAGGCTTCCCGGGCACCGTCTCGATCGGGACCTCGGCTCTGCGGCTTTTGCTGGTGGAGTTCGGCCGGTCCGCATCGCAATGGGCGTCGCGCCTCGTCTTCATCAACGGACACGGCGGAAACGTCGAGGCGTTGGCGGCCGCGGTGGCTTTGCTTCGGTACGAGGGGCGCGAAGTGGTCTGGTGCTCGTGCACCGCCGCGAACTCCGATGCACATGCCGGCCACACCGAAACGTCTGTATTGCTACATATTTCACCGACCGACGTGTGGGTCGACGAGCGCCTCCCAGGCAATAGCGCGCCGCTGGCGCAGTTGATGCCGCAGATGCGTCAGGGCGGCGTGGCCGCCGTGAGCGAACTCGGTGTCCTCGGGGACCCGACGACCGCGACAGCCGAGGAGGGGGAACGGATCCTCACCGAGATGGTTGACGCCTGTTTGCGACGTATCGCCAGGTGGGCGCCGGACCGTGACGGGATGCTGACATGACCGGACCGCGGCTGCCCGACGGGTTCGCCGTTCAGGTGGATCGCAGGGTGAAGGTGCTCGGTGAGGGCTCCGCCCTGCTCGGCGGTTCGCCCACTCGGCTGCTGCGGCTAGCGCCTGCCGCGCAAACTCTGCTCAACGGTGGCCGGCTCGAGGTGCACGACGCAGTCAGCGCGCAACTTGCACGCACATTGCTCGATGCCACCGTCGCACACCCGAGGCCTGCCACCGGCCCCTCACACCGGGACGTCACGGTAGTTATCCCGGTGCGCGACAACGTTTCTGGCCTGCTTCGCCTGGTGGGTACGCTGCGCGGTATGCGCGTGGTGGTGGTCGATGACGGCTCGGCGGTGCCCGTGCAGCAGAGCGACTTCGACGACATGCACTGCGATATTCAGGTGCTGCGGCACACCCGCAGCAAGGGACCAGCGGCGGCGCGCAACACCGGCCTGACCGCGTGCAACACCGACTTCGTTGCGTTCCTCGACTCCGACGTCGTGCCACGGCGGGGATGGCTGGAGGCGCTGCTCGGCCATTTCTGTGACCCCGCCGTCGCGCTCGTCGCGCCGCGGATCGTGGGACTGCGGCAAGCCGACAACCTGGTGGCCCGCTACGAGGCGGTGCGCTCGTCACTGGACCTGGGTCTGCGTGAAGCGCCCGTGGTGCCGTACGGCACGGTGTCCTACGTCCCCAGCGCGGCCATCATCTGCCGCCGCACCATCCTGAAGGAACTGGGCGGGTTCGACGAGACGCTCAAGTCCGGCGAGGACGTCGACCTGTGCTGGCGACTCATCGAGGCGGGCGCCCGGCTGCGCTACGAACCCATCGCGCTGGTCGCTCACGATCACCGCACACAGATGCGAGAATGGTTGGCGCGCAAGTCTTTCTATGGCGAAGCAGCGGCTCCGCTTTCGGTCAGGCATCCTGGCAAGACCGCGCCGCTGGTGATCTCTGGATGGACATTGGTGGCGTGGATCCTGCTCGCCATGGGCTCGGGCATCGGCTATCTGGCTTCGATGATCGTCGCGGCCATCACCGGCCGTCGCATCGCCAATTCGCTGAGCACCGTCGAGACCGAACCCAAGGAAGTGGCGGTGGTCGCCGCGCACGGCCTGTGGTCCGCCGCCCTGCAGCTGGCGTCCGCGATCTGCCGGCACTACTGGCCCGTCGCCCTTATCGCGGCGCTGTTATCCCGGCGATGCCGCCACGTGGTGCTGGTGGCGGCGGTAGTCGACGGGGTGGTGGATTGGATCACCCGCAACGGCAACGCCGATGACGACACCAAGCGTGTGGGCCTGCTCACCTACGTGCTGCTGAAGCGGCTCGACGACATCGCCTACGGCGCCGGACTGTGGATCGGTGTGGTGCGCGAACGGCACCTCGGCGCCCTCAAACCCCAGATCCGGACCTGAAGCGGCCTTGCACAGCGATGTGCTGATTGTCGGTGCCGGCAGCGCTGGATCTGTTCTGGCCGAACGCCTTTCCGCAGATCCGGGGTGCCGTGTGACGGTCGTCGAGTCCGGCCCCGCTCCATCCGATCCGCGAGTGCTAAGCCAGATCAATGGACTGCACCTACCGATCGGCGACGCCAGCTCGGTGGTGCGGCGCTATCCGACAACCCTGACCGACAACCCCCGGCGCCAGGCTCAGATCATGCGGGGCGCGGTGGTGGGCGGCTCGGGGGCCGTCAACGGCGGCTACTTCTGCCGTGGTCTACCAACGGATTTCGAAGGATGGGGGATACCGGGCTGGACGTGGTCCGATGTCCTGCCACACTTTCGGGCTGTCGAAACAGATCTGGACTTCGACACCCCTCTGCACGGCTCTGACGGACCGATTCTTGTTCGGCGGGTAGCCGAATTCGACGGCTGTACAGCGTCTTTCGTGCACGCCGCAAATGAGGCCGGCTACCGGTGGGTCGACGACCTCAACGGCGCCACGCTCGAGGAGCCATTGCCCGCCGGCGTCGGCGCGGTCCCGCTCAACATCAACGGCGGCACCCGGGTTGGCCCGGGCGGAGCCTATCTACAGCCCGCCATGGCACGCATCAACCTGACCCTGTTGACCAACACCCGGGTAGCACACGTGCGGATGGTTGGAGGCCGGGCCGTCGGCGTGGACTGTTTAGGACCCGACGGTGCCATCGATCTGACAGCGGATCGGATCGTGTTGTGCGCAGGAGCAATTGGATCGGCACACCTTCTGATGCTGTCCGGTGTCGGTCCCCAGAGTGTGCTGCGGGCCGCGGGCGTGCCTGTGGTTGCAGACCTGCCCGTCGGTATGAGGTGTGTGGATCACCCGGAATGGGTATTGCCGGTGAATTGGTCGGCCACCCACGGACTGCCGCCGCTGGAAGCGGTGCTCACCACCGGCGACGCTCTTGAGATACGGCCCTACACAGCCGGATTCGGCGCCATGATCAGTGGGCGTCGGGACGACCCCGCCGACCAGCCGCATATCGGCGTCGCGTTGATGCGGCCTCAGTCCCGCGGCCGGGTGGCGTTGGCGTCCGCCGATCCGGACATTCCGCCGATCATCGAACACCGCTACGACCACGAGCCCGCCGATGTTGCCCTACTGAAATCCGGTGCCGAGCTGGCCCGCGAATTGACCCGCACGACAGCGCAAGTGGGCTCCGTGTCCTGGTCCACCTCGCAACACCTATCGAGCACTGCGCCGATGGGTGTCGACGCGGATCCGGGGTCGGTCGTCGACGCCGAGTGCCGTGTCCGCGGCGTGGCGGGCCTGTGGGTGGTGGACGGGTCGATCCTTCCCGCGATCACAAGCCGGGGACCGCATGCCACCACCGTGATGATCGGTCACCGGGCGGTCGAGTTCGTCGCGTCAGGATGACGAGCGTGACGTCATTCGCTGCACGAAGCGGAACTGCTTCCCGTCGCGGCCCGGCGACCAGATGGCGACGAAAGTCGCTGCGACAGCGATGATCACAGCAAGGATCGCCAGGGACAAGTGCATCGACTGCAGGAAGGCGTTCTCCGCGAGCTGCGCAACCCGCCGGCCCTGAGGCCCCATCTTCTCGGCGACAGCGAGCGCTTGGGCCAGGGATTCGAGAGCCGGACCTCGAACCTGCTCGGGGAAGCCGGCGAGGGCTGGGCCGAGCACATTGCTGTAGTGGGCGGCGACCACAGACCCTGCGATCGCGATGCCGATCGCGGCGCCGACCTCGCGCGTCGTGTCGTTGACAGCCGACGCGACCCCCTGCTTCTCATCGGGGACCGCGCCCATGATCGCCGACGTCGTCGGCGCGACGCACAGCCCGATGCCTGCGCTGACGATGAGGATGGGCCAGACAAACTCGAGATAAGACGAGTACGCATCCAGCACCCGCATGCAGAAGAGGCCGACCGCGATGAGAAACAGTCCGAGGGCCACCGCCGTTCTCAGTCCGATCTTGGGGAGATACAGATGCAGCGTCGCCCCGAGAATCAGAATCGGTACGGCGAGAGGCACGAGGGCGAACGCCGTTCCCAGCGGGCTGTAGCCCAGTATCAGCTGCATGTACTGCATGGCGACGAAGAAGAAACCAAAGTTGGCGAAGAAGAGGAAGGTAATGCCGACGGCCCCCGTCGCGAAATCCGGCCTGCTGAACAGCCGGATGTCGAGCAGAGGATGCGTGCGGCGTAGTTCCACGATCGCGAACGCGATCGCGAGTGCGACGCCGGCGGCCATGCAGCCCCACACCACCGGGTTGGTCCAGCCGCGATCGGGGGCCTCGATGACGCCGAACACGAACACGGCGACGGCGGCGCCGATGAGCACCGCGCCGATCCAATCGATGGGCGTCGCGCTCTCGTCGCGTGACGTCCCGATCGTGCACGTGAGGATGAACATGCCGACCGCGGCGGCCGCGAACGCATAGAAGATCGACTGCCAAGAGAAGAAGTGCATCAGGATCCCGGTGCCGAGAAATCCGAAGACGGCACCGGAACTGGCTACGCCCGCCCAGATCCCCACGGCCTTATTGCGTTCCGACTTCGGGAAGGCGGCGGTCAAGAGCGACAAGGTCGCGGGCATGATGAACGCGGCACCGGCTCCTGCCACCGCCCGCGCGATGATGATCTGCATCGGGCTGTCGAGTATCACCGGCGCAATGGAGGCGAGCCCGAAGATGGCCAGGCCGATGAGCAGTGCGCCGCGTCGCCCATACCGGTCGCCGATGGCACCCGCAGGCAACAGCAGGCACGCCAACACCAACGTGTAGCCGTCGACGATCCAGGTGAGTTGGCCCTGGGTTGCCGAGGTCTCCACAGCGAGATCCGGAAGTGCCGCGTTCAACGCGACCATTGACGTGATCACCAGCAACACGTCGGTGCTGGCGACCGTCAGAAGCCAGACACGTCTGAGCTTGGACAGGTTGGCGATTGAGGCGTCGTTCTCCTGATCGGACCGGTCGAGGGTGTCGACCATCGTCGTCGCCTTCCCATGGTGGATACTTTCGAGACTAACAGTCTTGTTCCAAGACCGATAGTCTTATTTCCGTGGGAAGGGTGGTGTAAACATGACCACCGCGAGTAGCGATCCGCGGCCGGCCCGCTCGCGGGCTCGATTGCTCGATGCCGCGACGGCGCTCCTGCGTTCGGGTGGCCCCAGCGCGGTGACCATCGACGCGGTCACCCGCAGCGCCAACGTGGCGCGGGCCACGTTGTATCGCCACTTCCCCAGTGCCAACGACCTTTTGGCCGCGACGTTCATGAGCCTCATACCTCCGGCGCCCATGCCGCCGAACGAGGGTTCACTGCGCGAGCGCCTTATCGCCATCGTTGGGCAGTGGGCCGAGTCGATTGCCGAGGTGCCGACGATGTTGACGGCGATGGCCTGGCTGTCGCTGGGGCCGGACATCGGGCAGCTGCCGGACCGTCGCGAGGAGGGCAGCCCGCAGATGCGATCCCTGCGGGAACGTCTCGCCGAACAGTATTCGGCGCCGTTCGACGCGATCTTCGACAGTCCACAGGCCGCCGCGGAACTCAAACCCGTCGACCGCTCGATGGCTTTCGCGTTGCTGATCGGCCCGCTGGCGTTCGGCAGGATCAGTACGCTGTCCGACTTCGACTACCAGGCGGTCGCGGTCGCGGCCGTCGAAGGGTTCCTCAAGTGTTTTGCGAAGGACCCGTCGCAGATCACTTCAGCGAGTAGCGAATCGGCAGGTGCTTGAGTCCACCGACGAATGTGGTGGCGGCCAGTTCAGGCTCACCGGTCAATTCGATGGACTCCAGCCGCGGAATCAGTTCGGAGTAGAGGCTGTTCATCTCCATCCGTGCCAGCGCGGCGCCGAGACAGAAATGCACCCCGTATCCGAACGCGACGTGCTTGTTGGGGTCACGACTGATGTCGAAGCGGAACGGTTCGTCGAACACCTCTTCGTCCCGGTTGCCCGAAACATAAGCCAGGTAGACGGATTCACCTTTGGCGATGGGCACGCCGCGAACGGTGGTGTCTTCGGCGGCGGTGCGCATGAACTCCTTGACCGGGGTGGTCCACCGGATCATCTCCTCGACCGCGGTTGGCATCAGGTCCATGTTGTCGCGCAAACGCGCCAGCTCGTCGGGGTTTTCGATCAGCGCGAGCAGACCGCCGGAGATCGCGTCCTTGGTGGTGTCGTGCCCGGCGCTGGCGACGATCACGTAGTACGACGCCGTGTCGACGTCGGACAGCGGTTCACCGTCGATGCGGCCGTTGGCGATCGCCGACGCCAGGTCCTCTGTCGGGTGTTCGCGGCGCGACGCGGTCAGCTGGGAGAAGTAGGTGAAGAAGTCGAGCAGAATCTGCAGCTGCTCCTCCGGTGTGGTGCCGCGCTTGTTGTATTCCTCGTCGTCACCGCCGAACATCTCCTGCGTCAGCTGGTGCATCCGCGGGAAGTCCTCCTCGGGCAGGCCGAGCAGCGACATGATCACGTACAGCGGGAAATTGACCGCGATCTCGGTGACGAAATCGCATTCCGGGCCGATGTCGCGCATCCGGTCGACATAGCGCTTGGCCAATAGGTCGACTTGTACCTTCAGGTCGCGCATGGCCTTGGGGCGGAACCAGTCCGCGCCGATGGCGCGGACCTTGCGGTGATGCGGATCGTCCATGTGGATGAGGGTGCGCAGGCCCATCCCTGCGTCGAGTTGTTCCTTGGCGAAGTCGTCGGCCTCGGCGGTGGTGAGCAGCGGACGTGGCTCGGACAGGAAGAGGTTGTTGGCGCGTTCGATTTCCATGATGTCGGCGTGCTTGGTGATCGCCCAGAACGGCCGATAGGGCGGGTTGTCCACCCACGCCACTGGATTGTTCGCCCGCAGATGGGTCAGCGCCGCGTGCAGACGTGCGTCATCGGCATAGGCCGTCGGATCGGCCAGCACCTTGGCGGCATCATCCATCGTCGGCGTGCTCATTCGGGCTCCTCACTGCTCAAACTTGACGGGTGTCAAGTTCGGAGTGTATGTGATGGAGGCCACGTTAGGGAAGGCCGGGTTCCAAGCGCTGCCGTTAGGCTCGGACCTCGTGCTGCCCGCAACGGTTCACCGGCGAGGCCGTCGCGCGATCGCGCTCGTTCTGGCGATGTTGCTGGCGGCCGGATGCGGCAGCGGCGGCGAAGTCGCCCAACGGCCCGCCACGTCGGCGCCTGCTGATCCGGCGGTGGTGCAAACCGCTGCGGGGGCGGTTCGGGGCGTTGTCGCGCCGGATCATCGATTGTTCGCCGGAATCCCTTATGCCGCACCGCCGGTCGGGCCGCTGCGCTGGCAGCCGCCGGCCCCGTCACCGGCCTGGCAGGGGGTTCGCGATGCGACTCGCCCTGGCCCGCGTTGTATGCAGGATCCGGGCGTGGACCTGGAGCTCGGCAGGCAGACCGACGAGGACTGCCTGACCCTCAATGTGTGGACCCCGCTCGCCAACGGCGACCACCGTCCGGTGATGGTGTGGATCCACGGCGGCGGGTTCGCCAGCGGCAGTGGCGGCCTCTACGTCGCCAACGCGCTGGCATCGCGGGGCGACATCATCGTCGTCACGATCAACTACCGGCTCGGTGCGCTGGGCTTCCTGGCCCATCCCGCCCTCGGCCCGCCGGGCGCCGTCGGCAACTACGGTTTGGCCGACCAGCAGGCCGCGCTGCGGTGGGTGCGTGACAACATCGCCAAGTTCGGGGGCGACCCCGGCAAGGTCACCGTGGCCGGTGAATCGGCGGGCGGCACATCGGTGTGCGACCACCTTGTCGCGCCGGACTCGGCAGGTCTGTTCCGGGCGGCGATTATCCAGAGCGGGCCGTGCCAGGCGCAGGTGGCGCTGCCCGCCGCGGAGAAGATCAGTCTCGACTACGCGGCCGAAGTCGGCTGCGGCCAACCGGAATCCGCTGCGCAGTGCCTGCGGGCCTTGCCGGCGGACAAGTTGCGAAAGCCGGTCTGGTATTACCCCATCGGCCGCGACGAGCTGTCCGGCCCCGTCACGGGAACGACGGTGCTGCCCGTGGACCCGATGACCGGGTTCACCGAGAAACGTGCGGCCCGTGTCCCGGTGTTGATCGGCAGCAATCGCGACGAGTTCACACTATTCGTCGCGCTGCAATATCTGCGCGGCCATGGATACACCCCCGCGGAGTATCCGGATCTACTCAAGGGCACCTTCGGCCCGAATGCAGAAGCCGTCGAAGCGCATTACCCGCTGAACAGTTATGCGAGTGTGGCGCTTGCCTATTCGGCAGCGGTCACCGACGGGGTGTTCGCCTGCGAAGCCGACCGCGTGGCCGACGTGCTGTCTGGAACCGAACCCGTCTATGCCTACGAGTTCAATGATCCCGACGCGCCTGCGCCGGATGCTTTGCGCCAGTTGCCGTTTCCGGTGGGGGCGAGCCATTCGCTGGAACTGCGCTACCTGTTCGACATCGGCGATGCTCCGCCGCCGAACCCCGCGCAGAAGGCGCTGGCGGATCAGATGATCGATTACTGGACGCGGTTCGTCACCTCTGGTTCCCCTCAGGCGCCTGGTCAGCCGGACTGGCCGACGTTCGACGCCGCGACGGGAAAGGTGTTGTCCCTACAGCCGGACGGCAGCCGCGTCATCACGACCTTCGATGAGGTACACCAGTGCGCGTTCTGGGCGAGCGTGAAAGGCTGACCGTCATGCCGACTCCCGATCCGAGGAGCTACGCGGACCAGTGGGTGCAGGCCTGGAATGCACACGATATCGAGGCGGTGCTCGACCACTTCCGCGACGATGTCGTGTTCACCTCACCGGTGGCCGCACGCGTGGTACCCGAAAGCGGGGGAGTGGTGCGGGGCAAGGCCGCGTTGCGCGACTACTGGACGACCGCGTTGAGCCAGCAAGCCGACCTGCAATTCGAGTTGATCGGTGTGTACAGCGGTGAGTCGACGTTGGTGATCAACTACCGCAACCATCGTGGGCAGCTGGTCAACGAGGTGCTGACGTTCGACCGCGATGGCTTGGTGCGCGAGGGCCACGGCACGTACCTCGCTATGCCGGTGTCACCCAGCACGTGATGTCGGCGTGCACGACCTCGGCGCCGGACTTGTCGACGACGCTGACGGGTATGACGATCTCCGCGCCCTCGGTGATCGCGTCGAAGTCCGGCGGCTCCAGCCGTGCCTGCGCTCGCAGCGCCGTCGTCGCCTTCGCCAAGTACTGCACATTCATCGCCTTGGGGATCCAGCGATGGCTGGTCGGCACCGTGGCCTCCATCAGCATCCCCATCGCGATCTCGGCGGCGTTGCACGACGCGATCGCGTGCACGGTGTGCAGATGGTTGTAGACGAAGAACCACTTGGGCACCGTGACCTCGGCGAAGCCGGGCTCCATCCGCACCACATGCGGCACGATCGACGCGAAATACGGCACCCGCACCATCGCGGCGGCTGAGAAGAGCCGGGTGCCGCCGGGCCGATCGGAGAGGCGTTTCCACATGCGATACGTGGTGGTCGGCGCTGCCATGCGGGCATACCTTACTCTGGAGTAAGAAAGCTGCGGGTTTCCCGTGGCCAGAGATTTGGATGACGCCCCACATCTAGGGCATACTGTTCGGGTTGCCTTGAGCCGGGTTCGCGCCTGGCCGGGGCATACGACCAGCACCCTAACGGGCGCATCCGGTCCCCACCTCGATCGCGACGATTTCCGCCGCGGCTGAGTGTGCGTGCGGGCGACACACCCGACCGCGGGGACCGGTGGACCACAGACAGATGAACAGTGGCGGCATACCGGCGCGACATGCGCCGGGACCCCAGTAGGAGTGAGGTAGGAGAAGCGTGGCGGGACAGAAGATCCGCATCAGGCTCAAGGCCTACGACCACGAGGCGATTGACGCCTCGGCGCGCAAGATCGTGGAAACGGTCACCCGTACCGGCGCCAGCGTGGTTGGTCCTGTGCCGCTGCCGACTGAGAAGAACGTGTACTGCGTCATCCGGTCCCCGCATAAGTACAAGGACTCGCGGGAGCACTTCGAGATGCGTACGCACAAGCGACTGATCGACATCCTCG
>Ga0075369_10000285_pt1 | contig 15082 bp, 13 predicted proteins | sample EndMethybrTD3034_FD_71400 | JGI IMG/M metagenome (GOLD analysis project Ga0075369, IMG submission 71400) | Populus endosphere microbial communities from Tennessee, USA - Endosphere MetaG P. TD hybrid TD303-4 | ecosystem: Host-associated > Plants > Roots > Endosphere | place: USA: Tennessee...
GTGAGAAACCCTTCCGGGTGCGGCTTGCCGTCGTTGACGTCCTCCTCGGCGATCAGGAAGCTGACCAACTCGCCCGTGGGGCTGCCGTTCAGGACCGCAAGCACGTCGTCGCGCTGGGCTCCTGTCACGATCCCGACGGGAATCTGGTTGTCCGCCAACAACTTCACCAGATGCGCGGCGGCGGCGCCTATCGGGTTGTGGTCGGCGACCCGCTGCTTGTAGACGCCCTGTCGTAACCGCAGCAGCTCGGTGACCTCGTCTTCGGTACCGCGGCCGTGACGCGTCACCGCACGCTCGATGATCTCGCGGTCACTGCGACCCAGCATCTCGGTGCGGTAGTCCTCGGCGGTCATCGCCCAGCCGAGGTGCGCATGAAAGAGCTCGCTGAAGATGCCGAACAGGATGTGCTCGTCGTCCGACAGCGTGCCGTTGAAGTCGAAGACGACGGCGGGCTGAACGCTGGATAACCACGCTTCGATCACATCGGTCGCTGGGCGCATGGTCCAATAGTCTAGACCTTTAAACGGGTGGGCGTTACAGTGAACCGATGCCGTTTCCGTCGACCGATGCCCAGCTCGATGCGGTGCTGGAGCAGATCCCGGCCCTGGCCGGGCGGCCGCGGCAACTCGAGGAACTGTCGGGCGGACTGACCAATCGCAACGTCAAGGTGATCACTCCGGACGCCATATATGTCGCCCGGTGCACCGACACCTCGACCAACTTCCTGGCCATCGACCGCGACGCGGAGTACCACAACTCAGTGGCCGCCGAGCATGCCGGGGTCGGTGCGCCGGTGATCGACTACCGCCCCGATCTCGGCATCCTGCTGCTCGGCTACCTGACTGGAAAGACGCTGCGCAACGAGGACTTTCAGCGGCCCGGGGTGATCGCCAAGGTGGCCGCGGGATGCCGGGCATTGCACGCCGGGCCGAGGTTCCGCGGCAGGTTCGACATGTTCGAGCGTCAGCCGCAGTACCTGAAAACCGTGCTGGACAACGGGTTCAAGTTCCCGTCGGACTATCTGGAGTACGCCGACACATTCGGCCGGATCCGAGCGGCGTTGACGGCCACCGATCAGACCACCGTGCCATGCAACAACGACCTGCTGGCAGAGAACTTCATCGAAGACGGCGACCGTGTCTGGATCATCGACTACGAGTACTCCGGCAACAACGACCCGTGCTTTGAGCTCGGCAACATCTGGAGCGAGTGCGGCCTGTCCGCCGAGCAGCTCGACGAACTCGTCACCGCCTACTACGACCGCCCGCAGAGACACAAGACAGCAAGGGCGCATCTGCAGGGCATCGTCGCCAAATACGGCTGGACGCTGTGGGGCTGCATCCAAAGCGCATCCAGCGCACTCGAATTCGACTTCTGGGGCTGGGCGATGGAGCGCTACGAAGCCGCCGTCGCCGAGTTCAACAGCCCGCACTTCACCCGCCTTCTCGAAGACGTTCACGCCACCGACTGACGTAAGGACCCCATGTCACAGCTTCCCGACCGCGCCCACGTCGTCATCATCGGCGGCGGCGTCATCGGCACCAGCGTCGCCTACCACCTGACCAAGCTCGGCATCGCCGACGTGGTGCTGCTCGAACAGGGCCAACTGTCCTGCGGCACAACATGGCACGCCGCCGGCCTGGTTGGCCAGCTGCGGGCCTCGGAGAGCGCCACCCGCCTGGTGCAGTACTCGACGCAGCTGTATGCAGAACTCGAGGCCGAAACCGGATTGTCCGCAGGCTACAAACAATGCGGGGGAGTGACGGTCGCGCGCACCGAAGACCGCATGATCCAGCTGCGCCGCACGGCCGCCAACGCCGCCGCATTCAACATGGAGTGCGAGCTGCTCACCGGCGAGCAGGCGCTCGAGCATTACCCGGTGATGCGGGTCGACGATCTCGTCGGCGCGATCTGGTTGCCCGGCGACGGCAAGGCCAATCCCACCGACCTGACCTTCGCACTGGCCAAAGGCGCCAGGATGCGCGGCGCGCGGATCATCGAAAAGGTAAGGGTCACAGACGTTCTCATCAACGACGGCCGGGCCAGCGGCGTCCGCACCGACATGGGTGACATCGAGGCCGAGATCGTCGTGAACTGCGCGGGGCAATGGGCCAAACAGGTCGGCGCGATGGCGCGCGTCAACGTGCCGCTGCACTCGGCCGAACATTTCTATGTGGTCAGCGAGCGCATCGACGGCGTGCACACGAACCTGCCGATCCTGCGCGACCCCGACGGCTACACGTATTTCAAAGAGGAGGTCGGCGGGCTGGTCATCGGTGGCTTCGAGCCCGAAGCCAAACCGTGGGTGGCACCCGATGCGATTCCCTATCCATTCGAATTCCAACTCCTGGACGAGGATTGGGACCACTTCGAGATTCTGATGAACAACGCGCTACTGCGCATTCCCGCGCTCGAGGTGACGGGCATCAAGAAGTTCTACAACGGGCCCGAGAGCTTCACCCCCGACAACCAGTTCATCCTCGGTGAAGCCCCTGAGGTCGCCAACTTCTTCGTCGGCGCCGGGTTCAACTCGGTCGGCATCGCCACCGCAGGCGGTGCCGGCCGCGCACTTGCCGAGTGGATCGTCAACGGTGCTGCGACCAGCGACCTGACGGGCGTCGACATCCGCCGGTTCGCACCGTTCAACGGCAACAACCGCTGGCTGCGCGACCGGGTCGCCGAAGTGCTCGGCATCCATTACGAAATCCCATGGCCCAACCGCGAGATGACGACGGCACGGCCATTCCGCCGCTCACCGGTGCACCACTTGCTGGACGCGGCGGGCGCCAACTTCGGCAGCAAGATGGGCTGGGAGCGTGCAAATTTCTTTGCACCCGACGGCGTTGCACCGACGATCGACTACACCTGGGGCAAGCCCAACTGGCTGCCATGGTCGGCTGCCGAACAGGCCAACACTCGGACGAACGTCACCGTGTTCGATCAAACCTCGTTCTCGAAATACCTGCTCGTCGGATCCGGCGCCGAGGCTGCGCTGCAGTGGTTGTGCACCGGCGACGTCGGCGTTGCGGTCGGCACGTCGGTCTACACCGGAATGCTCAACGAGCGAGGCACGTACGAGTCGGACGTCACGGTCACCCGCACCGGCCGCGAGGAATTCCTGATCATCAGCAGCGCGGCCACCACCGAACGCGACAAGGACCACATCCGTAAGAACATCCCCGAAGGAGCCAGCGCGTCGCTCGTCGACGTGACGTCGGCATACGCGGTGTTCGGCGTGATGGGCCCGAATTCGCGCGACCTGTTGTCCACGTTGACATCTGCCGATCTATCCGACGAATCTTTCCCATTCGGCACCAGCCAACTGATCTCACTGGGTTACGCCACCGTGCGCGCCACCAGGATCACCTATGTCGGCGAATTGGGTTGGGAGCTTTATGTTCCCGCCGAGTTCGCGGTAGGCGTCTACGACGATCTCATGGAGGCAGGCGCCGGCCGCGGCGGCTACTACGCGATCGACTCACTGCGGCTGGAGAAGGGCTACCGTGCCTTCGGCAGGGAGCTGACGCCGAGCGAGAACCCCGTCGAGGCGGGTCTGCTGTTCGCGTGCAAGCTCAAAACCGACATCGCGTTTCTCGGCCGTGAGGCCGTCGAGAAGGCCAAGGCCGAAGGGCCGCGCAAGAAACTCGTCGGATTCAAGGTCGATTCACCCGAGGCGATGCTGTGGGGCGGCGAATTGGTCATCCGCGACGATGCGGTCGCAGGCCAGGTGACCTCGGCGGCATGGGGCGAGGCGACCGGCTCATGCGTCGGGCTCGCCTACGTGCGAGCGTCGGATGGCTCTGTCATCAACGCCGACTGGGTCAACGCGGGCAGTTACGAGGTGAACGTAGGCGGCCGGTTGTACCCGATCTCGGTGTCAACCAAGCCGCTCTACGATCCCACCAACGCGAGAATCCGTCCGCCGTCTTAGAAGTCACCCTTGACGACGTTGGTGTTCTGCACCCTGCTGCCGCAGTCGCCATCGACGAAACGGGCTCGGACAAACACTTCGTCGGCGCCGTCCTTGTCCTCGTCGAGGACGCTCGCCGGTACGAGGAATTGCTGCCAGTACTCCAGGCCTCGGTCGGTAGCCCTGATGAAGCCGTCGACGTCATCATGGACTCCGGGGTAGTTACGGTCGAACAGGTACTGCTCGTTGCCGTCGTCGCCCCAGACGATGTAGTGCATCCCGCCACAACCCGCGGTGAGATTGTTGAGGTAACCGACTGCATCCGGCTTTTGCATCGGATACGTGCCCTGCACGATCACCCGGTTGTAGCCGGCTCCGGTGATGTTCTGGTCGACGATGGTCAGCATCGAGCCTGCTGACTGAGACGGTGCCGCGTAAGCCGGCGCCGATCCGGCGGCCATCCCGACGACGCCGGCGATGATGACCGCCCCACCCATCAGTGCCGCGACCTTGTTGATTGAGCCCATTGGTTTCTCCTTCTGCTGGTGAGCCGATCAGATGGCTCTATTTGTGAGACGCGAAGAATGACGGGTTACCGGCAGCCGGGACGCAATTCAGTGACCATCTGCGTCCTTTCGCCGCTACCGTCGTCAGTACTGAAGGCGCCCAGTCCGGGGCGTCGGAAGGACGGCAGCCATGGCCGACATGACCGAAACCGGTTCTGCCTCGACACTGCAGGGCCCGACCGAGCAGATGTGGCGCGAGATGGTGCCGCAGTTGCGTAGGTTCGTGCGCCGGCGGATCGCCGATCCTGACCGGGCCGACGACCTGGTCTCCGACATCCTGCTGCGCATACACCAGAATGTGGCTTCGCTCGACGATCAGGAGCGGTTGCCCAACTGGATGTTCCGGATTGCTCGCAACGCGATCATCGACGAATACCGTCGAACGGGCCGCAGTCGTGAACAGTTGGTGGCGTCCCTGGCGGACGAGCCGGCCCATGAACTTGCCGAAGATGAACCCGGTGTGGTGCGGGAGCTTTCCGCATGCTTGCGCCCGATGCTTGCCGGGCTGCCGGAGGAGCAGCAGGCGGCGGTGCAGATGATCGATCTCGACGGAATGACGCAGGCCGACGCAGCCAAGCAGGCGGGAGTCTCGTTGTCGGGGATGAAGTCGCGGGTGCAGCGTGGCCGTCGCCGGCTCGCGGAATTACTCGGCAATGCTGCGCTCTGACCCTTGATGGTCGCGGCCTGCCGATGGATTACGAGGCGCCGCCGGGCTGCGGATGTGCGGGGCACTGACCCGCAGCCCGGTTCGGCGTCCGATCAGGCGCAGCAGGTGCTTTCGGGGTTGTCCTGTGCCGCGCAGCTGACCGCGCACACCGAGGTGGTCGCGGCGTCGGGATTGGCGGGGTTGTCGTCGGTGACGGCGTAGAACTCCCACCAGCCCAGGGGCACATCCGGCGCCGTCACGAACACCTTGTCCTGCGTTGCGTGGCAACAGACGTCCTGCTCGGCAACGCTGGTCTCGAGGCCAGCCTCCTGCAAGCGCTGCAGGGCCTTGTTCACATCGTCGGCTGTAGCCGCCTCGACGCCCAAGTGGTTGAGTCGCTCACTTGCGCCGGGCCGTTCGATGAGAACGAGTTTCAGCGGCGGGTCTTGGATTGCGAAGTTGGCGTAACCGTCGCGCACCTTGTGCGCAGGCACACCGAACATCTTCTCGTAGAAGGCGGTCGCCGCTGAGACATCCTCGACATTCAGAGCGAGCTGAATTCGTGTGGTGGACATGATGACTCCTTTCAGGGTCATTGGTTGACGCCTGTACTGACGCACTCCGAGCGAAAGGACGCATCAGGGCGATCGTGCGTCCTTCCTACTGGCCCGGCGTCAATAACAGCTACAGGCAGTCTCCAGAAACACAGACGTGAGGAATGAAAGTCATGACAAGCACCGTGCAACAGGATGCCGACCGCGCTCTGAAAGCCAAGCATCGTGCCCTGTGGGCATCGGGCGACTACCCGGCCGTCGCCGCCGAACTCATCCCCGAACTCGGGCCTGAACTGGTTCGGGCCGCCGGGGTCCGGCCAGGAGATCGCGTCCTCGACGTCGCGGCCGGTAGCGGTAACGCCGCCATTCCGGCCGCCGCCGCAGGCGCGATCGTGACGGCAAGCGACCTCACGCCTGAACTGTTCGACGCCGGTCGGCGAATCGCCGCACAGCATGGCGTCGAACTCGAGTGGGTCGAAGCCGACGCGGAGGCGATGCCGTTCGCGGACAACAGCTTTGACGTGGCGATGTCGTCGGTCGGCGCGATGTTCGCACCACATCACCAAGCGGTTGCTGACGAACTGGTCCGCGTGGTCCGGCCGGGCGGCACCATCGCGATGGCCAACTGGACGCCCGAGGGCTTCATCGGGAAATTGTTCGCGACGATGAAGCCGTACGCGCCGCCGCCGCCACCCGCCGCCAGCCCGGCGCCGTTGTGGGGCAACGAAGATCACGTGCAGACGTTGTTCGGTGATCGGGTCACCGAGCTGACTTTTCGGCGGCAAACCGTGCACATGGACCACTGCGAGAACCCAACGGAGTTCCGCGAGTACTGGAAGCGCAACTACGGGCCGACCATCGCGGCGTACCGGTTCAATGCCGATCGTCCGGATCGAATTGCCGAACTCGACGCCGATTTTCTGCGCTTTCTCACCGAATGGAATCGGTCCACCGACGGCACGGGGACGGCTTACGATGCCGAGTACCTGTTGGTCACGGCCACCAAGGTTGAACCGGAAAGTCTGAAATGACCGGAGTACGGATAGGAATCTTCGCGCCCGTCGGCCAGTTTGCCGCGTCGGCGGCGGAGCGCCACGCGACACTGGCGAGCATCGCCGATTCGGGCATCGATCACCTTTGCGTGGGCGACCACGTGAGCTTCCACGTCGGCGCCGGCGCAGACGGCCTCATCGATGCAGCCGCGCTGCTGACTCGCGATGCTGAATTGCCCTGTTACGTAGCGTTATATCTGCTTCCATTGCGCCACCCGGTGCCGGTGGCTCGCCAGCTCGCCAGCATCGCCCAACTCGCGCCGGGGCGGTTGACTTTCGGCGTCGGGATCGGGGGAGAGGACCCGCATGAACTCGAGATCTGTGGCGTCGATCCCAGGACACGCGGGCGCCGAATGGACGAGTCTCTCGAGATCCTTCGCTCGCTCTCCGAGGGCAAGCCGGTCAGCTTCGAGGGCGAATTTTTCGCACTTCGCGATGCTCAGATTCTTCCCGCGCCCTCACCGCCGATCCCGATAACCGTCGGAGGCCGGTCGGACGCCGCGGTGCGGCGGGCGGGACGGTTCGGCGACGGCTGGCTGGGCATCTGGGTCTCGCCGCGGCGATTCAACGAGGTGGTCGAACAGGTCGGCGAGCACGCGGAACATGCCGGCCGGAACCCGGCCTCCTTTGAGCACGCGATCAATGTCTGGTGCGGATTCGGTAGCACCCGCGAGGCCGCGCGCGGTCCGCTTGCGGCTGGCATGCAGGCCTTCTATCAGATGCCGTTCGAGCCGTTTGAGCGCTATTCGCCGTACGGGACACCCGAGGATGTCGCCGACTTCCTTTATCCCTACGTCGAGGCGGGTTGCTCGGTCTTCAACGTGATTCCGTGCGCGAGTGACCGCGAGACCGCGGTCACCGGTGTCGCCGAGGTGCGACGACTTCTCGCGTCGGTCTGACGTCGCATACATGAACATCTGTTCATCTAGACAGGTGACGTGGTGCGGGCATAGGGTCGACCCATGACTGTCGTCGAACAGCCCGAAGCGACCGTTTCGACACAATTCGACCGCACCGACTGGACGACAATCGCCGCGATGGGCGGCGTGGTCTTGGCGCTTCACCTGTTCGGCTGGGGCGTGCTGGTGCTCGGGGTGGCGCCGCAGCACATCACGCTCGGATCGGCGGGCGTGTTCGGCGTCGGCCTTGGTGTGACCGCCTACCTGCTCGGGGTGCGGCATGCGTTCGACGCCGACCACATCGCCGTCATCGACAACACCACGCGGAAGCTGGTCGGTGAGGGCACCCGCTCGCTGTCCGCCGGATTCTGGTTCTCGCTCGGCCATTCCAGCGTGGTGTTCGGGCTGGCGTTCCTGTTGGCGATCGGCGTGCGTGCGATCGTCGGCCCGGTGCAGGACGCGGGTTCGCCGATGCTGCAGACGCTCGGGTTGGTGGGTTCGCTTGTCGCAGGGACATTTCTGATCCTGATCGGGCTTTCGAATCTGTTCGCTGCGGTGGGCATCGCCAAGGTCTTTCGCCGGATGCGCAGCGGCGACTTCGACGAGGCCGAACTCGAACACCACCTCGAGAACCGCGGCTTTCTGGCGCGACTGTTCGCCAGGGTGATGCGCCGGGTGAGCAAGCCGTGGCACCTGTACCCGGTCGGGCTGCTGATGGGACTTGGCTTCGATACCGCGACACAGGTGGCGCTGCTGGTGCTGGCCGCGGGAACGGCGGCATTCACGCTGCCCTGGTACGCCATTCTGGTGCTGCCGGTGTTGTTCGCGGCCGGGATGAGTCTGTTCGACGCGGCCGACGGCATCCTGATGTCGCGGGCCTACGGCTGGGCGTTCCTGCAGCCGATCCGCAAGGTGTACTACAACCTGACCGTGACTGTGCTGTCGGTGGTCGTTGCCTTGGTCATCGGTGTCATCGTGCTCGCAGGCCTGGTCGCCGATCGCCTCGGCGTCGACTCGGGTCCGCTGGCCGCGATCGCATCGGCCAACCTCGAGTTCGTCGGCTTCATGATCGTCGGGCTGTTCTTCACGGCCTGGTTGATAGCGCTGGCGGTCTGGCGCTTCGGCCAGGTGGAGAAGCGTTGGGCGCAGGCGCGCTAGTGCCGTTTGGACGGCGGCCACGGCGGCTCGCCGCACAGCGCCAGCAACGCGTTTTCGACCACCTCGGGTAGCGCGGGATGAATCCAGTACTGACCGCGCGCCATCTCCTGCGCCGGCAGATCGAAGGCCATCGCCTGGATCAGCGGCTGAATCAACGATGACGCCTGGTGCCCCATGATGTGCGCACCGAGAATCAACCCGCTGTCGTCGTCGACGATCAGCTTCGCGATGCCGGTGGTGTCTTCCATCGCCCATCCGTACGCGACGTCGGCGAAGTCCTGAACCTTGACCTTGAGGTTGAAACCCTTTGCCCGGGCCTCGTTTTCGGTCAATCCGACACTGGCGATCTGCGGGTCGGTGAACACCGCGGACGGCACATATCGGTGATTGGACGGCATCAACGCGTCGGTGTCGTCCCAGTCCTGCAGCAGGTTGTGCTTGACGACGCGAGCCTCGTGGTTGGCGACGTGCTTGAGCTGGTAGTCCGATGACACGTCACCAAGCGCGAAAATGCCCCGCGCCGAAGTGCGTTGGTATTCGTCGACGACAATCTGCCCGTGTCCATTGACCTTCACGCCGGCCTGCTCGGCGTCCAGCAGGTCGCCGTTGGGCACCCGGCCCGTCGCAACCAACAACGTGTCGCCGCGCAGCTTCGTGCCGTCCGTGCACCGGATTTCGACTCCGTCGCCGACGGCACGCGCATCGGCCAATTCGTGGTGGCTGCGGACTTCCCACTTCTTGCTCGCGATGTCGGTGAACCGCATGGTGATCTCGTCGTCGTGTCCGCGCAACAGCGTGCTGCCCCGGATCAATAGCGTGACTCGACTGCCGAGAGACGAAAAGATATGGGCGAACTCGCATGCCACGAATCCGCCGCCGATGATGATCAGGTGCTCGGGCACGTCGGCAATGCGCATGATGGTGTCGCTGGTGTGGTAGGGCACACCGCATTCGGTGACGGCATCCGGTGCCACGGCCCGGGATCCGGCGGCGATCACCACCTGGTCGGCGGTGAATTCGTCGCCGTCATCGGTGCGCAGCCGGTGCCTGCCGTCCGCAAGCGGCGGCCGGAATCGAGTGTGGCTGGCGAACACCTCTACATTGGGGGAGGAACGCCGGTAGTTCTCACCGCCCATCGCGATCGGGTCGATACGACCGAACACCCGGGACACGATGTCCGTCCACCGAACCCCGTCGACATGTGCGTCGACCCCGTATTGCGATGAGTCGTGGGCGGTTTGGGCGACGTCGGCGGCGTAGACGAACATCTTCGTCGGGATACAGCCGACATTGAGGCAGGTGCCGCCGAACACGCCTTGCTCGCAGATCGCGACGCGCTTGTCGGCGTAGCGCTCGTCAAGAATCGAGTTGCCGGAGCCGGTGCCGATGACCGCGATGTCGAAATGGCTCATGTGCTCACCCTCGCTCGGATTGAGTTGTCGCATCTGAAGTTTCGGTCAGGTACCAGTCCAGCCACTGGTCGACGGCCCGATATGCCGCGTGCCGGGACTCGGGCACCGAAAGGAAGACGTCGTGCTTGGCGTCGACGATCGGCACGATCGTCGAGCGATTGCCGATGCAGCCCGCCCACCGCGCGATCTGCTTGACGTCGAGCACCGCGTCGCCGCGCTGGATCGCCTCAACCTTGGCGGGGTCGGTCACCTCACGGACACTGTGATCGGACCGCAGGATCAGATTGGGCACCCCGACGTCGAGCCCGCGGTGCAGCCTGGCCTGCGCGCGGCGGATGGCGTGCAGCCAGCCGATCGTGACGGGGAAGCCGCCGATCGGTTTCCATGCCAGGTTGTAGTCGAACTCGCCGCCGTATTCCTTGTGCAGGGTGGCCCCGTATCCGCCCTCCGTCGGCGGGCGCAGCACCCGCTTCTTGTTGAAGCGTGACATCGCGCCGATCGCCGCGCGTGTGGGCGCGGCGCGCAGAATCGCCGGGCCCTGCAGGTCCAGCCAAGGGCTGTTGAGCACCAGGCCCCTGATTCGGCGCCGAGCCGTCTCGCCGCGACGTCGCACCCGGTCCAGCCACACCGCGACGATCAGCGCTCCGGTGGAGTGCGCGCAGACGAGAACGCCCGCGCCCGGAGCCTCGGCGGCGATGAGATCCAGCGCCCGTTCCAGTTCGGCGTCGTAGCGGGCCAGATCGGTGGTGAAGTGCGGGGTCTGCCCCTCGCGCCACGACCGCCCACATTTGTGCTGGTCCAGCGCGTAGACGGCGAAGCCGCGAGCGGCGAAGTGGTCGGCCTGTTCGGTATTGAAGAAGTAGTCGGTGAAGCCGTGCACCAGCAGCACGGCGCGGGTCGCCGACGGGTCGGGCTCGCCGCGGCGTACCAGCGTGGCGGCAAGGTCACCCTCGCCGTCGGGGTCCGGGCCGAGGTCGAAGGTCTGCTGCCAATAACCAGGCAGCACGTCGGGCTCCCATCCAGGCACAACAGCCACCTTAATGGCGCACCTCGACCGACCCGGGCCGATGAGGATCCGACCGCGGCGGGATAGCCTGAACAGCGATGTCACACCCGAAGGTCGCACAGACTGACGTCGTCCTGGTGGGCGCCGGCATCATGAGCGCCACGCTCGGGGCGCTGCTGCGGCAGGTGGAACCGGACTGGTCGATCACGTTGGTCGAACGCCTTGACGGCGCAGGCGCCGAAAGCAGCTACGCGTGGCACAACGCGGGCACCGGTCATGCGGGGTTGTGCGAGCTGAACTACACGCCGGAGCGGCCCGACGGGTCGATCGAGACCACCAAGGCGGTTCAGGTCAACGAGCAGTTTCAGGTGACGCGGCAATTCTGGGCGTATGCGGTCGAAAACGGGCTGCTGCCCGATGTGCGAAGTTTCCTCAACCCCATCCCGCACGTCAGCTTCGTGCAGGGTGCCGGAGCCGTCGGTTTTCTGAAACGCCGCCACGACGCGCTCGTCGGCAATCCGTTGTTCGCGTCGATGGAGTTCGTCGACGACACAGATGAATTCGCCAGGCGGCTGCCGCTGATGGCCGAGGGCCGTGATCTTTCCCAGCCGTTGGCGTTGGCCTGGGCGCAGGACGGCACCGATGTCGACTTCGGGGCATTGTCGAGACAACTCATCGGCCATGCGGCGCAACGCGGCATGGTCACGCTGTTCGGTCACGAAGTGCGAGATCTCAGCCGGCAATCCGATGGCAGGTGGACACTGTCTGTCGTCAACAGACGTACCGGCGGCAAGCGAAAGCTGAACGCCAAGTTCGTGTTCGTCGGCGCGGGCGGCGGCACGGTGCCGCTGCTGCAGAAGGCGGGGGAGGCCAACGGGTTCGGTGGTTTTCCGGTGGGCGGCGCGTTCCTGCGCGCGGATCGGCCCGAGCTGGCCACCGCGCACCAGGCCAAGGTGTACGGCCAGCCGCCTCCGGGTGCCCCGCCGATGGCCGGTTCGCATCTGGACACCCGGATAATCAACGGCAAGTCCTGGCTGGTGTTCGGGCCGTTCGGACGGTGGTCGCCCAAATTCTTGAAGCACGGCAGCCTCACCGATCTGCCGTTCTCGGTGAGGCCTAACAACCTGCTGCCAACCCTCAAGGTCGGGGTCACTCAGGCGGGGTTCGTGAAATATCTGATCGGCCAGCTGATGCAGTCCGACTCAGAGCGGATGCAGACATTGCGCGAATTCGCCCCCGGCGCGGTCGATTCCGATTGGGAACTCGACATCGCGGGTCAGCGGGTGCAGGTGATTCGGCCCGTCAAGGGCAAGGGCGGGGCGCTCGATTTCGGCACGACGGTGCTGTCGTCGGCCGACGGCACCATCGCCGGGCTGCTGGGTGCCTCGCCGGGAGCCTCCACTGCGGTGCCTGCGATGCTCGACGTCATGGAGCGCTGTTTCGCCGATCGCTATCCGTCCTGGTTGCCCAAGCTGAAGGAGATGGTGCCGTCGCTTGGGGTCGAACTGTCGAACGAACCGGCGCTGTTCGAGGAGGTCTGGTCTTGGGGGACAAAGGTGCTCAAGTTGGATAAGCCGGTCATGACGGCGGCGGCCGAATGACCGTCGCGCTACGCCGCAGCTGGGCCAAGGACCTCGATGCCGCGACGCTGTACGAACTGCTCAAGCTGCGGGTCGAGGTGTTCGTCGTCGAACAAGCCACTCCGTATCCCGAACTCGACGGCCGCGACTTGGACGCCGAAACCCGGCACTTCTGGCTGGAAGGCCCCGACGGGGAAGTCATCTCGACATTGCGGCTGATGGAGGAACACCCTGGCGGGCAGAAGGGTTTCCGGATCGGCCGGGTCTGCACCAAACGCAGCGCGCGCGGCCACGGCCACACCAACCGGCTGCTGCAGGCCGCGCTGGCCGAGGTCGGTGACTACCCATGCCGCATCAATTCGCAGACGTACCTGGCGGAGATGTACGGCAGGCATGGATTCGTCCGCGACGGCGATGAGTTCCTCGACGACGGCATCCCGCACGTCCCGATGATCAAGGTGGGACCTCAACCGTGACACCGGGCTATCCGTTCAGCGCGATCGTCGGCCATGACCGGCTGCGGTTGGCGCTGCTGTTGTGCGCGGTGCGGCCCGAGATCGGCGGCGTGCTGATCCGCGGCGAGAAGGGCACCGCGAAATCGACGGCGGTGCGGGCGCTTGCGCATGTGCTGGCCGAGGTCGACGGGGCGTCGCTGGTCGAGTTGCCGATCGGCGCAACCGAAGACCGCGTGGTCGGGTCGCTGGACCTGCAGAAGGTGCTGCGCGACGGCGAGCACGCATTCCAGCCGGGCCTGCTGGCCCGCGCGCACGGCGGCGTGCTGTACGTCGACGAGGTCAACCTGCTGCACGACCACTTGGTCGATGTGATCCTCGACGCCGCCGCGATGGGCCGTGTGCACGTCGAGCGCGACGGCGTCTCGCACAGCCACGAGGCGCGCTTCGTGTTGATCGGCACGATGAATCCCGAAGAGGGTGAACTGCGTCCGCAGCTGCTCGACCGGTTCGGACTCACCGTCGACGTGCGCGCGTCCCGCGACGTCGAGGTCCGCGCCGACGTGATCCGGCAGCGGATGGCGTTTGAGGCCGATCCCAAGGAGTTCGGCGAGCGCTACGCCGAGGCCGATGCCGAATTGGCCCGACGCGTTGCGGCCGCGCGGTTGCTGGTGGCCTCGATTGTCTTGCCGGACGCCGAGTTACGGCGCATCGCCGCGCTGTGCGCGGCCTTCGACGTCGACGGGATGCGCGCCGATCTGGTGGTGGCGCGGACCGCGGTCGCGCACGCCGCATGGCGAGGCGTGGACACCGTGGCGGAAGAGGACATCCGGGTGGCTGCGGAACTGGCTCTGCCACACCGGCGTCGACGCGACCCATTCGACGATCCGGGGCTCGACCCGGACCAGCTCGACGAGGCGATGGCGCAGGCGGGTGAGTCCGCCGACGAACCGGAGCCGGATCCTGACCCGCCGGGTGGCGGCGAATCGACGTCGGACTCTGAAAGTTCGGTGCCACAACGTAATTCCAGCTCGAGCACCCGACCCAACGCGGCACCGTCGGCGGTGTTTCGCACCCGCGCGCTAGTGGTGCCCGGTGTCGGAGAGGGTGCACCGGGCCGCCGCTCACGTGCCCGTAACCGCACAGGCAAGGCGATCTCGCCGACCAACGACCGGGATGCGGGCCATGGCGTGCACGTGTTCGGCACGCTGCTGGCGGCCGCCGGTCGCCAGCGCCGCGCAGGAAGGCCACGCCCTGAGCCGGACGATGTGCGTCGCGCGATCAGGGAGGGCCGCGAAGGCAATCTCGTCATCTTCGTAGTCGACGCCTCCGGGTCGATGGCAGCGCGGGACCGGATGTCGGCCGTCGGTGGCGCGACGCTGTCGCTGTTGCGCGACGCGTACCAGCGCCGCGACAAGGTCGCGGTGATCACGTTCCGGCAGCAGGACGCCCAGCTGTTGTTGCCGCCGACGTCGTCGGTGCATATCGCGAGCCGGCGGCTGGCCCGCTTCGACACCGGCGGGAAAACGCCACTGGCCCAAGGCTTACTGGCCGCACGGGATGTGGTGGTGCGCGAGAAGGCGCGTGACCGGGCGCGGCGAAGCCTCGTTGTCGTGCTCACCGATGGGCGTGCCACCGGCGGCCCGGATCCGCTGGGCCGGACACGGACAGCGGCGGGACTCCTTGTTGCCGAGGGTGCCGCCGCAGTCGTGATCGATTGCGAAACCTCGCACGTGCGACTGGGTTTGGCCGAGCAGCTGGCCGGTCAACTCGGTGCGCCTGCCGTGCGGTTGGCACAACTGCGCGCCGACGCCCTCACCGACGTCGTGCGCACCGCCGCCTAAGGA
>Ga0075369_10000286_pt1 | contig 15033 bp, 10 predicted proteins | sample EndMethybrTD3034_FD_71400 | JGI IMG/M metagenome (GOLD analysis project Ga0075369, IMG submission 71400) | Populus endosphere microbial communities from Tennessee, USA - Endosphere MetaG P. TD hybrid TD303-4 | ecosystem: Host-associated > Plants > Roots > Endosphere | place: USA: Tennessee...
GCCGAGTTCCTGGACGGGTTCGGCGCGCTGCTCGGATCCGAGGACGACACTGCCGGTTTCGACCCGGCGGAACCGACCATCGCCGAGGCCTACCGGAGGGTGCCGCACCTGCGGCTGGGCCGGACCGGACGGGTGCTGGAGGCGCTGGTGCCCGCGGTCATCGAGCAACGCGTGTCGGGAATGGATGCGCACCGCGCCTGGCGGAGGCTGGTCACGGCCTACGGGGGACCCGCACCCGGCCCTGCGCCTGCACACATGCGCGTCCCGCCCACCCCTCAGGTGTGGCGGCGGATTCCGTCGTGGGAGTTCCAGCGCGCCAACGTTGATCCAGGCCGGGCTCGCACGATCGTCGGCTGCGCCCAGCGCGCCGAATCGCTGGAGCGGTTGGCGGTCCGCACGCCCGAATACGCACGCACCGCCCTGATGTCGCTGCCGGGGGTGGGGGAGTGGACGGCGGCCGAGACGGCGCAGCGGGCGTTCGGCGACGCCGATGCGCTGTCGGTCGGCGATTACCACCTCGCCACCATGGTGGGCCGCAGCCTGCTGGGCCGGCCGATCGAGGACGCGGCCATGGTCGAGTTGCTCGAGCCGCTGCGGCCACACCGCCACCGCGCGGTGCGCCTGCTGGAGGTCAGCGGCCTCGCGTGGAACCCTCGCTTCGGCGCGCGCCTGGCGATTCCCGATCTCAACGCGCTGTGAGCTGATTACCGGGGCGCACACAGGGGTACGCCGGTGCAGATGACGTCCATCCGCGCAAAGGAGCAATCGATGACGACACAGTTCACCGTTCCAGGCATGTCCGGCAAAGCCGGAAGCCGAGTTGCCGAGCTGCTGCAGAAGCAGTTGAGCACCTACAATGACCTGCACCTCACCCTCAAACACGTGCACTGGAATGTCGTGGGGCCGAACTTCATCGGCGTCCACGAGATGATCGATCCGCAGGTCGATCTGGTCCGGAGCTACGCCGACGAGGTGGCCGAACGCATTGCCACGCTGGGAGAGTCGCCGCAGGGCACGCCGGGGGCGATCGTCAAGGACCGCACCTGGGACGACTACTCGGTGGGCCGTGACACGGTGCAGGCCCATCTCGCCGCGCTCGACCTCGTTTACACCGGCGTGATCGAGGACACGCGCCAGGGTATCGAGAAGACCGAATCCCTGGATCCGGTGACCCAGGACATCCTGATCTCGCACGCCGCCGAACTGGAGAAGTTTCAGTGGTTCGTGCGCGCTCACCTGGAGAACTCCGGCGGCAAGCTGGCCCACGCGGGTAAGTCGACCGAGAAGGCGGCGGCCAAGGCCGCGCGTTAGCCCTCGCTAGCCCTGCGGCCGAGCTAGGAGTCGCTCTCCAGCGCGTCGTCGCGCACGGGACGGTCGGCGAGTTCCTCCGCGCGGCCGAAGAGGAACGGATAGGCGACGCCGGCCATCGCCGCCCCGACCAGCGGCGCCAGCCAGAACACCCACAGCTGAGCCGGTGCGCCGTTGCCGTTGAGGAACGCGACGCCGGTGGAGCGGGCCGGGTTGACCGAGGTGTTGGAGATCGGAATCGAGATCAGGTGGATCAGCGTGAGGGTCAGCCCGATCGAGATGCCCGCGAAGCCCTTGGGTGCCCGATCGTCGGTCGAGCCGAGGATGACCAGCAGGAAGATGGCGGTCAGCAGGATCTCGGCGATGATCACCGCGCCGAGCGAGAACCCCCCCGGTGAGTGTTCACCGAATCCGTTGGCCGCCATGTTGCCGGTCGCGGTCCAGTCTTCCTGGCCCCCGGCGATCAGGTAGATCACCACACCGGCGGCCAACCCACCGATCACCTGTGTTATCCAGTAGCCGGGCAGGGCTTTCCACCCCACGCGGCCCGCCAGCGCGGCGCCGAGCGTCACGGCAGGGTTGAAGTGGCCGCCGGAGATGGTGCCGAACGCATACACGCCGGTGAGCACTGTCAGGCCGAAGGCAAGGGCCACTCCGAGGAAGCCGATGCCCAGCGAAATACCATCGTCGCCAACGAACTTTGCGGCGAAGACGGCGCTGCCACAGCCGCCGAACACCAGCCAGAACGTTCCGATGAATTCCGCTGCCAGCCGGTGTCCCATTGTGGGCGTGCGCATGGCGACCTCTCGTCGAAGATGCCTCGGCCCTCGAGGGTTCCAGATCCAGGCTGCAGGGGGAACCGTTGTACCCAAGCAGTTTTCAAGTCGAGATTTGCCATCGGCGGGTGGCTCGGACTTTCCCACGTAGCGCCGATTGTTTTGTGGGAGTGAGCACATCTGTGTCATACGCCGGAAGCGCGTTCGGCCGCTGCCGCGTCCCGGTCGAGCCGCTGTGCCGAGTAGATCGACACGCTGGTCCTGCTGATCAGCAGGTAGGCGATGCCGACCGTGATCATCGCGCCGGGCAACACCGAGAACGAGCCGGTCATCTCGGCGACCATGATCATCACCGCGAGCGGGGCGTGGGCGACGCTGCCGAAGCAGGCCATCATCGCCACCACGACGAAAACGCCTGGCCCGTCTGGTAATCCGGGCATACCGACCAGGTCGGCCAGCCGCCAGATGGCGGCGCCGACGAATGCGCCGATCACGATGCCAGGGCCGAAGATGCCACCCGAGCCGCCGGTCCCGATCGACAGCGAGGTGGCGACGATCTTCGCGAATGGCAGGATCACCACGATCCACAGCGGGATCGTCAGCAACGTGTCCTCGGCGACCGCGGCCTGCTGGTCGGCCTACTCGCGCTGGCGATTCCGCAGATCCTGTCCAGCGGCTACGGCTGGGTGCAGGCCGCCGCCCGCCGGCTTGATCACCGGGCCGCCGGGCAGTCGGCGCGTCAACCGCACCGTCGCGTAGAAGGTGCGCGCGTAGAGGTACCCGACGGCGGCGGCGACGATCCCGATCAGCGCGAACCATGCCACCTCGACGGGCCGGAACGCATAGTCGGGGGCGACGAACCCGAACAGCGGATCGAAGCCGAGGATCGATCCGTAGACGATGTACGCGGTTCCCGAGGTGATGAAGCCGGGGATCAGTGAGCGGTAGTCGAAATCCTCGCGGTAGATGATCGAGGCCGCCAGCACCGCCCCGCCCAGCGGTGCGCCGAAGATGGCCCCGATGCCCGAGCCGATGCCGATCGACACTGCGACCCGACCGTCCTCGTCGGACAGGTTCAGCCGACGGGTCAGCAGCGACCCGAAGCCGGCAGAGATCTGCGCCGTCGGCCCCTCCCGTCCGGCGGACCCGCCCGAGCCGATGGTCAGCGCACTCGAGACCATCTTCACCAGGACCGCCCTCGCGCGGATCGCCCGCGGATCGGTGTGCACCGCCTCGATGGCGCTGTCGGTGCCGTGCCCCTCGGCCTCCGGAGCCAGCTTCGCCACGATCCAGGCCGACACGAGTGCGCCGCCGAAGGTGATCAACGGGATCGCCCACGGCCGCTCGTAGCCGGGCGAGCCGGGGTGGCCGCCGTCGCCGAAAGCCGTCGGAACGTCGTAACCGCCGAGGTAACCCAGCAGGAACCGGCCCGCGTACTCCAGAACCAGAAAGAACACCACTGCGCCCAGACCTGCGATGACGCCGATCGCAATGCCGAGGATCAGCCATTTGCGCAGGTACCCGGAGCGCCGGACGAAGGCGCCGAGCCCGCCGAGTACGTCGGGGGCCGAAGGCATGGTGCGGATGATATGCGGATTGCGGTCGCCCCGCGCGGGTCTGGGTTCAGCGAGCGAGTAGCCAGGGTCGTCAAACCCGCGCCTTGACGACCCTGGCCGCTATCTCGGCGCAGGTCATGCCGGACATACCCCCCAGGGGTATGGTGTCGATATGGACCACACCGAGCACATGGACCACGCCGAGCATATGGACCGCGCCGAGCACATGGACCATGGCGAACACGGGGGTCATGCCCATCACGTGGCCCAGTTCCGCCGCCTGTTCTGGATCATGCTTGCGCTGGCGGTGCCGACAGTGGCGCTGTCGGGCATGTTCGCGATGATCGTCGGCTACCGAATCCCGACCATCCCGCCCTTCTCGGGATCGACCTGGGTGTCACCGCTGCTCGGCACCGTCATGTACCTGTGGGGCGGGCGGCCCTTCCTGACCGGCGCGATCGGCGAAATCCGTTCCCGCACACCGGGGATGATGCTCCTGATCGGCTTGGCGATCACGGTGGCGTTCGTGTCGTCCTGGGGTGCCAGCCTGGGCGTGCTGCATCACGAGCTCGACTTCTGGTGGGAACTGGCGCTGCTGATCGTGATCATGCTGCTTGGCCACTGGATCGAGATGAGGTCGCTGGCGCAGACCTCCTCGGCACTGGACTCGCTGGCGGCGCTGCTGCCCGACGAGGCGGAGCGGTTGGAAGGTGACGGCAGCGGAAACAGCATCGTCCGGGTGCCGCCGGGCGAGCTGCAGGTCGGCGACGTCGTGATCGTGCGGCCCGGCGCCAGCGTGCCCGCCGACGGAGACGTCGTCGATGGCACGGCCGACATGGACGAGTCGATGGTCACCGGGGAGTCGCGCGCCGTGTCCCGCACGGTCGGCGATCGGGTCGTGGCGGGCACCGTTGCCACCGACTCCGGGCTGCGGGTCCGGGTCAGCGCGGTCGGTGACAACACCACGCTGGCCGGCATCCGGCGCCTGGTGGCCGACGCGCAGAACTCGTCCTCGCGGGCGCAGCTGCTCGCCGACCGGGCCGCCGCCCTGCTCTTCTGGTACGCGCTGGGCGCGGCCGTGCTGACCGCGGCGGTCTGGGCCACGATCGGCCGGCCCGACCAGGCCGTCGTGCGCGCCATCACGGTGCTCGTAATCGCCTGCCCGCACGCACTAGGGCTGGCCATCCCACTGGTGGTGGCCATCGCGACCGAACGCGCCGCGCGTGGTGGAGTGCTGGTCAAGGACCGGCACGCGCTGGAGGCCATGCGCACCGTCGATACCGTGCTGTTCGACAAGACCGGCACCCTGACCAAGGGAGCGCCGACGGTGACCGCGATCGCCGCCGTAGGCGGACACACCGACACCGACGTGCTGGCGATGGCCGCGGCCGCCGAATCCGACTCGGAGCACCCGCTGGCCCGTGCGATCGTCGCCGCCGCCGGTAGGCAGGGGCTCGACGTGCCGTCGTCGTCGGACTTCTCGTCGTCGCCTGCGGTGGGTGTGACCGCGACGGTGGCGGGCCGGGTGGTGCGCGTCGGCGGCCCGCGACTGCTGGCGGAGGTGGGCGCTGCGGAACTGCCCGCCGCCGACGGGTGGCACCGCCAAGGGGCCACCGTCCTGCACGTGCTCGTCGACGGCGCCGTGGCGGGTGCGCTTGCGCTGGCCGACGAGGTGCGCGACGAGTCTCGACAGGCTGTCGAGGCTCTGCGCCGGCTCGGCATCCAAGTGGTGATGATCACCGGCGACGCGCGGCAGGTGGCAGAGTCGGTGGCCGCCGAACTCGGCATCGACAGGGTGTTCGCAGGCGTGCGCCCCGAGGACAAGGCCGATGCGGTGGCGTCGCTGCAGGCTGAGGGCCGCACGGTGGCGATGGTCGGCGACGGTGTGAACGACGCACCGGCGCTCGCCCAGGCGGGCAATGGCGGAGTCGGCATCGCCATCGGCGCGGGTACCGATGTGGCGATCGCCTCGGCGGGTGTGATCCTGGCCAGCTCGGATCCGCGCTCCGTGCTCTCGGTGATCGAGCTGTCCCGGGCGTCCTATCGCAAGATGAAGCAAAATCTGTGGTGGGCAGCGGGATACAACCTGATCTCGGTACCGCTGGCGGCGGGTGTGCTGGCGCCCGCCGGTTTCGTGTTGCCAATGTCGGTCGGGGCGATCCTGATGTCGGCGTCGACGGTGGTGGTGGCGCTCAACGCGCAGCTGCTACGCCGCCTGGATCTCAGCCCGGAGGCCGGCGTCGGGGCCGTATCGGTCGGCTCACCCGTTCTCTAAGAATCTGGCTAGTCTTTCCCGCAAAGCCTGTACGCGGCGTCTTCGCTGCAAAATACTCATGAGTAGCTTGTGTAGCGAACGGGGTCGAGGATCGGACGGTTGGTGGGTACGTTGCGCATGCATCCGCCGGGTTCGGCTGGCTGCGTGAAAAGTCAACAGCAGCAACGTGTTCCGGCGTTCATGGCAGTTCAGCGCGGTAGGTGGGTGCAATCCGGTCGGTAATTGAGTTAGGTCGGGCTAAGTTGGCATGTCAGGCGGTGTTTGTCCTATCGTTTTGGGCACTTGTGGCGAGTGGGAATAGAGCCGTCGTTCAGTGCTGCACGAAGGCGCCCCACCGTGGGACCGGCTAATGCCGACAAACGCTCGGCAGACGAGCTTCCTGAAGGTGCGCGACGGCGCGTGGAGACAGAGAGTCAGGTGGGAATGGCCCCCAAGATGACCCGCGGGCTGTACGACGCCGCGTACGAGCACGACGCGTGCGGCGTCGCGATGGTCGTCGACATGCACGGCCGCCGCAGCCGCGACATCGTCGACAAGGCGATCACCGCCCTGCTCAACCTCGAACACCGCGGTGCGCAGGGCGCCGAACCCAACACCGGGGACGGCGCCGGGATCCTGCTGCAGGTCCCCGATGAATTCCTGCGCGCGGTCGTCGACATCGACCTGCCCGAGCCCGGTGCCTACGCCACCGGCATCGCCTTCCTGCCCCAGTCGTCCAAGGACGCCAAACTGGCCTGCGTCGCGGTCGAGAAGATCGTCGAAGCCGAGGGTCTACGGGTGCTGGGCTGGCGCGACGTCCCCACCGACGAGTCGTCGCTGGGGGCGCTGGCCCGTGACGCCATGCCAACGCTGCGGCAGGTGTTCATCGGCGGCGCGTCCGGGATGGAACTCGAGCGCCGCACCTATGTGGTGCGTAAACGCGCGGAGCATGAACTCGGTAACAAGGGGCCGGGGCAGGATGGGCCCGGCCGCGAAACCGTCTATTTCCCAAGTCTTTCGAGTCAGACGCTGGTCTACAAGGGGATGCTGACCACCCCGCAGCTACGGGCGTTCTATCTCGATCTGCAGGATGAGCGGCTGACCAGCGCCCTTGGCATCGTGCACTCGCGCTTCTCCACCAACACGTTCCCGTCGTGGCCGCTTGCGCATCCGTTCCGGATGATCGCCCACAACGGCGAGATCAACACCGTCACCGGCAACGAGAACTGGATGCGGGCCCGTGAGGCGCTGATCCACACCGACGTGTTCGGCTACCACAACGACCTGAACAAGATCTTCCCGGTCTGCACGCCCGGCGCATCGGACACCGCGCGTTTCGACGAGGTCCTCGAACTGCTCTACCTGGGCGGACGTAGCATCGCGCACGCGGTGCTGATGATGATTCCCGAAGCCTGGGAGCGCCACGAATCGATGGATCCGGCGCGCAGGGCGTTCTACCGCTACCACTCATCGCTGATGGAGCCGTGGGACGGACCCGCGTCGGTCTGTTTCACCGACGGCACCGTCGTCGGTGCGGTGCTCGACCGCAACGGCCTGCGTCCGTCGCGCATCTGGGTGACCGACGACGGCCTGGTGGTGATGGCGTCGGAGGCCGGGGTGCTCGACCTCGATCCCGCCACAGTGGTGCGCAGGATGCGGTTGCAGCCCGGCCGCATGTTCCTGGTGGACACCGCGCAGGGCCGCATCGTCGACGACGAGGAGATCAAGGCCGAGCTGGCCGCCGAGCACCCGTATCAGGAGTGGCTCGACGCGGGTCAGTTCCACCTGGACGACCTGCCGCAGGGCAACTACGTGCGGATGCCGCACCACCGGGTGGTACTGCGCCAGCAGGCGTTCGGCTACACCTACGAAGAGCTCAACCTGCTGGTCGCGCCGATGGCGCGGACGGGGGGCGAGGCGCTGGGATCGATGGGCACCGACACCCCGATCGCGGTGCTCTCACAACGCCCGCGGATGCTGTACGACTACTTCCAGCAGCTGTTCGCGCAGGTGACCAACCCGCCGCTGGACGCCATCCGCGAGGAGGTGGTGACCAGCCTGCAGGGCGTCATCGGCCCCGAGGGCGACCTGCTGAACCCGGATGAGAACTCCTGCCGCCAGATTGTGCTGCCCCAGCCGATCCTGCGTAACCACGAGCTGGCCAAGCTGGTCAACGTCGATCCCGACCACGAGATCCGCGGCCGCAAACACGGCATGCGCGCAGCGGTCATCCGGTGCCTCTATCCCGTCGAAGAGGGCGGTGTCGGCCTGCGCAGGGCGCTGGAGGACGTCCGCAAGAAGGTTTCCCAGGCGATCCGCAACGGTGCGCGCATCATCGTGCTCTCCGATCGTGAGTCCGACGAATGGCTGGCGCCGATCCCGTCGCTTCTGGCAGTCGCCGCCGTGCACCACCACCTGGTCCGGGAACGCACCCGCACCCAGGTCGGCCTCGTCGTCGAGTCCGGTGACGCGCGCGAGGTACACCACATGGCGATGCTGGTGGGCTTCGGCGCCGCCGCGATCAATCCGTACATGGCCTTCGAATCGATCGAGGACATGCTCGACCGGGGTCTGCTCAACGGGCTGGACCGCGAGAAGGTCCTCACCAACTACATCAAGGCCGCGGGCAAGGGTGTGCTCAAGGTGATGTCCAAGATGGGCATCTCCACCCTGGCCTCCTATACCGGCGCCCAGTTGTTCCAGGCCGTCGGCATCTCCCAGCGGGTTCTCGACGAGTACTTCACCGGGCTGCGCTGTCCGACCGGCGGCATCGACCTCGACGACATCGCCGCCGAGGTGGCCGCCCGGCACAACCTGGCCTATCTCGATCGGCCGGACGAGTGGGCGCACCGCGAACTCGAGGTGGGCGGCGAGTACCAGTGGCGCCGGGAGGGTGAGTTCCACCTGTTCAACCCGGACACGGTTTTCAAACTCCAGCATTCAACTCGGACCGGGCAGTACTCGATCTTCAAGGAGTACACCCGGCTGGTTGACGACCAGAGCGAGCGGATGGCATCGCTGCGTGGCCTGCTGAAGTTCAAAGACCCCAAAGGCAGCGGGCGCCCGGCTATTTCCATCAAAGAGGTGGAGCCGGCCAGCGAGATCGTCAAACGGTTCTCCACCGGCGCGATGAGCTACGGCTCGATCTCGGCCGAGGCGCACGAGACACTGGCGATCGCGATGAACCGCCTCGGCGGCCGGTCGAACTCCGGCGAGGGCGGCGAATCCGCAGACCGATTCGACCCCGACCACAACGGCGACTGGCGGCGCAGCGCCATCAAACAGGTAGCCTCGGCCCGCTTCGGGGTCACCAGCCACTACCTGACCAACTGCACCGACATCCAGATCAAGATGGCGCAGGGCGCCAAACCCGGTGAGGGTGGCCAGCTTCCGGGACACAAGGTGTACCCGTGGGTGGCCGAGGTGCGGCATTCGACGCCCGGCGTCGGCCTGATCTCGCCGCCGCCGCACCACGACATCTACTCCATCGAGGATCTCGCGCAGCTCATCCACGATCTCAAGAACGCCAACCCGGCGGCGCGGATCCACGTCAAGCTGGTCAGTGAGAACGGGGTCGGGACGGTCGCTGCCGGCGTCTCGAAGGCGCACGCCGACGTGGTGCTGATCTCCGGGCACGACGGGGGCACCGGCGCGACGCCGCTGACCTCGATGAAGCATGCGGGCGCGCCGTGGGAGCTCGGCCTGGCCGAGACCCAGCAGACGTTGCTGCTCAACGGACTTCGCGACCGCATCGTGGTGCAGGTGGACGGCCAACTCAAGACCGGCCGCGACGTGATGATCGCCGCGCTGCTCGGCGCCGAGGAATTCGGGTTCGCCACCGCGCCGTTGGTGGTCTCGGGTTGCATCATGATGCGGGTGTGCCATCTGGACACCTGCCCGGTGGGTGTGGCCACCCAGAATCCGGTGCTGCGGCAGCGGTTCACCGGCAAGCCCGAGTTCGTGGAGAACTTCTTCCTGTTCATCGCCGAAGAGGTCCGCGAACTCATGGCACAGCTGGGCTTCCGGACTCTCAACGAGGCCGTGGGTCAGGTCGGTGCGCTGGACACCACGCGTGCCGCCGAGCACTGGAAGGCGCGCAAACTGGATCTATCGCCGATACTCTACGAACCGGAGTCGGCGTTCATGAACCAGGACCTGTATTGCAGCTCGCGGCAGGACCACGGGCTGGACAAGGCGCTGGATCAGCAGTTGATCACGCAGTGCCGCGAAGCCCTGGATTCCGGCTCGCCCGTGCGTTTTTCGACGACGATCACCAACGTGAACCGGACGGTGGGCACGATGCTCGGCCACGAGGTCACCAAAGCCTATGGCGGGCAGGGCCTCCCGGACGGCACCATCGACATCACGTTCGACGGTTCGGCCGGCAACAGCTTCGGCGCCTTCCTGCCCCGCGGCATCACGCTGCGGGTCTATGGAGACGCCAACGACTATGTCGGTAAGGGCCTTTCCGGCGGACGCATCGTCGTGCGGCCCTCCGACAATGCACCGGTCGACTACGTGGCCGAGGAGAACATCATCGGTGGCAACGTGATCCTGTTCGGTGCGACCGGCGGCCAGGCGTTCCTGCGCGGTGTGGTCGGCGAGCGGTTCGCCGTGCGCAACTCCGGCGCCCACGCCGTCGTCGAGGGCGTCGGCGACCACGGCTGCGAGTACATGACCGGCGGCAGGGTCGTCATCCTCGGCAAGACCGGCCGCAACTTCGCCGCGGGCATGTCGGGAGGCGTGGCCTACGTATACGACCCGGACGGGACGCTTCCCGACAACATCAACGGAGAGATGGTCGACCTTGACGCCTTCGACGACGCCGACGCCCAGTGGCTGCACGATATGATCGCCGCGCACGTGGATGCCACCGATTCGGCTGTGGGCCAACGGATCCTGTCCGACTGGGATGCGCAGCTGGCGAACTTCGTCAAGGTGATGCCGCGTGACTACAAGCGGGTGCTGAAGGCGATGGCGGACGCCGAGGCCTCCGGGGCCACCGAGTCGGAACTCAACGACGCGATCATGGCGGTCGCTCGTGGGTGACCCGAACGGCTTCCTGAAGCACACCCGCCGCGAGTTGCCCGCCCGGCGCCCCGTTGCGCTGCGGCTGCGTGACTGGAAGGAGGTTTACGAAGAGTTCCAGCGCGAGACGCTGCAGGTGCAGGCGTCGCGGTGTATGGACTGCGGTATCCCCTTCTGCCACAACGGCTGTCCACTGGGGAACCTGATCCCGGAGTGGAACGATCTGGTGTTCAAGGGCAGGTGGCAGGAGGCGATCGAGCGACTGCACGCCACCAACAACTTTCCCGAGTTCACCGGCAGGCTCTGCCCCGCGCCGTGCGAGGCATCGTGTGTGCTCGGCATCAACCAGGACGCGGTGACCATCAAGCAGGTCGAGGTCGAGATCGTCGACAACGCCTTCGACAACGGCTGGGTCAAGCCGCTTCCGCCGGGGGAGCTGACCGGTAAGACGGTTGCGGTCATCGGTTCCGGCCCGGCGGGCCTCGCCGCTGCCCAGCAGCTCACCAGGGCGGGTCATTCGGTGACGGTCTTCGAGCGTGCCGACAGGATCGGCGGGCTGCTGCGCTACGGGATTCCCGAGTTCAAGATGGAGAAACGCCACATCGACCGCCGGATGGAGCAGATGTCCGCCGAGGGCACCCAGTTCCGGGCCGGGGTGGACGTCGGTGTGGATATCACGGCGGATCAACTGCTCGCCGATTTCGACGCGGTGGTGCTGGCGGGCGGGGCGACGGCGTGGCGGGACCTGCCCGTCCCGGGTCGTGAGCTCGGTGGCATCCACCAGGCGATGGAGTACCTGCCGTGGGCGAACAGGGTGCAGAACGGCGATCCCGTTCTCGGTGTCGACGGCGAGCCGCCGATCACCGCCAAGGGCAAGAAGGTCATTATCATCGGCGGCGGCGACACGGGTGCGGATTGCCTGGGCACCGCCCACCGTCAGGGCGCCGCCAGCGTGCACCAGTTCGAGATCATGCCGCGGCCGCCCGCCGTGCGCGCCGACTCCACGCCGTGGCCGACGTACCCGCTGATGTTCCGGGTGTCCTCCGCACATGAGGAGGGCGGCGATCGGGTGTTCGCGGTGAACACCGAGCAGTTCAACGGTAGCGACGGGAAGGTCACCGGCCTGCGGGCGCATGAGGTGCGCATGGACGCAGGCAAGTTCGTCAAGGTCGAGGGCACCGACTTCGAGTTGGAGGCTGACCTTGTGCTGTTGGCGATGGGCTTCGTCGGCCCCGAGAAGCCGGGTCTGCTGACCGACCTGGGCGTCGAGTTCACCGACCGCGGCAACGTGGCGCGCACTGCGGACTTCGAGACCTCGGTGCCGGGCGTGTTCGTGGCCGGCGACATGGGCCGCGGACAATCCCTGATCGTGTGGGCCATCGCCGAGGGCCGGGCCGCCGCCTCCGGCGTGGACCGCTACTTGATGGGTAAGACCGCACTTCCTGCGCCGATCAAGCCCACGGCGGCGCCCCAGCGCTAGGGCGCATTCGCACACACCGGCTGCACGGGTAGCCACACGGGCAACTTCCGTCTCACCAGAAACATCGAATTTTTCCTCGGCGTGGCTCCTGCTGTTTGCCAGATCACAGGTATCTAATGACGGACAGTGGGTCCTGCGGTAAGGTAGGCCCACGGTTCAGCTATTCCAAACCGCAGGAGTGATCACCGTGTATGCCAACCCGATATCCCGGACCCGGGTGGGTCGAATTGCCTGGTCCTGGTTGCGCCATCCGGTCAAGAGCCGTGAATTTCCTGCGAAGCACGAGCGGTTGATCACCGCAGACGAGCTACTGCGCTACGGGGTTTGAGGCCCCTCACCAGCATCATCGGCGCTCGATTCGCGGGCGTGATCGTTTCTTTGCCTAACTGTTATAGCTTTGTGACCGTTGGCGCGCGTGCGGATTTCGTACCCATTCCAGCCGACGGAGCGCTAACACCCACCCTCGTGACACCACGGTCTCTGCCCGTTTCAGCAATCGACACATCCCGCCCGGCAATGCGATCGGGCGGTGAGATCGCGCGGATTTCGCTGTCGCTAAGCCTTCGCCAGGCCGGAATCCCGGATCGCCTCGGCTAACGGCTCCAGCACCACGGCGTCATGGGGTGGCGGCAGGTAGACGATCGCAAGGTCCAGCCCACGCTCGCCCAGTGCGGCGGCACCGTCAATGACCTTCTGGAAGTCTCCGTCCGGCGACAGTCGCACATGGGCGGACAGCAGGATCTCCTTGGGGTCACGGCCCACGTCGGCGCAGTGCGACGCCAGCACGTCGCGCTTGCGGGAGAACTCCTCGGGCGTCCCGCCTGCGAAGTTCCAGTGGTCGGCGTACTTGGCCGTGATGCGCAGGGTTCGCTTCTCGCCGCTGCCGCCGATGCAGATGGGCGGATGGGGTCGTTGCGGTCCCTTGGGCTCGTTGCGGGCCGCCTTGAGCTGATAGAACCTGCCATCGAAGTCCGTCGTCTCCTCCGACAGCAGCCCGATGAGCACCTGGCAGGCCTCCTCGAAACGGTCGAGGCGGTCCTTGATCGACCCCAGCTCGATGCCATACGCACCGGATTCCTCCTCGTTCCAGCCGGCGCCGATGCCCAGCTCCAGCCGGCCGCCGGACACGATGTCGAGTGCGGAGGCCATATTGGCCAGCACCGCAGGATGCCGGTAGTGGATGCCGGTCACCAAGGCGCCGAGCCGCAGCCGCCGCGTGGCTTGGGCTAACGCGGCAAGGGTGACCCACCCTTCCATGCACGGCCCCGTTGAGTCCGAAAAAATCGGATAGAAGTGGTCGAAGGTCCAGCCCGATTCGTAGACGTCGATGTCGTCGGCGGCCTGCCAGACCGCGAGCATGTCGGCCCAGGTGGTGTTCTGCGGTGAGGTTTTGAAAGCGAAGCGCACCTAACCGACTCTAGGAGTGTTTCCTGACAACTGGCCGATTACGGCCCGATGAATTACGCGCTGGCGCGGGGTCGTAATGGACATGATCGATATGACCACCGCATGTGCACACACGGCGACGCTGCTCGACGGCGTCCGCGACGACCAACTCGACACCAGAACCCCGTGCGAGAAGCTGACGCTGGCTGAGCTCGTCGCCCACATCGGCGGCCTCGCCGAAGCCTTCGCGGCCGCCGCGCGCAAGGAGACGGGCCCGCTCACTGACACACCTCCCGGCGGCAGCGGCTACCGGATCGACGACGACTGGCGCTCCCGCTACCCGGCGGCGCTCGCCGACCTGGCCGCGGCTTGGCAGGGTCAACCGGCGTGGGAAGGAATGACCCGGATCGCAGGCATGGACATACCCGGCGACGTCACCGGAAGCATCGCGCTGACGGAGGTCGTGCTGCACGGCTGGGACGTCGCACGGGCGACCGGCCAGGACTTCCGCGTCGACGCAGACGTGGCCGACGCGGTGCTGACACACCTCGAGTCGTTCGCCGCCGACGGTCCCGTCGAGGGTCTGTTCGGGCCGGCGGTCGCGGTGCCCGACAACGCCCCGGCGATCGACCGGGCGCTCGGACTCAGCGGCCGCGATCCGCGGTGGTCCGCGCAGCCCTGACCGATTCCCGCTGATTCCCGGGAGCGCAAGCGCGACGATCAAACTAACTGATAAATTCTTCAATCGTTCGATCGTCAACGTTGTGAATCCTTGGGAGAGGCCTCGTGGGGTCCGAACCGCTGTACAAGCTCAAGGGCGAGTTCTTCAAGACCCTCGGCCACCCCGCGCGCATCCGGATTCTTGAGCTGCTCGTCGAGGCCGACCGATCGGTGGGGGAGCTGCAGCCGGAGGTTGGGCTCGAATCGTCGAACCTCTCTCAGCAGCTCGGCGTGCTGCGGCGGGCCGGCGTCGTGGTCACCCACAAGGTCGGTAACAACGTCATCTACTCGATCGCCTCGCCGGATATCGCAGAGCTGATGGCAGTCGCGCGCAAGGTGCTCACCACGGTTCTGTCCGATCGCGTCGCGGTGCTCGAGGACCTCCGCGCGGGCGAGCGCTGACCGATGGGCTGGATAGGCAAGATACTGCGGACCGGCCGTGTGACGGAGGCGGCGCCGACCAGACCAGGCCCGGAGGCGGAGCCGACCAGACCAGGCCCGGAGGCGGAGCCGACCAGACCAGGC
>Ga0075369_10000287_pt1 | contig 14948 bp, 13 predicted proteins | sample EndMethybrTD3034_FD_71400 | JGI IMG/M metagenome (GOLD analysis project Ga0075369, IMG submission 71400) | Populus endosphere microbial communities from Tennessee, USA - Endosphere MetaG P. TD hybrid TD303-4 | ecosystem: Host-associated > Plants > Roots > Endosphere | place: USA: Tennessee...
CGGGCAACCAATAAGGTGAGCACAAATGAGCGAGCCGTACTACATCACCACAGCCATCGCCTATCCCAACGGCGATCCGCACGTCGGACATGCCTACGAATACATCGCCACGGACGCAATCGCGCGGTTCAAGCGACTCGACGGCTACGACGTGCGCTTCCTCACGGGCACCGACGTGCACGGACAGAAGATGGCCGAGACGGCGGCAGCCGAGGGCATTCCGGCTGCCGAGCTGGCGCGGCGCAATTCCGACGTGTTCCAGCGGATGCAGGAGCGGCTCAACATCTCGTTCGACCGGTTCATCCGCACGTCGGATGCCGACCACTACGAGGCGTCCAAGGACATTTGGCGCCGGATGAACGAAGCCGGCGACATCTACCTCGACGCGTACAAGGGCTGGTACTCGGTGCGCGACGAGCGCTTCTTCATCGAGAGCGAGACGACGGTGGGCGCCGACGGTGTCCGGATCGCCACCGAGACCGGGGCGCCGGTGACGTGGACCGAGGAGCAGACGTACTTCTTCAAGCTGTCGGCTTACGCGGACAGGCTGTTGGCGCACTACAAGGCGCATCCCGAGTTCATCGAGCCCGATGTGCGCCGCAACGAGGTGGTCAGCTTCGTCTCCGGCGGGCTGCGCGACTTGTCGATCTCGCGGACGACGTTCGACTGGGGTGTGCCGGTGCCCGACCATCCCGACCACGTGATGTATGTGTGGGTCGACGCGCTGACGAATTATCTGACGGGCGTGGGCTTTCCGGACACCTCGTCGGAGTTGTTCAAGCGGTTCTGGCCTGCCGATCTGCACATGATCGGCAAGGACATCATCCGGTTCCACACCGTGTACTGGCCGGCGTTCTTGATGTCGGCGGGAATCGAGTTGCCGCGCAAGGTGTTCGTGCACGGCTTTCTGCTCAACCGCGGCGAGAAGATGAGCAAGTCTGTCGGCAATGTCGTCGACCCGAATGCGTTGATCGACGCGTTCGGCGTGGACCAGGTGCGCTACTTCTTCCTACGGGAGGTGCCGTTCGGACAGGACGGCAGCTACAGCGAAGAAGCAATCATCAGCCGTATCAATGCCGACCTGGCCAACGAGTTGGGCAATCTCGCGCAACGCTCGCTCTCGATGGTCGCCAAGAACCTCGATGGAATCGTGCCCGAACCAGCCGAATTCACCGCCGACGACAAGGCGCTGCTGGAGGCGGCGGACGCGTTGATGGACCGGGTGCGGGGCCATTACGACTCCACCGCAATGCATTTGGCACTCGAGACGATCTGGTCGGTGCTCGGTGCGGCCAACAAGTACTTCTCCGCACAGGAACCGTGGGTGCTGCGCAAGACTGATGAGGAGCGGTTCCGCACTGTGCTGTACACGACGCTTGAGACGGTGCGGATCGCCGCACTACTGAGCCAGCCGGTGATGCCTGAGTCGACGGGCAAGCTGCTCGGCCTGCTCGGCCAGCCGGAGGATCGGCGGACGTTCGCGGCAATCGGCACCCGATTGTCCCCGGGCACGGCATTGCCTGCACCAGTCGGGGTCTTCCCTCGATACCAGGTGGAGTGAAATCCGTTCACCCACTTACCGGATCGGTGACGACGCCGTGGCGTCGAGCAAGACAGAAGTGACGTTGACGATGTCGTGAGGATCGAAGTCTGCCATGTCCTCCGCGAACGCGGAGCTGGCCATGTATTCGGTCTCGACGGTCACCGGGTCTGCGCCACACTCGTATGAGACGAGCGCGAACAGCCGGCTTTCACCGCCGTCGCGCGACGTCCAGATGCCACGCGTTTCGACCCCGAACGCTTTGAGGCTGCCGATGTGGCGGGCCCAATGTATCGCGGCGTATCTGTCAAGAGCCTCGGGGGAACGCAGCGTATACGTCCTGAGTTGAAACACGATATCTGCTGCCTTTCAGATCCAGAGCGTAACGCACAACGCGGCCACCGCGAGGCCCTGCAGCGCCGCCCTGGTGGTGATGATCCGATCCCAATTGCGTTGCAACACACGCACGTCCGATGGGGTATCGCCGGCGTCGGCTGCCGCAGTAAGCTGTCGATTGATCGGCGCGCTCACGTTCCGGTACAGCGCGATCCAGGCCAGTAGCAGACCCAAGGCTGTGGCGGCAGGGATGGCTTCGGCCCACCGGCCCGCTACCCCAGCCACCACGGCGCATGTGGCCGCCGCAATGATCCCCAACGCCCCGGGTATCGGCATTCGCCGGTCACCGTAACGATGCACGTTGCCCGTCACGGTCGCGAGCGCACGGTCGTCGACGCGGGCGAGCGCGGGACGCAGCACCAGCGCGCAGAACACATCGGTGCCGTAGACGACGCCGGTGCTCAGAACCGCGATCAGCGCCGCTGTCCGGGCGACGTCGATCATGCTTCGCCCCCGGCGCCCGCCCCGCCCAGCGCGCCCATCTGCTGAAGCAGCTGCAAGGTATTCAGTTCGTCCCAGTGCTCGACGAACATCCCGTCCTCCACGCGCCAGATGTCGATCGATCGCATCTCGACCTTGCGGCCGGTGGCCGGGATCCCCATGAATTCGCCTTCGTGGGTCCCGCGGTAGACGAAGCGGCCGACCACGCGGTCGCCGGAGATCACCAGGTCCTCCATGGAGGCTGTCAGATCGGGCAGCGCGTCGAAGAAGCCGGCCCAGAACTGTCGGTTCGCCTCGCGGCCATCGGGGACGAACGCGTTGTGATTTCGGTAATCGATTGCCACAAATCGATCCACCAGATCGGGGTCGTGCTCGTTGAGCATCGTCACGAAGGTGTCGGCGAGGCCACGTGCAGAGGCAGTCATGTCGAACTCCAATCGACTCGAAGGTGTTAGCAACGCTAACCCCCCACCGAATCCGTGTCAATAGCGTTGCTATATTTGTTAGCGATGCTAGAATCGGTTATGACCATCGAGGAGCGTCGCGAACGGGACCGCGCTGCCCGTCGCCAACTCATCGTCACGACGGCACGTCGGATTTCCGAAGCCGAGGGATGGGATGCGGTCACCACACGTCGGTTGTCCGCCGAAATCGAGTACAGCCAGCCGGTCCTCTACAAGCACTTCTCGAACATGGACGCGATCGCCAAGAGCGTCGCTGTCGAGGGATTCGGGGAACTCGCCGAGTCACTGTCCAACGCAAGAAATGGCGCCGCGGAGCCCGAGGATGCGCTTCGACGAATCGCGCACGCGTACATCGACTTTGCAGTCGCGAACCCGGCGGTCTATGACGCGATGTTCACCCGCGCCACCACGCTGCACTTCGCGGCCTCCGACACGCCGCCCGAACTATCTGCCGGCTTCACCGAGTTACGGGACGCGGTCACGGCCGTCGCAGACACCGCGGACGCAGACACGGCCACGGAAACCCTGTGGGCAGCGCTCCACGGTTTGGCCACTCTTGGCCGAAGCGGGCGACTTCGCGACGGCCACGACTCCGAACGCGTCAACCTACTTATTGCACAGTTTGTCGCCGCGACTTGACCGGACGCGCACCGCTTCTCGCGCACTGGCTCCTAGCGCAATGTCGGTGGTACCGCCAGGACACATCGGAGTAACGCCTTCCTACTTCTCTTGATGACATGAGCAACATGTTTCATCTGGGATGGTTTCTGAACTTCGTCGCCGACGAGTGGAACGGGAATTGGGGCGACGGCGGCCGTGACTTCACCGGGGACTTCTACGTCGAAATGGCAAAGGATCTCGAGCGCGCCAAGTTCGACTACGTCCTGATCGAGGACAAGCTCATGGTGTCGACCGCTTACGGCGGCACGATGGAACACGACCTCAAACACGGCGTGAACCCCAAACACGACCCGGTTCCGCTCGCCGTGCTGATGGCCAACGCCACCACCCGGCTCGGCGTCGTGCCGACGATGTCGACCAGCTTCTACCCGCCGTTCCTGCTGGCCCGGCTGTGCAGCACCATCGACCACATCGCCCGCGGCCGGTTCGGCTGGAACGTCGTCACCTCAGGTGAGGACCGGGCGGCCCAGAACTTCGGACTCGACAAGCTCTACGAACACGATGAGCGCTACGTGCGGGCCAGCGAGTACCTGGAATTGGTGAGCAAGCTCTGGGAGTCGTGGGAACCCGACGCCATCGAGCGCGACTACATGACCGGGACCTACGCCAACTACAAGAAGGTCCACACGATCGACTTCGAGGGCAAGTACTACAAGTCCCGCGGCCCACTGAACACCGCGCCGTCACCGCAGTACCGGCCGACCATCGCCCAGGCCGGCGCGTCGCCACCGGGACGCGAGCTGGCCGCCCAGCACGCCGACACGATCGTCGCGCCTGCCAACGGCGTCGAGGCGATGAAGGCCTACCGCGACGACATCCACGCCAGGATGAAGGCCAACGGCCGCGATCCCGCGCACTGCAAGCTGCTATATCTGGTCACGCCGATCGTCGCCGACACGCACGAGGAGGCGTTGGCCAAGCAGGAGCGGTGGTTCAACGATCCGCTCTACATCGAATACATGCTGGCCGAGATCTCCTCCATCACCGAGATCGACTTCGCCCAGTTCGACTTGGACCAGCCGGTGCCGGCCGACATCACGACGAACGGCGAGCGCGGCGCGCTCGAGAGCTTCCTGGCCCGCGGCAAGGGCAAGACGCTACGCGAGATCGTCACCGGCAGCGGACTTTCCGGCAACGTCCCGTTCATCGGCACACCCGCCGAAGTGGCCGAGGAGATGGGGGCGGTGATGGACGAGGTCGGTGGCGACGGCTTCCTGATCACCAGTCCGGTCATGCGGCTCAATCGCCGGTATGTCACCGAGATCACCGACGGCCTGGTGCCCGAGCTGCAGAAGCGCGGCCTGGTCCGCTCCGAGTACACCACTACCATGCTGCGAGATCACCTGCGGGAGTTCTGATGACCGACAAGCGATTACACCTCGGCTGGTTCATGAACTTCACGACGAACGAGTGGAACACCCCGTTCGGCAACGACGGCATGCCGTGGAACGGGAAGTTCTACATCGACATGGCCCAGGCGATGGAGAAGGCCTGCTTCGACTACATCATGATCGAGGACACCCTCATGGTGTCCGAGGCATACGGCGGCAATTCCGAGGTGTATCTGAAGTACGCGACCATGGCACCCAAGCACGACCCGGCACCGTTGGCGGCGATCATGGCCGCGGCCACCTCGAAGATGGGCATCGTCGCGACGATGTCGACGACCTTCTACCCGCCTTTCCTGCTCGCCCGCCTCGCCTCAACCCTCGACAGCATCGCCGAGGGCCGCTTCGGCTGGAACATCGTCACCTCCGGTGAGGACGGCTCGGCGCAGAACTTCGGCATGGACAAGCTGACCGAGCACGACCTCCGCTATGACATCGCCGACGAATACGTCGACCTCGTCTGTCAGCTCTGGAATTCCTGGGAGGAGGGTGCGGTGATCCGCGACCAGGAGACCAACACGTACGCGGACTTCAAGAAGGTTCACGCAATCCACTTCGCGGGCAAGTACTTCAAGTCCCGTGGCCCGCTGAACACGGTGCGCTCGCCACAGGGCCAACCCACCTTCGTGCAGGCCGGAGGATCGCCAAAAGGCCGCCAGTTCGCGGCGAAGTACGCCGACTCGATCATCGCCGTCGCCAACGGGGTGGAGGGGATGAAGAGCTATCGCGACGACGTCCGGGCCAGGGCCGCCGCGCAGGGCCGCAATCCGGACGACATCAAGGTGCTGTTCGTCGTGAGCCCCGTGCTCGGCACGACGGAGGAGGAGGCGATGGCCCGCAAGAAGGCGTCGTCGCAGGATCCGGCGTTCTTCGAGCAGTCGCTTGCCAGCATCTCGTCGGTCACCGACATCGACTTCTCGCAGTTCGAGCTCGACGAGCCGCTGCCCGAGCTGGAGACCAACGGCGAGCGCGGCTCGCTGGACAAGTTCGCCCAGTGGGGCAGCGGGAAAACGCTGCGCCAGTTGGTCCTTGACGCCGGCGGGACGTCCGACTCGATCGAGTTGGTCGGCACGCCCGATCAGGTCGCCGACAGGATGGGCGAGGCCATGGCGGAGGTCGGCGGCGACGGCTTCCTCATCAGCACTCAGAGGGTCAGCAAGCAGTACATCACCGAGATCTGCGATGGACTCATTCCTGCGCTACAGCGCAAGGGATTGGCCCGCACCGAGTACGCGCACGAACACCTGCGAGACACACTGCGCGAGTTCTGAGCATGGGTGTGATCGGGATCCGCCGGCGCACAAACCGCTCCGGTGACCCCGTGGGTGCGGCGGTCGCCGCGCTGCGCGCCGGCCGGATGGTGATCGTTGTCGACGCCGAAAACCCGCACGACGACGGCGATCTCGTACTCGCCGCCGCACACGCCACGCCGGAGCGGGTGGCGTTCATGGTGCGGCACACCAGCGGCATCCTGTGCGTACCCATGCCAGCGCCCGACCTGGATCGGCTGCACCTGCCGCCGATGGTCGCGGTCAGCGAGGATCCCCGTGGCACCGGCTACACGGTTTCGGTGAATGCGCGCGCGGGAATCACCAGCGGAATCTCGGCGGCCGACCGGGCGCGGACGATCTCACTGCTCGCCGACCCCGAAACCAAGCCGAGTGACCTGAGCAGGCCCGGCCATGTGTTCCCGTTACGGGCAGTCGACGGCGGCGTGCTGCGCCGCGCCGGGCACACCGAGGCGGCCGTCGACCTGGCTCGGATGGCAGGACTGCCACCCGTCGCCGTGATGGGCGAGGTCGTCGACGGCGACGGGGCAGTCGCACGCGGGGCACGGTTGCGCGCCTTCGCCGCCAAGCACGCACTGACGATCGTGACGATGTCGGAGTTGATCTCCCATCGACATCGCACCGAGCGCCTGGTGGAGTGCAAGGCCCGCAGCCGGCTGCCAACCGAATACGGTGAGTTCCAGGCCTACGGCTTCCGCTCCGTGCTGGACGGACGTGAGCACATCGCCCTGGCCATGGGCGACCTTGCCGGACATGACCTTTCGCCGACGCTGGTGCGGGTGCATTCGGAGTGTCTGACGGGCAACGTCTTTGAATCCGCCGGCTGTGACTGCCATTCCGAACTGGAGCGTGCGCTGCAGACCATCGCCGGCGAGGGTCGCGGTGTCGTGGTCTACCTTCGCGGACACGAGGGCAGGCACGCGTATCACCTCCAGGACGCCGGCGCAGACGCGCGTGACTACGGCCTCGGCGCGCAGATCCTCGCGGATCTCGGGGTCCGCCGCATGCGGCTTCTCACGAACCATCCGATCAAGCGCATCGGGCTGGAGGCCTTCGGTCTCGAGGTCGCCGAGACGGTACCCCTGCCGTTCGGCGCCACCCCGCACAGCCTCGCCTCGGCGTCTGGTTGATGGCCAATTCCGTCCTGCAGGGCCGCGGGTCGCAGTGGTTTCTGCCCTTGATGGCGGCCAGCGGGGTCACGATGAGCCTCACCGCTCCCCTGGAAGTGCTCTTCGTACAAGAGTTTTGGCACAGCAGCACATTCATCGGCATCTTCATGCTGAGCGCCGGTATCGGCGTGATCGTCGTCGACGTGTTCGGCACCAGGTTCGTCCCGAGCCTGGACGCCCGCGCCGGGCTCGCCGTCGGACTGTCGTTGTTCGGCGCCGCGTGCATAGGCATGGGGCTTGCTTCCGGCGGCACCATGCTGATGGCGTCTCGTGTACTGCAGGGCTTCGGTGCCGGGGTGATGCTCGGCGCGGGGCTGCAGGCCGCGGTGCGGGTCCGTCCGATCACCGGCGACGTCGCCCGGTCGTTGGCTCGGTTCAACGCCGCCTTCCTTTTCGGCGGCGCGGTCGGCTCGCCTGGTGGCCTGCTTGTCGCGGGCATCATCGACGGCCGGGCCGGCTATCAGGTCGCGTTCGTCGTCACGGGAGCGCTGGCAGTGGTTGTCGCCGCCGCACTGGCCGCCGCGCTGCCGAGCCTGGCCGCGCCACCGGGAATGGCGCGCCCGCGGATCGGCCTGCCGCGCTTCAACAAGACACCCGGCAGCGGTGCCGCCCTGGTATTGGCGATGAGCGGCGATTTCCTGCGCGGCGGCGTGCTTTTCACCGCCCTTCCCCTCGCAGGCGCCGCCCGTGGTTACTCGATACTCACGATCACCGTTGCCATCGCGCTGATGTCCGGTGTGGAGATCGTCGTGCTCGCGGTGGCCTACCAGTGGATCCGGCACGTCGGGGTGGTCGTCATGCTCATCGCCTCGCTCGTGTTGGGGACGTTGTGCGCGATCCTGCTAGCGCTCGATCCGGGCGCGACGACGTATCTGGTGGTGTCCGCATTGTTCGGTATCAGCCTGGCCGGGGCCACCGCCAGCCTGCCGGTGCTCGTTGTCGCACAGGTCGGGGATTCCTCGGCGGGCCTGGCAAAGTTCCGCATCTCGGCCGGCATCGGGATCCTCGGCGGGTCGGTCGGGTGCGCAGTTCTCGGTACCGAGATCGGAATCGCGGAGCTCTTCGGTGTGATCGCGGTCGCATTGCTTGGTAGCGCAGGACTGGCTCACTTCGTCGGGCGGCGAATGGCGGCAACGTAACCCGGGCGAATCAACGACGCCCGGGCCTGTTAACAATCGGCTGCTCCAATGAACACGTGTCAACACTTGAACCGCCTCTGTATTCAACGTGCCGTTCGAGGATGCGGCCGACCGGCCAGGTCCCACCCGAAGTGCTCTACCAACGGCGGCGCCAGAGCCCTGACCGGCTGAACAATTCCGCGCGGCGCACCTATGACCTGCTCCGCTCGACGCTCGTCAGCACAGGCAGGCACATGCCACTCGTGGAACGAGACCTCATCGACGCGCTGTCGGCGAGCCGCAACACGGTCAGGGCCGTTCTACAGCAGCTCGCCCGCGAGGGGCTCGTCACCCGCGAGCCCAAGAACGGAACCCGGGCCACCGGTTCGCTGCTGCTGCGCATCGACCAGCTCAGCCCGGTCGCCCAATTCACGACCGAACCGTCCAGCACCGTCGAGGCCCGAACTCTCGAGCGCCGACCGCTCGGCTGCCCGCCGATGGTGCGCGACCGGCTACGCCTTCCTGTCGGCTGGACCGTGCTGATGATCGAAAGCCTCGTGCTGGAAAACGGTCTGCCGCTGGGGCTGTCGGTCAACTACATCGCCATCGGCGAGGAGCAGTCGCCTGACTTCGACATCGACGAGCCCGACGTCATCCTGATCCTCGAGCGGCAACTCGGGATTCGCATCGGCGGGAGCCAAACCACCATCGGCGCGGTCGCCGCAGACGAGCAGACCGCCGAGCTCGTCGGCGTCAAGGTCGGCGCTCCCCTTGTCTGGCTCGAGGACGTCATCGAGGACGAGAATGGGCAGCCGCGCGCTCTCGCCCAGCTCCGGCTGCGCGGCGACCGAGTCACGTTCTCCGCCAACGCGTATCGCTCCGCCTGAGGCCGCCAGTATCGCGGCCAGCGCCAGCAGCCCGGCCAGGGCTGACACCAGCATCGCCAGCTGCGCGCCGAGCAGGCTGGACGTGACACCCAGCACCACCATGCCCGTCGGCAGCGCAAGGCCGATCGTGGTGGTGACCAGTCCGAGCGCGGCGGCGCGCTCGTGCGGGGCGACGGCGGCGACCGGCAGCGTCGCCTGCGTGGAGCCGAAAAGGGCCTGACCGAAGCCCGCCACACCCAGAGTCAGCAGCGCAACGGTCAACACCGGGGTATACGCGAGTATCGCGAGACAGCACAGGCACAGCGCCACCCCGAATGTGTACGCGGACAGAGGGCGCCGCACCGGCCGCACGACCAATACCGCGGTGACGACGAGCTGCACGACGCCGGCCGTCGCCCCGATCACGCCCGCCATCTCGGGGCCCGCATTGAGGTGTTTGGCAATGACGGGCACGAGCGGCACAAACGCGAAATAGCAGAGATTGCAGATCACGGTCACCAGCAGGATCACGACCAGCACCCGCGAGCGCCGCAGCAGACGCAAGTCGGCCGTGCCCCTGCCGCTCGGCGCTGCCCGCGGTACTTCTGCAGGCAGCCCGCGGGTCGAGATCCACAGAAGGGGCGCCGACAGGGCGAGCAGTACCGCCGGAACGGCGAAAGCGACACCAAGGCCGAACGCGGCGATCGTCACTCCACCGACCAACGGACCCAACATCATTGCGCTCGCCATCCCGGTCAGCTCGGTGTTGAGCACCTGTGTCGAACGCAGGGGCCCGCCGATCCGGAACAACAGCTCGCGCTGCGCGGTCATGTTGACCATTCCGCCGAACCCGTAGGCGAGTTCGAACGGGTAGACCATCCACATATGGACCACACCGGTGCCGACGAGCACAGTCATCAGCACCGAAATCGGCAGCAGCACAAGTTCGGTGACGAAGACCAGCTTCCGCGGCGCGAAGTCGTTTCGCGAAGCGACATAGCTACCCAGCAGCATCGGCGCGAACATTGCGACGCCGACGAACTGGTTGGCGATCGGCGGGCCGCCGAGATGCGTGACCAGATATGTGCCGAGGAAGAGGCCATCCCATCGCGTCAGATGCCAGAGCCACGAGCTGACGAGCAGCCACGGCGTCCAGCTGTGCTTCAGAATGCGACTCTCGGGTCGGCGATCGACTGCATGACGTCGACCGCGATGTTGGTCAGCACGTAGAGCAGGCCGACGGCGAGCGTCACCCCGGCGATCGCATTGAAGTCGGCCTTGTCGATCGCCCGGGAGATGTACAGCCCGATACCCGGGCGGGCGAAGATCAGCTCGACCAAGATGCAGTTGCCGACCATCACCGCGAGCTGCAGCCCGATCAGCGCGAACACCGGGCCGACGGAGTTGCGCAGCGAATGCACGATCAGAATCCGCTTCTCGCCCAATCCTTTTGCCCTGGCAGTCCGCGTGTGGTCGGCGCGCTGCGTTGCTTCCAGGCTGCTGCGCAGCACCCGCCCCACGGCCGCTGCCGGCGTCAAGGCCAGGCAAAACGCAGGCAGTACAAGGTGATACAGGTCGTCGACGAACACTTCGGGTCGCCCGGCAAGCACACTGTCGATGAGGAGGAAGTGCGTAGGGCCGGCGGGTGCGTCCACGTACGACGTTTGATCGGTGACCGGCAGGATGTTCAGCCAGCGGTAGAACACCAGCATGCCGAGCAGGCAGGCCAGAAACACCGGCACCGACGCGCCGGACACCATCATCACGCGCAGCACTCCGGATCCGCGCCAGCCCTGTGCCGTGGCAAGACCCATGAAGAAGCCGATGATCACCGTGAAAATCAGCGCCACGAAGAGCAACTCGAGCGTGACCGGCAGGAACTGCGTGAGGTCTGAGAGAACGGGGGTCCGGGTGACGCTCGACTGGCCGAGATCCCCCTTGATCGCATGCGTCAGGTAGTGCCAGAACTGCAGCGGCAACGGCTGATCGAGGCCTAGCTGATGTCGAGCCGCCTCGTACACCTCGGGCGAGGCCTTCGCGCCGACAAGTGCGGCGACGGGGTCGACGGGCGCCACCTTCTGCAGCGTGAACACCGCGAGGACAAGGACGATCAACACGGGGATCGCGCCAAGCAGGCGCCGCGGCACGACGGTCAGCATCAGCGGTCGCGGATCCGGTCTCGGATCGCGTCGCCTGCGAAGTTGGCGACGATCGCGATGACTGCCACGGCGAGCGCAGGCATGATCGGAATCCACCATGCGCTGAAGATGTAGGTGACGCCCTGCGCGCTCATCGAGCCGAGTTCGGGAGCGGGCTGTGGTGCCCCGAGGCCGAGGAACGACAGGCCCGCCACCATCAGCACCAGTGCGGCGATGTCCAGGCTCGCGGTCACGATCGTGACGGGCACCGCCCCTGGCAACAGGTGGCGATACATCAGCCGCCACCAGCTCGCGCCGCCAACCCGTGCCGCCTCCATATGCGGCGAGGCCCTCAGCCTCCGCACCTCGGCCCGAACGATGCGCGTGTACAGCGGCCACCACACGATCGCCACGCCGATCAGCGTGTGGGTGTAGGACCGCCCAAGCGCCGCGACCACCGCCAGCGCCAGGATGGGCCCCGGAAGCGACAGGAAAGCGTCGGTCACCCGCATCAGGACCGCGTCGAACCAGCCGCCGCACGCCCCGGCGACGAGCCCGATGAGCCCGCCGAAGACAACCCCGAACGCCACCACGGCCAGGGCGCCGAACCAACTGGTCTGCATGCCGGCCAGCACGCGGCTGAGGATGTCGCGCCCGACGGTGTCGGTGCCGAGCAGGTTGGCCGCGTTCGGAGCGGTCATCGGCTGGCTCACTGCGGCCAGTGGATCGTACGGTGCAATCTGGCGGGCAAAGATCGCGACGAAGAACACCGCGCCCAACGCGCCGAACGAGACGTAGCTTCCCACCGTCGTGCCGTGAAAGTACTGCCGCACCGAAAACCCGACGCGGCTCCGGTACCGCACAAGTGGTGCGGGTACGTAATATTCCGCGACCGCCATTGACGCCTCCTCGTATGTATCGGCTGTTAGAACTCGCGCAGCGTCTGCCGCAACGTCGACTGCGTGTACTCGGTCCGGGTCAGGCCTAGCCGCTGCAGCTCGGGCACCAACCCGTCGGTGATTGACGAGATGTACTTGCGGTTCAGGTCCCAGCCCGGCTTCATGATCAGGAAGCCGTCGCCGCCGATCTCCTCCATGGCCTCGCCCATCTTGCGGGCGACCTGCTCGGGTGTGCCGATGAACTCGACGCCGGTGGTAGCCCAGTCAATCGCGAGTTGCCGCAACGTCTTTGGTCCCGGACTGCCGTCACCCCGCATGAAGTGCTCGAGCGAGCCCCGTTCGCCGTTGGTGGTCAGACCCTCAGGCAGCGGCTTGTCCCAGTCGAACTGTTTGAAGTCGATCTCGGTGTTGGAGGAAATCCCGGCGAGCTGCTTCTCGATGTAGCTATCCACCGCGACGAGGCGGTCGGCCTCCGCCCGCGCCTCTACCTCGGTCGGCGCTACCGTCGGCGACACACAGAACATCAGCTTGATTTCGTCGGGGTTTCGCCCGTCCGCAGCGGCGCGGGCCCTGATGTCGTCGCGGTAAGCCTTCATGCCCTCGATGCCGGTGCCGACGGCGACGATCGCGTCGGCGGCGCGCGCGGCGAAAGCCCGGCCCCGCGGCGACGCTCCGGCCTGCAGGATCGTCGGCTTCTGCTGTGGGGAGGGCACGGTGTTGAGCGGCCCCCGTGACTTGAAGTACTTGCCGACGAAGTCGATCGTGCGCACCTTCTTGTAGTCGGCGTAGGTGTGGGTTTCGCGGTCCATCACGACCGCGTCGGCATCCCACGAATCCCACAGCTGGCACACCACGTCGTAGTACTCGTCTGCGACGTTGTAGCGCTCGTCGTGCTCGGGCAGCGCGTCCAAGCCGAAGTTCTGCGCGGCCCGGTCCTCGGCCGAGGACACGATGTTCCAGCCGAACCGGCCCTCGGCGATGGAATCCACCGTCGAGGCCAGCCGGGCCAGTAGGTACGGCGGGTAGAACGACGTCGACATCGTCGCCACCACACCCAACCGTGACGTGTTGGCCGCGATCAGCACCGCCAACGGAATTGGATCGTGCTTCGGTGCGAAGACGGAGTTCTTCAACGAGCCTTCCATGGTGCCGCCGTAGGCGTCGGCCACCATCACCGTGTCCTCGATCATGATGTAGTCGAAGCAGGCCCGCTCCATGCTCTTCGCCATGTCGACGTAGAACCGGCCGTTGGACCAGTTCGCCACATCCGGTGAGGCCCACGGCGTGTCCCATTCCGGGGGAATGAAATTCATGAACCAGCCGAGGTGGAACTTCTTCGTCATCTCCATCTCCTCATCAAAGGCCAGGTCTATGTCTCATCGGATTCGCCTCCGTAGCAACGGCATTACGCCACTTGGCCGGCCGACAAGTCATCGGCCGCTATCAGAAGGCACGACGCCAGGTGCCGGCTCGTGGGGTCGGTGGAGACGAGCATCGGAACCTCGCTGGTGCACCGGTCAACTCGTTCTGCGCACCGGGGGTGGAACGCGCAACCGGACGGGATGGCCAGCGGGCTGGCCGGTTCGCCGGGCAACCGCACCGGCTCGGTTCCCGGCGTCGGAACCGCGGCGAGAAGCGCCTTCGTATAGGGGTGTTGCGGGTTGTTGATGAGTTCCTCGGTCGGCGCAACCTCGACGATCTGACCGAGGTACATGACCGCGATCCGATCCGAGATGAACCGCGCGGCGGCCAGGTCGTGAGTGACGAACATGACGGCCATCCCGAGCTCGCGGCGCAGTTCCTGCAGGAGGTTCAACACCGACGCCGCCAGCGACGCGTCGAGCGCCGACGTCGGTTCGTCGCACAACAGCAGGCGCGGCGGCACGATGATCGCGCGGGCAAGGGCTACGCGCTGACGCTGACCGCCGGACAGGCTCGTCGCCTTGACACCCGCGACGTCTGGCGCCAGTCCGACTTGGCGAAGTGCTTGGTCGACGCGCTCGCGACGCTCGGACCGGTCCGTCGTCTTCAGCAACCGCTCGCCGACGATCTCGCCAACCGTCATCCACGGCGTCAGCGATGCGCCCGCATCCTGGAACACCATCTGTGGCCGTGAACCGACGTAGTTCACGCTGCCGCCTTCGGGCCGCATCAGTCCGGCCACGACGCGCAGCAGGGTCGACTTGCCCGAACCGGATTCGCCGACCACGGCGATGGACTCGCCAGGGCCGACGTCGAGGATGACGTGGCGCAGCGCTTGCAGGCTGTCACGCTTGGCCCAGCCGCGTCGCACTGGAAAGCGTTTGTCAATCCCGTTGATCTGCAACGCTGGTCGGCTTTCGTCCAGTTCGATCATCGGCCGGAACAGCGGTGTGTCCTGGCGACTCGGGGCGTTTGCGGTGGCGTTCTCGACGATGCAGGCCGCCAGGCCCGAGTGGGTCGCCGCGGGGACCGGCTCGGGCAGCGCGTCCGAGCACGCGGCGATCGCCGTCGGACAGCGCGGCGAGAAGGCACATCCCTTCGGGTGCCCTCGCGGGTCGGGCGGCTGACCCGGCAGGG